>Ga0209066_10000623_pt1 | contig 50896 bp, 35 predicted proteins | sample All_14_2_FD_187198 | JGI IMG/M metagenome (GOLD analysis project Ga0209066, IMG submission 187198) | Freshwater microbial communities in response to fracking from Pennsylvania, USA - Allegheny Zone_MetaG_DW_15 (SPAdes) (version 2) ... | reverse complement strand
CAGAGCGAAAAGCATACCAACGATACCGAAAAAACCACGACTAACCCGGTCGCGGTTAAAACTCAGACACTTTGTCCCGTCATGGGCGGAGAGGTGGATAAGACCCTGTTCGTCGATTATGAGGGGAAGCGTATCTACGTATGCTGCGCGGGTTGCATCACCAAGCTCAAAAAGGATGCGGCCAAATACGTGAGGCAGCTCGAAGCCGAAGGGATCACCCTCGACAAAGCCGAGCCCCCAAAAACCAAATAGGATGGGTTTTATGAAAGACGACCCGTTTCTCTTTCGGTTCGCGACAGCGCTTCTCGTAAGCGCTGTCGCGGGATATTCCCAGGTAGCCCCGGCGGACACCAACGTGACACTCAGTGCCGTCGTCCGACAGGCTGTCAGCGACAACCCTCAACTGGCCAGCCTGCGCGCCAAGTGGGAGGCCATGCTGGAGCGGCCGGCCCAAGCCAAGGCGTTGCCCAACCCCATGCTTTCGTATGGCGGCATGGACATGGCAAACGGCGGTGACTGGCCGGACACGAACGAGAAACGGGTCATGGTGCAGCAAGAATTTCCCTGGTTCGGCAAACGGGCTCTGAGGGAAGGCATCGCGGCCAAAGAAGCCGAAAGCATGCGGCGTGAGCTCGAGGCCATGACGCGTGATGTCGTGATGACGGTCAAAGAGAGCTTCTATGACCTCTACGCCGTCCAGCAGGTCATCACCGTCACGCACGAAGAGGAAACCGTGCTCGGGCGCATGGCCAAGATCGCCGAGACCCGTTATGCTTCGGGCAACGGTTCGCAGGCCGACCTGATCAAGGCGCAGACCGAAATCACGATGTTGAAACAGCGTCTGCTCGAATTGCGTGCGCAAGAAAACACGGTCAAGGCCAAACTCAACACCCTGCTCAACCGCAGAGCGGACGAGCCACTCGGGACGCTCTCGCGTCCTCCTGCGGTCGGCGCTCCTGTCGAGGCCGCTGCGCTCTTCGCGGAGGCGGCGCGGAACCGCCCCGAGGTTCTGGCCGCCGAGACGCAGATCGAACGCTACGGGCTCGAAAAGAAGCTGATGGAAAAGGAATACCTGCCGGACTACAAGCTCGGCCTGGAGTACCGCGACATCCAATCCGAAGACAACATGCTCATGTTCACCGTCAGCGTGGAGTTGCCCATCTGGCAGTCGAAATACAAGGCCGGAGTCCGCGAGGCTGAACGGATGCAAGCGTCGAGCCTGTCGGCGCGCGAGGCCGCAGAACGCCAAAGCGCCTTCGACGTGCAGGACGCCCATTTCAAATTGCTAACCGCCCAGCGCACGCTCCACATGTACCGCACCGAACTTGTGCCCCAAGCGGAGGCTCGCTTCAGCACCAGTGAAGCCGGTTACCGGGAGGGAAAAGTCGATTTTCTTGACCTGCTCGAAAGCGAGCGTTTCTTGCTGAACACGAAAGTGATGACCGCCATGAGCGAGGGCACGGTGGGCATGCAGGCGGCGCGTCTTGAGCGGGCCGTTGGAATCGACATGACCGTCATCTCACCTGACGAACACAAGGTTAATCCATGAAAAAACGCATCATTCTTGCGGTCTCTGCCGGATTGCTCATGGGGGTATTCATCGGCAGAGGCTGTCTGTCGCGGCAAACACCCAAAGCGTCGACAGCCGCCGAGACCCCCGCCGCCACTCAAGTCTGGACTTGCTCCATGCACCCGCAAATCAGGTTGGCGCAGGCCGGCAACTGCCCCATCTGCGAAATGCCCCTCATCCCGGCGGCTTCGGCACAGACCGGCTCCGGCGGGGCGCCCCAGCTGCAGCTTTCCGAGCATGCGCTGGCCATGGCCCACGTGGAGACCACGCCGGTCACCCGAAGAGAGCTTTCCCGCGAACTGCGCGCGGTCGGAAAAATCCAATACAACGAGTCGGCCCTCGCGACGATCACCGCCCGCGTCGACGGTTACGCCGAGCGCCTCTTCGTCGATTTCACGGGCGTCGACATCAAGGCCGGGGACCATCTCGCGGAGGTCTACAGTCCCGAACTGCTTGTCGCCCAACAGGAGTTGCTCATCGCCCTCCAAAGCGGCACGGGCGGACAGGCCGGCCCTCTGGCGGAGATGTCCAAGCTCAAGCTGCGGCGCTGGGGGCTCACTGAGGCCCAGATCACCTCGCTGGTCGAACACAAAAAGATCGCCGAGCGCGTCACGCTCTACTCGCCCATACAGGGCACCGTCATCGAAAAAACCATTGTTCAGAACAGCGCCTTTAAAGCCGGGGACGCGCTCTACCGCGTCGCAAACCTCGACACCGTCTGGGTCTATCTGGACATCTACGAGTATGACCTCGCCTGGGTGCGCTACGGCCAGCGGGTGAACCTGACCGCTGAGGCTCTGCCCGGGAGGACCTTTGAAGGCCGGGTCACGTTTGTGCAGCCGATTGTAAACGAAGAGACCCGCACCATCCGGGTTCCGGTCCATGTCGAAAACAGCGACCATGCGCTCAAGCCCGGCATGTTCGTGAGCGCAGTCATCCGGTCGGTTTTGGCGGTCGACGGCAAGGCTGCCGCCACCGGCGTCGAGGGCAAGTTCTCCTGCCCCATGCACCCGCAAGTGCTGAAGGACCTGGAGGGCGCGTGCCCGCTGTGCGACATGCCTCTGGCGCTGATCCCCGGCGCAACGGCAGTCGCTGCGCCCGCAGCACCGACGAACGCCCCCGGTGCCGTGCAGTACGCCTGCCCCATGAAGTGCGAGGGCCCAAAGACGTATGACAAGCCCGGCATCTGTCCGGTCTGCAACATGAAGCTCAAGCCCCTGCCGGCGGCCAGCCCCGCAGGAGCGGCACCGCTTGCCGTGCCGGCCAGCGCGGTGCTGGACAGCGGAACCCGTAAGATCGTCTATGTCGAAAAATCTCAGGGTCTCTTTGAGCCGCGCGACGTTGTCCTGGGGCCTCGCACCGGCGAGTACCTGCTGGTGCTCAAGGGACTGGACGAGGGCGAGCGCGTCGTAACCCGCGGCGGGTTCCTGATCGACAGCCAGTTCCAAGTCACCGGCCATCCGAGCCTGTTCTATCCCGGAGGACTGATGGGCGACTCGACCTCACACCCGCACGAAGAAAAGCCGGCAGGCGATACGGCCGCCGTCCCCGCACCCGAAAAATCCGTTGCGCCCGCGCAACACAAGCACTAACGAAGGTCCGCCGACATGGTCAATGCGCTTATCCGCTGGTGCCTGAAGAACCCGTTTCTGATGGGGCTCATCATCGTCGGCCTGTGTGCGGCCGGTTACTTCGCCGTCGTAAACACGCCGGTGGACGCGATTCCGGACATCGGCGACAAGCAGGTCATCGTGTATGCCGACTGGCCCGGCCGCAGCCCGCAGGACGTCGACGACCAGGTCACGTTCCCGCTCACGACGAGCCTGACGGGCACGCCCGGCGTGAAGACGATCCGCTCGATGTCGGGCTTCGGCTTCTCGATGGTCTTTGTCATCTTCAAGGACGAGGTCGATTATTACTGGGCCCGCTCGCGCGTGCTCGAGCGCATGAACGTGGCGCAGCAACGACTGCCGTCCGGCGTCACGCCGGTGCTCGGCCCCGACGCGACCGCGCTCGGCCAGGTCTACTGGTACACGGTCGAGGGTGAAGGCTTCGACCTGGCCGAACTGCGCTCGATCCAAGACTGGTACGTGCGCTATCAGCTCAACGCCGTCGAGGGCGTGAGCGAGGTCGCGAGCATCGGCGGGTTCGTCAAGCAATACCAGATCGACATCCACCCGGACAAACTCCGCGCGCACCGCGTCACGCTGATGGACGTCTACGAGGCCGTCAGCAAGAGCAACATCGACGTCGGCGCAAAGGTGGTCGAGAGCAACGGCATCGAATCCTTCATCCGCGGCGTGGGGTTCATCAAGACCGTCGAGGATCTCGAGCGGATCGTCATCCGCCAAGAGGGCGGGACGCCGATCACCGTGCGCAATGTCGCGACCGTTCAAATGGGGCCCGACTTCCGGCGCGGCTCGCTGGACAAAGGCGGCGTGGAGACCGTCGGCGGCGTTGTGCTCATGCGTTACGGCGAGAACCCCCGTGCGGTGATGCGGCGGGTGCAAGCCAAACTCGCCCAACTGGAATCGGGTCTGCCATCCAAGAAGCTCGCCAACGGCCGGACCTCTAAAGTCAGCATCGTCCCGTTCTATGACCGAACCACGATCGTCAACGAAACCATCGCCACGCTTCAGGAGGCACTGAGCGAGGAGGTCCTGCTCGCGAGCATCGTGATCCTCTTTTTCCTGCTCCACCTCCGGACCACGGCGACGGTGCTGGCCACGCTTCCGCTGGCGGTGGCGCTCACCTTCATCCTGATGTACCTCTTCGGCATCGACAGCAACATCATGTCGCTGGCCGGCCTCGCCATCGCCATCGGCGACGTGGCCGACATGGGCATCATCATGTCCGAGAACATCTACCGACGCATCGCCTCGGCGTCCGAGGAGGAGAAGCGCGAGAAAGGCCACTTCGGGCTCATCTACGAGGGCGCGACCGAGGTCGGAGGAGCGATCATCACAGCGGTCTCGAACACCATCGTGTCGTTCATCCCGGTCTTCTTCCTGACGGACCAGGAGGGCAAGCTCTTCCAGCCCCTGGCCTTCACCAAGACTTTCGCCATCGGGTCCTCCGTGGTGCTGGCGGTCACGGTGGTGCCGTTTCTCTGTTACCTGCTCTTCCGGCCGGTCAAGTGGCGTAACGGCCTCGTCGCCCTGATGGCCGCATCCATCGGAGCGTCCGTGGCGTTCGTCACGCATCTGGCTTTCGTCTGGGGCCTCGCCAAGGGGTCCGGCGAAGGCTGGCTGATCTCCGGCGCCGCCGGCGTGGGTGTCGCCCTCTGCGTGCTCCGCATGGCCCGTGAGCGCTTCCAGCCGCTGGAGGAAAACCGCGTCTCGCGCCTGATCGCCAGATGCTATGTCCCGGCGCTGGGCTGGATCCTCGCACACAAGAAGGGCTTTCTCGTCCTTCCGTGCCTCCTGCTCTTTGCCGGGCTGAGTGTCTGGCTGGGCCTGGGGAGAACCCTCTATCCGGTCGAGGCCCTCGTCAACCTCTTCGCCAGAGAAGCCGCGTCGCCCGAGCTCAAGCGGCTCATGTATGCTCCGCCGGACGCCGCCGTGAAACGCCCGCTCGTCGAGTTCGACCATCTCAGCTGGGAACGCGTGCGCTTCAAAAACGGCAACGAGCAAAGCCGACTCCGCTGGCGCCGCCACGACCCGAAAGAGCAAGCCGATGAAACCGCGTCCGGCACGACCGTCCTGCGCGAGAAGCGCATCCTCCCCGGCTTGGGCCGGGAGTTTTTCCCGCCCTTGGACGAAGGCTCGTTCCTCTACATGCCCTCGCTGCTGCCGCAGGGCTCCCTCTCGCAGGCGATCCAAGTCAACAGCACCCAAGACCGGGCCATCGCCAGCGTACCTGAAGTCGAATCCGTCGTGGGCAAGGTCGGGCGCGCCGAATCGGCGCTCGACCCCGCGCCGATCGGCATGATGGAGAGCATCATCATCCTCAAGCCCGAGGACCAGTGGCGAACGCGCAGCGTCAACCGCTTCTTCTCCGCTTGGCCGGACGCCATCAAGAAGCCGCTTTCGTGGGTATGGCCCGAGACGCGGCGCATCACCAAGAATGAGATCCTGACAGAGCTTCAGGAGAAGACCGCCATCCCCGGCGTGCTGCCCACGTTCCTCCAGCCCATCCAGACGCGGCTGATCATGCTTCAGACCGGTTTCCGCGCCATGATGGGGGTCAAGATTTACGGCTCGGACCTGCGCGAGATCGAGCGGATCGGCCTGAAGATCGAACAGCTCCTGCACGAGGTGCCCGGCGCGACTGACATCGTCGCGGACCGCATCGTCGGCAAGCCCTACCTGCAGATCGAGATCGACCGTGACCGCATCGGGCGTTACGGCGTCAACATCCGCGACGTGCAGGATGTCATCGAAATGGCTTTGGGCGGCGTGAATCTCACCGAATCGGTCGAGGGGCGCGAACGCTACCCCATCCGCATCCGCCTGGCCCGCGATTTCCGTGAGGACGCCGAAGCCATCCAGCGGATCAGCGTGCCGACATCATCGGGGGCGCAGGTGCCCCTCGCCCAGCTCGCCGACATAACGACCGTGCTGGGGCCGCAGGAAATCAAAGGCGAGCGCGGACTCCTGGTCGGTTACGTCACCATGAACACCCGCGACCGCGACGAGGTGTCGGTCGTCAACGACGCGGAGGCCCATCTCCGTCAAGCTCTGAAGGACGGGCGGCTGCAATTGCCCGCGGGCTATTACTGGGAGTGGTCCGGCCAATTCGAAAACCAAGTCCGGGCCATGGCCCGCATGCGGATTCTCGTGCCCGTCACACTGGCCATCATGTTCGTGATGCTCTACCTCGGCTTCACCCGCTGGTGGTTCGCCCCCGTGATCTTCTTCGGCGTGCTGGTCTCGGCCAGCGGCGGCTTCATCATGCTCGCCCTTTGGGGGGTGAACCTGTCGGTCGCGGTGTGGGTCGGCTTTCTGGTCCTCTTCGGCGTCGTGGACGACGACGGCGTGATCGTCGCCACCTATCTGGAGGGCGTCTTCAAAGACCGCACGTTCGGCTCGATCGCCGAAATACGTGCCGCCACCATCGACGCCGGGCTCAAGCGCATCCGCCCCTGCCTGATGACCACGGCGACCACGGTCTTCGGTCTGATGCCCATCTTCTGGGCCACGGGTCGCGGCTCGGACGTCATGAAACCGATGGCGATCCCGTCCGTCGGCGGCATGGCGGTCAGCCTCATCACCCTGTTCATCGTGCCCTGCATCTTCTGCGCGGTTGAGGAGTGGAAATGGAAACGGGCGGCGGCGAAACATCACTGCTGACAAAAGAACTGGGCCTGCCGCCGCAAGACAAACGCGTCTAATGCGACTTCGAGGGACACTTGGGGACTTCTTATTGGGCGCCCTCAGAAATAGAGGATTTCGTCCGGAGTTCTCACGGTCTTTACACCGAACTTAAACCGCCACCTTTTCCAGAACCTCTCTCCCCGCAGGTTCGAGACACGCTAGCCAACAGCCAGTATTGCACCGGTTTCTGGCTGGTGCGCGATACACACAACACCCTTCAACAAACTTCAGCAACCGTCTGGCAAATAAGACCGCACGTCACACCCATCATGATTCGTGCTCCCACACCTGTCCGTGCCACTAACAAGAAAACAAAAACCTCGGTCTTATTGGATTTTCAATAAAACCGAGGTCTGAAATTGGTAGCGGGGGTAGGATTTGAACCTACGACCTTCAGGTTATGAGCCTGACGAGCTACCAGGCTGCTCCACCCCGCAATCTGGATTTATTTTCATGGCGCGCCTCGCAGGAGTTGAACCTGCAACCTTCTGATCCGTAGTCAGATGCTCTATCCAATTGAGCTAGAGGCGCTCTTGAAAACGTGTGTAAAGGTATCAGAAATAAGCCCTAGGACGCAAGCGGTAATTTCAAAAATAATTCTGCTCTCATGCCCCGTATTCGGCGCGGATGGTCTGCATGCGAGCCAGGCTGTCCGCCAGCCCGCCCTCGCGGTTGCGCAGCCGCCACACGTCCGCATGCGCGGCCATCACCCCGTCCATCTCGGAGGCCAGGCGTCGACGCACCGATGCCCGGTCGATCTCGCCGGTGGCGAGCGCGATTCCGCGGCTGCACGCCGCCTGCAGCAGGCGCGCCGCCTGCACCGTCTCCTGCGCGACGACGCCCGGCCGCTGTCCCACCGCGCCGGAGATCCGGCCGACGGCGTCCGACACCGCCTGCAGCGATTCCGCCGTGACCCCAGCCGCCAGAGACCGCGAGCGGGGCTTCGACAGGATCATGAACAGCTCGGTGCCGTTGCCGCGCAACGCGCCGCAGCCCCGATACGCATGGCCCAGGTCCAGGAGCTCCTGCGCGTGGCCGGCTGTGGCCAGCGCGTCCATGGCGGCCGCGAGATCCAGGTCCTCGTTGTGACGCCGCCCCCATGAAAGGGCCGCGCCGTACACATAGCCGGCATAACTCACAGCCAAAGGCTGCCAATGCCCTCCGTCACCCCAATCGGTGATCAGATAGCCGCAGGCGCCATGTTTACGGCCGTTCACCGCCGCAGACCGCAGGTTCTGGAGCATGTTTTCCGTGCGCCCCGCCAGGCTGTTCCAAGACGAGGTTCCCGGGCACACGTAGAACGGCACGCCTGACGCGGCAAAGAGCGCGCCGTGCGCATCGAACGGGTGGTCCGCCTCATACCCCCACTCCAGCGCCAGGCTGCCCGCAGGGATCTCCGGGACGAGCTCCGGATGGCGGATGATGATGTCGCCCCAGAACGCCGGGGTCCGCCCGCGCGCATGAACCAGCGCGTGAATCTTTTTCAGAAAGTCGAGGTAAACGCGGCCTTCGCCGAGACGGCGGACCGACTCTGCCGAGCGCCCTGCGCCGCGCAGGTCGAAGGTCTCGTCGCACCCCACGTTGAACAGCCGAGACGAAAAATGCGGCAGCAGCTGGTCATAGAGGTCCGCAAGAAAGGCCTCGCTGCGCGGGTCCGTGGGGCAGAGCGAGGTGGGCTTCTCGTGCACGCCACCCCACGGCAACGGCGCACCGCCCTGCGGCAGTTCGGCCAGCGCGCGGTAGCGCGGCAGCGCCAGCCACCGCTCGAGGTGCCCGAACGAGTTCTGGTTGGGAACGAGGTCGATACAGCGTTCGCGGCAATAGGCGTCCAGCGCGCGGACCTCCTCGGGCGTCATGGGGGATGCGTCGCGCCAGACCTCCTCGTGTCCGCGATAGGCGAACACGTGCTCGGTGTAGAGCTGAAGCTGATTGAGCTTCAACTCCGCCAGCAGGTCGGCCAGCTCGAAGAGCGTCGCCAGGGTCGGCACCTTGTCGCGGCTGATGTCGAGCATCACGCCGCGCGCCGGAAAATCCGGGGCGTCCTCGATCTCGCACACCGGAAGGCGCCCGGCGCTCCTGCGGACCAGCTGCGCAAACGTGACGGCCGCATAGAACAGTCCGGAGCGGTCAGACGCCTCGGCGACGACCTGACTCTCCGTGACCCGGAGACGGTAAGCCTGGGCGCCGGGCCCATGTGGCGTCACACGGAAGACAACCGCCAAGCCGCGCACGGGATCCGCCGGCAGCGACGCCAGCCGCCTGCACGCCGGCTCAACCTCTTCGGCGCCGCCTTCAAAGCGGATGCAAAACGCAAGCGCCGAAGCGCCTCCCTCGTGCTGGACGACGGAGCGCGGAACCGGAACCAGGTTTTGGAGCGCGGCATTCACAGGCAGGCTCCGCTCATTTGCCGCGCTGGCGCACAATCTCGTAGAGCGCGACCGACGCCGCCACCGCCGCGTTGAGCGACTCCACGCGGCCTTTCATCGGCAGGCAGGCGATGAAGTCGCACGTCTCGCGCACCAGGCGCGTGATGCCCTTGCCTTCGCTGCCGACCACGAGCCCGACGCGGCCTTTGAAGTCGAGCGAGGTGTAGGTCTTGGCGTCCGGCCCGAAGTCCAGACCGGTCACCCAAACCCCGCACTCTTTCAGCTCCTGCATGGCCCGCACGAGGTTCACGACCTTGGCGACGCGCATGTGCTCCGCCGCCCCGGCCGAGGCGCGGACGGCCGCGGGAGTCACGCCGGAGGCGCGGTCTTCCGGAAGGATCACGGCCGTGACGCCGGCGGCGTCTGCCGTGCGCAGCATCGAGCCGACGTTCTGGGGATCCTCGATGTGGTCCAGGATCAGCACCAGCGCGTTAGGGTCCTCTTTGGCATCGTGGATCACCTGGTCGATCGAGATATAGGGGAACCCTCCGGTGCGCACCGCGACGCCCTGGTGGTTGCCGCCCTCGCACAGGGCGTCCAGTTCCTCGCGTTCCATGCTGCGGAACGGCACGTCGCGGCCGAGCAGCAGGCCGCGCAGCTCGGCGACGTCCGGCGCATCGCGTCCCTCGGGCGGCAGCACGGCCTCATACAGGTGGCGCTTGCCCGCCTTGATGATCTCCAGCACCGGCCGGCGGCCATAGATCCAATCGCCGCGGTCGGCGGCGCCGCGCCGCACATCGCCCCGCTCTTCGCGGAAATCCTTGAACTGCTTCCCTCTCGGTCTCATGATGCTCCTTTCCGGCAAAAATCCAGCACCGATATCAGCGCGACGCACGCCGTGTCCGTCCGCAGCGTCCGCTCGCCCAGCGAGAAGACACGGAACCCGCGGGCCTGAAGCGCGTCGCGCTCGTAGTCCGTCCAGCCCCCCTCGGGCCCCACCGCCAACAGCGGCCGGGCTTCACACGCCGCCCTCACGTCTGCTAAAGAGCTTCGCGGCCCCGGGTGGGCCAACAGGCGCAGCGATCCGGCAAAACGGCTGTCCAGTTCGTCCTCCACGAACGGTTTGAACCGGGGACAAACAGCGACCTCGGGCAAACGGGTGGCCCCCGCCTGGGTCAGGCCCTCGATCAGCAGCGGACGATAGTGGGCCGGATCCAGCCACTGGCTGCTGAAATAAAATTTTTCGACCTTATACGCGTTGAGCAGGACGATGCGTCCGACCCCCAGAGCGGCCAGTTGCGGCCAGAGCCGCTTCAGCACCTTCGGCCGCGGCACCGCCAACAGGAGATCGAACCACGGCTCAGCCGCAGGCTCGGCATGCGTCGGAACCAAGCGGACCTGGGTCTCGGTGAGGTCAACGATGCGCGATGTTCCGGCGAGGCCGTTCACCGTTCCCGACTTGATCGCCTGGCCCGGGGCGCCCTGCAAGACCGAGCGGATATGCCGCGCTCTTGCGTCCGTGAGCACGACGGTTCCGTCCGGCAGGAGTTCTTCAGGCTCGTACAGAATACGGTTCATCGCCCCTCCATATCCGCACGCCTCGCCGAAAATGGCCGCCTCACGCCCAGAGCGCCGAAAGGGTCTCAAGCCACGCGTGCTCGCTCTGCGGCTGCGCCGTCGGCACCACGAGGGAGAGGGTCATGCGGGCAGGCTCGAACACCTCGTTGGCCACGCGCTGCACGTCGTCCGCCGTCACCGACTGAAGCGCGGCGATCGTCTCCTTGGGATGGACGACCCGGCCATAGTTCACCAGCGATTCGCCCAAGAACATCATCTGGTTGCCGGTTCCCTCCAGGCCCAAGCGGAACGAGCCCAGCAGATAGTCTTTCGTACGCTTGAGTTCGCCCGCCCCGACCTTCTTGTCGAGCACGCGCCGAATCTCTTTCGCGGTCAGTTCCAGAGCCGCAGCGGCGCGCTGCGTATCGAACCCGGCGCTGACCGTGAACATTCCCGTTTCGCCGAACAGCTGGTAGCCGGACTGGATGGAGTAGCAGAGGCCGCGGCGCTCACGCACGCTTTGGAACAGGCGCGAGCTCATGTTCTCGCCCAACAGGCCGTTCAGCACGCGCAGCGCAAAGCGCCGGTCGTCATGCCGCCCGAACACGCGGAAACCCAAAACCGCATGCACCTGGTTGATCTCGCGCTTGAGCAGCGAGAGCCGCTGCTGCGGCACCGCGGCGTCGACGGGCTTGTATTCCAAGCCGCGCGCCTTGCGCATCCCGCCGACGGCCTTTTCGACCGAAGCGACGCAGGCCTCGTGCTCGAGCCGGCCGGAGAACGCGAAGACCGTGGCCCCGGGGACATAGGCGCGCGCCTTGTAGTTCAGCAAGGTGTCGCGGTCCATGCGTCTCAGCGACTGCTCCTCGCCCGAGAGCGGCAAGCCGAGCGGGTGGCCCTGGTACATCACCTCCTGCAGCTTCTCCTGCACCACATGCTGCGGAAGGTCCTGGTACATTTTGATCTCTTCGAGGATGACGTCGCGCTCGCGGTTGAAATCGTCGGCCTTGATCACCGCGTTCAAATACATGTCGACCAGGACGTCGAACGCCTGCGGCAAGCACTCGTAGGGCAGGCGCGCATAGTAGCAGGTGCTCTCTTCCTGCGTGAACGCGTTCAGATAGCCGCCGCGGCCCTCGATCTCCTGCGAAATGGCGAGCGCCGTGCGCTTTTCCGTGCCCTTGAAAAGCATGTGCTCCAAGAAGTGGCTCGCTCCAGAGAGCGACGCCTTCTCATGCCGGCCACCCACGCCGACCCAGATGCCGACCGCGACGCTTTCCGCGCCGGGATCGCGCGAGGTCACCACCGTCGCGCCGTTTTTGAGAACCGATACTTCTACGTGATCCAGCATAAAATCACCTCGTCGCTGCAGTCGGCCCACCCGACCGCTTCACCGTGCGCGAACTCCTCGACCGGACGACAGCCCGAGTGCCGCGCGTTCTACGCCCTTGCGGCGGCCCGCATGGCCGCCAGCGTCGTCTTGCCGTCGTAGAGGGCCTTGCCGACAATCGCTCCATACAGGTTGGGGCACCCCAGCGCCTTGAGCGCGGTCACGTGCTCCGGGGCGCTCACGCCGCCGGACGCGATGATGCGGCAGGAGACAGTCCCGCACATCTGGCTCATCGCCGACAGGTTGGGCCCGCCCAGCATGCCGTCCGTCGCCGTATCGGTGTAGATGATCGTCCGCACGCCGGCAGACTCGACCTGACGGGCCAGATCCGTGGCGCGCGTCCCCGTGGTTTCCACCCACCCCTTGACCTGCACGAAGCCGTCGCGCGCGTCGATGCCGACGGCGATCGCCTCGCCGAAGCGGCGCACCAGCGCGGCGAGGGCCTCGGCGCTCTCCAGCGCGCGCGTGCCGATAATGGCACGGGTCACGCCGGCCCGCAGCAGCCGCTCGATCTGGGCATCCGTGCGAAGCCCGCCGCCGACTTCCACCGGGATGCCGATCGCCTGAATGATGCGGGCGATCACGTCCGCGTGGCGCGGTTCGCCCTGAAACGCGCCGTCCAAATCGACCACGTGCAGCTGCTCGGCGCCCTGCTCGCGCCAGGCGAGCGCCTGCGCCACGGGGTCATCCGAATACACGGTCACATCCTCGGCCTTGCCCTGGCGCAGCCGCACACACTTCCCGTCCTTCAAATCAATCGCAGGTAAAATGATCATCGTATCCCTTGTTCTCTGCAGCCACGAAGCCCGGCCTCTACACGATCGTCCCTTTGCTGGACGGGATGCCCGTCTCGCGGGGGTCGTTCTCGACGGCCACGCGCAACGCCCGCGCAAAGCCTTTGAACATCGCTTCGCAGACGTGGTGCGCCTCGTCGCCGTATATCTGCCGGAGGTGCAGGTTCATGCGGCCCTCGACGGCCAGCGCGCGGAAGAACTCCTCCAGCAGCTTGACCTCGAAATCGCGCACCTTCATATGCTTCATCGCGCTGGCGAAAACCAGAAAGGGGCGTCCGCCCAGGTCCAGCGCGACTTCGCACAGCGCCTCGTCCATGGGCAGCTGGAAGAAGCCGTAGCGACGGATGCCGCGCCGCTCACCCAGCGCCTTGTTGAGGCACGTGCCGATCACCAGACCCACATCCTCGACGGTGTGGTGGTAGTCCACATGCGTATCGCCCGAGGCTTTCACCTCGAGGTCAACCAGGGCGTGCCGCGCGAAAAGCTCCAGCATGTGGTCGAGAAAGCCGATGCCTGTGGCAATCTGGCTGACGCCGGTGCCGTCCAAGTTCAGCGACACTGAAATATCGGTCTCGCGGGTGGTACGCGTAAGAGTCGCAGTCCGAGCCATCGTCAGCCTCCGTTTCAGGCCGCACCGTCAGCCGGCGCGGGGTCATCTTTACTCTTGCCTCTGGCCAATTCGCGCAGTTTAATCACCCAGATGCACACCTCATAGAGGACGCACATGGGCAGGGCCATGATGATTTGCGAGACGGGGTCGGGCGGCGTCAGGATCATGGCGATCACGAAGATCGCCACGATCGCCACGCGGCGGCGGGAGCGCAGCGCCTCAGAAGGGATGACGCCCATCCATCCCAGCACCAGCAGCAGCAGCGGCATCTGGAATGCGAGCCCGAACGCGATAATCGTCTTGATCACGATGTCGACGTGCTCGTCGAGCTTGACGATGTCCACTTTGATGCCGACCCAGGTGTTGATCTGCTGCAGCACCTTGATGGCGACCTCCAGCGTGGCCGCATAGGCCATCCAGACGCCGAGGCCGAACAGGACCGTCGAAGTGAACAGGCTGAACACGATGATGGTCCGCTCGCTGCGTTTGAGGCCCGGAAAAATGAACCGCAGCAGAAAGAAAAGCAAGAACGGCAGGCTCAGACCGGTCCCGCCCCACAGCATGATCTTCATCAAGATGCTGAAGCCGGCGGTCCACCCCAGCCCCTGGACCATATCTCTGGACTGTCCGGCAGGGGCGATCAGCCACGCCGTAATAGTCGGCGCGAACGGCACGACCACGATCAGGCACAGCACCCAAGCGACCGCACAGTGCAGCAGACAGTCCCGCAGATCGATCAGGTGCTCCAGAAACGGACGCGGCGGATCGTTGTAGTCATCCGCAGGGGTTTCCGACTTGTTCTTCAAAGAAAACCGACCGACCTTCATTGGCCGCCCTCCGCCGGTTTTTCCGGCACCGGGGCGTCCGTGTTCGGCGGCACGGGGGTCGGCTCAGCCGACTCCGCCGGCTGGGGCTCCGCAGCGCCGTCACCGGCCTGCCCGGCCGAGTCCGACGACCAGTTCTCGACGTGGTCCTCGTTCCCCGGGTACCCCGAGGCATCGGGGTAGTGATTCTCATACGGATCAGACGGGACCCCGTCCGCATCGGTCGAGGGCGTAGCAGACGAGGACGTCGGCGAGGACGAAGACGTTTGCTCCTGATCCATGGTCATCAGCTGATCTTTAAATTCGTCGGCCGCACGACGGAACATCTCCATCGTACGGCCGAGTTTGCGGGCGACCTCGGGCAAACGTTTGGGACCGACCACGATCAGGACGACCACAAACAGCACCACCCATTCGCCCGCGCCAACCGATCCGGTCAGGAACGCAACACTAGGAAAATACGACATACCCGGAAGCTCCCGACCCTAACCGCTTACTTCTGGAACAGGGCGAACTCGCCGCGGCGGTTCAGGTGCCACGCCTCTTCGCCGGAACCCGCGACAGCCGGCTTCTCTTCGCCGTAGCTGCGGGTCTGGATGCGGTCAGCCGCGACGCCCAAGTTCACCAGGTACGAACGGACGGCCAACGCGCGGTTCTCGCCCAGCGAGAGGTTGTACTCGTTGCTGCCGCGCTCGTCGCAGTGACCTTCGACCACCAGCACGTGGCCGCTGTTCTGCTGCAAGTGCTGCGCGACCTGCTCCACCTTCGAGACCTCGGAAGGGGGCAGCGCATAGCTGTCGAACGCGAAGTAGACCGGCGCGAACTTCACGCCCTGGACAGCCTGCAAGGTGTCCTCGAAACGCGCGCCGCTGACCAGCTCACCGCCCTCGCCGGTGACCTTCGACAAATCGGTGTTTTCGACCATCGTGGGGTCCGTCAGCCCGCCGACCTCAGCCGAGCGGTCCTTCTGCCACGGCCAGCGCCACCCGCCCGCCTTGGTACGGCAGCCGGTGTCCATAAAAACGAGTGCGCCCATCAGCGCGACGTTGACGACGACAACAGAACGAATATGCATGTGTGAACTCCTCATGAACCATTTTAACGATCAGACCAATCCGGGGACATCCAGTTTCCGGGAATGTTGATTAACCGTACAGCAGGATCCCCCAGAGTGTCAAGGACGTAGAGCGTCGAGCGGCTGGAACAGATCACGTGCCTTCCGTCCGGCGCCCAAGACGGGTGCTCATAGTCGCCCGCCGGCGTCAGCGTCTGGCAAGAGCCCTCGCCCGCGCGCGGATCGACCGTCGCGATCTGATAACCGCCGCCGCGCTTGGTCGCATACACGATCAGCCCCTTGCGGCTCCAGTCGGGATTGACGTTCTCGGCGCCCTTGTAGGTCAGCCGGCGCGACTGACGCGTGGCGACATCCACGATGTAGAGCTGCGGCATTTTGGCGACGTCGCTGACGTAGACGATGCTGCGTCCGTCCGGCGACCAGCAGGGGCTGGCCTCCGCGCCGTGCGGCGTCTGCGTCAGGCGCGTCAGCTGACCGGACGCGAGCGACAGCACGTAGAGTTCGGGATTGCCCTGATAGGAGAGGACGAGTGCCACGCGCCCCCCGTCGGGCGAAACCGCCGCCCCCGTGTTCAACCCCTTGAAAGAGGCCAGCGCCTTGCGCTCGCTGCCGGCCACCATCCGGTACACGGCGGGATAACCCCTGACAAAGCTCGTATAGTAGATGTCGCGCCCGTTCGGCGCCCAGCGCGGCCCGACCGCCGCGACGTTGTCGTGCGTCACCTGCATCACGCCCAGGCCGTCCGCGTCGCAGACGTACAGGTCCGCATTGTTGCGGCCGCGGCGGTTCACGAACACGATGCGCGACTGCGCGATGCCCGTCTCGCCCGCGATCAGCCGAACCATCTCGTCCGCCAGCTGATGCGCCTGTCGGCGCACCTCGGCCTGGCCCATCGACACCTTGTTCCAGCTGAACGCCTTGCCGGGCCACGTGATCCGGCACCCCGTCTGGACGCCGGAGCCGGCCTCAGCGGCCGTCCCGCTCACGCGCACGGCGCCCGAAGGGGCGACTTTGAACCAGCCGGAAAGCTCGAGATCGCGCGTCAGCGTGCGCACGAAAAGCTGCCCGTTCGGTCCCGCAGCCGAGAGCCCGGCCAGCGAGACCGTGTTCTTCTCGGCGCCCTTCTTCACGACGGAAATCAGCGGCGGCTGACCGGCCGCCTGAGCCTCCTGCGCCACGAAGCCCCCCATCCAAACAACTACCAGCATCATCAGGCGAATATTGTGCATAGCCTCTCCAAAAAAAGATTGATGATTATAGGCGCAAAGCGGCCCGGTCCGCAAGCGCAGACATGTGCGATTTCAGGGCTCTCGATTTCTCGTTTCCGTTCAATCGGGACCTGTGTTATTCTAAGCGTGAAATCGAACCCTAGGGAAACGCGACACCATGACTTTGCACGAAGAGATCCGCGCGCTTCAGAAAACGCGCAACGCCGTCATTCTGGCCCACAACTACCAGCCGGGAGATGTCCAGGACATCGCCGACTTCACCGGCGACTCGCTGGAGCTTGCCCGCAAGGCCACGGACATCCACTCCGACGTGATCGTCTTCTGCGGCGTGCACTTCATGGCGGAGACCGCCGCCATCCTGAACCCCGGCAAAACCGTGCTGTTGCCGGCTGCGGACGCGGGCTGCCCCATGGCGGACATGATCAGCGGCGAACAGCTCCGCGCGCTGAAAGCCCAGCACCCGCGCGCCAAGGTGCTCTGCTATGTCAACAGCACGGCCGAGGTCAAAGCCGAGAGCGACTGCTGCGTGACCTCGGCCAACGCGGTCGAGGTGGCGCGCAGCTTTCCTCCGGACCAAGAGATCATCTTCGTGCCCGACCGCCACCTCGGCAGCTTCACCGCCGAGAAGCTGGGCCGCACGTTCATCCTGTGGCCGGGGTTCTGCCCCACCCACGCGCGCATGACGGAAAAGCAGATCGCCGAGGCCCGCGTCGCCCACCCCGGGGCGCCCGTGCTGGTGCACCCCGAGTGTCCCAAGCCCGTCCGCGACGCGGCCGACGCCGTGCTCTCCACCGGCGGCATGTGCCGCCATGTCCTCGGCCGCCCGGAGACGGCGTTCATCATCGGCACCGAGACCGGCATTCTCCACCGCCTGCAAAAAGAAAATCCCGGCAAATGTTTCTACCCCCTTCTGGAGCAGGCGGTCTGCCCGAACATGAAGCGCATCACGCTGGAAAAGGTGCTCTGGTGCCTGCGCGACATGCAGACGGTCATCACGGTGCCCGAGGCCGTCGCCCTCCGCGCCAAGCGTTCGATTGACGCCATGCTGGCGATCCACTGATTTCACCCACAAACCAAGGAGGCATGCCATGACCACACAGCAGGGATCGACGCACACGTGGACGTTCTTCCGGTCAGGAGGACTCGACCAGGTCTTGCTCGGCAGCGGCGACGAAATTGCCCACTTGGCGGAGCTGGACCAGAAGCTCTGGACCGCGCTGAGCTGCCCCACCAAAGGCCTCCGGTTCGACGCGAAGACGCTCGAGCTGCTGGACACCGACAAGGACGGCCGCATCCGCGTCCCCGAGCTGCTCGCCGCCATCGCGTGGACCCAGGCCCGCCTCGCCTCGCTGGACCCGCTCACCGAGGGCACCGACACGCTGCGGCTCTCCTCCATCAGCACAGCCACGCCTGAAGGCCGGCTCCTGCTCGCGAACGCCAAGCGCATCCTCGCAAATCTGGGCGCAGGCTCTGCCGACGCGCTCTCGCTGACCCACGTCACAGACACCGCGACCATTTTCGCAGGCACCCGCCTCAACGGCGACGGCATCGTGCCGGCCGACGCCGCCGAGGATCCGGAAGTCCGGCAGGTGATCGGCGAGATCATCGCGGCCTTCGGCGCAGAGACCGACCGCAGCGGCAAGCCCGGCGTGAACCAGGCCAAGACCGACGCCTTTTTTGCCGCCGCGGCCGCCCACCTCGAGTGGCGGCGTCGCGCCGACGCGACGGTCCTGCCTCTCGGCGCCAAGACCGCCGACGCCGTCGCCGCGCTGAAGGACGTCCGCGCCAAAATCGACGACTATTTCACCCGCTGCCGACTCTCGGCGTTCGACCCGCGCGCCGCCGTCCCGCTCAGCCGGACCGATGCCGACTTCGCCGCGCTGGCCAACCAAGACCTCTCGGACGGGCTGCCGGCCATCGCCGCGTTCCCGCTCTCCAAGCCCGCGGCCGGCCGCGACCTGCCGCTCTCCGAAGGGCTCAACCCGTATTGGACGCGCGCCATGACCGCCTTCAAGGCCGGCGTGGTCGCGCCGCTGCTCGGAACCGAGTGCGACCTGCTCTCAGACTCAGACTGGCAAGCGCTGAAGGCCAAACTCGCACCGTACGAAGCCTGGGCCGCAGCCCAGACCGGGACCGAGGTCGCCCCGCTCGGGAGCGACCGCCTCGCCGCCCTCGTCTCCGGCCGGGCCAAGGAAGCGCTCACGGCGCTGATTGCCCAAGACGCCGCCCTGGAAGCCGAAAACGCCCAGATCACGGAGGTCGAAAAGCTGGTGCGCTTCAAGGCGAACCTCGCGACGCTGCTCAACAACTTCGTCAACATGGCGCGTTTCTACGACCCGAAGGCCTGCGCCGTCTTCCGCGTCGGCACGCTCTATATGGACGCGCGCGCCACCAGCCTCTGCTTCCATGTCGACGACATCGGAGCGCACTCTGGACAGGCCGCGGCCAGCAAATGCTGCCTCGCCTATTGCCAGCTCTCGCGCCCCGGCACGAAAGAGACGCGCACCGTTTGCGCCGTCTTCACGGCCGGTTTCGCCCAGACCCTCTGGGTCGGACGGAACGGCATCTTCTACGATCTCGACGGCAAGGACTGGGACGCCACGATCGTCAAAATGGTCGACAACTCCATCAGCCTCAAGGAGGCCTTCTGGGACCCGTGGCGCAAAATCGCCGCCATGGTCGGCAACCAGGTCAGGAAGATCCTCTCGGCGAAGCATGACGCGGCGTTGGCCAGCGCCTCCAAAAAGGTGGAAGGCGCAACCGCCGTCCCGGCCGAACCGCCCAAAAAGATGGAGGGCGCGGCCATCGCCTCAACGGCCGCTGCGCTGGGCATTGCGGTCGGTCTGGTCAGCACGGCCGTGGGCGGCGTCGTCAGCGCCGTGGCCGGGCTGCCCCTCTGGAAAACGGCCGTCGGTCTCATCGCCATCCTCCTGCTGGTTTCGGGGCCCTCCATGATCCTCACCTGGTTCAAGCTCCGCGCCCGGGACGTCGCGCCGATCCTCAACGCCTGCGGCTGGGCCGTCAACCGCCGCCTCCGCATCTCGCTCAAGCTGGGGCGGCTCTTCACGACCGAAGCCGCCCTGCCGGCCCAAGCCAAGCGCGAGCTGGCGGACCCGTTCGCCGACGACTACACCGTGCGCAACCGCGTCGTCATCGCCGTGGTGCTGTCCGCTTTGGCCGCCGCGCTCTGGTACAAGGGCCTGCTCGACAGCGCGCTTCCCCGCGTGCTCAAGCGTCACGCTCCCAGGACCTGTTCCGCCGCGGCCGCTCCGGCCGCACCGACCGTCCCAGCCCAGCCTGCGTCTTCCACCCCATGAACATCCCCCACACTCTCCTGCTCGCGCTGGCGGCCGCGCTCCTCGTTGCAGGCTGCGCCACGCAGCGCGAGCTGATCGAACGCCGGATCGGCGAAAAGACCCCCTTCTTCGCCGCACTCGCCCCCGAGGCTCAGCAGCGGCTGCGCGACGGCAAGCTCGCGGCGGGCGACTCACGCGACGCGGCCTGGATCATCTACGGCGAGCCCGACCGCGTCTTCCAAAAGGTGACCGGCACGAGCACCAACGAGGTTTGGTCGTACGTCTCATATGAACCCTCAACCGTCGACGCCCCCCGCCCGGTTTATCACCCCGTGCGAGCGTGCTCAGGCCGCACCTTCTGGCGCCGCGACATTGTCTGGGCAACCGACGCCTACCACCACCCTTACGAGTACCTGCGCATCGAGTTCGAAAACGGCCGCGTCCTGTCGTTCGAATCCGAGCAACCGTAACGTCCCTCCTGCGGCCGAAGGACCGCACGCGATCCATCATGAACGACCCCGACATCGACACGCTCAACAAACGCTTTGGAACCCCCGGGCGCATCGCGTTCCGCACCGGCGAGACCGGGTCCCCCACCGCCGTGCTCGTCAACTCCCACGGCTCCTGCGAAGTCTCGCTCTACGGCGCCCACGTCCTGAGCTACCGGCCCACCGGACACATGCCGGTCCTCTTCGTCAGCAAGAATTCCCTCTTCGAGCCGGGCAAGCCGATCCGCGGCGGCATCCCGATCTGCTGGCCTTGGTTCGGCCCCAACCCCGACCCGTCGCTGCCGCTCCACGGCTTCGCGCGCATCTTGCCCTGGAGCCTGCAGGCCACCGAGTACACCGCCGAGAACACCGAGCTGCGCCTGACGCTCTCCGACTCGGAGCAGACGCGGCGCTACTGGCCTTTCGCCTTCGACCTGTGCCTGCGCGTCTGGCTCGACCAGCGCCTCAACCTCGCGCTCACCACCTTCAACCGCGACACCCGGCCCTTCACGCTGACGCAGGCGTTCCATCCCTACCTCCGCGTGCGGCAGATCATGGACGCCACGGTCCGCGGTCTCGACCAGGCGCCCTATCTCGACCGCCTCACCCGCCAGCGGCTCACACAGGAAGGCGCGCTCAACATCCGCGCGGAGACTGACCGGATCTACAGGCCCCCGGCGCCCGAGTGCGTGCTGCACGACCCGGGCATCGGACGCGCCGTGGCCATGGCCTTCACCGGGACCCCCGAATTGGTGGTGTGGAACCCGTGGATCGACAAGGCCCGCGCCATGCCGGATTTCGGCGACGACGAATATACCCGCATGATCTGCCTCGAACCCGCCAACACCGCCGAGCAGCCGATCACCCTTGAGCCCGGCGCGCGGCACACGCTGGCGTTCGCCCTCCAGGCCACGCTGACATGAGCCCTGCCCCCGCTTTTTCCAGCACGCTCGCTCGGCTCTGGCGTTTCGGTCCGGCAGCCGTGCTGACCGCGCTGATCCCAGCCCTGTCGCTCTTGCCGGCCCGCTTCTTCAGAACCCTCGCGAAGCCGCTGCCGCCGATCCCCGGGTGGGACAAGCTCGTCCATGCCGCGATGTACGCCGCGCTCGCCGCGGCGCTCTTCCATGCTTTGGCGCCGGATTCGCGCCGGAGCTACCGGCACACGCTGCTGCTCGCCCTGGCCGCGTCCCTCTACGGCGGGGCGCTGGAGTTCGGCCAAAAGTACCTCACCCGCAGCCGCTCCCTCGACCCGCTCGACGCGGCCGCCAACGCCGCGGGCGCGTTTCTCTGCATGCTGCTGGCCTGCGCCTGGGCCCGGCGCAGAGGGGGATGAGCGAAGCCCCCGCGCCCCTTCGAGGGTTGGCGGCGCGGCTTGCGCTGCGCGCCGCAAAATCGTACGATAACCGCCGTAAAACGGAGTGAGTGCCCATGCCGGAGACCGATTTCTTTTCTGAAGGCGCCGAGCCCCTGCGTGACGCGGACGAGACCGTCGCCGCGGCCCAGCGTCAGCCGCTCGCCTCGCGCATGCGACCCGTGGTGCTGGAAGACGTCGTCGGCCAAGACCACATTCTGGGGCCCGGCAAACTGCTGCGCCGCGTCATCGAGGCGGACCGCCTCACCAACCTGATCTTCTACGGGCCGCCCGGATGCGGAAAGACCACGCTCGCCGAAGTCATCGCCCGCGTCACCAAACGCCGCTTCGAGCGCACCAGCGGCGTGCTCTCCAACGTCGCCACGCTGCGAGCCGTCTGCGAGACCGCCAAGCTCTATAAGGACGGCCCGGGAACCGTGCTCTTCGTCGACGAGATCCACCGCTTCAACAAGTCCCAGCAGGACGTGCTCCTGCCCTATGTGGAAAACGGCACCGTCACCCTCATCGGCGCCACCACCCACAACCCCAACGTCTTCGTCAACAGCCCCTTGACCTCCCGCTCGCTGGTCTTCGAGCTGCGCCCGCTCTCCGAAGAGGCCGTCGCGCAGCTCGTGCGGCGCGCCCTGGCGGACACGACCCGCGGCCTCGGCCACCTCGCGATCGCGCTCACGCCCGAAGCCCTCACGTTCCTCTCCACCATCTGCGACGGCGACGCGCGGCGCGCCCTCACGGCGCTCGAAGTCGCCGTGCTGTCCACCCAGCCGGACGCCTCGGGCACCATCCAGATCACCCACGCCGTCATGGAGGATTGCGTGCAGCGCAAAATGATCCTCTACGACAAGGACGAGGACGGCCACTACGACACGATCTCGGCCTTCATCAAATCCGTGCGAGGCTCCGATCCTCACGCCGCGGTCTATTGGCTGGCCAAAATGCTGGAGGCCGGCGAAGACCCGCGCTTCATCGCGCGCCGCCTCATCATCCTCGCCTCCGAGGACATCGGCAACGCCGACCCGCGCGGCCTCACGGTCGCCGTCGCGGCCATGCAGGCGGTGGAGTTCATCGGCATGCCGGAGGCCCGCATCACGCTGGCCCAGGCCACGACCTATCTGGCCACGGCGCCCAAAAGCAACGCCGCCTACCTGGCCGTTGACGAAGCCCTCGAGGACGTCCGGACGGGCCGGCTCATGGCTGTCCCCGAGCACCTCAAGAACATCCATGTCGACGCGGTCGGCCGCGAGGGGCTTGACATCGCGTACAAATATCCGCATGATTTCGCGCAGCATACCGTCCAGCAACAGTATCTGCCCGTCGACAAGCGCTACTACCGGCCCACGCGCCAAGGTTACGAGGACACCATCGCAAAACGCATGGAATGGGTCGACAAAATCAAGAAGGGGCCCTGACTCATGACCACACACCTCCACATCCCGGGGTTCATCGATCTGCAGGTCAACGGTTTCGCAGGCGTCGACTTCAGCAGCGAAAGCCTCACCGAAGCGGCTTTCCTCCACGCGGGCCACGCGCTGATCGCACGCGGGACCGCCGCCTTTCTGCCGACCCTCATCACCGCGCCTGAAGCCCGGCTTCACCGCAACCTGACGCTCATGGTCAGCGCCCTGAAAAAGGATGCCACGCTCGCGCGCCACATTCTGGGTTTTCATCTGGAGGGGCCTTTCATCTCCCCAGAACCCGGAGCGGTCGGCGCCCATGACCCCTCCGCCGTCCACGCGCCGGAGGAAGCGCTCTTCGACAGGCTTTTCGCGTGGGCGGACGGCCAGCTCCGGCTCATGACGCTCGCCGCCGAACTTCCGGGCGCCGCCGAGCTCGCGCGCCACGCGGTCAAGCGCGGCGTGACCGTCTCCTGCGGACATCAACTCGCCGCGGCCGCCGACCTCTCCCGGCTGGCCGGAGCCGGCGCAACCGCGCTCACCCATCTCGGCAACGGCATGCCCAACATCGTGCACCGCCACAACAATCCGCTGCTGGCGGGTCTGGCCGAAGGGCGGCTCAACGTCATGTTCATCGCCGACGGCCACCATCTGCCGCCCCACGTGCTCAGGGTGATCGCCCGCGCCGCCGGCGCCGCGCGCCTGATCGCCACGTCCGACGCCTCACCCGCCGCCGGTTTGCCGCCCGGCACCTACCAGGTGCTCGGCAACACGGCCGTGCTGGAGCCCGACGGCCTGTTGCACAACCCCGAAAAACAGTGCCTCGTCGGCTCCTCCGCGACCCTGTTGACCTGCATGAACGTGCTGCACAAAACCGGTCTCTTCACGCTGGAGGAACTGCTGCGCATCGGCTTCGACAACCCGCTGGCCCTGATCCGGCTGAAGCCGCAAGACATCCCCACCTGCCCGCACACGCTCGCCTTCAGCCCCGAGGGCGGATTCGAACTTCAGTAGTCTACGCCTTGCAGTGCGGGCGCCGCTCATCGCCACGCCCCAGCGCTTTCCCCTTTACGGCTCCACCCGTATGGCTTATCATTTGTACGAACATTACAAAGGAGCCCTATGAAAGCCGTCATCCCGTGCCTGACCCCGCTGCTCTTCGTCCCCCTCGCCCTCTGGTCCGCGGCGGACTACCCTTATCAGCCGGCGCCGCTGAACCAGGTCGCCATCCTCGACGGCTTCTGGCTGCCGCGCTTCGAGACTAACCGGCTCGTCACGGTCTGGGCAGATTTCCGCAAGAGCGAGGAGACCGGCCGCATCGCCAACTTCGCGCGCGCCGGCAAGCTGGAGCAGGGCCCCTTCCGCGGCATCCCGTTCGACGATTCAGACGTGTTCAAAATCGTCGAGGGCGCGGCCTACACGCTCGCCACTCACCCCGATCCCGCGCTGTCCGCCTACCTCGACCGGCTGATCGCAGCGATCGCGGCGGCCCAAGAGCCCGACGGCTACCTCTACACCGCGCGCACGCTGGGTTTCATCAACGGCATGACAGGCAAAGAGCGCTGGAGCAACATGGGGGCCAGCCACGAGCTCTACAACATCGGCCACCTCTACGAGGCCGCAGCCGCACACTTCGCGGTCACCGGCAAGCGCACGCTGCTCGACGTCGCCTGCAAGAGCGCCGACCTCATAGACAAGACCTTCGGCCCCGGCGAGAAGATCAAGGCCACCTCCGGCCACGAGGAGATCGAGATCGGGCTCTGCAAGCTCTACCGCGCCACCGGCGAACAGCGCTACCTCGACCTCGCCAAATTCTTCATCGACATGCGCGGCCGCAAGGACCTGCGGAAGCTCTACGGCGCCTACAACCAGGACCATCTTCCCGTGCTCGAACAAAGCGAGGCCGTGGGCCATGCGGTGCGCGCCGGATACCTCTACGCGGGCATGGCCGACGTCGCCGCGCTCACCGGCGACCGCTCTTACATCGCAGCCATCGACCGCCTGTGGGAGAACGTGGTGTCCAAGAAGATGCACCTCAACGGCGGCATCGGCGCGCGCCACGCGGGCGAGGCCTTCGGCGAAAACTACGAGCTGCCCAACGAGAGCGCCTATCTCGAGACCTGCGCCGCCATAGCCAACGCCCTCTGGAACCAGCGCATGTTCCTGCTCCACGGCGACGCCCAGTATATCGACGTGCTGGAGCGCGTGCTCTACAACGGCTTTCTCTCCGGGATCTCGCTTTCGGGCGACGAGTTCTTCTACCCGAACCCGCTCGCCAGCCGCGGCGGCTACAAGCGCTCCAAGTGGTTCGGCTGCTCCTGCTGCCCCGTCAACATCGTGCGCTTCATCCCTCAGCTCGGACCTTTCACCTACGCGCAGCGCAACGGCGCGGTCTACGTGAACCTCTTCGTCGCCAGTTCCGCCAAGCTGAAGATTCCTTCGGGCGACGTCACGATCACCCAAAAGACCGACTACCCTTGGTCGGGCCACATCCGCCTGGACATCGCGCCGGCAAAGAGCGGAGCTTCCTTCGCGCTCAAGCTCCGCGTGCCTGGCTGGGCCATCGGCCGTCCCGTGCCCTCGGACCTCTACACGCAAGCCGCGCCGGGCTCGCTCAAAGAGGTGTCGATCGCGGTCAACGGCGAGCCGGCGCCGCTCACGCTCGAACACGGATACGTCACCCTGGACCGCGCCTGGCGCGCGGGCGACACGGTCACGCTCGCCTTCGCCATGCCCGTGAGACGCATCCTGGCCCATCCTGCGGTCAAAGACGACCTCGGACGGCTGGCCGTCGAGCGCGGCCCGCTACTCTTCTGCGCCGAGTCCGCGGACAACGACGGCCGGGCGCTCAACCTCGTGATTCCGCCCGAAGCCGCATTCACAGAGGGCGCGCTCAACGTTCTCGGACACGATCTCGTCGCGCTGCGCACGCCTGCGTTCGCCGTCACAGCCGACCTGCGCGGCAACCGCACGTCGCGACCGGTCACCGCCACGCTCATCCCCTATTTCGCCTGGTGCCACCGCGGTGCAGGCGAGATGCAGGTCTGGTTCCCGACCTCGGCCGAGACGGCCACGCCGCTCTCCAGCATCAAAGCCTTGGCCTCGCACTGCTTCGAAAACGACACGGTCTCCGCCGTGAATGACGGTGTGTTGCCGAAGAGCTCCGGCGACCACGAGGTGAAGCGCCTGACCTGGTGGCCCAACAAAGGCAGCGCCGAATGGCTGCAGTACGATTTCGACGCGCCCGAAACGGTGCACGGCTGTGCGGTCTACTGGTTCGACGACACCGGCAAGGGCTCCTGCCGCGTCCCGGCCTCATGGAAAGTCCAGTCTCGCGACGCGGCCGGCCATTGGACCGATCTGCCGGCCGCGGCCTACCCGGTCGCCAAAGACCGCCTCTGCGAGGCCCGCTTCGCCGCACCGGTCAAAACCTCGGCCCTGCGCCTCTGCGCGCAGCTCCAACCCAACGTCTCAGGCGGCGTGCTGGAGTGGCGCCTGCTCGTCGAGTAGCGGGGTCCGTTGCTGGCACCCTCCGACCCTTCGCAGGCGAGGTGGGGCGGCGCTCAGTAGACCACGCCCTTCACACGATAGAATCGGGTCCCCTCTTCGCCTGCATGGGGCACCGAGAGCTCTGGCTGAAAGAGCGCGTTGGTTACGGTGGTCCACTGCTGCGGCTGTTCCAAGCGGGTCGTGCTCTCCACCGAGTACAGGTAGGCGTTGTCGTCCCAAGAGAGCTGCCAGCGGGAGGGTGAGTGCAACCGCTGCAGCCCGATCCTCACCGGTTTCTGACCCAAGCCGTAGGCGGCGACGGACGCCGCGCCGATGGACACCTCTTTGCCGTTGCGCTTCACCCGAAACGTGATCACGCGCCGCCCGCCTGGCAGCAGCTGGCTGTTGTACTGCCGTGCTGTCGCAACGATCTGGCGGCCGTGCTGTCGCGGGGTGGCGTCGTAGAGCTGCTGCACCGTGCCGCCGTCCACCTCAAAGCTGGCCTCCCAGTTGAACATTCGGTTCGGCGTATCGTTCGTCACCACCAGCTCGCACCAGACATAGGCGGCGTCCTGTGACACGATGTTCAGCTCCACCGATCCACCCGCCATGGGTATGAAATCGAAAAAGGCGTTGGTATAGGTGGGCGGAGCAGGCGGACACGCGCCGCAGACGCGGAAGGTGCTGTGCCCCGGGTAAGAGCAGCGCTGGATCTCGGAGTCCGGAAAGGGCGTCCGCTCCGGCGTCTGGAACGACGGGTGCACCGCCGCCTGCGAAGCCTCTACCGGTGCCTTCATGAACTCGATCAGATCCCGGCAGGTGATAAACCAGGTGTCCGGGTGCAGCAGCGCCCACTCGATGAAATCCTTGAGCGCCGCGATCCGCTCGGCCGATTGATCCGGCTTGGACAGCCACTGGTCGGAGGTACTCGCGTGCAGGAAAATGCCGTACGGGGCGCGGTTCCCCTGGTAACGGGCGAGAAAATTGGTCCGCCAAATCGCGGCCACTTCGGCGGTTTTGAACGCGTCGTTCGGATCCGTCGCGATGATCGCCGTCGTGTTGGAGAACTGCGACCAGACCGGTATCTCGAAGAGCCCGGGATAAGGCCCCTGCGGCGCCACCGACGGGGAGGCCACCTGCGCCAAGCCGCCGTCCAGCGTGTACGGCCAAATCAGATGGCTCGGCGAGGTGCTGAGCCCCGACACGCGTTCAATGATCGATGCGTCATAGAGAAACTGCCGTTCGGACAACACCCGGAACACATGGTCGTTGGGGGCCAGAAACGGGGCGCGGAACCCGACGATGTCCTCGGCGGGAATACCGCACAGGCGCGACAGCGTCCGCTTTGCGCCCGCGATCTCCTGCCGCCAGCGCACCAGGCTGCTGTTTGTTCCGGTGGCATGCGACATCGTGTGCACCGCGATCTCGTGACCCTCGTCATACAGGCTGCGAATGGAGGGGAAATCGTAATCGTAACTCACGGAAACGAAAAACGTCGCCTTAATCGGATGCCCGTTGGGATTGACGTGGTCGGCCAACACCTGCTGGACAATCTCATAGGCGGACGTGTTGACCGAGTCGTCAAAGGTCAACAGCACGATCTGCGGGGTGTCCGCGGGAGCGAGCGCGCCTGGCGGCTGGGTGGACGGCGGCACATTGACGGCCCACACGTGAGCGGCAAGAGCAAGGCCGCAGACCAGACCGACAAAAGGCCCCCTTTCCTCCACGCTGCGTTTAACGCCACCTGTTGCATTCATAGGCCCCTCCCCTCAAACGAGTGCGTCTTTTTTTGTTAGACAAGGCTAATTTATCGCAGGGCGGACAAATAATCAACCCCGAAATCGCCGGTAGACGACGGACCGCTTCCGCAAACGCTTGAGATGCCCGGATATTTGTGGCACCTTATGGGCGTAAACCGCTGAGCCTCTCACGCGACCATGGATCCAGAGCGCCATGAAAAAACATCCTGCTGAACACCGGTTTCTCCGCTTCGTGCTTCCCGCGAAAGCCTTTGCCGCCGTCAAGGCTGGCACAAAAGAGTGGGAGACGGCGTGCCCGTGCGGGCACACGCAAGATTACTGGGATGCCGGCGGCGTGAGGGCCTGGGCGTCGGGCACCCCGACGCGGCTCGCCTTCTGCCCCGTCTGCAATAAGAACACGCTGCAGCAGGTGCGCCGGAAGACCGGGGTACCCGAAGCATAAACGGTTAGCCACACCCACGCGCACCTTGCACATTCAACCCGCCCCGCCCTTAACCGATGTCCACGCCTCTCCATATTGTCCTCGTCAGGCCCGAGATCCCGCACAACACGGGCGCGATCGGCCGGCTCTGTGTGGGACTCGACTGCGCACTTCACCTGATCCGTCCGCTCGGGTTCCACATCTCGGACACCTACGTGCAGCGCGCGGGTCTCGATTACTGGGAGTTTCTGCGGCTGACCGTGCACGATTCGTGGGAGGACTTCCTGAGCGCCGTCCAACCGCAGCGGCTCTCATTCTTGAGCACGCGCGGCCAAAAGTCGCTCTACGCGTGCACCTTCCAGCCGAATGACGCCCTGGTTTTCGGAAACGAGGGCAAAGGTCTGCCGGCCGACTTTTACACACGTTACAGCGAGCACCTGTTCAAGATTCCCATGCCGGGAGAGCACGCCCGCAGCATCAATCTGGCGAACGCGGTATCGATCACGGCCTACGAGGCCTACCGCCAGCTGCAGGCCCTCAGCGGCTCACTTCAATGACGCGCGTCTCGGGGTCTTCCGTGAGCGAGAAGCGCACGTGGAGCGCATCTGGCGGAATCAGGTCGCCGGCCCGTTCGGGCCACTCCACCGCAACGACCGCGCCGGTCTCGAGATACTCCGGAAAGCCGATCGTCAGCAGGTCGTCAGGACCTCCCAGCCGGTAGAGGTCCATGTGAACCAGCTTGAACCGGGGGGTGGCATACTCGGTCGACAGGGTGAAGGTGGGGCTCGTGACCGGCCGGTGCACGCCCAGCGCAAAGCCCAGCCCCTGCACAAAGGTCGTCTTGCCGGCCCCGAGGTCGCCATGCAGCGCGATCACCGCGCCGGGGCGTAAGAGGGCAGCCACCTCGGCAGCGGCCTGCCAGGTCTCTTCAACAGAATGCACGGTGTAGGTTTTCGTCATGAAGGTTACCGTTTCATCCATGCGATCACTTCGTCCATAAAGAGGTCCATATACGGCTCGGCGAACGCCGACGCATGCGGCAAACGGACCAAGCCGGGCAGATTGCCGGCCAACGGCGAGTCCGCGTCGAGCGGCTCCTGCCGGAAGACGTCCAGACAGGCCCCGCGCAGCGCGCCGCTCTGGAGCGCATCCGCCAAAGCGCCCTCGTCCACGCAGTTGCCTCGCCCCACATTGTAGATCACCGCGTGCCGGGGCAGACGCGCCAGACGCCGCGCATCGAACATCTCGTCGGTGCCCGTGTCCGATGGGAGCACGAGAATGAGGTGGTCGGCCTTCGGCAACACCGCATCGAGCCTGTCGGCAGGCAGCACGAGGTCCTCCGGGCCGAACCAGGCGGGACGCCGCCGCGGCGGCGTCCGCCGGATCCCCGTGATGCGGACACCGAAGGGCTTGAGCAGGCGCCCGATGCCCTCGGCCACGTGGCCGAAGCCCACGATCACCGCATACGAGCCGCGCAGCAGACGCGCCCCGTAGAGCGCCTCGCGCGGCCACAGCTCCCCCCTCAACTGACGCCGGTACGCCTCGAAGAGGCCGCGCTCGAACCCCAGCATCAGCCCCAGCACCGTTTCGCCCATGATCACCCCGTGGTGCGTGCCGTGACGCACCTTGACGCCGGGCGGCGGCGTGATCGGGAAGAAATCGCGCCCCGCCGCAGGCGTGGCGATGCGACGCAGGTTGGGTGCCTGAGCGAACCACTCTTGGCGGAAGGCCCAGGTCAACGCAACTTGCGCGCCGGGCAGCGCCTTGAGGAAAGAGGCCTTGCTGCGGCACCACGTCACCTGGGCCTCCGGATAGGCGGCCCGCAGCCGTGCGACGTGACGCGCCTTGATGCGGAAGACCGGAACGGTGCTCTCTTGAAACACGACGATGGAGTGTATGTTCATGTCCTAGGCGACTCCGAAGAGCCAGGCCCCGCGAGACGCCCGCAGCCGAAGAACGGCTTGGGCGAGAAGCCTCGGGGTCCTTCGGAGAGCTTAATGGCCCTTCTCTTTCTTGCCCGTCTTCATGAGCGTGCCGCCGAGGTTGTAGCTCTGCGGGGGCTGCTCTTTGCCCAAGCCCACGCCTTTGGTCATCAGCGCCTTGAGTTCGTCCAGGTGCTTGGCATAGACGTCGCGCGGCGAGCAGCCGTTCTTTTTGCAGATCGAGGCGGCCATGCCGACGACTTCGCCCATCATGCCGCCGGTGCGCATCACGCGCACGGTGCCGAGGGCCACATGGGTCACGCTGATGTTGCGGCCGGCCATGAAGAGGTTGTCCACGTTCTTGGAATAGAGGCACCGGTACGGGATCGGATACGGATAGATCGCCTTGTGCTTCGCGATCGACTTGAACTCGTTTCCGGGGAAATGCTTGGTGTTCTTCGGATCCGGATAGTGCAGATCGATCGTCCACGTGGTGCAGGCCGTCGCGTCGGGATAGATCACCCGGTCAACCAGGTCCTGCTCTTTGAGAATCAAGTCGCCGATCAGACGCCGCGATTCGCGCTTGCCCGCCACATAGGCCACCCAGTCGAGGCGGAGATTCGCGTAGTCGGCCTTCACCTTCGAGCGGTTCTTGAGGAACGACCAGTTGGAGTAGACCACCAGCATGCCGTAGTCGCGCACACGCTCGAACTCGTCCACCTGATGGAGCTTCATGCCCGTCTCCCAGGTCCACTCTCCCATCTTGACGCGCTCGCAGTTCTCGTCGTTGAAGGGCAGCCCCCACGCGATGTCCGGAAACGCCACGGGCTGTTTCGCGTCGCGCGAGTACCACTGCACGGACGAGCCCATGGTCTGCGCATCCGCGGTCTCGGGAGCGGTCGACTCCTGCGTCTCGCTGCGGCTCTCGCGGCCATACCGTGACTCCGCGCCGGCGAGCGCGCCGATCACGCCGTCGCCCGTGTTGTCCAGCACGAGCGGCGCCACGAAGCGCGTCTCGACGCCGGTCTCGATGTTGCGGCCGATGACTGCTGCGATCTTCGTCCCCTCCATCTCCACGGCCAGACCGCGCGTGTTCAGAAAGAGGGAAATGTTCTTCTCGGCCTTCACGGCCTCCAGCTTGCGCTGGTCCTCGTAGTACTCCGGCGGCTGGGCGTTGCCGCCTTTCGCGGGGCCGATCTCGCTGACGACGTCGCCGAGGCGGGGGAACGGATCGAGGTTCTGGCGGCCGGCCAGATGCACGCGCACCTCCGAGCTGTTGTTGCCGCCGAGCACGGGCCGGTCCTGGAGCAGCGCGACTTTCAGCCCGAGACGCGCGGCCGAGATCGAGGCGCAGACGCCGGGTATGCCGCCGCCCACCACGATCAGGTCGTAATGGCCGCTCGATTGAGGCGCAGTGATCGTGCCCATCTTCCGGCGGAACGCCTCCAGCTTCGCGACGTCGGTCTCCGGCTTGAAGCCCGCATCCGTGGTGAGCAGGAGCGCGTCGCAACGCCCGTCGAAGCCCGTCAGATCGTGCAGCGCCAGGGCGACGTCGCCCTTCTCAAGGCTCACGGTGCCGGCCTCCTGCCAGTCCCACTCGGCCCCCTGCGTGCCGAGCACGGCGCCCAGACGCTTGCCGTTCACGGCCACCTGAAAGGTTCCCGGCGCGTCCTTCTGGGTCCAATGCGCCACCCAGTTCCGCGTGCGGGCCAGAACGCGGTACGTCCCGCTCTCGGGTACCTGAAGCCGGGTCGAGGCGTCGGCCACCGGCATCCCCATGCCGTGCGCCAGCAGGAAAGGGGACCCCATCTGGTCCATAAACTGCTGATCCACCACCCATCCGCCCTTATCGGCGAAGGACTCTGTCTCCACCAGCAGCGTGGCAGCCTGCAAAGCTCCCGCAACACCGGCAACACACGCGCCCATGACCGTCGCATTCAGTCTCATCGCTGTCCCTCCCTACGTCGTTTGAAACGACCTGTTTTATACCATATCCGCCCGCAGACGGAAAGCGCGCAGACCACGCGCCCACGCACGCGCGCTTTCCGCCGGACGGCCCACGCCGCTCGTCACTTCACGAGCATCAGCGATCCGGGCGCCGTCACGCTCAGAGTGGCCGCGGTCTCGGTCACGCGGACGTTCGCGACATAGCCCGCAGGCACCAACAGCGACGCGGCCCCGTCCACCAGCGCCTGCCGCGACGACGCGTCCGTCGAAGCGAACGTGAAGAGCGTCTGGCTGTACGGCAGCGCCGCGCCCTCGGGCAACGCGTAAGCGACGGCCCCGGAAACGGCCAGCGCGCCCGTGAGGTCCATACGCGCACCGTAGGCGCCGCCCGCGAACGTCACAGCCAAGCTCCCCTGAACAGACGCCATGCCCTCGACCGCGCCCGCCGTGCCGAGCACGAGGTTGGTCACCCCGGCCAGCGCCGCGTTTTCCAGTCCGAGCACAGCCCCCGAAACCGCGAGGTCACCCTTGAACGCGAGCGTGCCGCCGCGGAAGGTCTGCCGGCCGCCGCCGGCGACCGCCACCCGGCCTGTCCCCGTGAGGCCGCCAGCAAACACCGCGTCTTCGAACGCCCGGATGCCCAGAACAGCCCCCGAGACCAGCGCCACAGTGCCGGTTCCGCTCAGCGGGCCGACGGTCTCAGCCGCCCCGTCCAACCGCAAGACCGCGCCTGCGGCGACGAGCGTGCGGGAGGCGTCCGGGATCGCGCAGGACAACGCGCCGCCGCGCGACGGCAGGTTCAGGTTCCACTCGCCTGCCACCGCCTTGCGCGTCAGCGTGCCCCACCAGTTGGTCTGGACATCCACCAGGTACCAGTTGGTGGCATCGTTGCTGATCTCCAGCGTCCAGGAGAGCGGGTCGCGAGCCGCGCCGTTGTTGGCGGTATACCACCGGTAGCCGTCAAAGGTCACAGGCTGGCCCATGTCCACCGTCAGCGGGTTGACCATCGACGTGCTGTACCAGCGGTTATTCTCCACCTCGGCCGGCAGGATGTTGTCGACCGCCGAGATCGGCAACAGCACGTTGGGCGGCGCATTCAGCCCGCCGCCCGGAGCCGTCGCCGTCGTGCCCGCGGGATAGGGCACGGGGATCCCGTTCGTCAACAGCTGCAGCTCCGCGATCTGGAATCCGGTATAGGCGTATTCATAGTTCTCCAGCCGCATCCGCGTGGGGTTGAAGCGCAGGTAGCGCGCCGTCACGGCAGCGACCTTTTCGCTCAGGCTGTTCGTCGCCGCCCAGAAGGCGGGAGGAACCGGCGCCGCGCCGCCCAGCAGATAAGGGCCGACCAGATTGGCGCGGATGTCCGGCACGCCCTCCTTGACGCGCGTGTCCAGGAGCACCCAGTTGACGCCGTCGTGGCTGCCTTCAGGCAGCCACGAGACGGGGTCGCGCGGATTGTCATAAGTCGGGGAAGAGGCCGTGTAGTACTGATAGCCGTCGAATGCCACCGGCTGCGTCATGTCGATCAGGACCCAGTTCGGCAGCGCCGTGCCGATCCACCGGCTGGGGTCGCCCGAACCGCCGGAGCCGGTGATGCCGTCGACAGCCTTGGCGGCCGGATACCCGCTCAAGAAGGCCCCGGAGGACGCCGATGTTCCGACCGGATACGGCACCACGGCGCCGTTGCGGACCAACTGGAATTCGCACATCGAAACCCGGCTCGTCGACAGCGTTCCGGCGCGCACCTCGGTGGGCGAGAAGCGCACATAGCGGTAGGCCAGCGTGCCCGGCACCACTGCGAGCGTGCCGGCCTCGACCCGGGTGTCGCCCGAATACGAACTGGACGAACCGTAGAGCACCGTCGTCTGCGGCCCGATCTTGACCAAGCCCGCGGGGGACGCTCCGTCGCGGACCGCGGCCGAAAACGCTCCGTTGGTCACGCCGCCCAGCCGCACGGCGAGAGCGCCGCTACCCCCGTTCACCAACTCCAAACCGGCGCCGCCTTCCTGCAGGGCGACCGTGCTGCCGCCTTCCCCTTGGAGGACCAGCCGGCCCTCCCCGCTGACGCGCCCCGTGAAGAGCGACGCGTCGGACACCGAGAGCGTTTGGCCTTTGACGAACGCCAGCGTCCCTGCGCCGGCCAGCGAGGCCACCGACTCCCGGGGTGAGCACACCTGCGCCGTCGCGTTCGACGCCACCGTCACCGCGCTCAGCGGAGAGGCCGCATACGACCCCGCGAAGGGCGCTTTGAAAGGCCACGTCCCGGCCAACATGGTGCGGGTCGCCGTGACCGTTTCGCCGCTCCGCTCGTCCACCGTGAACCACGTCGCATTGTCGGCGCTGACCTCCATCTTCCATGAGACCGGATCGCGTTCGGCCGCATCGTTCGCCGTGTACCAGCGGTAGCCGTCCACTGCGACGGGACGGCGCAGATCGATGCGGACGTACTGTCCGTTCACGGCTGAAGCCAGCCACTTGGTCGCCGTGTTGTTGTCGATCAGCCGGTCAGGCCCGCCCGTCGGTCCGTTGGAAGAGGTCGCGTAGATCAACACGTCCGCAGGATAGGCGGCAATCTCGCCCTTGAGCATGAGCTGGAGCTCGGACATGGCCGGCGTCAGCCCGGCGGTGCGCGTTTGAGCGACCAAGAAACGCACATAGCGCACGCCCGCGCCCCAGGTCAGCGAGCCGCCCTCGACGCGCGTCTCGCCGGCATAGCGGTTAGGGCCGGCCCCGCCCAAGAGAGAGAGGTTTCCGGCCCCGACCTTGGTGAGCGCCAGCGGCGAAGCGCCGTCGCCGAGCGTGCCCATGAACACGCTCGACGCGTTGCCCTCGCCCACGGTCAGGACCGCCGCCGCGCTCCCGCCATTGGTCACGGTGCTGCCGGCCGTGACGCTGGAGAGCTGTCCGACCGACTCGGAGTTCCCGTCCAGCGAAAGCGTCCCTCCGGTCAGGGCCACATGTCCGCCGATCTGGTTGCCGCCGCTGCCGGCCAGGCGCACCTGGGCATTGGTGCCCACGCGCAAGATGTGGCGCACGGCCGGAACGCCGCTCTTGCTCAGAACCACTTCGCCCTGGTCGACCGCCAGATCCAACGCGGCGTTCGCGGAGAATCCCTCCAGCGAGAGCTGCCCCGCGCCCATTTTGGCGGCAGTGCCGCTCAAGGCCCCGGCCAAGGTCAGAAGCTGGCCGGTCTCCACGCTGAATCCGCCTGTGGACGCCTGCACGGTCCGCGTCAAAGACAGCGGCGCCCCTGACGCGGAGCCGAGATACCCGCCCGAGAGATACACGGTGTTGGCACTGTTGCCCAGCTGCGCGTCGTCGCCCACCAGCAGCCGCCCCGCATTCACCTGCACGTCGCCAACAAAGGTGTTGGCCGCCGTCAGCACCGCCGTGCCGCTCCCCGTCTTGACCAGAGTCCCGTTTCCGCTGACCGTGCCGGCATAGGTCACCGTGCCCGCGCCGTCAAAGCCCATGCGCGCGTTCGAGCCGTTGAACACCACGTTGTTCGAAGCCACAAACCCGTAAGCCTCATCATCGATGAGCCGTCCGTCCGTCTCGCGCGTCGCGTCGAACCAGACGGCACGTCCAGCGCCCTCGACCGTGACCGTCTCCCCGCCCGCGCCCAGCGCGTCGGAAGACGGAAGGCGCACCGAATACTCCGTGAGCGTCCGCGGCCCGCTCCCCAGAATGCCCGCGGTTCCGAAAGCCACGTCCGCCCCCGCGGCGATCGACCACGCCGACGAAGTCGGCAGGGCAAGCAGCCAGACCTTGTCTTGGAAGCGAACCCCGTTGGCGTCGGCCACGTCCGCGCCGAACACCGCAGAGCGGTTGGTCGAGCCCACGCGGAACGGCTCCGCGCCGCCCGACACCGTCAGCACCGGCGAACCGGCCGCATCGGCAGCCTGGATCACGCCGCCGGCCCAGACCAGCGAGGCCGCCGTCCCCGAGCGGTCGAAAGTCCCGTCCTGGACCAGTTCCAGACACGCCCGCACCGTATTGGTCGAAGTCCCCAAGGGCGTTGTACGCAGCACGCTGCCGTCGCCGGCATCCTCAAAGCGGAACGCGGCGGCGATGTCGGCGGCGTTCGACAGGCTCGTGTTGTTCGGATCGAACAGGATTCCCGCCGCGAAGTTGTTGCGGGGGCCGGTCCCGCCCGTGCCGTTGGAGAAACGCACGTCCACCGCGTGCCAGCCCGCGCTGAGCGCGACGTTCTGCGTGACGACCAGCGCATCGTGCGTGCTGTTGTTCAGCAGCACGCTGCCGTCCACAGCCAGATAGGCTCCGTCATCGAAGCACTTGGCGAAACTGTAGGTTCCGGCCTGCGGCACATACCACTGTCCGGCGTAGCCGAACTGCGTGTTGTCGGCGAACCCGTTGGCGCCCGCGAAGCCCTTGACCGTCCCGCGGCTGACGCCGCTCTCGGCCATCGGGACGCTGAGGTTGATCGCCGACCCGGAAAGGCCCGCAACGCTCTCGGCCAGTCCCGGCTGCGTGTCCGTCATGGCCAGCCCGCCGCCGTCCAGGCTCACGGTCAGTTCCCCGAGCGCCGAAGCGCGAGAAAAAACCAGCGTACCTTCCGAAACCGAAAGGCCGCCGCGAGAGCGCCCGTTGTCGGAGAAATACAGCGTGCCGGCGCCGATCTTGTCCAGCGTCGCTCCGCGCTGGATCTCGCCGGCGACCGTCAGATCGCCGTCGTCATAGCCCGCGCGCAGCACGCCCGGCAGGGCCGCGCTGTTGGAGAGGCAGAGGCCGCCGAGCTCCGCGAGCGTATTGACGGTTTCGGTTTTGCCGTTGAGATCCAAAATGCCCCGTCGGAATCCGTCGAAGGAGAGCCGACCTTTTCCCGCGCCGTGGGGAACCACCTCGTCGGCTCCCAGGCGCAGCACGCCGCGCGCGTTCACGTCGTTCCAGAAGCCCACGCCGTCCGCGCCGAGCACGGTGTCGCCCGCATAATCGTTCGCGGGATTGGAGAAGGTGACCGCGTCGCTTTGCCGCGTGATCAGCACCGGCCCGGGGCCGGTAACCGGCGCTTCGATGACCGTCGGCATCCAGTAGCGCGCCAGAAACCAACCGCCGTTCGGGCAGACGGTGATCCCGCGCAGGGGCCCTACGGTCAGCGGCTCGAGCGTATTCCCCAAGCCGCCGCCGTCCAGGGTGAGTGCGTCGGGTACAGCCGCTTCCGGAACCGCTCCGAGCGAGCCGTCGCACCTGGCGCGCAGCAGGCCGCCCAGAACCGAGACCTTGCCGCTGAACACATTGTTGCTGGCGGCAAGTTCAGCCGTGCCATCCCCGGTTTTGGCCAGTCCGGCCGACCCCGACAGCGCGCACGCGAACGTGACGGCATTCGCGGCGACGCGAACCTCGGCTGGCCCGACCAAGGCGTTGGTCTCGCCGGCCACGGTCCATGCGGCCGTCGCGCCGTTGGTGTTGAAAAGCAGCGCCGAAAGCGCAAAGGGATAGCCTGTCGGCACCGTGACCGTGCCACCGGCGCCCGTGAAGGCGGCTGTCGCGCCCGCTGCCGGCACCACCCCGTCGCGCCAGACAGCCGCGTTGGTCCACACCCCGCTGCCGCCCGTCCATATCCCGTCCTGAGCCGCGCCGCTCAGGCACGCCGCGCCGATGGCCACCGAGAGAAAAGACCGTTGACTCGCAATCATGGCAACTCCTGTTGATGGAACATGCTTTCAGAGACTTTCAACAGAAACCGCCGACATTTAACGGGGACGCAACAAGAAATTCGGGGGGGGCGCCCCCGGACCACAAAAAAAGCCCGGTCTCTCCCGGGCTCAAAGATGCGGCGACGCGAGAACCGTGAACCTCAGGCGGTCAGTCGATCTCGCCGCCCAGATCGAGGTCGTCCAGGTCGATCTCGCCCGTGTACACGAACTTCACGGGCCCGGCCAGCGTCAGCCCCGTGCACTTGTGGTGCCGCCAGTCGCCGTCTATGATCAGGTCGTAGCCCGACGGGGTTTTCACTTTGGCGGGCAGGGTGAAGCGCGCCGTCTCCACGGCCACGACCGCACAGGCGACCGCGCCGGTCCCGCAGGCACCGGACTCCGCCTCCACCCCGCGCTCGTAGGTCCGCATGGTCATGCGGTTGGGGGCCCGGAAAGTGACAAAATCGACGTTCGTGCCATCCGGCGCGAAGGTCGGATGCAGGCGCAGGGCCCGCCCCAACCCCTGAACGTCGACGGTGCTGATATTCGGGACCTGGACGACGAAATGGGGCACACCCGTATTGAGAAAGTCGCCGCGGATCGTCTCGTTGCCGACCTTGAGTTCGAGTCCGTAATTTTTTTTGGAGGGCTCCGGCATCCAGACGCAGACCCCGGTATCCGTGAGCTGGGCATCGACCAGCCCGCACATGGTCTCCATGGTCAACGCCTTGCCGCTGGCGCCGATCGCGTGGGCGAAAGCCGCGGCGCAACGCGACCCGTTCCCGCACATGTCGACCTCGGTGCCGTCGGGATTGAGGAAGCGCATGCGGAAATCGGCCTTGTCCGACTGCTGGACCAGAATCACGCCTTCGCATCCGATGCCCGTACGGCGACCCGCCAAGGCGGCCATCAGGAAGTGGTCCTCCCAAGGAACGGTTCCCTCGCGGTCGTCGATCAGCACGAAATCGTTGCCGGCCCCGTGCATCTTTGTGAATTTCAGTTTCATCGGCTCCGTCCTCCGTCTGCCGGACGCTACGGCATATCCCGCCCGAAGATGCGCATCATGCGCGTCCGCAGGTCCCCCTCCGTCTCCATCGGGATATCCGCCCCACCGGTCAAGGTCACCAAGTCGGACAGGATGTTGAGCGCCTCGTCCAAAACGACATCATCGGCCTCGCCGCCCTTCTGCATCATCTCGGCCTCGGCGTCTTCGAGCTTGCGCATCTCCGTCTCGGCCTTCATGAGCTTGCGGCGCGCGTTGATTTCCAGCGGCACGTCGGGCTTCTCACTCGCCTCCTGCACGTGTCGCACCAGCGTGCAGTAGCGCGCATAGCGCTCGTTCTTGGCGAGCCGTTGGGCGGACTTCTCTTTCAGCTGCGGCACAAACTTGTTGACGTCCGAAACGCGGATGAAAAGGGCCGACTCGACCTGCGTCCAAGGCAGCGCGCCGGGCAGCTTGTCCTCGCCGATGTCCATGCCGTCGAGCACCGAGGGGATGACGATGTCCGAGGCGACGCCTTTCCGCTGCGTCGAGGCGCCGTTGATGCGGTAGAAGCTGGCGGTGGTGACTTTCATGGAGCCCAGCTTCTCGGAGCCGAGGGGCATCACGGTCTGCACGGTGCCCTTGCCGTGCGACTGCGAGTCGCCCACGAGCACCGCGCGGCCGTAGTCCTGCAGCGCGCCCGCCACGATCTCGGAGGCCGAGGCCGAGGTGCGGTTGATCAGCACCACCATCGGCTTACGGAACGCCATGGCGGGGTCCATGTTGGGAACGGGAAGCACGACGATCTGGCGCGGCTCGCGCACCTGGACCACAGGCCCGCTGCGGACGAACAGGCCCGCCAGGCTCACCGCCTCGCGCAGCGAGCCGCCGCCGTTGTTGCGCAGATCCAGGATGAGCCCCGCGACATTGTCGCTGTTGAACGCGGCGACCTGTTTGGCCACGTCCAAGGTGGCGCTGCGGAAGCCCGGCTGGTTGGGTCGCTTGTCCATGGTGCCGTAGAAGGTCGGGAGGCGCACCACGCCGATTTTGCGCGCGTTGCCGTCGGGCATCGTCACCCGCGCGACATGGCCGGTCGCCGCCTGCTCTTCCAGCTTGACCTCGTCGCGGACCAGATCGACCAGCTTCGTGGTCGTCCCGCTGGGATCGGAGGCCGGGATCACGCGCAACACAACCTTCGTGCCCTTCTCGCCGCGGATCTTCCGGACCGCCTTGTTGAGCGGCAGATGCACGATGTCCTCGATCGGCGCGCTGCCCTGGCCGACGCCGATGATCTTGTCGCCCTTGATCAGGCGGATCGCGCGCTTGTCGCGGTCTGCCGGTCCGCCCGGAATGACCTCCAGGATCAGGGCGGTCCCGTCTTCCGAACGCAGCTGGGCGCCGATGCCGCACAGCGACAGGTTCATGTCGATGTCGAAATCCTCTTTGCGCATGGGCGACATGTAGTCCGAGTGCGGGTCATAGGCCATGGCGACGGCGCTGAGGTAGCGCTGCAGGATCGCCTCCTCATCCATGTCCTGGATCGCGATCATGAACTGCTTGTAGCGCTTGATGATGTTTTCGGCGGGCGTCAGCACCGGCGCATTGGTGACGGAACCCGCCGCGGCGGCGGCTCCGTTCGTCGCAGCCGCGACGGTGTTCGAAGCCGCGCTCTGGTCCAACTCGCGACCGATCAGCTGCACGAGATACTCGTTCTTGATGCGCTTGCGCCACAGCTCGTCCTGCTCGGCCTGCGAGGCCGGCCAAGGCGCGTCCTTGCGCTTCCAGACGTACGTCTCGTCCTCCGTGAAGACAGGCTCCGCGGCCAGCATGTTGGTGACGAACGCGTAGCGCTGCTCGATCCGCTCGCGGAAGACGCGGAAAACCTCGTAAGGGAAGGAGACGTCGCCGGTTTTGACCGCGTCGTCGACCTGGAATTCCATGTTGGTGAACGCGGCGATGTCGCTGGCCAGGAAATAGCTGTGGTCGAAGTCGAACGTGTTCAGCAGATTGGTCCAGGCCTTCTGCGAGATCTCGTCGTTCAGCGGACGCTGCATCAGATGCGCCGAGGGCAGCACGCGCGCGACCTTTTGCGCGACATCGCCGTAATGGGGCTGCGGCACCGGCTGCGCGGATTCCGTCTGCGTCGCCCACAGGGAGAACGTCAGCGAGAACACACTCAGCCACAGAACTGAAAATCGCATTGTCATGAATCCTTTTGCTCCATCACCTTTACGAGCCGCTCGATCTCATCCGAAGACAAATGTCCGGCGCGGGTCACGATCAGCGACTGAAGCGCCGACGCGTTGCAGACCACGGCGTCGTCGCAGGCCTGCAGGCCCGGCTTGAACGTCTCGCTCGCGAAACAGACCACGGGCAGGCAGGACGGCACATCCTGCTCTTGTGCCGACAGATACTGCGTCACCGCACGCGCCGAGCTCCGCGCCTGCGCAAGCGGGGGCCGGCTCGGCTGTGCGCCGCCGACCAGCAGCTCGCCGTTCTCGCACGTCACGTCCGCGGACCAGCACTTCGTCTCGATGGCGAAGATCCCGCTGGGGCCCACGACGACATGGTCGATGCTCGCGCCGCCGCAGCAGAAATCGTGAAACACGTGGTAGCCGCGGGGCAGGGCCGCCAGCAGCACCGCCACGCTTTCCTCGCCCCGGGCCCCTTTGAAGAAGGCATCGATGCCCTTGAGCCCGTCGCGGACCGCCCAGACCAGAAAGGCGGCGGCCATCAGAAAGCCGGCCCCCGCAACCCCCGGCGCGACGTGCGGCAGCGCCGACCCGGCAAAAAGCCCGCACGCGAAGAGCGCGGCGAGCAACGGCCAGATGGCCCGCATGACCCCCGTCGCGCGAGCCCGTTCGCCCGGCACCCCGTGGATATTCGCTCTGTTCGGTTCGTTCATTGAATGAACTTCAATTTTCGCCGATTCCCCGGCCCGATGCAATCACGATGTTTGGAGGAGTGCGGCAATCTCGCCGGCGAGCTGCTCGTCCGTCAGCCCCCCGTCCGCCATCAGCTGGCGCGTCGTGCCCTGGCCGATGAAGGCGTCTTTCCATCCGTAAGCGCGCAGCGGGCACGCCGCGCCGCCCTCGGCCAGCGCCTCCCGCAGCGCGGAGCCGAAGCCTCCGGCCACGGCCCCGTTCTCCAGGCTCACGATCAGCTCGGCTTCTTCGGCGTGCGCCAAGAGCAGGGACGCATCGAGCGGCTTGATGAAACGGGCGTTGACGACACCGGCCCGCACGCCCGAGGCGGCCAGCCGCTCCGCCGTCCTCTGCGCCAGAGGGACCATGTCGCCCAAAGCCCAGAGCCATACGGCCGGCCCGGAGCCGGCTCCGGTCAGCGGCGAGATCACGTCCGCGACCCCCAGCGGCAAAGCCGCCGGTTCCGGCAGGTCGTCCACGTCGGGGCCGGGGTCGCGCGGATACCGGATCGCGACCGGACCGGCAAGCGCCAGGGCCGTCTTCATCATCGCCCGCAGTTCCTGCGTGTCCTTCGGCTGCATGAGAGTCAGGTTGGGCAGGCAACGCAGCATGGGGATGTCGTAGATGCCGTGGTGCGTCGGCCCGTCGCTGCCGACCACGCCCGCGCGGTCGACGCAGATGAGCACCGGCAAATTCTGCAGGCAGACATCGTGCATGACGCAATCCACGGCCCGCTGCAGGAACGTGGAGTACACGGCGAAGACCGGGCGGAACCCGCTGGCGGCCAATCCCGCAGCGAAGACCACCCCGTGCGACTCGCAGATCCCGACATCGAAGAAACGCTCGGGGAAACGCGCCGCGAACGGCTCGAGGCCGGTGCCCGCACACATCGCCGCGGTGATCGCCACCACCGAGGGGTCACGCTCGGCCAGCGCGGTCAGCGTCTCGCCGAAGACCTGGGAGTAGCCGCGCTTGCCCTCGGGCGGCTGCTTCGCGTCCAGCTCAAAGGTGCCCACGCCGTGCCAGTGGCAGGGGCTGCGCTCGGCCGGCCTGAACCCGCGCCCTTTCTGCGTGGCGACGTGGATCAGGACCGGCCCCTTGTACTCGCGGGCCGAACAGAAGGCGTTCTCCAGCGCGTTGAAGTCGTGCCCGTCGATCGGGCCGACGTAGCGCAGCCCGAACTCTTCGAAGAAGGCGTTCTGCAGCCAGAGGCTTTTGACCGCCTGCTCCAGGCGGTGGTAGACCCGGCGCAGCGGCGTCATGTGCAGCCGGTGGCCGGCCGCTTCGGCCGCCGTCTTGATGCGGTTGTAGCGCACGTCCGCCAGCATGCGGCCGAGCCGCCGCGACAGCGCCCCGACGTTCTCCGAGATCGACATCTCGTTGTCGTTCAGGACCACGATCACCTTGCTGCGCATGTCGTCGAGGTTGTTGAGCGCCTCGAGCGTGATGCCGTTCGTCATGGAGCCGTCGCCGATCACGGCGATCACCTGCCCTTTGCCGCCGTGGCGGTCGCGCGCCACCGCCATGCCCAGCGCCGCCGAGAGCGCGGTGCCGGCATGTCCGGCCACAAACGCGTCGCAGGGGCTCTCCTCCGGTTTCGGGAAACCCGAAAGCCCGCCGTGCTGCCTCAGCGTGGGAAAGGCGTCACGCCGTCCGGTCAGGATCTTCCACGTGTACGCCTGATGCCCGACGTCCCAGATGACGCGGTCCTGCGGCGGCGAGAAGATGCGCAGCATGGCGATCGTGAGTTCCACCGTCCCCAGGTTCGAGGCCAGGTGGCCGCCCGTCTTGCTGACCGTATCCAGAATGACGCCGCGGACCTCATCGGCAAGCTGCGGCAAAAGCTCCGCTCCCAAGCGCTGGACATCCCCAGCGCCGCTGATCGTGTTCAAAAGGTCTGGCATATTTTCACTTACGGGCTCGGCTCTCCGACCGCGGTCCGCCGCTTCATGATCTGAAGCGTTGTGCAGTTCTGTCCGAAATCAGGGACCTCTTGCACACAGTCGTAGTGTTGGCCCAGCAGGCTCAAGAACAGCTGGCGGTCCTGCGGGGGAACCTCATCCATCACCGGCGCGCGGATAGCCAGGCCGTAACCGCTGTAGGCCGCCACCCGGCAAGGCGCGGCCGAAAGCAGCGCCGTCAACCGTTCTTTGTTCATCACATGGTACCGCGCCGCAGCCTCGTCGCTCAAGCCCGGAAAATAAGAAAAAGGCCCCATCTCAAAGCCCTGCGGCACGCGCATGCCGCACTCCACCGCCAAATACAGGTCTTGGGTCAGCAGCACCTCGTCCTGCTCCGACAAGGCTTTGACGTCGCGCGCCGTCATCCGCAGCAGCGCCAAATCGGACCGCTCCTTGCGGAGCACCCAAAACCGGTCTTGGCGGCGGACCAGCCACTCTTGCGGGAGCGGCGAGGCGAACGAGGCCGTCAGCGAGAGCAGGACCCAGAACAGGCAGATGCAACCGCGCAGCGAGCCCGAGGCGGTGCTGTTCGCGGCCCAACCGGCCAAGGCCGCCGCGAGCAGCCCCATCACCGGCACCTGATAGTCGTCGTAAGGGAACGGGCTGAGCAGCTGAACCAAAAAGACAGCCAGAAACGAGGGGGTCCACAGCAGCGGCCAGACCCCGCCCCGATAGAGGACGCCGCCGGGCTCCTCCTGGCCGGACTGCGACGGCGGCCCGTACCCGCGGAACAGGCGGAAAACGACCAGCGCCAGCGCCAGCAGGAATGTCGGCAGATAGGCCCGCACCGTGCGCGCCAGCGACCCCGCCATGTAGAAAAGGTCGCGACCGCCGCGCTCGACGTGGAAGCTCTGGCAGAAGACGAACGGATCGCGCGCCTCCAGCAGGGCCGGTCCGTAGACGAGCGCCAGACCCAAGACGCCGCCGAGAGCAAACCAGAAAAAGGCGGCGCCGGTCTTGCGGTAGGTCACCAACAGCCCGAGGGTCGTCACCGGCAACACCGCGCCCAGCGAGAGGCGCGTCCCGGCGGCGAAAGCGATCAGCAGGCCGGCCGGCAACGCCCACATGCACGACAGGCGCGAGCGCGTCGCCTTGCGGCGCGAAAGGCACAGCGACAGGAGCAGGTAGCCGCCCAGCAGCAGGCAGGAGGCCAGCGCATAGGTCTTGGGAATCGTCGTGAAGTAGACGTGGTAGAGGTTGCAGGCCGTCAGCGCGAACGCGATCAGCCCGGCCTCGGTGGCCCGCTGGGACGGCACGGCGCGCCGCGCGAGGCCGGCGGCAAACAGGCAGCCCAACAGCCCGAAGAAGACCGTCGCCAAGCGTCCGCCGAGCACGCCGTAAGGCGACCAGAGCCCGCGGAGCGCGCCGTACACGTAGGGCATCACAGGCCCCTGCGTGAAGAAGAAATCGCGATACGGCATCCGCCCCTCCGAGGCCAGCCGCGCCGCGTAAAGGTACCAGCCCTCATCCTGGTTCAGGTTCCCGAACCACACCGCCGCCGCATAAAGGACGAGCGACGCGACGGCAACCCCTGCCGACGCTATGAGTACACATGCCTGATGACCGCGAGCCCGAAGCATATTTCCTTCACCCCCAACCCCAAAATCGCCTCACGTTGTTGATGTCAACAGCCTACCACAGGTCCGGCGGCATCGGCAACCCGCAGGTGACGCGCCGCGGCCCCATTCCAGGTGTTAGCCGCGCCGCTTCAGGATCTCCTGCAGGCGCGCCACCTCGATCTGATACCCCTTGCCGCACATGTGGCAAAAAATCTGGGCCGGCCGGTTCTCCATGACCATCGCCTCAAGATCCGCGGACGGCATTCCGGCCAGCATGCCTAGCACGCGCTCCTCCGAGCAGCGGCAGGCGAAACGCAGTGGCTTCGGAGCTTGCAAGACGCAGTCGGCCAGGCCCAGCGTCTCGGCCAGGGTCGGCAGCGACGCCGAGGCCTCCAGGCACTCCAGCACCGTGCCGTCCTCAAAGAAGCGCGCGAGCCGGCTGAACATCTCTTTGTCGCCGTCGGGCAGACACTCGACCAGGAGCCCGCGCGCGCCGTCCAGGAAGCCGCCGTAGGCCAGCGCCGAGATCTGGACCATCACCTGCCGCTGCAGCGACTGATGGTAGTACTGTTCGAGGCCCTTCATCACCGAGGCCGGACTCACGTCCGTGGATGCGCTCGACAAGATCTTGCCCGGCAGGGAGCGGATGATCTGAACCTCGGCCAGCTCGCCGAGCGCCGACGACACATCGAGCTCTTCACAGGCGTCGAGGTCGTTCATGACCTTGACCTGCGTGTAGCCGCGCAGCCCGCCGTCGGCGTTGGCTTCGACCAGCACGCCGCCGACCGCCCCTGAGACCCGCAGCCGCAGGGTCACCGTCTCCTCGGGCTGAGCCATCTCCGCGCCCAACAGCGCCACCCCGGCCAGCGCCTCGGCCTGAATCAGACCGGCCGTCGGGCCGCACAGGTGGCTGCGCTCCAGCTCGCGCGCCGAGTCGGTCACCTCGGCGAAAACGAGGCTGATTTTGGCTCGGGGCGAGAATGCCGTAATGAGACTGTCGGCAACTTTTGACATGATCATAATGCGATTGTTCTTCCTCTCACGCGAGATCCGGGCGATTCGGCCGTGCGGACGCGTCCGCTCAGCCTTGAGCCGGCGGCTCAACCAGGCTGCGCACCTTATCGGCGAACAGGGTCCTCAGCTGTTCGATCCGGCGCAGCTGCCGCTCGAGCGACCACAGGGCGAAGCGCCACTTGCGCCCGAACGCGTAGCTGTCCCGCAACTGGGGATCAAAGGCGTCGAACTGCTCCCGGCGCACCGAGTAGATCCAGTGCATCTCCCGTGTCTTGAACTCGAACCCGTCGAAGAAGTGCTCCACCAGTTCGGGGAGCCCCACCGCCGAGCGGTGCTTCTGCCAGAAGCGGACCAGCACCTGCGCATAGCACCCCAGGTAGAAATCGAAGATCGCGTTCAGATTCTCCTCGGTGTAAGAGGTGTCCGTCCAGCCGAAGCAGCCACGGATCGAGCACAGCATCACGCGCAGCGGCATTTCGCGCTTCTTCTTGATGTCGTAGCCGAACTCGAAAACCTCTTTGCCGACGCCGAAGCGGCAGCCGCCGGCCTGAGGCAGGTATTTCTTCAGGACCAGGTTCTGCGCCGCGGCGTCGCCCAGCAGCGCGCCCAGCGCCAACACCACCTCGGGGTCCTCGTCCTCGTCGCCGCCGAACTCGCCGACGCGCTGAAACATGCGCGGCGGAATATCATCCAAAGGCTCGCCCGGACAGCGGTTGCGGATGAAATAGTTCATTTCGCGCCCGGCCTGGCTGTCGAGGCGCATCAGCAGCCGGTACTCGCCAAACCCCACGCCCAGCGCCTTGAACGCGTGTACGCGGGCCAGCATGTAGCTGCCGTAGCCGGGTGTCTTGAGCGCCAGACGCTTCTCGATCAGGCTGGTGCACAGCGGCCGCCGGTTGGTCTTGAAGACGATTTCTCGCGTGACGCCCGCCCCCACCGCCAGATTGTTGGTGGCATCGCTCGCCGAGCGGACCTCGTAAATGTTGGCGTATTCGACGACCTCGTCCTGGCTCATCATCTGCTCCACGTTCGCCAGCAGGACGCGGGTGCGGTCGTCCACCCCCGGGTGGAAATCGGGTCGCCCGCCGCGGAACGTGGCTCCGGGCAGCGCGGTGCGCCGGTCGTCGAAGGCCGGCACCACCGAGTCGCCCGACCCGTAGTAGATCTCGCCGGTCAGGTGCATGTAGAGCGTCTCGACGAAGTCTTCGCTGGCGTCGTCGGCCAGCTCCGGACGCTCGAGCGACGCCTTGAACTGCGCGTCGATCGCGTGCAGCCGCGCGGCGACCTCTTCGGGCGAGAGCCGCTTGAGGGCGATGCCCTCCATCAGCTTCTCCAGCTCCGGGACCAAGCGCTCGCAGGCTTCGCCGCGGCGCAAGCCGAACAGCTCAATCTCGTGGTGGCCGTGATACTTGGGAGCGCGCATGCAGGAGCGCACATCGCCCTCGAAAATGGAGACCAGCTCGCGCAGGCATTCGACGAACTGCGCGTAGTCGGTCTTCACGACCTCGGTGAGCGCATGGAAATCCGTGTAGCTCAGGAAGTGCACGCCCTTCGCGCTGTGGTAGTAGCGCAGGCACGTGTTGATGCGTGTCCGGCTGGCGCTGAGCGCCGTGTCCATCTCGCGCCGCGTCCAGGCCAGCGGCTTGATGCGCCACTCCTGGCCCAACCGGCGGTAGAGCTCGAGCGTCACGTCGTTGCGCTCGGCCATGATCACTTCGTTCAGCGCGAAGCCGACGCTCTGAAGCCACTCGTCGGCCGCCGTGACCTGAGACGTCGGCACGTCGCGCTGCGACACCTCGATGATGCCGTTCACCACGTTGCCGCAGACCACGCTGGTCTGCAGCAGCCGACTGCGGTTCGCAGCCGGAACCCGGCCCAAGTTCCAGAGCTGGCCGGATAGCAGCGGAATCGCGGCGACCGTATGGTTTCCCGTCGTGAGCGTCAGAATGTAGCCGCTGGCGCCCTTCACCAAATCCTGCTTGCGGACGATCAGCACCGGGCTGTGGTTTTCTAGGTTCTTCCAGACATCCTTCTCGAAAACAAACGTGTCGCCGCCCCAGTCGTAGCCATGGAACACGCGTTCATGCCCCATGGTCTTCAGCGTCACATGCACCGGCTTCTGCCGGGCCTCCCGCCGCACGCGGGCGATAAACTGGTGCATGATGGTTTTCATGTGACGTTGCCAGACATCCTCGTACTCAGCCGACCCGCCCTCACGAGCCGTACCGGCTCTGTTCGCGCGCGATCAGCTCCTCGGCCAAAGCGCCTAACGCCTCCAACCCGCAGGTGTCCGCCGCCTCCAAGAGGTTTTCCAGCGCCGGCAGCACGTGCCGGGTGAACCCGGCCTGCCCCACCGAAGCCAGCCTCCCGAAGGCGCCTAACGCCTGCACGAGCCGCTGCACGGCGCCCTCATAGAACAGCTCCACCGCCTCCGGATGCTCGGGGTGACAAGCCGCATATTCGGCAAGCAACTCCGTCCGGAATTTGGTCTCCAGTTTAACATAGGGGTCATACAGAAGAGAAGCCAGATCATAGGCGGCCGCGCCGCGCCGCATCCCTTGGAAATCGATGAAAGCGAAGCGGCTCTCGCGGAACAGGATGTTGCTGGACTGAAAGTCGCGGTGGACGACCACCGGCCGCGCCGCCAGCAGGCGGCGGGCCACCTCCTTGAGCTCCGCGGCCACCTCTGCGGGCAACGCCTCGTAGCCGTAGCGCGCCTGCAGCAGGTGCTCTTCGAACAGCCGGTGCTCCCACGCGTACAGCGCCTCGTCAAAGGGCGCCTCCAGCTCGGTCCCGGACTCGGCCACGCGGCGCGTGACCTCCCGGTGCAGGCGGGCCAGCGCGCCGACCACCGGCCGGTACCACGACAGCGCCCGCGCCGGGCGCGCCGCCATGCGTTTCTGCAAGGAGTCGTCGCCCCAGTCTTCCAGCACGAGCGCGTGCTCATGCGGCAAATCGGCCAGCACCGCCGGAACCGGCACCCCGGCTTCGCACAGCAGGCGGGCGTGACCGCTGTAGCGCCGGTTCTCGGCGCGCTCCAGACTGTAGTGAATATAGACCGCCGAGGCCGCGCCCCGGTACAGGCGCCAGAAGGACCGGTTTGAGCCGCGCGCTCCCAGAAACGTCGCCGACGTGCGCTCCGGCTCCCAGCCGAGCGCAGCCAGCGCCGCGCCCATCGCCTTGTCGCACGCCGCCGAAGCCGCGATGCAGGCGACGCCCTCCAGCGTCCCGCCCACGCAGCCGCCGGACACCACGGCGTCGCGCAGCGCGCTGCCGGGCAGCACGACGGCGTCGCCGAACACCACGCTGTCGCGCCCCTCGACGTCCGCGGCGACAGACGCCGCCTCCGCGACGCAGAAGAAGCGGGCGTCCTCCGCGCCGCACCGGTCGGCCTGCGCCGCATACAGGTCGCCGCCGCGCTTGCCCTGCCGCGCCAGCCGTTTCACGTCCGCATGAATCCGCCGGTACGCCTCCAGCGTGCCGGCGTCGTCCCAGTAGCTGTCCTTCTCGGCCACGCCGTCCACGAAGAGGTTGGCCCCCATCGCCTGCTCGTACGCCTCGACCAGCGTCGAGAACGGACGATCCGGCAGAAAGGAGAAGATCCGCGGCGAGACCAGCTGCAGCCCGCAGAATGTGAAGGTGCCGTCGACCCCGGGCGTCGGGCTCCGGTAGCAGGTGATGCGGCCGCGGCGGTCGGCCTCCACAGTGCGGGGCCCCTTCTTGGGCTCGAGCCACGCCGCCGCCAGGCCGTCGCCCGCGGCGAACGCGCGGAGCAGCGGCGCGGGATCGACCGCCGCCGCGATGTCGGCGTTGACCACCCAGAAAGGCCCGTCGGACAAGAAAGACTCGACCGGGCGCAAGGCGCCCCCGGTCCCCAAGATCTCCGTCTCGTGGGAAAAACGGAGGCGCGCGGCGCCTTGGCGCGCCTCGAGGAAACGCCGGATTTCGGAGGCGCGCCAGTGCAGGTTGACCGCGACCTCCTC
>Ga0209066_10000622_pt1 | contig 50923 bp, 49 predicted proteins | sample All_14_2_FD_187198 | JGI IMG/M metagenome (GOLD analysis project Ga0209066, IMG submission 187198) | Freshwater microbial communities in response to fracking from Pennsylvania, USA - Allegheny Zone_MetaG_DW_15 (SPAdes) (version 2) ... | reverse complement strand
TTGATGTTCTTGCCGGCCAACGCTGCGATCACGTTCGGAGTGATGCGGATGCCGTTGGCCGGATTGTCGTCGTCGTCGAGGATCTGCAACAGCAGCAGGCGGTTGCTGACGCCCTGCGTGCGTTCGCTCCAGTCGGCAATGCCAGCGAGTTCGAGTGGCGTTATCGTGGTGCCGCAGGCGGCGCTGCCCAGTTCGATGTCGGCCAGTGAAAAACTGACGGTATCGCCTTTGCTGCAGGTAAAACGGCCGTCGTCGCCGGTTGTGCCGCTCCTGCCGGAGCGTGAGGCCTGCCAGTCGATGCCGCTGACTGCGGCGTCGAGGAAGCGGCCGGAAACGGAGCTCGAGCTGTCGCTACCCAGGCAACCGGCGAGGCCGACGAGGAGTGAGCAGGCGAGGGCGATGCGAGTCTTGTGCATGGTGTTCTTCCCTTTATGAAAAAACCCGCCGGTGAGGCGGGTTGAATGTGGTGCCAGAGCGCTTCAGGAACCGATCAGGCCGCCATCGTCCTTGGTGATGACAACTGTCGCTGAGCGCGGACGGGCGTTGCCGCCTTCCGGCCAATGGCTCTGGTAGTTGCCCGGCGTGGCGATATCGGCGGCGAGCGTGCGTTCGCCAGGGTGCTGGACGTTGACGAAAATGGTCTTGCCGTCCGGCGTTTCAGTGATGCCAGTGATTTCACAACCCTTCGGGCCGACCAGGAAGCGGCGCAGCGTGGCCGGGGTTGCATCCACACCGGCATAGGTGGTGACTGTCTGGTCGGCGCCGGCATTGCTGGGTACCGCCAGGTTGGTCACGTTGACCGCGCCGCCATCACCATACTTGCCCGGCAGTGCGGCCAGCATCATGCAGTTGGTGACGTCGGTGTAGGCGCCGTCATCGGTTTGGATCCACATCAGGCCGGGATTTGCCTGGCTGAACCAGAGGCCGTCCGGGCTCGAGAAGTCGTTGTCGTCGGTCAGCCCTGAAATGTTGATCGAGGCGTTGCCGAACTGGTCGTTTTCGGCAGCGAACAGGTAGACGTCCCAGTTGAAAGTCGTCGCCGCGGGGTCGCTACCCGTTTCCTGGAAGCGCACGATGTGGCCGTTCGGATTGCCCTTGCCACCTTCGCCGTCATCGTAGTAACGCGGGTTGGCTGCATCGAGTCCCTTCGACTTGCCGCCGCCGGACAGGCCGGTGGTGCCGCGCGAGGCGTTGTTGGTCAGTGTGATGTAGATGTCGCCGGTGACCGGATGCACGTCAGCCCATTCCGGACGGTCCATCGGGGTCGCACCGACGGCATCGGCAGCGAGGCGGCAGTTGATCAGCACGTCGGCCTGGTCGGCGAAGCCATAAGCGGCACCAGCGATCAGCGGGTTGGTGATGTTCAGCTCGGTCCAGGTGCCGGAGCCGTCGGCGGCCAGCGTTGCGACGTAGAGCTTGCCATCGTCGAGGTACTTGTTGCCGGTAGCCAGACCGCCGTTGGCGTCGGCGGCATCCCAGTTCTGGTTCGAGACATACTTGTAGATGTATTCGTTTTGCGCGTCATCGCCCATGTAGTACACGATCGGCTTGCCGGCGACGACCTTGCCCGGCATCGCGCCTTCGTGGCCGAATCGGCCCATGGCGGTACGTTTGCGCGGTACGGCGCCCGGCGAGAAAGGATCAATTTCGACGACCCAGCCCATGGTGTTGGCGGCATTGCGGTAATCGGCGGTCGCGCTGGCACCGCTCGGGGTGATGTCCCAGCGGTTGTAGAGACCCACGCCGCTGGTGTCGCCACCAACTGGATTGGCCCAGCCATAGCTGCCATCGCTGGCGCCGGAGCCGATGTAGCGGTTCTGGGCTACTGCTGCCTTGGCTGCCAGTGTGGCACTGGCCGGGCGTTTGAAATAGCCGGCCCAGTTTTCTTCACAGGTCAGGTAGGTACCCCACGGCGTGACGCCGTTGGCACAGTTGTTCAGCGTGCCGCGGGTGGCGGTGCCGGCGTTCGAGTAGGGCGTGACCAACAAGTCATCGCCGGCTGCCGGACCGTTGATCTGCATGTCGCTGGCAGCGGTATAGCGGCGGTTGAAGCCGGAAAGTTTGTTGACCGAGAAAGTCGTGTTGCGGATAACTTCAATGACCGAAACGCCGTGCGCGTTGACTTCCTTGTCGATCTGGGCAGGAACCCGGGCAGTCCGGTTCAATCCGGCAGCCACTTCGGCGTTGGTGTGCAGGAAAATTTGCACGATGTTTTCGTGGTTCATGCACAGCAGGCCACGGCCGACGTTGCTCAGGTCCTTGGCCAGACCGCTGCTGTTCAGGCCAAAGTAGCTCATCCCATCGTGCTGGTCACCGGCGCGGAATTGGAAGCTGGCGGCACTGTCGCTGCCGTCGCCGAGATAGTTGGCGGTACTCGTGTTAATCGGGTCGCCGAGGCGATAAAGCGTTGTCGCGGTGTAGCCGGTCGGCACCCGCAGCAGGTCATCGGTGCCCTTGGCGACAGCGGTGAACCCCAGCGAGAAAGCGGCTGCACCGTTATTGTTGCTACCACCTCCGCTGCTCAGACAGCCGCTCAGGCCGAAGCTCATGAAGCTGCCGGCGGCCATGCCGAAGCCCCCTTTTAACAGGCTGCGGCGGGACAGGCGGGCATCGAGGATGCTGGAAAAACCGGTGTTGCCGGAGGTGTTCTTGGAAACGTCATCGCAGCCGTTGGGCGATTCGGGGTGATGCTTGGTCAGTTGTTCGGACATTGGTGTGCTCGCGTGAGGTGGGTAAGGAAGAAAGCGCATTATCGAAAGCGTCGATGACCACATGATGACTGGATCGTTTCAGTGCCAAGGCAGAACGATGACATGGCGATCTTCGGCGTCTGCATCGCCTTGGGCAATCAGTTTGATATAGCGCGTCAGCGCGGTCCGGGCATCGTCCTTCAAGATGATTTGTGCGCGTAGCCCGGTGCTGCTGACCTTGCCCTCGACCCGGATGGCTGTAGCACGACCACCGCTGAAGTTGGCAGTTGGCCGGGCGCTGCCGTTCCACTGCCAGTCGATCCGGTAATCGCCCAGCGGATGGTCGGCGAGTAGCGCGCTGGCGGCGTTGCGCCAGACGATCTGGCCGCTGCCGGCAAATTTCGGATTCTTGTCCGGCGTCAGCTGAAACTGGCTGGCGTTGAACTCCAGTGCGCCTTGCCAGGGGCCGCCGGGCAGCCCGAGGGCTGGTTGGGCCAGGATGCTGGCGGCGGGCAGGACGATGCCGTCGACGTTGATGCGTCTAGGCTCGGACCAGTCGATCGTGCCGCTGCCCAGGCGCATGCGGGCGTAGCCGGTAGCCGGCAGGACTTGCCAGGCGAGTTGGCCGAGATTGAACCAGTTCTGGCCATTATGGAGAAACAGCTGACCACTACCCGCCCACAGCGTGCCGCTGGTGTCGGCCAGCCGGCATTGGCTCGGGCAGACGGTTGCCAGCAGCGTGTCGCCGACATGCGCCGGCAGCCGGATGAGCAAGGCCAGTACGAGCAACAGCAGCAGCCAGCCGGGGCCGGGCAGCTTGGTTGCGGAGACAGTCGCTTTCACGTGCTGCTGCCCGTTGTCCGGTAGCTGGCTTCGATGCGGACCCGGCCGCTGCTGCCGCTGATCCGGCAGCGTTCGAGGACCAGTCGATACTCGGCTTGCATGGCTGCGGTCCAGCGGATCCAGACGGCAAAATCGGTTTCGCCCGACAGTTGCAGTTGGCCGGCTACCGGCCAGTTGGCGGCGATGTCCGGACCGAGCTCGCTCAGGCGCGGGGCCAGCGTGGTTTGCAGCACGTCGCTACGCATCGGCTGTGTCGCCGCTGCGTCGCCCAGTTGCTGCAATTCGCTGCGCAGTGCGGCGACGCGCTCGGCACTGGCGGCGAGTAGCGGCAACTGGCGCAGTTGCGCCCGCCGGGCATGTTCCAGTGACCACGCGGCTTGCCCGGCGATGGCCAGGGCCACGGCCCAGGCGAGCAGAACGAGGGCGCGGCGTTCGCTGGGCGAGCGTTGGTCAAGGAAGGTTACGGCGCGCTGGCGCCAGGCAAGCAATTGTTGATTCATGAACCTTCTCCGGCGCTCAGCGTGAATTGCGTTGGCTGGCTGGCATCTGCTGCCGGCGCCTGTAGTTGCTGAGCGCGTTGTCCGGCGGCCGTGGCCAATTGCTCGCCGGCCTGGGTGCTGAGTGTGCCGCTGACTTGCAGGCGCCCGTTTTCGTAAACCAGTTCGTTCAGTTCCAGACCGCCGTCGCCCAGGTCGCCCAGCGTCGCAGCCAGCGCCAGGAAATCGTCGGCGGCGAGCTGACCGGCGGCGCGCCGGGCGGTAGCGACCTGCAGCGTCATCTGGCGGACCGGATCGACCATCGCGGCCTGTGGCTGTACCGCGCGGAAGTGCGCGCTGATGCTGCTGCGCAGTTGCCGCGCCTGCCAGGCATGCCAGGACCATTGCAGCGCCGAGACGAGGAACAGGGTCGCAGCGAAGCCGGCCGCCAGTCGGCCGGCCGGGGCGAAATGACGGGCAAAGGCAGCGGGCCGGCGCGGTGGTGCCAGATCGCCATGCAGGAAGCCGCAGCCGGTCGGTACTGCGAGTGGCGGCGGAGTGCCGGTGCGCAGGCGGGTGATCTGGTTCAGCCGGGCGTCGCGCTCCGGGGCGCTGTCTAGGCTGACCAGCATCAGCGTTTGTTCCGGCGCGACCAACTCAAGCCAGCCGGCCAGGCCGTCGTCGCAGGCCAGTTCGATGAAGGTGTCGGCGCTGACGACGCACAAGGATTCGCCGCAGGCCCAGGCGCTTGCTGTGTTGCTCGCCATGCCGAGGGGCCAGGCGGCCTGCGGCGACCAGCCGAGTTCGCGCAGCAGCTTGATTAGCGCCGCCAGCCGGCCGTGTGCCATGACGCCGACCAGGCTGCTGCCGTCCGGCGCCGGTTGATCATGGACGGCGAAGGCCAATTGCGCCGGCGCTTCGAGCAGCTTGTCTTCGAGTGCGGCGGCGACGACATCGGGGCGGTGGCCGAGCGGCGGCGCCGGCAGGCGCACCCGGTGCGCGGCGACCTGGCGGCCGGCGAGCAGCAGGCGGCATGCTGGCGGGCCATCGCTGCCGGCTGCCGGTGCCGGCCAGTGTGCCGGTTCGCTGCAGCCCTGGCGCAGCACGCGGCCGGCTGCATCGTGCAGCAGCCACGGGCAGTCGCGCCGTTGTTGCGGCCAGTCGGTGGGAAGGATCAGGGTCAGGTGGGTCATAGGATACTCTGCCAGAGAATGCGGGGCCGGCTGCCGTCGAGGCTGCGCTGGAGCAGGCTGCTGACACGGCTGCGGGCGATCTTGCGGTCGACCTCGATGTCGACGAGAAAATGCCGGCTGGTTGCGCTGATCGGCAGCAGGCTGGACGGCAGCCCGGGATCGGCGAGGCGGTTGCGGAAATCGCTACGGTCGCGAAACGGCAAACCGTGGCGGCCAGCCGCCACGGTTTTGGCGTTGGCCAGCGTCAGACCGGGCTGGATGGCGGACAGTACTTCGGGCGTTGCCGTATTGACGTTGATTGCTTGAATGCCCGCCAACACGCAGATGTGTGGCTGCAGTCGGGCGACGATGGCCGGGGTGTAGCCGCGCACACGCAGCAGTTCGCCGCTGCTGCTCAGTGGCCGGCCGATGCCGCTGGCATTCGCTCCGGCCGTTGCGTAATCGCTGGCTTCGGCACCGGCGGCGCGACGGCTGTCGTCGGCATCGAGCCAGTCGGCGAGCGTATCGGCCAGTTCGGCGGGCAGGCCGAGTACGATCAGCAGGCGCCGGTAGGCGGCGTGGGCCTGCTCGTCGACGATCCCGCTTGCCTGGCGCAGGTTGTTGAGATTGAAGCGCCCCTGGACATCGACGATGCGCCCGCTCAGTTCCGCGCCTTCATGGCGCATTGGCGGCAGCGTGCGCGCCCAGTCTTCGTCCAGCGTGTCGATGGCGCTGTGCGCCGCATCGGCGATCAGCAGCTGGCGTGCGTAGGCGACCCCGTTGCGCGCCAGTTCGGTCGCCTGCGCCTTGTCGCGGGCGATCGCCAGGTCTTCGATCCAGTCGTTCATGCGGGCGAGCAAGGTGGTCGCAAGCGCGGCCACCAGGCCGACGATGAGCATCGCGGTAATGATGGCGGCGCCGCGCTGCTGCGGTCGACCGGGCGTTGCGGGCAATTTTTGCCCATGTTCACTCGGCAGCGGCAACATCGAAAATCCGCTCGATCATGCCGCCCTCGGCCAGGGTCAGGCGTAGCCGCAGCGCTCTTGGCAAACGCTCCGGTTGATCCGGGGTCCAGGCGGCGAGCCAGCGATTGTTCTGGTCGAGCTGTGCCAGTTCGACCCCGGCAATGCCCTCGAGCAGCACGTGGGTGCGGTTTGGCGCCGCCGCGTCGAAGGCCGGCCAGGTGAGCAATTCCAGCCGACCGTCGGACCAGCGATAGGTGACGCGGCGCAGGCTGCTGCCATCGTCGCCGCTGCGCATCAAAGTCAGCTCCGGCCGCCCGGCCGGCTGCCACCAGGCCGGTGTTTCCTGGCCGTCGGTGCTGCGGCCGGGGATGGCGACGGCTTGCCGGACATCGTTGCCGAGACGGTCGGTGGCCAGGGCGATGGCTTGCCAGCGTACCGCCGAGGTCTCCAGGCGGCCAGCGGTGCGCGACGTGGCATCGAGTCCGCGGTAGCCGAGCACGCCGAGCAGCGCCAGCAGCGTTGCCGCGACCAGAATCTCGATCAGCGTGAAGCCCGATTGCCGTCGCATCACGGGAGCTCCAGGTAGCCGATGAAGCGCGCCAGGACGTCGCTTTCCGGCGCCTCGCCGGCGCGCACCGTCAGTTCGAAGCGGCGAAAGCGATCCTGTGCAGCCGAACTCGTTTGCTGCTGCCAGACGAAATCGTGTTCGCCGATACGGCTGCGGCCACTGCTGCTGCCGACCGCTGGCCACTCGCGGCTGGCATGCAGCCAGGCGGCCTGGTTCTCGGCCACCCAAGTGGCGAGCAGGCGTTCGCGCAGCGCGCCGGCGCTGTCCGTCGCGTTGATGCTGACGCGGCTGGCCGCCGCCAGCCCGAGCGCCAGTATGGTCAGGGCGACGAGGATTTCGAGCAAGGTGAAGCCCCCGCTGCTGTGTTTCATGGCAGGCGTTCCAGCACGATCTGGCCGCTTGCCAGGCCGGCGATGCGCCAGCGCTGGCTGTCTTTGCTCTGGTCGGTGGCGAGGTCGACGGCGAATAGCGGCGGGATCCCGGCGAAGACGATGCGTCCGCGCTGGCCGCCGTTCTGCTCTTCGCTTTCCAGGTTTTCCAGGCGCATGCCGGGTGGCAGCGGGCGTGGCTGACCGTCGGCGCCGGGTACCGGGCGCCAGCGTCCGCCATCGCCGACCAGCAGGCGGGCCCCGTTTGGTGAAACTTCCCAGGCCCACGGCCGGGCCTCGGCGCGGGCGCGCCGCGCCGCGTTGGCCGCCTGATCGCGCCAGCCTTGCAGCGCGGCCTGGCGTTGCGCGCGTTCGCCATCGGGCAGGCTGAGGACGACGCCGCCGGCCAGGATGCCGAGGATGGCCAGCGCGACCAGGATCTCGATCAGCGTGAAGCCGCCGGAGCGGCGATTACAGCGACCAGTTGCCGATATCCGCATCGGATTCCTCGCCGCCGGCCAGCCCGTCGGCGCCGAAGCTGAAGACGTCGATCTCGCCACGCAGTCCCGGATTCAGGTACTGGTAAGGCTGGCCCCAGGGGTCGAGCGGCAGGCGCTCGACGTAGCCGCCGCTCTTCCAGCCTTCGGCAAGCGGGGCGATCTGAGGTTTCTCGACCAGCGCCTTCAGGCCCTGTTCGCTGCTCGGGTAGCGGCGGTTGTCGAGGCGGTAGAGCTTGAGCGCCTGCATCAGCCCGGCGATGTCCTGGCGGGCGGCGACCTGACGCGCTTCGTCCGGGCGGCTCATGACCTTGGGGACGACCAGTGCGGCGAGGATGCCGAGAATGACGACGACGACCATGACTTCGATCAGCGTGAAGCCGGTTTGGCGGGGAGCGGTAGTGGACATGGGATCAGTGCAGGAGTTGGTTGATTTCGATGATCGGTTGCAGGATGGCCAGGACGATGACCAGGACGACGCCGCCCATGGCCAGGATCAGCAGCGGTTCGAGCAGGGCCATCGCGGTGCCGAGCCGGGCGCTGACTTCGTCGCTTTGCTGACGCGCGGCTTTTTCGAGCATTTCGCCCAGTTGACCGGAAGATTCGCCGCTGCCGACCATATGCACCAGCAGCGGGGGAAACAGCCGCGAGCGGGCGAGCGCACGTTGCAAGGTGCTGCCCTCGCGCACTTCGCCGCTGGCTGCTTCGAGCGCTCGCCGCAGCGGCAGCAGCCAGACGACGGCGCTGCCTGCCTGCAGCGCGGCGAGCAGCGGGACGCCGCTGCCGACCAGGATGGCCAGCGTTTGCGCCAGCCGGGCGCTGTCGAAGGCGACCAGCAAGCGGCCGATCACCGGCAGGCGCATCAGGCGCTGCTGGCGGGCCAGCCGGAAAGTGTCGTGACGCCAGGCCCGGCGCCAGCCCCACAGGCCGAGCGCGCCGCCGGCCAGCAGAAACGGCCAGCTCACGCGCAGCAGGTCGCTGATCGCGATCAGCGCGCGGGTCAGCAGCGGCAGGCTCTGCTTGCCGCTCTGGAACACCGCCACCACCTGCGGCACAACGTACAGCATCAGCGCGCCGACGACCGCCGTGGCGACGATCACCATGACTATCGGATAGATGGTCGCCTGCAATACTTTCTGGCGCAGCGCGCCGCTGCTTTCCAGGTTGTCGGCCAGACGCAGCATTACCTTGTCGAGCTGGCCGCTTTGCTCGCCCGCCGCGACCAGCGCGCAATAGAGCTTGCCGAAAGTTTGCGGAAAGCATGCCAGTGCCCGGTGCAGCGGATGGCCGGCGAGCAGTTCGTTGCGGATTGCCGTCAGCAGTTCGCGGGTCGCCGCCTCGTCGTTCTGTTCGCACAGTGCCGCCAGCGCCCGTTCGATCGGAATGCCGGCGGCGAGCAAGGTCGACCACTGGCGGGTGAGCAGCATCAGTGCCGTGCCGCCGAGTCGTGGCACGCGTCGCGGGCTCGCGCCGCGGCTGCCGGCGCTGGCGGTCTGGACGTCGTAGGCGAGCAGGCCCTTTTCGCGCAGTGCGCTGCGGGCCTGGCGGGCACTGTCGGCATCGACCACGCCGTCGATTTCGTGGCCGTCGGGGGCGATGGCGCGGTAGCGGAAGGCAGTCACTGGGCGGCTTTCGTCAACTGCGGGTGACGCGCAGCAATTCCTCGAGCGAGGTCTCGCCGCTGCGCAACCAGCGATAGCCATCTTCGTGCAGCAGGCGCAACTTGCGTTCGTTGCGACCGCTGTCGCGGGCCGCCTGGCGCAAGGCTGACTCGTCCTGGTCGTGGTGGATCAGCGCGCGCAGTCCGTCGTCGATTTCCAGCAGTTCGTAAATGCCGAGGCGGCCGAAATAACCGGTATTGGCGCAGTGCGGGCAACCGACCGGGTGCCACAGGCGTTCGATATCGGCCGGCAGCCCGGCGTCGGCCGGCACCGGGCCGGCCTGCCGGCAATGCGGGCAGAGCCGGCGCAGCAGCCGCTGGGCAAGTACGCCGAGCAGGCTGGAAGCGAGCAGGAAGGGCTCGATGCCCATGTCGGTCAGCCGGGTCGGCGCACTGGCGGCATCGTTGGTGTGCAGCGTGGCCAGCACCAGGTGGCCGGTCAGGCTGGCCTGAACCGCGATCTGCGCGGTTTCCGCATCGCGGATCTCGCCGATCATGACGACGTCCGGGTCCTGGCGCAGGATGGCGCGCAGGGCTTTGGCGAAACCGAGGTCGATGCGCGGATTGACCTGAATCTGACCGATGCCGCCGAGGTCGTATTCGACCGGATCCTCGACCGTCATGATGTTCAGGCGGCGGGCGTCGAGGCGCGACAGCCCGGCGTACAGCGTCGTCGTCTTGCCCGAACCGGTCGGGCCGGTGACCAGCAGGATGCCGTGCGGCTGGCGGATCAGCGTGTCGACGCGGGCCAGCGTGTCGTCGGCCATGCCCAGCCGGGCCAGGTCGAGGCGGGCCGGGTCCTTGTCGAGCAGGCGCATGACGACACGTTCGCCATGGCTGGCCGGCAATGTCGAGACGCGCACGTCCATGCCGCGGCCAGCGATGCGGACAGTGATGCGGCCATCCTGCGGCAAGCGTTTTTCGGCAATGTCGAGCCCGGCCATGATCTTGATCCGCGACACCATCGCCGCGTGCAGTGCGCGATTCGGCGATACGACATCACGCAGCACGCCATCGAGCCGGAAACGCACGACTGACTGCCGTTCGTAGGGTTCGACATGGATGTCCGAGGCGTTTTCGCGCGCCGCCTGGGTCAGCAGGGCATTGATCATGCGGATGATCGGCGCATCGTGTTGTCCGTCGAGCAGGTCCTCGACCGGCGGCAATTCCTCGACCAGGCGGGCGATATCGAGATCCAGGCCGATGTCGCTGGCGACTTCGGCCGCGGTTTGTTCGCCGCCGGCGTAAGTCGCCGCCAGTTGGCGTTCGAATTCATCCGCCGCCAGCGCGCGCGGTGTCAATGAACGGTCAAGGACGCGGGCGATCTCGGCCAGTGCCGCCAGCGGCGGCCGGCCAGCGTCGTCGTTGCGGTAGCAGATTTCGTCATCGCCCTGGCCAAGCAACACGCCTTCGCTGCGGGCAAAGGCATAAGGCAGGCGGCTGGCGGCGAGGCTGCTCATGGTCTATCCGGCGTGCGCCAGGTCGGGAGTTGCGGTGCAGAGCTGTCGCCCCAGCTTGGCGGGTTGAGCTGCTTTTGTTGTTGTTGCGTATCGAGCAGTTGGTTGTAGCGATCACCGGTCACATTGTCGTAATCGCGTTCGTCGCGAACGATGCTCGGACGCAGGAAGACCATCAGGTTGGTTTTCTTGCGGCTGCGGTTCTCGTAGCGAAACAGGTTGCGCAGGAAGGGAACGTCGCCGAGCATCGGTACTTTTTCCTGGTCGCTGCTCAAGGTGTCTTCGATCAGCCCACCGAGAACGATCAGGCGGCCGTCGTCGACAAGCACGCTGGATTCGAGCGAGCGCTTGTTGGTGACCGGGCCGGCGGCACTGCTGGCTGTGCCGGATTGTACCGACGAGGCTTCCTGATAGATCTGGATCTGGACGACGCCGCCTTCAGTGATTTTCGGCTTGACCCGCAAGGTCAGGCCGACATCGCGGCGTTCGTAGGTCTGGAAGGGTGTCACCGTACCGCTACCTGAACTCGTGCTGTAGGAACCGGTGACGAAGGGCAGGTTCTGGCCGATGACGATCTTTGCCTCTTCGTTGTCCAGCGTCATGATGCTGGGCGTGGACAGGATGTTGGCGTGCGCCTCGTTTTCCAGGAAACGTGCGAGCAGGCCCAGGTTGGTGATGGTGCCCAGGCCCGGCACGTTGATGGTGCCGTTGACGATGCCGAAGTTCAGTCCGCCGCCCAGGCTGCCAATGCTGGTCGCTGCCGAAATGATGTTCTGGCCGCTGCCGCCGAAATTGGTGCCGCCGATGGCACGCACGCCGTTCGCTGACAGGCCGCTCAGGTCCTGCCACTGGATGCCGAACTCGGCAGCGCGTTCGGCGCTCAGTTCGACGATCAGCGCCTCGATATGAACCTGCGCCCGGCGCCGGTCGAGCATTGCGATGACATTCTGCAGGTTGGCAAAGATCCCGTCCGGCGCGGTGATGATCAGCGCGTTGCTGGCCTGGTCGGCCTGGATCGTGCTGCCCGGCTGCAAGGCATTGACCGACGGGCTGCCGGGTGTGAGCGATGGAGGGCTGCCGGTGGCCGTCGCCGGGCTGTTGCCGGTAGTCGTACTGCTGGGGGGCGACTGCACCGCGCCGGCGCTGCCCTGATTGCCGGTTTCGGCGCCGAGGATGGCGCGCAGGGTCTGGGCCATCTGCACCGCGTCGGCGTGTTTCAGATAGACGACCCGGATATTGCCCAGGCCGGCTTCCGGTCGGTCCATGCTGCTGGCGATGTTGGCGGCACGGACCTGCAGCCCCGGATTGTCGGCGCGCAGGAACAGCCGGTTGCCCCGCAGGTCGGTGGTCACGCTCAGATTGCCGTTGGCGTTGCCGCCCGGGAACAGTTGCTGCAGGTTGCGCCCGACCTCGAGTGCGGAGACGTGACGCAGCGTGATGATCTGCGGGTCGTTGCCCTGGGGAACGTCGATGGCGGCGAGAATGCGTTCGATGCGGCGCAGGTTGTCGGCCGATTCGGAAATGAGCAGGGTGTTGCTGGCGGCGTTGGCGGTGATCGACTGGTTGGCACCGATCAGCGGCTTCAGCGCATTGACCAGTTGCGGCGCGGATTCATAGCGGATCTGGAAAACCTGGGTGGTGATCTGTTCGCCGCTGCCGCCACCGTTGACCGGTCCGGCCTGGGTGCGGGCCTCGGCTTCCGGCAGGATGCGCGTGACATTCTTGCCCTCGATCACCGCGAAGCCCTGCAGGCGAAGTGCGGCGACCAGCGTCTGGTAAGCCATTTCGGGGGTGACCGGACGGCCGGAAACGATGTTGATGACACCTTTCACCCTGGGGTCGATGACGAAGTTGCGTCCAGTCATCTGGCCGATGGCCTTGACCGCCGAGTCGATGTCGGCACCGACGAAATTGATGGTCATCGGTTCCGGCGGGGCCGCGCTTGCGGTCAACGGGCTGGCCGGGCCAAAAATGCAGGCGAGCAGGCAGGCCAGGGCGAGCGCATGGCGCCGGCCGGCAGCAGTCCGGTCAATCATGAGGTGGGGACTCGGGCAGGAGGGGTTCGGATTTGGGCAGGGCCAGGCGGCTTTCGCCGTTTGCGCCGGACAGGATGACCTGGCTCGATTCGATCCGGCTCAGGCGCAGACCGGGTGAGACTTCGTCGCCAATGGTGAGAACCAGCAGCTGGCTCTGCCCTTCGCGGCGTATCAGCGCCCGCGCCTGGCGGGCATCGGGTGAAGCGGTGACCCCGACCAGCATCAGGTTGGCCGGGACTGGCGCCGCCGTATGCGCGCCGGAAAAGTGGAGTTGCACTGCCAGTCGTTCGCCGACCGGCCCGGGATGGCTGGTGCGGCTATCTACCGGGCGTGCTGTGCCGGGCATGAACTCCCACAACAGTCCGGCCAGCAGCCAGCAGCCAACGCTGGCGACAATCAGCACGGCGCCCTGCCCGACGTGGCGGATTAGCCGTTCCGGCGGAGCGGTGAAGCGGGGAACGAAGGTGGGTGACATCGAAGCAGCAAGCCATGGGCGGGTAAGGGGTAGGGCAGATTAATTCAGTCCTGTTACCGAGCCATGACAGTCGGGAGCCGAGTAATCGTTGACGGTGCGGCGAGACGATGGCGTTTTCCTTTAAAATCTCGTCCATGGACAACGTCAACCTGACCGACAACTTCCTGATCGCCATGCCGGCGCTGGAAGACCCCTACTTTTCCCATGCGCTCGTCTACATTTGCGAGCACAACGAGAACGGTGCCCTCGGCATTATCGTCAACCGGCCGATCGACATGGATCTGGCCGGGCTTTTCGAGAAAATCGACATCAAGCTCGAAAACGAAGCGCTGGCCAGGCTGCCGGTTTACTTCGGCGGGCCGGTGCAACTCGACCGCGGTTTCGTGCTGCATCGCCCGATCGGACACTGGCAGTCGACGCTGGCGGTCAATGCGGAAGTCGGCCTGACCAGTTCGCGTGACGTGCTGGCGTCGGTGGCCCAAGAGGGCCTGCCGAGCGAAATCATCGTCTCGCTGGGTTATTCCGGCTGGGATGCCGGGCAACTCGAGGACGAGCTGGCGCAGAATTCCTGGCTGACCGTGCCGGCGAAATCGACGATCCTGTTCGACCTGCCGCCCGAGGAACGCCTGCCGGCGGCAATGCAGAAGCTGGGCATCAGCTTTTCCCAGCTTTCCGACGTCGCCGGGCACGCCTAGTGGGTACCGTGCTGGCTTTCGATTTCGGCGAGAAGCGTATCGGCGTCGCCACCGGCGAGACCTTGCTCGCCAGCGCCCATCCGCTGACGGTGATCCACGCTGAATCGAACGACGACCGCTTCGCCGCGATCGGCAAGCTGATTGCCGAGTGGCAGCCGGAACAGCTGGTCGTCGGCCTGCCGACGCACGCCGATGGCACACCGCATGAAATGACCCGTCTGGCGACCAAGTTCGCCGAACGTCTGAAAAAAAGATTCAATCTTCCCGTTTCGTTCGCCGATGAGCGCCTGACTTCGCTTGATGCCGAGTCGCGTCTGCGCGAAACCGGTCGCAATGCCCGGGCGGCCAAGCCGCTGCTCGATGCGGTGGCCGCCCAACTCATTCTCCAAACCTGGTTCGAAAGTTTGCCGCATGCACCTCAATGAACCCCTGCCCGACGCCGAAGCCCAGTGCCGGCAACTGGCCGAACTGATCCGTCCGCTGCTGCCGAAAAACCCCGTGCTGGTCGGCATCTACAGCGGCGGCGCGTGGATCGCCGAGCGTCTGAAGGAATTGCTCGGTCTGGCCGATGAGATCGGCCTGATCGACGTTTCCTTCTATCGCGACGATTTCGCCGAGAAGGGCCTGCATCCGCAGGTCAAGCCGACGCTGATTCCCTTCGACGTCGAAGGTCGCCACATCATCCTGGTCGATGACGTGTTGTACACCGGCCGGACGACGCGGGCGGCGATCAATGAACTGTTCGACTACGGCCGGCCGGCGGCGGTCGACCTGGCGGTACTCGCCGATCGCGGCGGACGCGAATTGCCGGTGGCGGCCACCTGGGGCGTCTGGGACGTGACGCTGGCGGCCGGCCAGAGCCTGGTGCTGGAGAAGGATGATTGCGGTCAACTTGCCTGGAGGCTGGAAAATGCATAACCCGCAGTTGAACAAGGATGGCGAGCTGACCCACCTGCTGTCGATCGAGAATCTGCCCAAGCGCATCCTCGACCAGATTCTCGATACCGCCGAATCGTTCATGGAAGTCTCGGCGCGCGAAGTCAAGAAAGTGCCGCTGCTGCGCGGCAAGAGCGTTTTCAACCTGTTCTTCGAGAACTCGACGCGCACGCGCACGACCTTCGAGATTGCCGCCAAGCGGCTCTCCGCCGACGTCATCAACCTCGATATCGGCCGTTCCTCGACGGCCAAGGGTGAGACGCTGCTCGACACCATCGACAACCTGTGCGCGATGCATGCCAACCTGTTCGTCGTCCGTCATGCCTCGTCCGGTGCCCCTTACCTGATCGCCGAGCATCTCCAGCGCATCGGTCGCGACGATGTGCATGTGGTCAATGCCGGCGACGGCCGCCATGCGCATCCGACGCAGGGCCTGCTCGACATGTACACGATCCGTCACTACAAGAAGGATTTCACGCAATTGCGCGTGGCCATCGTCGGCGACATCCTGCATTCGCGCGTCGCCCGCTCGGACATCCATGCGCTGACCACGCTGGGTGTCCCGGAAGTCCGCGCCATCGGCCCGGAAACGCTGCTGCCCAAGCATCTCGACAAGCTCGGCGTGCATGTCTACCACGACATGGAAGCCGGCTTGAAGGATGTCGATGTGGTGATCATGCTGCGCCTGCAGAACGAGCGCATGACCGGCGCCTTGCTGCCGTCGGCCGGCGAGTATTTCCGCCACTACGGCCTGACGCCGCAGAAACTGGCGCTGGCCAGGCCGGACGCGATCGTCATGCACCCGGGGCCGATGAACCGGGGCGTCGAAATCCATTCGGCAGTGGCCGACGGTGCGCAGGCCGTGATCCTGCCGCAGGTCACCTTCGGTATCGCGGTCCGGATGGCCGTCATGAGCATCGTTGCGGGGAATTGACATGAACATCCTGATTGAAAATGGCCGCCTGATTGACCCGAAACTTGCGGTCGACCGCGAAAAAACGTCGATTTTCATCGTCGACCGCAAGATTGCCGCCATCGGCGAAGCGCCGGCCGCTTTTGTCGCCGACCAGGTCATCGATGCCGCCGGCTGCATCGTCTGTCCGGGTCTGATCGACCTCGGCGCCCGCCTGAACTCGATCGAGGCCGAACTGGCCGCCGCGGTGGCCGGGGGCGTGACCAGCGTCGTCGTCCCGCCCGACGCTGATCCGCCGCTCGATGAGCCGGAACTGGCCGATCGCCTGGTGCATCGCGGTGAGGAAATCGGCAAGGCGCGCGTGCTGCCGCTCGGCGCCCTGACCCTCGGCCTGAAGGGCGAACGCCTGTCCGAACTGGCCGGCCTGAAGAAAGCCGGCTGCGTTGCCTTCTCGCAAGCCAAGGTGCCGGTTGTCGATACCGAAGCCTTGCTGCGCGCACTCGAATACGCGGCGACCTTCGACTTCCAGGTCTTCCTGCATCCGCAGGACTACTGGCTGTCGCGCAACGGCATCGCCCACGAAGGCGAAGTCGCCAGCCGTCTTGGCCTGGCCGGCATACCGGTTGCCGCCGAAACCATCGCCATCGCCACCATCGTACAACTGGTCCGTGATACCGGCTGCCGTGTTCACCTGACCCGGCTGTCGTCGGCGGCCGGCGTTGCGCTGGCCAAGTCGGCCATGGACGAAGGCCTGCCGGTGACTTTCGATATCGGCGTGCATCACCTGCTGCTGACCGAGAACGACATCGGCTTCTTCAATCCGCACGCCCGCTTCATGCCGCCGCTGCGCACGCAGGATGACCGTGCCGCCTTGTCGGCCGCGGCGGCCGCTGGCCTGGCCGCGATCTGTTCCGATCACACGCCGGTCGGCGCCGACGACAAGCTGGTGCCTTTCGGTGAAGCCAAACCCGGCGCCACCGGGCTCGAAGTGCTGTTGCCACTGACGCTGAAATGGGCCGAGCAGGAAGGCGTCTCGTTGAGTGCGGCGCTGGCCCGGATCACCTGCGCGCCGGCGGATATTCTCGGGCTGGAAGGCGGCACGCTGGCGGTCGGTGCGCCGGCCGACGTCTGCATCTTCGATCCGCAGGTAATCTGGCAACTGACGCCGGAAGCGCTGAAGAGCCGCGGCAAGAATTCGCCCTGGCTCGGCTACCCGATGAGCGGCAAGGTGCGCCACACACTGGTCGACGGCCGCGTCGTCTACTGATCGCTGATCCCTGTGAAATGCGGCCCGGGCGGCCGCATTTTTTTGTATACGACGACATTGTCATATTCCGATAGAATATTTTCGCGCATCGGATGGGCCGGTGTGCCTGTTCAAATACATCGCAAATCTGGAGGAAACATCACATGAAACGTGTCACAACCCTCTTGTTCGGCATGCTGGCCGGAATCGGCGTGGCGCTCGGCGCCGTCAACCTGAACACCGCCAGCGAGGCGGAACTCGATGCAATCAAGGGGATCGGCCCGGGCAAGGCCAAGGCCATTGTCGAGTACCGCGACAAGAACGGTCCGTTCAAGACGGTCGACGATCTGGGAAACGTCAAGGGCTTCGGCAAGAAGAGCATCGACAAGCTGCGTCCTGAACTGAGCGTCGGTGCCGCTGCGCCGGCGAAGAAGCCGTAGCCGCAGGAGCGACGGCGGGCCTGGCCCGCCGTCCTGGTTCAGCCAGCCAGGCCGGCGATACGCGTTTCGGCGACGCCGCTGACTTCCAGCACCTTGCGTCGCGAGCTCTGTCCGCTTTTCAGGCGAACCGCCGATCTGGCAATTTCCAGCCGGTCGGCAATGAAATCGATCAGTGCCGCGTTGGCCTTGCCGTCGACGGGCGGTGCGGCCAGGCGGATTTTCAGGGCATCACCATGCAGCCCGGCCAGTTCCGTTTTCCTGGCCCCGGGCTGGATGTGCAGGGTGAGCGTGACGCAGCCGTCCGCGCCCATGCGGTACCAGAGGCTCAAGCCGGCCTCAGACGAACATCAGCACGACCTGCAGCAGCAGGATGGCGACCAGCGGCGACAGATCGATGCCGGCAATCAACGGCATGAAGCGGCGGATCGGGTCGAGGATCGGACGAACCAGCTGGTTGACGGTCGGTGCCACCGGCGAATACGGATTCACCCAGGACAGCACCGCCTGCAGGATGATGGCGCCGATCATGATGTAGACGGCGAGGCGGATCAGGCCGCGGATCGCCAGCATCAGGATCATCAGGATGGTGCCGAGGGCATCGGCGCCGAGTTCGACACTGGACAGCGAAATGATCAGGCCGGCGAGCATCAGTTGCAGCCACAGCGCGGCGACCAGGCTGGCCCAGTCCACCCCGGCGACACCCGGAACGATGCGCCGCAGCGGCTTGACCGCCCAGTTCGTCAGCTTGACGACGAAATCACCGAGCTGGCCGGCAAACGACACCCGCGCCATCTGCATCATGAAGCGCAGCAACAGCAGCGTGCAAAAGAAACTGACGACGGCATTGATCAGGAAGAAAACGGCTTGCATCACTCACCTCCCAGCAGTTTGCCCAACTCGCGCCCGCGCGCCTCGGCCGCCAGGCAGCCGGCAACGATGCCGTCCTTGACGCCGTGGGCAGCCATCGCATCCAGCGCTGCGGCGGTGGTGCCGCCCTTCGACGTGACGCGCTCACGCAGCAGCGAAGCCGGTTCGTCGGAGGCGGCGGCCAGCGCGGCGGCGCCCTGTACCGTTTCGATCGCTAGCTGGCGTCCCTGTTCCGGTGTGAAACCGAGTTCGGCGGCCGCCTGCTGCAGGGCTTCGATGAACAGGAAGACATAGGCCGGGCCGCTGCCGGAAATGGCGGTGACGCCATCCATCTGCGCTTCGTCGGCGATCCACACGGTGTTGCCGACGGCCCGCAGCACCCGGTCGGCGGCCGCCTTGCCGGCGGCGTCCACCTCGGGCAGCGCGCACAGGCCGGTGATGCCGGCGCCGATCAGTGCCGGCGTGTTCGGCATGCAGCGCACGATGCGCCGGTGACCACCGAGCCAGCGCGACAGCGCGGCCATGCCGAGACCGGCGGCAATGCTGACGACCAGCGCGTCGCCGAGTTTGCCGGCGAGCGGTGCGACGGCTTCCTGCATCTGTTGCGGCTTGACCGCGAGGACCAGGATGTCGGGCGCGCCCGGCGCGGTTTTGGCGTCGGCGTGGCAGTTGACCGCATAACTGGCACTCAGGCGTTCGCGGGCATCGCTGCCGGGATCGATGACGTGGATGTCGGCGGCGGTGAAGCCCTGCTTCACCATGCCACCGATCAGGGCGTTGGCCATGTTGCCGCCGCCGAGAAAGAGAATCTTCATGCGTAGTTTCTTTCGCCAAAAATTGCCGTGCCGATGCGCACCAGTGTAGCGCCCTCGGCAATGGCTGCTTCGAGATCGTGGGACATGCCCATGGACAGCGTGTCGAGCGGCAGTCCGCCGGCACGCAGTTGTTCGTGGAGGTCGCGCAATTGCCGGAAAGGCAGGCGCTGCGCCTGTGGGTCGTCAGTCGGTTCGGGAATCGTCATCAGGCCGCGCAGGCGCAGACCGGGCAAGGCGGCGACTGCCCGGCAGAGTGCCGCAGTCTCGTCCGGACGGCAACCGCTCTTGCTGGCTTCGCCGGAAACGTTGACCTGGACGCAGACATTGAGCGGCGGCAGATTTGGCGGGCGTTGCGCCGACAGGCGTTCAGCGATCTTCAGCCGGTCGATGGTGTGCACCCAGTCGAAGTGTTCGGCAACCAGACGCGATTTGTTGCTCTGCAGGGGGCCGATGAAATGCCATTCGAGTTTGCGGTCGACCGCCGTCGCCAGCACTTTTTCGACGCCTTCCTGTACGTAGTTTTCACCAAAGGCAGTCTGCCCGGCGGCGGCTGCCGCAACGATGTCGGCCAGCGGTTTGGTCTTGCTGACGGCAAGCAGTGCAACACTGTCGGGCGCACGTCCGGAAAGTTGCATGGCATGCGCGATGCGGCTCCGGACGGCTTGCAGGTTATCGGCGATTGCGCTCATAATCCATTGGCAATTTTTTATCGTCGAAGTATACACGGGCTCCAAGGACCAATCGCATGGACATCACCGAACTACTGGCCTTCAGCGTCAAGAACAAGGCTTCCGACTTGCACCTTTCTGCTGGTTTGCCGCCGATGATCCGCGTTCATGGCGATGTGCGCCGCATCAACCTGCCGCCAATGGAGCACAAGGATGTCCACGGCATGGTGTACGACATCATGAACGATGGCCAGCGCAAGGTGTTCGAAGAGACGCTGGAATGCGACTTTTCCTTCGAGATTCCCAACCTGGCCCGTTTTCGGGTCAATGCCTTCAACCAGCAACGTGGTGCAGCGGCAGTCTTCCGGACCATTCCGACCAAGGTGCTGACGCTGGAAGAGCTGAACTGCCCGAAGATATTCAAGGACATTTCCGAGTACCCGCGTGGCATCGTGCTGGTTACCGGCCCTACCGGCTCGGGCAAGTCGACGACGCTGGCGGCGATGGTCAACCACGTCAATGAAAACGACTACGCGCACATCCTGACGATCGAGGACCCGATCGAATTCGTGCACGAATCGAAGAAGTGCCTGATCAACCAGCGCGAAGTCGGCCCGCAGACGCTGTCCTTCTCCAACGCGCTGCGTTCGGCGTTGCGCGAGGACCCGGATGTCATCCTGGTCGGCGAATTGCGCGACCTGGAGACCATCCGTCTGGCGCTGACTGCAGCCGAGACCGGCCATCTGGTGTTCGGCACGCTGCACACCTCGTCGGCGGCGAAGACGATCGACCGTATCGTCGACGTTTTTCCCGCTGAGGAAAAGGAAATGGTCCGCTCGATGCTGTCCGAATCGTTGCGCGCGGTCATTTCGCAGACGCTGCTGAAGACCAAGGATGGCCAGGGCCGCGTCGCTGCGCACGAAATAATGATCGGCACGCCGGCGATCCGCAATCTGATCCGCGAAAACAAGGTGGCGCAGATGTATTCGGCGATCCAGACCGGCCAGGCCTTGGGCATGCAGACGCTTGATCAATGCCTCATCGATCTGGTCCGACGCAATGTCGTATCGAGTAACGAGGCGCGCGTGCGCGCCGCCAACAAGGATGCATTCCCGGCCTGAGGCCGGGGGTAAAACGGAGCAGGGGGAAAAATGGAACGCGATCAGGCGATGAAATTCATGCACGATCTTTTGCGCCTGATGTCGCAGAAGCGTGGTTCGGACTTGTTCATCACTTCCGGCTTTCCGCCGGCGATCAAGATAGACGGCAAGATCACCCCGGTATCCAACCAGGTCCTGACCTCGCAGCACACGGCAGAGCTTGCCCGCTCGATCATGAATGACCGTCAGGCGGCGGAATTCGAGTCGACGCGTGAATGCAATTTCGCCATATCGCCGACCGGTATCGGTCGTTTCCGGGTCAACGCGCTGGTTCAGCAGGGGCGGGTTGCCGTGGTCTGCCGGACCATCAACATGGTAATCCCGACGCTTGATGATCTGGCCCTGCCGCCGGTGATCAAGGATCTGGCGATGACCAAGCGCGGCCTGATCATCTTTGTCGGTGGCACCGGTACCGGCAAGACGACTTCGCTGGCAGCCTTGGTCGATTACCGCAACGAGAACAGTTACGGTCACATCATCACCGTCGAGGATCCGATCGAATATGTGCACGAGCACAAGAACTGCATCATCACGCAGCGCGAGGTCGGTGTCGATACCGACGACTGGGGCCCGGCACTGAAGAACACGCTGCGTCAGGCGCCGGACGTCATCCTGATGGGCGAAATCCGCGACCGCGACACCATGGACTACGCCATTGCCTTTGCCGAAACCGGCCATCTGGCGCTGGCAACGCTGCATGCCAACAGTACCAACCAGGCGATCGACCGGATCATCAACTTTTTCCCGGAAGAGCGTCGTCAGCAACTACTGATGGACTTGTCGCTGAACCTGCGGGCAATGGTGTCACAGCGTCTGCTGCCGAAGCGTGATGGCAAGGGGCGGGTGGCTGCCGTCGAAATCATGCTCAATTCACCGCTGATTTCGGACTTGATCTTCCGTGGGGAAGTCCAGGAAATCAAGGAAATCATGAAGAAGTCGCGTGAGCTCGGCATGCAGACTTTCGATCAGGCCTTGTTCGATCTTTACGACAGTGGCCGGATCAGCTACGAGGATGCGCTGCGCAACGCCGATTCGCTCAATGACTTGCGGCTGCAGATCAAACTGCACGGCAAGGAGTCGAAAGATCGTGACCTGACCTCGGGTATCGGTCACCTCGACATCGTCTGAACACATACTGGAGTTAGCCATGCAATCGTTTCTTGACCGCTGTATCGCCCCGGTTTTTGCTTTATTCATCGGGTTGACCGCAATAACCGTCCAAGCAGCGGCGCTCGACGGCATTTCAAACGCCGATGCGGGTGCCGGGGTGCGCGAAGCACTGGCCAAGGGGGCTGAATTTGCGGTGTCCTCTTTGGGCCAGAGTAACGGCTTTCTGGGTAACAGCAAGGTGAAGATTCCGCTGCCCGGCTACCTGCAGAAGGCCGAATCCGGCTTGCGCATGTTCGGCATGGGCAAACAGGCCGACCAACTGGTGGAAACCATGAACCACGCTGCGGAAAACGCCGTTGCCGAAGCCATGCCCATCCTTTCCGATGCCATTCGCCGGATGACGCTGCAGGATGCGAAAGCCATCCTGACCGGTGGTGACGACAGCGTCACTCAGTATTTTCAGCAGTCGTCCAGCGAAAAGCTGACAGCGAGATTCCTGCCCATCGTCAAGACAGCCACCAGCAAGCTGCAGCTGGCCGAGCAGTACAACAAGTTTGCCGGCAAGGCGGCGAGCGTTGGCTTGATTGACAAGAAGGATGCCGACATCGACAGCTATGTCACGCAAAAGGCGATGGACGGGCTGTTCCTGATGATTGCAGAAGAGGAAAAGCGGCTGCGCAGCAATCCGGTAGCTGCTGGCAGCGCCTTGTTGAAAAAAATCTTCGGCGCGCTCTGATTCCAGAGACGAATTCAAGTTTCATGAAAGGATGCCGTTGATCAGGTCAGGAGCCTGATCATGAAAATGTCCCGCCTGATTTCGACCACGCAGCAGCATTCGCCCGAAGCGGCGGAGCGCGCGCTGCTGGCCCAGTCGCAGGCGGTGCGTCGGGTGGAACCGATGGAAGGCGCCAACAATGATCGTGAGCGCTCACTGCAGCAGGAAATGTTCGAGGTTGATCCACGTGCCGTCGGACCCTATCAGGGGGTCGAAAGGCGGCGCCAGGATGCGCAGCAGTTGGCAGCGAGGTTGTCCGGCATGCTTGGACCGCAGGCCTTGCGCCTGTTCAGCTTCAATACCCGGGCGAAGCGCCCGGGAAAAATCGACGAGGTCGTCTGAGACCGGCCACTGCCGCCAGGTTCCGGGGCACATCTTGCGCATGCGTTAGAATGCGCGGCTGTCCCGAATCATCCTCCCGAAAAGCCCTGGATACATGTCCGGTCTCAATCCCCAGCAGCGCGAAGCGATCCATTATCTCGACGGTCCCCTGCTCGTCCTGGCCGGCGCCGGCTCGGGCAAGACACGGGTGATCACGCAGAAGATCGCCTATCTGGTTCAGGACTGTGGCTTCCAGCCGCGCAACATCGCCGCCATCACCTTCACCAACAAGGCGGCGAAGGAAATGCAGGAGCGTATCGGCAAGCTGCTGACCAAGTCGCAAGCCGACGACTTGCAGATTTCGACTTTTCACTCGCTCGGCGTGCGCATCCTGCGTGAAGAAGCCAGGGCGCTCGGTTACAAGCCGCGCTTCTCGATTTTCGATTCGGCCGATTGCGCCGGCATCATCAGCGAAACGGCCGGCACCGTCGACAAGGCAACGCTACGCATCGTCCAGTCCACCATCTCCAACTGGAAGAACGGGTTGGTCACGCCCGAGGCGGCACGCCATCTGGCCACCGATGAGCACCAAAAGCTGGCCGCCCACGCCTACCTGTCCTACGAAGCGACGCTCAAGGCTTATCAGGCGGTCGATTTCGACGACCTGATCGGCCTGCCGGTGAAACTGTTCACCGAGCATCCGGAAATTGCCGACAAGTGGCAGAACCGGTTGCGTTACCTGCTGGTCGATGAATACCAGGACACCAACGCCTGCCAGTACCAGCTGCTCAAGCTGCTGACCGGCGTCCGCGCCCAGTTTACGGCGGTGGGTGACGATGATCAGGCGATCTATGGCTGGCGTGGTGCCGACATCGAGAATCTGAAGAAACTGCCGACCGAGTTTCCCGCTCTCAAGGTCATCAAACTTGAGCAGAATTACCGGTCGACCGTAAGAATCCTCAAGGCCGCCAACAACGTCATCTCGCACAACGAAAAATTGTTCGACAAGAAGCTGTGGTCCGATCTCGGCCACGGCGAACAGATTTCCGTCACCGTCTGCCGCGACAACGATGCCGAGGCCGAAAGCGTGGTCATGAAACTGCAGGCGCACAAGTTCGAGCATCGCGCCAAGTTCAGGGATTACGCCATCCTCTACCGCTCCAACCACCAGGCGCGGATTTTCGAGGAATACCTGCGCGACCATCGCATTCCCTACCTGCTCTCGGGTGGCAAATCCTTCTTCGACAAGGCCGAGATCAAGGACATCACCGCCTACCTGCGCCTGCTCGCCAACGAAGACGACGATCCGGCCTTCATCCGCGCTGCCACCACGCCCAAGCGCGGCATCGGTGCGGCGACGCTGCAAGTGCTCGGCATCTACGCCGGCGAGCGCCACATCTCGCTGTTTCAGGCAGCGTTCGAAGAGGGCTTTGCGCAGCGCATCCAGCCCCGTCAGCTTGAACCTCTGCTCGAGTTCTGCAACTTCATCAACCGCATCCAGTCGCGGGCCAGCAGGGAACCGGCGCACCAGGTCCTGCCCGATCTGCTCAAGGCCATCGATTACGAAACCTTCCTCTACGACCACGAAGAGGAGCGCACGGCGCAGACGCGCTGGACCAATGTCTGCGAATTTGCCAACTGGCTCAACAAGAAGGGCGAGCTGGATGGCAAAACGCTGGTTGACCTGACCCAGAGCATCGCGCTGATCAACATGCTCGACAAGCAGAACGACGACGAATACGATGCCGTGCAACTGTCGACCCTGCACGCGTCCAAGGGGCTGGAGTACAGGTATGTCTTCCTGGTCGGTGTCGAGGAGGGCATCCTGCCGCACCGTGAATCGGTCGATCCAGCCAAGATTGAGGAAGAGCGCCGCCTGATGTACGTCGGCATCACCCGCGCCCAGCACACCCTGAATATTTCCTATTGCGAACGGCGCAAGCAGGCCCGCGAATTCGTGCCCTGCGAGCCATCGCGTTTCATCGACGAAATGGGCAAGGAAGACGTCCGCTTCACTGGCGGCAAGCAGGATGCTCCGCCCGACAAGGCGACCGGTAGCGCCCGGCTCGACGCCATGAAGGCGATGCTGGCGCAGAAGCGCTGAACGGTCTCAGTTCTCTGTTTCGTCGGCGGCGTCACCCAGTACGGTCTGCAGTGTCGCGAGCAGTTTCGCCAGGGTGTTGGCGAGGTGGCGGGAGGCTGCGCCCAGATCGTTGTTGCCGGTCCGGCAATCCTGGAAGAGCGATGCGGCGAGCTGACCGACTTCCCTTGCGCCGATATTGCCTGCCGCCCCTTTCAGCGTGTGGGCCAGCAGTTCGATCGCGGCAGGGTCGGGATTGGCAGCCTGTTCAAGCAGGCTCTGCACGTCCCTGTCGTGGCGGGCGAGGAACAATCGCAACAGCCGTCGGTAAAATGCCGGGCGTCCGCAAGCCACCTTCATGCCGCTGCTGACGTCGAGGCCGTCGATTTCTGTCAGATCGTGCGCCGGATCGTCAATTGCAGTGTCCGCCGTTGCCGGACTGGCGTGCAGGATTGCCGTCGGGCGGCGTGGCAGCCATTGCAGCAGATGTGCGTACAGGTTTTCCGGATCGACCGGTTTGGAGAGGAAGTCATTCATGCCGGCTTGCAGGCAGCGCTGCCTGTCCTCTTCGAAGGCATTGGCAGTCATCGCCAGGATGGGCGTTTCGCCGTAGCCGGGCAGGTTGCGAATGGCGCGGGTGGCGTCGATGCCGTCGAGTTTCGGCATCTGCATGTCCATCAGGATGAGTTCATAGCTGTTTTCGCCGGCCATTTTTACCGCTTCTTCACCGTCGACCGCAATATCGACGGCGAGACCGGCCTCGCGTAACAACTCGATGGCGACTTCGCGATTGATCTCGTTGTCTTCCGCGAGCAGGATGCTGGCACCCCGGCAATCCCTCGTGAGTCGGGCAATGGCGCCGGCCGGGCGATGGTTGTCGGGGACGCGGCCTGTTTCGACCCCCTGCCGGAGGATGGCCGAAAACCAGAATGTGCTGCCCTGGCCTGGGTGGCTGTGGGCGCCTGCATCACCCTGCATCAGGCTGGCCAGATGCCGGGTGATGGCCAGGCCAAGGCCGCTGCCACCGTACTTGCGCGTGGTTGACGCATCCACCTGGGCGAAGGGCTGGAAGAGTTTGTCCAGTTGTTCCTGCGGGATGCCTATCCCGGTGTCCTCGACTTCAAAGCGCAGCAACAGCTTGTCGTCCTCCTGATCAAGGAGGCGGGCGCGCAGGGTGATTTTTCCCTGCTCGGTGAATTTGACCGCATTGCCGGCGAAGTTCAGCAAGCCCTGGCGCAGCCGCGTCGGGTCGCCGCGCAGGAAGCACGGTGTTGCGGTCGACTCGACGTGCAGTGTAATTCCCTTGCGGGTGGCCTCTTCGGCAATCATCATCCGGACATTGTCGAGAATGTCGTCCAGTGCGAAATCCGTTTCTTCCAGCTCCATGCGTCCGGCCTCGATTTTCGACAGGTCGAGGATGTCATTGATGATCGACAGCAGATGCAGCGCCGAGGCATCGATTTTCTGCAGGCGCTCGCGTTGGGTGTCGTCCAGCGTAGACCGTCCGAGCAGGTGGGTCAGGCCGCGGATCGCATTCATCGGTGTGCGAATCTCGTGGCTCATGTTGGCCAGGAAGGAGGTCTTGGCCTGGTTGGCTGCCTCTGCCTGCCGCCGGGCTTCTTCCAGTTCAGCGGTGCGCTGCACGACGAGTTCCTGGAGGCGGAAGCGATGGGCGTCCAGTTCCTGGGCAATCCGCTTCTTCTCGCTGATGTCCTCCTTGATCGCGACATAATGGGTGGTTGTGCCGTCCGGCCTGCGGATCGGGGTGATGATGGCGAATTCGACGTATTCCTCGCCGTTCTTCCGGCGGTTCAGGAATTCACCTTTCCAGCTGCGATGCTCGCCCAGCGTCGCCCATAATTCGGTGTAGGTTTCCGCCGGGGTATTGCCCGATTGCAGCAGTTTCGTGCTCTGCCCCAGAAGCTCGCTGGCGTTGTAACCGCTGACCCGGCAGAAAGCCTCGTTGACATACTGGATGAGACCGTCGGTATCGGTGATGACGATGCTTTCCGGACTTTGTTCGACCACCAGCGACAGCTTGTACAACTGCTCCTCGGCGGCAATGCGGGCGGTGACATCATTGGCCAGAACGACGCGAGCCCGTCGTCCGTCAAAGTCGATCTCGTGGGCGATGGTTTCCACCAGCAGTTCACTGCCGTCACGGCAGCGGTGGCGTTGCAGGCGAGGATGCGCAGGCACGCCCTCGTGCCGGGCGGGGGCTTCCGGCGGCTGGATGTCGCGGATCGTCAGGGCCATGAATTCGTCGCGGGAGTAGCCGTAGCGCCTCAGTGCAGCATCATTGACGTTGAGGAATCGCTGCGTTTCGAGATCAGCGACCCACATCGGATGCGGATTGGCGGCGAACATGTCGCGATAGCTGGCCTCGCGCTCCCTGAGTCTTTGTTCTGCAGCGCGACGGGCGGCCCGTTCGGCAGTTTCGTCGACGGCGCGCCGGATGGCGGTGGGCAGGCGGGCCAGGTGATCTTTCAGCAGGAAATCGGAGAGGCCGAGGCGCAGGAGTTCGATGGCGGCTTCCTCGCCGATGCTGCCGGAAACCAGGATGACAGGCAGGTCAGGACAGCGCGATTGAACGTATTGCAAGGAAAGATGGAAGGCCATCCCCGGGACGTTGTAATCGGAGAGAACGAGATCCCAGTTGCTGTCCAGGGCCTCAGCGAGCCCGGCATCGTTGTCGACCCGATGAATCGACGCCACCGGCATGCCTTGCTGGCGCAGGAAGCGGGCGAGCAACAGGAAGTCGGCTTCGTCATCCTCGATGACCAGAATGTTCAACGGACGATTCATCTGTACATCACTTTGCCGATGGCGTTTCGTTGGTCGCCAGCCAGTAGACACCCAGGCGGGCGACGGTTTCGGCGAATTCGGCAAAGTCCACGGGCTTGCGCACGAAACTGTTGCAGCGGAAGGTGTAGCTCTTGAGGCGATCTTGTTCTTCGTCGGAAGAGGTCAGGATGACAACCGGCAGCAAGGTCGTTCTTTCATCGTTGCGCAGGCGTTCCAGCACTTCCAGCCCGGACAGCCGGGGCAGGCCGATGTCGAGGACGACTACGGTGGGTAAGTCGGGGCCTTCGCGATCGGCGTATTCGCCTTCACGAAACAGATAATCGAGTGCCTGTTGTCCGTCGCGGGCGACGTCGATCCGGTTGGCAACGTTGGCACGCCGCAGCGCCCGCAGGGTCAACATTTCGTCCTGAGGGTTGTCCTCGACGAGAAGTATGCTTTTGGTGTGCATGTCAATTTCCTGTGTTCTGGAGGGTTGCCGGCAGCGTGAAGCGGAAAGTGGCACCCTGGCCAGGTTGACCGCGGGATTCGATTTCACCGCCGTGGCGATGGATGATGCGTTGTACGGTGGCCAGACCAATGCCTATGCCAGGGAATTCGTCCTGCCGGTGCAGGCGCTGGAAGGGTTTGAACAGACGTTCGGCATGGGCCATGTCGAATCCGGCGCCGTTGTCGGAAACGCATATCCAGCGCTTTCCTTCCCTGGTTTCCGAATAGACCCGGATGACTGGCGAGGCGACCCGGCTGCTGTATTTCCAGGCATTGTCGAGCAAATTGTCGATGACCACCTCGATCATTCGCTCATCCCCGGCCACATCCAGCCCGGGTTCGACCTGCCATTGCCCCTGACGTTCCGGTGTTTCGCCAGCCAGTGTTTGCAGCTTGCGCGTCGCCATGCTGGAGATGTCCACCGGGTTGCGCAGCAATTCGCCGCGGGTGCTGCGCGACAGGGTCAGGATGCCGTCGATCAGGTCGCCCATCCGCCGGCTGGCGATGACGATCTGATCCAGATAGCCGCGCGCTTCGTCGCTCAGTTCATTGCCGTAGTCCTCGACCATGGCTTGCGAGAAACCGCTCATGGCACGCAAGGGCGCGCGCAGGTCGTGTGACACGGCGTAGGCGAAACTTTCCAGTTCGGCGTTGGCGGCGCTCAGCTCCGAGGTCCGTTCGAGTACCCGGCGCTCGAGATCGGCGTTGAGCTGGCGGATATCCTCCTCGGCCTGTTTCTGCCGGCTGATGTCTTCGGAAAATATGACGATGCCGCCGACCGGGCCATCGGCCTCGTGCCACGGATGAACTTCCCAGCGTATCCACTGGACGCTGCCGTCGGCCCGCCGGAAGCGCTCGGCATCGGCGCGCACGACTTCGCCGGCGAGGCCGCGGCGGTGAACCGCTTTCCACTCTTCCGTGATCTCGGGCAGGATGGCGTAATGGCTTTCGCCGATGATGTCGTGTCCGGTCAGGGCATAATCGGCCAGCCAGCGCCGGCTGACCGCGATGTAGCGCATTTCCCGGTCGAACATTGCCAGCGCTGCCGGTGCGTGTTCGATGAACAGCGCCAGCCGCTCGCGGCTCTCGTGGAGTGCGGCGAGGGCCTTTTCGGCACGCTCCCGGGCAGCATTGGCGTCCTGCATCTGATTCAGGGTCGCAATGCGCGCCTGCTTCTGCTGCGTCAGCGCGGCGCTCTGCGCCGCTGCCAGCGCCTGTTCGGCGCGTTTGCGCTCGGTGATGTCAAGGGCGTAGGCGACCCGGTTGATCGCCTGCCCGTCAGCATCCTTGAGCACGGTGATGTCGAGCAACACCGGGAAGCGGCTGCCATCCCGGCGGCGGTGTTCGGTTTCCAGAACGCCATGGGTGTTGTGGTCGATGGATGCCAGGTATTGACGGATCTCCGGCTGGCGGTCTTCGGGGAAAACAGTGCCAATCGGTTTGCCAGTCAGTTCTTCGGGGGTATAGCCCCTTTCCCGGGCAAAAGCCGGGTTGACCGCAATAAAGGCGTTGCTCCTGGCATCCGAGATGGCCAGCCCCAACTGGGCCTGCTCGAAAGCCTCGGCCCACAGGCGCAGACGGTTTTCCGCCAGGCGGTTGTCGGTGACGTCAAGGAAGGTGGAGAGCATGCCGTCGGCCAGCAGGATGCCGAATATCTGGACCATCCGCTCGCTGCCATCCTTGCAGGTGACGCGGTACTCGCCGGCCTCGATGTCGCCATTGCGCTGCCGGGCCAGGTCGACGGCAGCCTGCCAGCGTGCTGTCACTGCGGTGCGGTATGCTGGGTCGGGATAAGCCTGAAGCCACCAGTCATCAAGGCTGGGCGTGTCGTTCAGGGTAAAGCCGAACAGTCGCTCGTGGCACTTGTTCTGGGCGATGATCCGGCCGTTCTGGTCAGCCAGGGCCATGGCCACCGGGGTGTCGTCAAACAGTCGCCGGAAACGGGTTTCGCTGCTGCGGTGAGCTTCCCTGAAAGTGGCGCCCTGCCTGCTTGCCAGCCGTTCCTTGCGGACCGCGTTGAGGACGATGCCGGTGATCAGGCTCAAGGCCAGCAATGATCCGGCAAGGCTGAGCAAATAGTGCCGGTCGTTATCGGCGCGCAGCTTGTTGATTTCCGCCTGGGCCAGGGCATCCAGTTTTCCGGCCTTGCGCTCGAGCGCGCTGAACGCGATGCGCAAGCGGACGGGCGTTGCCAGGTCCCCCGCTGGTGCGTCTCGCCAGTTTTCGAGCTGTTTCAGGAAGGATTCAGCCGTCTGGCGGAATGTTTCGGTTTCTTCCGCGCTCAGGGATTCGAGTCTGGACAGCGAGCGTTCGAAGGAAAGCACAGACTGCCGGAGCAGGACAATGCCCTCGGCCCGGTTGAAGGGGGTCTGCGGATCACCGCCCAGACTGAACTGCAGGAAACCTTTGGCCAGGTGAACCTGGGCCTGGCGTAACTCGCCAAGCTGGCGGGATGCCTGCTGCAGCGAACGGCGCTGTTCAAAGTGCAGCCAGCTCAGGAGGGCGATGACACTGAGGCCGAGAATCACCGACAACGCAAACCAGCGCCGGAAACCGTGCTCCGGTGCGTCGGGAGCAGGATGTACGGTAGTGTTCACGGCTTGACCTCGCTGCTCAGCCCAAGTCGTACCAGCAGTTCGCGATGGTCCTTGCTGCCCAGGTAGGCATGCAGGGCCTTGTTCCATCCCTGGCGCAAGGCCCGCTCGCTCAGGCGGAAGGCAAACGCCGTGCGGCCGTAAGTCATGTCGTCACCCGGCGTGCTTTCCGGAAATACCGCGTCGGTACTGCCCAGCTGGTTTTGCCGGGAAAGCCAGCGTACCGACGGTTCGGACAACATCAACGCATCGGCCAGCCCGGCTTCAACCGCGACCCGTCCGGTCAGTGCATCCGGAACGCGCAAAGGCTGCGATTTGCCGCTGCTGAATTCCTGTATCAACTGTTCCTCAATCGAGCCGGCCAGTACCGCGATACGCAATTCGGGCCGGGACGATGCCTGGCGATAGGAGAGGATCCCCTTGGGATTGTCCCGGCTGACCAGCAGTCCGGGACGCACATGCCATGTCGGATCGGAGAAGGCGACCCGTTTGGCGCGATCTGGGGTGATGAACATGCCGGCGGCGATGACGTCAATGCTGCCATTTTCCAGCTCAGGAATCAGCTCACCGAATTCCAGTTGTCGCCATTCCAGCTGTTTGATGCCAAGAGCGGCGGCAATACGCCGGGCAATTTCCGGTGCTTCCCCCGTCAGTCTGCCGTCGGCCTCGATGACGGCGTACGGTGGTTCAACGGCATAGCCGATCCGCAGGGAAGCGCCGGCTTGCAGCCGCTGCAACGAGTTGTCGGTGCCGCTGTAGAGCCAGACAAGCGCTGCCACGATCAGGATGAGAATGCCCAGGCTGGCCGGGTGGCGATATGGCTTCATCCGGCGTGCCGTTCGTGGCTGCTGACCTTGGTGAATCCAAGGTCAAAGGCTGGCGGGCGGCCGGTCTCCCGGTGCAGTTCGTTGATCTGTTTCTTCAAGTCGATCATCTGCAACTCCCGGCCGACAGCGGCGCTGTTGAAACGCTCGAGCTCATCGATATTCCGTCGCAGTTCGAGTTCAGCCTCGCGTCTGGCGGTGATGTCGCGTGACAGAACGATGAAGTGTCCGGTACCGTCGCTAGCCTTCTGCTTGCAGGCCACGGAGAGTTCGAAGTGATGAAGGCCACCTGGCAACGGCAGGCTGATGGTGCGGCCGTAGTCGCTGCCATGCGTCCGGGCGCTGGCAATGGCGGCCATCACCGTTGCCGCTGCCTCGGCCGGCAGAACCTCTGAAACGGTATGCCCGAGCATTTCCTTGACCGGCGCAGCCAGCAATTGCTCGGCGGTTGCTTCGAGCTTGATGTAGCGGCCATTGGCGTCAAGTTCGAACAGCAGGTCGGGTATGGCATGGAGCGTTGCGTGCAGGTCGTCGGTCAATTGCCGGACATCGGCCAGCGCACGGTTGTATTCGGTGACATCCCTGGCGATCCCGAAATGACCGATGATGGCGCCTGAAGCATCGCGCAGGGGCGCTTTGGTGGCCAGGAATACTCGTTCGCCCTGCGCCGTGGCGAGCCGTTCTTCATGCGTCGTTGCTTGTCCGTCGCGGACGATTTCTTCGCCGATCTTCGCCAGCATGGCCGCTTGTTCAGGCGGGAAGATGGCCGCATCGGTCTTGCCCAGGACATCATCGGGCTGCTTGCCGACAAAGGCACCGGCCGCACGATTGAAGAGGATGTAGCGCCCTGCCAGATCCTTGGCGAAGATGGCGTCTTCCGAACTGTCAGCGATGCTCTCCAGCAATTGTGTCGCACGCCGTCGTTCCGAGCGCAGTTCCCCCTGTTTCCTTTGCCCTGTCAGTAATTGCTGCCCAAGGCGATGGACCAGTACGAAGACGAGCGCCGAGGTGACTGCGACAAACAGCCAGCCCTTGATGATGCTCGCCCGAACCAGTTGCGCAGGTTCGGTGAACAGGGTTTCGATGAGGCTGTCGGAGAACAGTATCCAGCTACCGGCAAGCAGCGCGTAGATCGTCGCGATCCGGAGAGCGGCCAGTTTGCTTGTCGAGGCGATAGTCATGCGCTGCTCCGGAGTGGCTGGCGGCAGCAGTTGTCCGAAAGCTCTGCTAGACCGGAAAGCTGGGGTCCGGTCGTATTTTCAGGGGGTCAAGAGCTGCCATGTGCCTTGATTTAACCACAAGAAGACATGCCAGGGGGGAATCTACCTATTACGGATGAATAGAGACAGAGCGGGGCTGGCAGCAGGCAGGCATGAAAAAAGGAGGCCGCGGCCTCCTTTTTCGAAACTGTCCTCGGGCTTACTTGACCTTGCCCAGGATGTAGTCAACTGCGCCCTTGATCTCGTCATCCGACAGGGCTGCAGCGCCGCCCTTCGGCGGCATGGCACCCTTGCCATTGAGCACCGAGGTGTAGAGTGCGGCAGTGCCGGTGGCAACACGCGGTGCCCAGGCGGCCTTGTCATCAAGCTTCGGGGCGCCGGCTGCGCCAGTGTTGTGGCAGGCGCCGCAAACGCTGTTGTAGACCGTCGGACCGTCCTTCGGAGCGCCACCTTCGGCCGGGGCTTCTGCCTTGGCCAGTGCGAAGCGGGCAACCGGCTGGATGCGCAGTTCTGCTTCGTCAGCGCCGGCACCGCTGTTTGCGGCGGAGTCGAACGACTTGTTGGTCAGCGGGAAAATGATGGCAATCAGGACGATGGCGACGATGATCGTCGCCCACATGATGCTTTTGGAGGAGTGTTGCTCGGCCATGCTGAAGACCCCATGTGCGAAGTGGACAAAGTCCCTAATTATAGCGGTTAGCTCATGATTTCGCGCAAAAAAAACCCCGCCAGCGGCGGGGGGGAAAATTCTCGAATGGGGGAATTCGAGAGGAGGGGTTCAATGCCACTGCAGTGTATGCCGGGGGATGCTTTTGGTCTGTCGCTCTTTCGTGCCCGTTCTGTAACCAAATGTAGTGGCTTCACCGCAGTCCGCTGCGCAAAAGCCCTGCTAAGATGGATGCCATGAACGATCTTGAACAGCTTGCCGCCCGCATCGGGGAACGGCTTCTGGCCCGCGGCGAATGGCTGGTTGCCGCAGAATCCTGCACCGGGGGCTGGGTGGCGCAATCAGTGACTGCCGTTGCCGGAAGCTCAGCCTGGTTCGACCGTGGTTTCGTGACCTACTCGAACGCCGCCAAGGTGGACATGCTGGGGGTGCCACAAACTACCATTGACCGCCATGGCGCGGTTTCGGAGGCGGTCGCCCGGGCGATGGCCCAGGGGGCGCTCGCCCATGGACGGGGTGACTGGGCGCTGGCGGTTACCGGCATCGCTGGTCCCTCAGGTGGCTCTGCGGAAAAACCGGTCGGCACCGTGTGTTTCGCCTGGGCCGGTCGCGATGCAGGTTGCGAGGCGCAAACCTGTCGTTTTGACGGGGATCGTGCATCCGTGCGCGAGCAATCGGTGCGCCATGTGCTGCGGGGCTTGCTCGAACGACTGGAAAACCAGCCGTTACTGGCGTGAACTAGCGGATTGCTTCCGTGACAATGTCCCGCAGCAGTTTTTCCAGCGCGAGACCACTTTTGCCAGGCGACTTCCGGTAGGCAACCCAGGTCTTGCCGGTTTCCGTCAGGGTGTATACCGCGATGGTGAAGGGGCAATTCACGATGTCATGGGGGTCGGCTTCCATCATCTGCCGCGACAGGCTGGCCGAACAGAATTCAATCACTTCGGCGTTTTCGTAGAGGCGACGGGCAGCACCGAGGTCGGCGGCGGTGCGGTCGAGCATCTCGCCGATGCGGCCGGTGTAGTTGATGACCAGCCCCTTGTTTTCGATGGCCATGACGACGGCGTCGCGGGTGTCGGCGAAATTGTCCGGCGAGGCCTGGCGGACGCGCCAGTCATCGGCGATCGCGCTACCCAGTGTGGCGAGCAGGAAGAAGAACAGGGAAAAGCGGCGCATGGGGTTCTTTCCGGTGAATTGAATGCTGCATTGCAAATGTTGCGGTCGACCCGGGTGAAAACCGGAAAACGGGCTCAGCCGGGCAGTGGTTCAAACAGTGCGGCCAGATCGTCGTCGCCGAATTTCACATCGACCTCATGATCCTCCGAAAGAATGCCGGCGGCGAGTTCCGCCTTGCGTTCCTGCAGGGCGAGGATTTTTTCTTCAATGCTGCCGCTGACGATCAGTTTGTACACGAAAACCGGCTTGTCCTGGCCCAGGCGGTGGGCGCGGTCGGTGGCCTGGTTTTCCACTGCCGGATTCCACCACGGATCGTAGTGGATGACGGTATCGGCGGCGGTCAGGTTGAGACCGACGCCGCCGGCTTTCAGGCTGATCAGGAAGATCGGCACTTCGCCGTCCTGGAAGCGGCGGATCGGCGTTTCGCGGTCGACGGTGTCGCCGGTGAGTTTTGCATAAGGCAAACCGATGCTTTCCAGTTCCTGTTCGATCAGCGCCAGCATGCTGGTGAACTGGGAAAACAGCAGGATCCGGCGGCCTTCGTCGACCAGTTCAGGCAGCATCGCCATCAGCAGGTCGAGCTTGGCGCGCTCGCTCACCTTGCGCGCCGACATGGCTTTGACCAGGCGCGGGTCGCAGCAGACCTGGCGCAGCTTGAGCAGTGCGTCGAGAATGACGATCTGGCTGCGGGCGAAGCCGCGCTGGGCGATTTCGTCGCGCACCTTGGCATCCATCGCGGCGCGTACCGTTTCATAGAGGTCGCGCTGGGCGCCTTCGAGTTCGACGCTGCGCACGATGATCGTCTTCGGCGGCAGTTCCTGGGCAACGTCTTCCTTCTTGCGGCGCAGGATGAACGGGCGGATGCGCCGGGCGAGCAGGTCGCGGCGGTCGAAATCGCCGGCTTTCTCGATCGGCGTGCGCCAGTGCCGGGTGAACTGCTTGCTGCTGCCGAGGAAGCCGGGCAGCAGGAAGTCGAACTGGCTCCACAACTCGCCGAGGTGATTTTCCAGCGGCGTACCGGTGAGGCACAGCCGGTGCCGCGTGTCGATCTTGCGCACGGCTTCGGCGCTGCGGCTCTGGGCGTTCTTCACGGTTTGCGCTTCGTCGAGGATGAGCAGGTGATAGCTGTGCTGCATCAGTTCGTCGGCATCGCGCCAGAGTAGCGGGTAGGTGGTCAGGACGACGTCGTGGGTGACGATTTCGGCAAAGCGGCTCTTGCGTTCCGGTCCGTGCAGCGAGAGCACGCGCAGGTCGGGGGCAAAACGTGCGGCCTCGCTCTTCCAGTTGAAGATCAGCGAGGTCGGCAGGATGACTAGGGCCGGCTTGTCGAGACGTCCGGCTTCCTTTTCCAGCAGCAGGTGGGCAAGCGTTTGGGCGGTCTTGCCCAGGCCCATGTCGTCGGCCAGGATGCCGCACAATTTCTGCTCGCGCAGGAACTGCAGCCAGGCCAGGCCTTCTTTCTGGTAGGGGCGCAGGTCAAGGCGCAGCCCCTTCGGTGGTTCGATGTCGACGATGCCCTGGGCGGCCTGCAGCCGCTCGGCCATCGCCAGCACGTCATTCTGGCCGCGAAACTCCCAGCGGCTGGTATCGGTCAGTTCGGCCAGGCGGGGCGCGTCGAAGCGCGACAGGCGCAACGTCGGTCCGCCGCTGAAGCCATCGAACAGGTCGATCAGCGTGGCGGCCAGCGGTTTGATGCGGCCGGCCGGTACGCGCAGGCGTTTGCCGGCCGGCGTCAGCAATTCGATGCTTTCGTCGTCGGGGATGCGCGCCAGTTCAATCCCTTCCAGCCAGCGCGGGTCGCGGCGGAAGAGTGTGGACAACAATGGTGCCAGTGGCAGGCGCTGGCCTTCGACGAGGATGCCCATGTCGAGATTGAACCAGCCGTCGTCGGCTTCGACCAGCTCGGCATCCCAAGCGTCGACTTCGACGACATGGTGACGGAAATCCTCCGGGAACTCGATCTGCCAGCCAGCCAGTTTCAGTCGCGGCAGTTGTTCCTGCATGAAGCCCGACCACGCGCTTTCACTGGCTAGGCCGTGAATGCCTTCCGGCGGGCTGCCGAAGGTGTTGAGCGTGTTTGCCGGGATCTTCTGCAGCCCGCTGGCAGCAAGACTTGCCAACGCCTGCGCTTCGTCGTCGTGGCGGCGCTTGATGCGTACCGTTTCTCCTTCCGGCAGCGTGACGAACTCACTCTCTTCGTCCGGGCGCAGATCGGCGTCGCCGTAGCGGAAAATGACGTGGGCAACATCGAACAGGCCGCCGCCGAAACTGAAGGGATAGCCCCGCCAGGGGCGTTGGCCGTGCGTGTTCAGCGTGTCGAGTTGCAGCACCGGCTGCAGCGGCGTTTCGATCAGCCGCAGTCGGGCGCCGGCGTCTTCTGCCGGCAACGGCAGGTCGGGGGCCAGTTCGGACAGGGCATCGGCGACCAGGCCGGCTTCTTTTGCCGACAGCGGGGGAAGCGAAAACAGGCGGTTGACCACGGTAGGGTTGCCGGTCACCGTCAACGGCCCGGTCTCGCCTTCAGTCAAATCGACATACCAGGGCGGGTTGACCGCAATGATCAGTTCGGTTGCCGGCTCCGGTTTCAGGTAGGGGCGCTGGAAGCCCTGGCTGTCGATCTGCCAGCCGACGCTGGCCGGCCGGGCGTCGCCGGTATGCAGGGGCAGCGCAAGATCGGCTTCCGGATACAGGCGGTGCGTCGCTGCCATCCGTTCAAGAATTTCCGCACCGTGCTTCGGGCCCAGTCCGTAGGCACGCAGGCCGCTGTCGTGGCCGCGCTCGGCCCAGATCAGGCGCAGGATGCCGAGGTCTTCCTCGGTGACGAACTGTGGCGGCGTCACCAGGGCGCGGTCGACCTTCCACCATTCTTCGGCGTTTTCCGGGTATTTGCCCTTGCGCAGTTCGATGCCGAAACGGCGCCGGTCGGCGGTCCATTTCAGGATGTAGTAGAGCTGCTGACGAGCGCTGGCCGGCCTGGCCTTTTTCTTGGCGACGGCGATCGACGCCCGGCGCAGGTCTTCGACCCAGGACATGACGCTGGTGCTGACCCGCTCCTTGGGGTTGCGTTCCTCAAGGGCCTTCAGCAGGACGGCAGCGATATGCTTGCAATGCTTGCCGACCGGGCAGGTGCACCGGGCGATCAGCTTGCTGCCCTTGTCTGTCGGGGCAATCAGGGCTTCGACGCGATAGGGCTGGCGGGCCGAACCGGGCACGACGGCGCGCATTTCGCCGTCTTCGACGGTGAAATCGCGAACCAGATCGACATAGGGGCGTCCCTTGCCGATTTCGGCCTCACCCAGCCAGTCGGCGATGTCGTCCTCGGTATAGCTGTAAGCCAGCTCGGCGGGTGTCTGCATCAGAAGTACGGGCGGGCGAACAGGATGGCAAGCAGGATGGCGATCACGGCAAGCCACAGATTCTGCCGCCGCTGCGTGGCAATCAGTTGTTCAAGCTGCGGTTGCAGATCAGCCTTGGGCGGGCTGGCCAGGACCTGGTGCACGAGACGCGGCAACTGCGGAATGCTGCGCGCCAGATACGGCGCCTCCTGCTTGAAGGTGCGGACCAGGCCGCGCCAGCCGACCTGTTCGCTCATCCAGCGTTCGAGGAAGGGCTTGGCGGTTTTCCACAGGTCGAGTTCGGGGTCGAGCTGGCGGCCGAGGCCTTCGATGTTGAGCAGGGTTTTCTGCAGCATCACCAGTTGCGGCTGGATCTCGACATTGAAACGGCGCGAGGTCTGGAACAGGCGCAGCAGGATCTTGCCGAAGGAAATATCTTTCAGCGGGCGGTCGAAGATCGGTTCGCAGACGGCGCGGATGGCAGCCTCGAATTCGTCGACACGGGTTTCCTTGGGGGCCCAGCCCGATTCGATGTGCGCTTCGGCGACGCGCTTGTAGTCGCGGCGGAAGAAGGCGAGGAAATTCTGCGCCAGGTAATTCTTGTCGCTATCGGTCAACGTGCCGACGATGCCGAAATCCAGTGCGATGTAGCGCCCGTCGGCATGCACGAAGATGTTGCCGGGGTGCATGTCGGCATGGAAGAAACCATCACGGAATACCTGGGTGAAGAAAATCTCGACACCGGCCTCGGACAGTTTCGACAGGTCGATGCCATCGGCTCGCAGCTTGTCCGTCTGTGAAATGGGCGTGCCATGCATGCGTTCCATGACCATCACCGTTGAAGTGCAGAAATCCCAGTGGATTTCCGGCACGATCAGCAGCTTCGAGTCGGTGAAATTGCGGCGCAGTTGCGATGCATTGGCGGCTTCGCGCATCAGGTCGAGTTCGTCGCGCAGGTATTTGCCGAATTCGGCTACCACTTCCCGCGGCTTCAGGCGCTTGCCGTCGGACCACAGCTTTTCCAGCAGCATGGCGCCGCTGTCCATCAGGGCCAGATCGTGCTCGATGACCGACAGCATGTTCGGGCGCAGTATCTTCACGGCGACCTCATGGCCGCCGTCCCGTTCGTGCAGCCGGGCAAAGTGCACCTGGGCGATTGAGGCCGAGGCGACCGGCACCGGGTTGAATTCGGCAAAAACCTCGCTCGCTGGTCGGCCGTAGGCCTTTTCGATCTCCTGCAGGGCGAGTGCGGAATCGAAGGGCGGTACGCGATCCTGCAGTTTTGCCAGCTCGTCGGCGATGTCGGTCGGCATCAGGTCGCGCCGGGTGGACAGTACCTGGCCGAACTTGACGAAGATCGGGCCAAGGGCTTCCAGGGCCAGGCGCAGACGTTCGGCACGTGGTGCCGACAGGTTGCGCCAGAATTGCAGGGCGTTGGCCAGGCGTGCCAGGCGACCGGACGGCTCGTGTTCGAACACCATCTCGTCCAGCCCGAAACGGCTGGCAACGGTGGCGATCTTGAGCAGGCGGAAAAGGCGCATTGATGGGGTCCGGGCCGGAATTCGGTCAAACGAGCATGTTAACACGCTCGCAGGTATTGCGCTTCCCGTGGCGACACAGTATGGCAATTACTTCACGGCTTTGTCGTCTCTTCAGATAAACTTTCGTCATCTGTACGGGCGTCGTATGGCTCCCGTTGCCCCGATCCTTTTTGTGCAGACATGGCTGAACAACGCAATCCTTCCGAAGTTGCCCGCGAGGCCCTGAAGCGTCTGGCCGAGCGCCATCTGGCGCCGACGCCGGCCAACTATCAGGCGTGCTACAACGAAATTGCCAATCTGCCGAACGTGATGCCTTTTCCCGAGCCTCCGTTACGCCAACTGGCGGCTGGCCTGTGTCCGCGTGGTGAGGCGCAGATCGCTCAGTTGTCGCGTCTCGATGCGGCGATTTCCGGGCGCAGCTGGCAGGGGGTGCAGGATGCCCTGCAGGCTTACATCGCTGCAACGCCAGGCGTGGCGGGTGCGAGTCAACTGCCGCACGAGGTCGCAAGTGCCTTGCTGCAACTGCTTGAAGCAGTGTTTCCGGCGTTTGGCCGCGACGAGCCGCGTTTCAATGGTGCTACGGATGAATTGCTTGCTGCTTTACGCATAAGTCCCTGCGAGTTTTCACGTCTGGAGAGCGTGCTTCGGCAAGTGGCTGCGCTGGCACCTTACGCAGCGGAGGAGCAACTGGAGATTCGCGAATCCTTGCTCAAGCTGTTGCACCTGATCATCGAGAATATCGGCGAGTTAAGTCTGGACGACACCTGGTTCAAGGGGCAGATCGATGGTTTGCTGGCTGCCGTCGAGCCGCCGCTGACCTTGCGTCACCTTGACGAGATGGAACGTCGCCTGCGCGACGTGATGGACAAGCAGAGCCGGGCTCGGGCGCGGTCGGTCGAAGCGCAGGAGGAAATGCGCAAGATGCTTTCCGCATTCATCGAGCGCCTGTCTACCATGAACGAAAGCAGCTCGGCCTTTCAGGGGAAGATCGAAGCCAGTGCCCGGCAGATCGAGATGGTTTCACGTCTGGAGGATCTGGCACCGCTGCTCAGGGATGTGGTTTCGGCAACGCAGACCATGGCCGAGGAAACCGCCAGTTCGCGCGAGCAGTTGCGGGCCCTGCAGGATCGGGTGCTGGCGACCGAGGCCGAGCTGGTCCAGTTGCATCGCGAACTTGACAGTGCCAGCTCCCTGGCGCGCCACGACCCGCTGACCGACACCCTGAACCGTAAGGGGCTGGATGAGGCGCTGGAGCGCGAGATTTCCGCGGTACGCCGGCGCAACACGCCGCTTTCCTTGTGCCTGCTCGATATTGACAATTTCAAGCGGCTCAACGACCGCCTGGGGCATGAGGCGGGGGACAATGCGCTGATCCATCTGGCCAATGTTGCCCGGGCCTGCATGCGCCCGACCGATACGCTGGCCCGTTATGGCGGAGAGGAATTCATCATCCTGATGCCGGATACCACGCTGGAGCAGGGGGTCGAGGCGATGGTCCGGCTCCAGCGCGAGCTGACGAAAGCCTTTTTCCTCTCGGGCAGGGACAAGATATTGATCACCTTCAGTGCCGGGGTGGCGCAGTTGGTCAACGACGAACGCGGCAACGATGCGATCCGCCGCGCCGATCAGGCCATGTACCTGGCCAAGCGGGCCGGCAAAAATCGCGTTTTCGGCGCCTGAGGTTTCGTCTGGTGTCGGATCTGGCCTGTTTTCCGCCGGTTGCCGCGCCTGATGCGCGCATCCTCATCCTTGGCAGCATGCCCGGCCAGGCTTCGCTGAACGCTGGCCGTTACTACGCGCACCCGCGCAACGCCTTCTGGCCGATCATTGGTGAACTGCTCGGTTTTTCGCCCGACTTGCCCTATCCGCAGCGTTTGCAGGTGCTGCAGGCTGCGGGCATTGCCTTGTGGGACGTGATCGCCGCCTGTGAACGGTCGGGCAGTCTGGATGCGGCTATCGTGCCGGACAGCATTCGGGCCAATGATTTTGCTGCTTTTTTTGCGGTCCACCGCGAAATCCGAGATGTTTTCTTCAATGGCGCGGCGGCCGAGCAGGCTTTCCGTCGCCATGTCGCGCCCCGGCTGTCGCTTGCCGGGCTGCGCTTCCGGCGTCTGCCATCGACCAGCCCGGCGCATGCCGCACAGGGCTTTGCGCAGAAGCTGGCGGCCTGGTCGGTGATCCCCGGGCTGCCGAAGGGCAGCGACAGCGTATAATCGCGCTTTTGCTATTTTCAGCCGATCTCAATGGCCCAAGACGTCAAGAACCAACTGACCGCCCTGTTGCAACAGGCGCTGGCCAGCGTTGCCCCTACGGCAACCGATACCCCGATCCATCTGGAACGCCCGCGTGATCCGACGCATGGCGACTTCGCGACCAATCTGGCGATGCAGCTGGCCAAGGCGCTGAAGAAGAATCCGCGCGAGATTGCCAACCAGTTGCTGGCTGAACTGCCACCGTCCAAATTGGTCATCAAGGCCGAAGTGGCCGGTGCGGGTTTCATCAATTTCACGCTGGATGCCGGTACCAAGACCGACATCGTCAAGGCCGTGCTGGCGGAAAAAGAGAATTTCGGCCGGTCGACCGCAGGCGGCTGGCAGAAGGTTCAGGTCGAATTCGTTTCGGCCAACCCGACCGGTCCGCTGCACGTCGGTCATGGTCGCGGCGCCGCATACGGCGCTTCGCTGTCCAGCCTGCTGACCTTCGCCGGCTGGGATGTCACCCGCGAGTACTACGTCAACGACGCCGGCCGGCAGATGGATATCCTCGGCCTGTCGACCTGGCTGCGTTACCTGGAGCAGCACGACGTTGTCGTGCCTTTCCCGCCGAACGCCTACCAGGGCGGCTACGTGCGCGACATGGCGGCGCAACTGAAGAATGCCCATGGCGACAAGTACGTTCGTACCGCCGACGCGGTGCAAGCCGGCACGCCGGGCCTGCCGGATGCCGGTCGGGCCGATGACGAAGCCAAGCAGCAGCGCGAACTGCATCTTGACGCGCTGATCGCGAAAGCCAAGGAACTGCTCGGCGCCGACTGGGAATACGTGCACCAGCACGCGCTCAACGAACAACTGGCCGATTGCCGCGACGACCTCGAACAGTTCGGTGTCGAGTTCGACGTCTGGTTCTCCGAGAAGGCACTTTACGACACCGGCCTGGTTGCCCGCTGCGTCGATCTGCTGGAAAAGAAGGGCCACCTGTACGTGCAGAACGGCGCCCGCTGGTTCAAGTCCACCGCCTTCGGCGACGAGAAGGACCGCGTCGTCCAGCGCGAAAACGGCCTCTACACCTATTTTGCTTCCGACATCGCCTACCACCTGAACAAGTTCGAGCGTGGTTTCGACAAGGTCATCAACATCTGGGGCGCCGATCACCACGGCTACATCCCGCGCGTCACCGGCGCGATCAAGGCGCTGGAGCTCGATTCGGACAAGCTGCAGGTCGCCCTCGTCCAGTTTGCCGTGCTCTACCGCAACGGCCAGAAGGCCTCGATGTCGACGCGCTCGGGCGAGTTCGTCACGCTGCGCGAGTTGCGCGGCGAAGTCGGCAACGACGCCTGCCGCTTCTTCTACGCGCTGCGCAAGTCCGACCAGCACCTCGACTTCGACCTCGATCTGGCGAAGAGCCAGACCAACGAGAACCCGGTGTACTACATCCAGTACGCGCATGCCCGCATCTGTTCCGTGGTCAACCAGTGGGGCGGCGACATCGCATCGCTGGCCGATGCCGACCTGTCGCTGCTTGCCAATCCGCGTGAGCTGGCGATTGCCAACCAACTGGCCCAGTTCCGGGAAGTGATCGAAAGCGCCGCCCGGGATCTGGCACCGCACATGATTGCCTTCTACCTGAAGGATCTGGCCGGTGAGTTCCACGGCTGGTACAACGCCGAACGCATGCTGGTCGACGATGCTGCGCTGCGCGATGCCCGCGTCGCCCTGGCGGCGGCGGTACGCCAGACGATCCGCAACGGCCTGGCCATCCTTGGTGTCGGCTGTCCGGAATCCATGTAAGGAAAAGCATGACTCGCGACATGAAATCCTCAAAACGCCAGCCAGCCCGGAGCAAATCCGGCGGCGGTACGCTGATCGGCATGTTCATCGGGCTCGTCCTCGGTGTCTGCATTGCTGCGGGCGTTGTCTGGTACATCAACAAGGCGCCCTTGCCGTTCAACAACAACGCGGCCCAGAGCGGCGAGCCCAGGCCACCGCTGGCTCAGCCGGGCCAGCCGATGGCGCTGCCCGGCAAGCCCGGTGATCCGGTCCCGGAAAAGCGTTTCCAGTTCTACGACATCCTGCCGGGCAAGGCGGATGCCGTGCCGGACAAGGCCGGTGCTGCGCCAACGCCCACCGAGGCCGTCAAGGCCGAAGCACCGAAGGAAGCAGGCAAGGAAAGCAAGGCGCCGCTTTTCCTCCAGGCTGGCTCGTTCAGCACCGCCCAGGATGCCGACAACCAGAAGGCCAAGCTGGCTTTCATGGGGATCGAGTCCTCGGTGCAGCAGGTGATGATTGAGGACCGGACCCTGTACCGGGTCCGCATCGGGCCGTATTTCAAGCTCGAAGAATTGAACAAAGTCCGGTCCGAACTTGCCAAATCAGGCATTGAAGCCCAGTTGTCCAAGTAAAAAGGAGTCACGCATGGAATTTGCACGTCGCCGTTTCGTCTCTGCCGCGCTCGCGCTCGGTGCCACGATGACCGTTGCCGGTCCGCTTGCCGCACAAACTGCCGGTCGCGATTTCACGGTGCTCAACCCGGCTCAGCCGACCGACGATGCCGCGAAGATCGAGGTCGTCGAATTCTTCAGCTACGGCTGCCCGCATTGCGCCGATTTCAATCCGCTGCTGACGCTGTGGGCGGCCAAATTGCCGGCCGATGTCGTGCTCAGGAAGGTGCCGGTCAGTTTCGGTCGCGCTGCCTGGGGCAATGCCGCCAAGCTTTTCTATGCGCTCGAGGTTACCGGTGACCTGAAGCGTCTGGAGGCTGATGTCTTCAAGGCGATCCACCTGGACCGTACCAACCTGTTTGACGAGAAGACCATCGTGGGTTGGGTGTCAGCGCGTGGTGTGGATAGCAAGAAGTTCACCGATGCCTTCGGTTCGTTCGGCGTGCAGAGCAAGTTGCGGCGCGGTGACCAGATGGCGCATGCGTTCAAGATCGAAGGTGTGCCGGCGCTGGCCGTCGATGGCCGGTTCATGATCGCCACGCTCGGTTTCGACCAGCAACTGGCCGTGGCGGACAAGCTGATTGCCCGGGTGCGCAGCGAAAAGTCCGGCAAGAAGTAATTGACGCTGAAGGTCTTCATTACAGGCGCCTCGTCGGGTATCGGCGAGGCGCTTGCCGTTTACTACGCCGGAAAAGGCGCGACGCTGGGCCTGGCGGCACGGCGCCGCGATTTTCTCGACGGCTTGAACCAGCGTCTTGGCGGGCGTCATGCCTGTTATCCGCTGGATGTCACCGATGCGCCGGCGCTGCATGACGCAGCGATGGATTTCATTGCCCGTTTCGGTGCGCCGGACATCGTCATCGCCAATGCCGGCGTTTCGGCCGGTACGCTGACCGAATGCGAGGAAGACCTGGCGGTCTTTCGCCGGGTCATGGACATCAACGTTTTCGGCATGGCGGCGACTTTTGCCCCGTTCATTCCGGCGATGAAGGCGGCTGGCGGTGAACGTCGCCTGTGCGGTATTGCCTCGGTCGCCGGTATTCGCGGCCTGCCGGGGGCGGAGGCCTATTCCGCGTCGAAGGCGGCGGCGATCGCCTACCTGGAGAGCCTGCGCCTGGAAATGCGCCCGCAGGGCATCAAGGTGGTGACGATTGCGCCCGGCTACATCGAAACACCGATGACTGCGGTCAACCCCTACAAAATGCCGTTTTTGCTGCCGGCACCGCAGGCGGCCGAGCGCTTTGCCGCAGCCATAGCGCGCGGTGTTTCATACACGGTGATCCCCTGGCAGATGGGCCTTGTCGCCAAACTGCTGCGTCTCTTGCCCAACTGGCTGTACGACCGCCTGTTTACCGGCGCGCCGCGCAAGCCGCGAGGGCTGTTGCGCGACTGAATTTCAATGCTGCGTCGGGTGCAGCAGGATGCCCGGGTCGTTCTCGCTGATGCCGCTCTGCTCGGCAAAGTAGCCGTGTAGCGGACACTCGCGACCAGGCGGGCAGTCGTGTTCGTGCGCACATTCGCACTGGGTTTCGTCGGTCAGCACCATTTCGTGCACGGCTTCGCAACGGGCGATCGGGGCGTCAAAGATGGACATGGCAGTCTCCTCATTGTTGTTGGCTTCTCTTTCACTATAGAAGCTATCGGGAGAATCACCGGGAATTCCATTACTTCATGGGTATCTGCCGGCCCGGCTTGCTAAAATAGCGCGATGCCCGAACTCAAGATCAATGGCGAAAGCCGCCAATTTCCCGACCCGCTGACCGTTGCCGGCCTGATCGAGCAACTGGGCTACGCGGGCAAGCGCATCGCCGTCGAGAGAAACGGCGAAATCGTCCCGAAGAGCCAGCATGCGGCAACGCCGCTGTTCTCGGGCGATCAACTCGAAATCGTCGTCGCCGTCGGCGGCGGCTGAAAGGGAGAATTCCATGCATCAACTGACCATCGCCGGCAAGGCGTACCGTTCGCGTTTGCTGGTCGGCACCGGCAAGTACAAGGACTTCACCGAGACGCGCGCGGCCATCGACGCGTCCGGCGCCGAGATCGTCACCGTCGCCGTGCGCCGCGTGAACATCGGCCAGGACGCCAGCCAGCCCAGCCTGCTCGACGCCGTCCCGCCGTCGCAATTCACCATCCTGCCCAATACCGCCGGCTGCTACACGGCCGATGACGCGGTGCGCACACTGCGCCTGGCGCGCGAACTGCTCGATGGGCATCCGCTGTGCAAGCTGGAAGTCCTTGGCGACCCGACCAACCTGTTCCCGAACATGCCGGAAACGCTGAAGGCCGCCGAAACGCTGGTCAAGGACGGTTTCGAGGTGATGGTCTACTGCGCCGACGATCCGATCCAGTGCAAGATGCTCGAAGAAATCGGCTGCGTCGCGGTGATGCCGCTGGCCTCGCTGATCGGCTCTGGCATGGGCATCGTCAATCCGTGGAACCTGCGCCTGATCATCGACAACGCCAAGGTGCCGATCATCGTCGATGCCGGCGTCGGCACCGCGTCGGACGCAACCATCGCCATGGAGCTCGGTTGCGACGGCGTGCTGATGAACACCGCCATCGCCCACGCCAAGGACCCGGTGCTCATGGCCAGCGCCATGAAGAAGGGCATCGAAGCCGGCCGCGAGGCTTTCCTGGCCGGCCGCATGGCCCGCAAATACTACTCGGCCGACCCCTCGTCGCCGACTTCCGGACTGATCGGTTCATGAGCGACGACCTGCTGATCCACCCCGCCGCCGAAGGCGACGAAGGCGAATACACCGCCGGCCGCACCGGGCATGGCCACATCAAGAGCTTCGTCCGCCGCGCCGGCCGCATGTCGGAAGCGCAGCAGCGCTACTACGAGACGATGCTGCCGAAGATCGGCATTCCCTATCAGCCTTCGAATATCGACCTGACTGCGGTCTACGGCCGCAATGCGCCGAAGATTCTCGAAATCGGCTGCGGCATGGGCGAAACCACGGCACGCATCGCCGAGGCGCACCCGGAGAACGACTACTTCGGGCTGGAAGTCCATGTCCCCGGCGTCGGCGCGTTGTGCAAGCTGATCGCCGAGAAGAACCTGGCCAACCTGCGCATCGGCAACCACGATGCCGTGGAAGTGGTGCGCGACATGCTGCCGGAAGGCTCGCTCGATGGCATCCACATCTTCTTCCCCGATCCCTGGCACAAGTCGCGGCACAAGAAGCGCCGGCTGATCCAGCCGCCTTTCGTTGCGCTGCTGGCGACGCGCCTGAAACCAGGCGGCTACATCCACTGCGCCACCGACTGGGAAAATTACGCGCTGCAGATGCTTGACGTGCTCGGCGCTGAATCCAGTCTGGAAAACAGTGTCGCCAACCCGTCGACCGCAGCACTCACTGCGGCGCTCGACGCCGATTCCGCCGCCGGTCTCGCCGGCTTCGCCCCGCGCCCGGATTACCGGCCGCTGACCAAATTCGAGAACCGCGGCTTGCGTCTGGGCCACGGCGTCTGGGACCTTGTCTTCAGGAAACGCTGACTCCCGGGTATTTGCCGGGGCGCCGGTAATGGCGTCGGCGGCCGCGACTCGCGTCGCGGCCCGCCCTATCCTGAAAAAAGTAGAAGCTGCAGTCTGTTACAGATTGTAATGGGAATGAATATCAATTAGAATCGTTGCGTTGAAATTCTTCACGCAAGCAAGCCGCCGTCGCCAGCCAGTGTGTCCTCATTCTCAAGGGAGAAAACATGGTGCTGCGAATGACGCCGGTTGCGCTGGCAATCAGTCTGCTTGCCTTGCCTCAATGGGCAAGGGCTCAATCTGTTGCAACGACGGAAGCGGGGGGCGAAGTCACGCTATCCACCGTTCAGGTTTCCGCAAATGCCGAAACCGCGTCGGATCTGCCCGGAGTGTACGCGGGTGGCCAGGTCGCCAAGGGGGCGCGCCTCGGTCTGTTGGGCAATCAGGATGTCATGGACACGCCTTTCAGTGTCACCAGTTACACCGCCAAACTGATCGAGGATCAGGGCGCAAAGACGGTGGCCGATGTGCTTGATAACGATCCTTCGGTCCGTTTCACCACCTCGGGCTCGCATGCTTTCGAGAATTTCCGTCTGCGCGGCTTTGATGTTCACGGCTCCGATCTGGCGATCAACGGCATGTACGGTCTGGCCCCGTTGGGCAATTCCACGCTGGAGTTCGTTGAGCGGGTCGAAGTGCTCAAGGGGCCGAGCGCGATGTTCACCGGCATGGCGCCCAGCGGCGGTATCGGCGGCACCATCAACCTGGTGCCCAAGCGCGCTGCCAATGATCCGCTCACCCGGGTGACGCTGGATTACCAAACGCAGAGCCAGTTCGGTACCAGCGTTGATGTCGGACGTCGTTTCGGCGCCGACAAGGCGGTAGGGCTGCGCGTCAATGCTTCGTATGGCGATGGCGAGACGGCCTTGAATGGGCAGGACAAGACGCGCAAGTTCCTCTCGGCGGCGCTGGATTATCGTGGCGAGTCCCTCACGGCTTCCCTGGATGTGTACGACAGCAAGCTGTCTTTCTCGGGTGGTTCGCCGGCGATGTTCGGCTTTGCCAACCCGGATATTCCTGCAGCACCGGATCCGAGTGTGAACATGCTGCGTTCGGCTGCTGGCGAGCTTGAGAGCAAGGCCGTGATTGCCCGTGCCGAATATGCGTTCAACAAGAATTTTTCCGCCTTTGCCAGCATTGGTACGAGAAAGCATGATTATTCCGGCTGGGTGAATGGTACCCACGTGCATAACGTTCAACCCAATGGCAGCGCGCAGGTGCGCGGTGTCGCCCAGCGCGGCTACGATGAAGGCGTGGCTGCCGAGGCTGGTGGGCGCTTTGGCTTCAACACCGGCGCCGTCCGGCACGAACTGGTGCTGCAGGCGTCACGTACGGTGCTGGAGTCCGGCTATCTCTCCAATACAACGGGGATGCTGGCGAGCAATATCAACAACCCGATAACGCCGCCGTTGCCGGCAATGCCAGTCGGCTCCGTACCAAAACTCAGTGACACGACGCTGTCCAGTCTGGCCCTGGTGGATACCCTGTCCTTCATGCAGGATGCCGTGCGCCTGACGCTTGGCCTGCGCCAGCAGCAAGTCGAGCAGACCAGCTACAACGTGGCTGGCGTGGAGACCAGTGATTACGACGAGAAGGCATTGACGCCGGCGGTAGGCCTGGTGGTCAAACCCTGGGGCGAGGGGATTTCCCTCTATGCCAGCTATGTCGAGGGCCTGAGCCAGGGCGGCAGCGTGAAGGCAGCCAACGGCTATGCCCAGGACCAGATTTTCAAGCCGTACAAGACTGAACAGAAGGAGGTGGGGGTCAAATGGAATGCCGGTACCTTCACCAATACCGTCAGCCTGTTCGAGATCGCCAAGCCGGAATTGATCACGACCGGAACCGCGCCCAACCTGGTCGCCTCGGATGGCGGTGAATCGCGGGTTCGTGGTCTGGAATGGAATACCTTCGGTCAAATTACATCCACTGTCCGTGTGCTGGGCGGGATTTCCTACACCAAGAGCGAACTGACCAAGAGCACCGGTGGTGTGAACGAAGGCAACGAGCTTTTTGGCGTACCGCGCTGGCAGGGCAATCTCGGTACCGAATGGGATACGCCGCTCGGTGGCCTGAGCCTGAACGCTCACTTGATCGCCACTTCTGCTCAGTATCTGAATAACGCCAACACCTACCGGATTCCGGGGTGGAGCCAGGTGGACGTGGGTGCCAGGTACGAAACCGTCGTGGCGGCGCACAAGACAACGCTGCGCCTGAACGTCAGGAACCTGTTCGACCGTCACTACTATTCCGGCAGTTTTGCCGAGCCGCGCGCCACCCTCGCCGAGGGACGCACCGTGCAGGCTTCCGTGACTGTGGATTTCTGATCCCGTGTCGCGTTTTGCCAGACTGTTGCTGTTGATTGGCCTGGCGCTGGAAGCGTTCGCGCTGCCAGCCCATGCCGCCTCACAGCCGGACTCCTGGGCGCCGGTGATCGTGCCGGCGGCACGTCAGCTTGACGTGCGCTCGTCGGTTGGCGGTCATGCTTATCGCCTGTTCGTCTCGGTGCCGGATTTTCCGGTACCGGCGAATGGTTTTCCGGTGCTCTACGTGCTCGACGGCAACGCTGCCTTTCCCGTGGCCGCTTTCCTGGCGCGTGGTGCGGCAGGACGCAGCGAGGTGACCGGCCACGTGCCGCCGATCGTGGTCGGTATCGGTTACCCGGGAGATAGCGACTTCGATGTGCCTTCCCGCCGCCGCGACTACACGCCGGGCGGTGCCCAGCTTTTTCTCGATTTCATCGAACACGAGGTGAAACCGCTGATTGCGGCAAATCATCCGGTCGACCGCAGCCGGCAGGCAATTTTCGGTCATTCCTTCGGTGGGCTTTTCGTCCTGCACGCCCTGTTC
>Ga0209066_10000621_pt1 | contig 50955 bp, 31 predicted proteins | sample All_14_2_FD_187198 | JGI IMG/M metagenome (GOLD analysis project Ga0209066, IMG submission 187198) | Freshwater microbial communities in response to fracking from Pennsylvania, USA - Allegheny Zone_MetaG_DW_15 (SPAdes) (version 2) ... | reverse complement strand
CGCCCAGTCTGACCCCGCCTCCCAAGCATGAGATGGTGGAGCAGGAACCGGTAAAGGAAGAGGAAAAGCCACCGGAAGCGGCCCCCGAAGCCCCACCCACCGACTTGTCGATCGATGCCGCCGGCACGGGTCCGGGAGATTCCTTTGGGTTGGTCGGACGCCCCGGTGGCAAGGGGGGCACAGGAGGAAACAATATTGGTGGAACCAAAGGCGGAAGCCGCTTTGGTTGGTATGCCGGTCAGGTACAAAATGTCATCCGGGAAGCCCTGCTAAAGAACGAAAAGACGAGACAGGCAAACATCCGCATCGAGATACGCATCTGGGCCGACAGCAATGCGCGAGTGACCCGGGCCACTTTGGGTAAATCCACCGGCGATGCCGCCCTGGACCAGGCCATTATTCAGGATGTCCTTACCGGATTGAAACTCAAAGAACCCCCGCCTGCGGACATGCCGATGCCCATAGTCATGCGCATCACCGCAAAAAGGCCGGGGTGACAAAATCAATTTGAACCTCAACGAGAATATTATGTTAACTGATCTGATTTCCACCTTCGGAGGAGGCGCTCCCGTTGCAAGCATATGGCGGGGGAATTCCTATTCCACAGGATTATTGTTTTGGGCGGTGTATATCACCCTGGCTGTTTTTCTGCCGCTGGCACCTCTGGCCGCAGAGGGTGTGGAGGGCGAACGTCTGCTTCCCAATGGGCCCTCCGACACCTCGCTGGGTCGCATCAAGCTGGCCGCAACAGAAACCCCCACTGCGGCGGACATGGCCGGGGAAAGTCCGGTCACAGTCGTGGCCACAGATCCCGCCAAGACGCCCAATGCCGAGCCGGAAGCCCCCCCGAAAGGGTCCGTCCCGCCACCCATCGGCAGTCCCTCGCCGAACGTCGTCATCAACCTGATCAACCGTCTTGTCCAGCGTGGCCTGCTGACCAAGGAGGATTCCGACGAACTGATTGAACAGGCAAACATCGATACCGCCCTTGCGATCGAAAAACAGGTGCTCGCCGGCACCAAGTACGGTGCCCCCGAAGTCCCGGGCAGCCGACAACCCGCTACTGCGGATGACGGTGCGGTCACCGTCAATTATGTGCCTGAATTCGTCAAGGACCAGATGCGGGAACAGATCAAGCAGGAAGTCATGAAAGAGGCGAAGGAGGAAAACTGGGCCGCACCCAACCAAACGCCGGAGTGGACCAAGCGGATCCATCTCATGGGCGATGTACGCCTGCGCTACCAAGGGGACCTCTTCCCTGGGGACAACGCCATAGGTGCCACCGCCGATTTTCATGCCATCAACACGGGCGATCCATTCGATTTTACCGGCGCCAATTTCAATCCCACGGTCAACGTGGATGAAAATCGGCACCGTATCCGCCTGCGGGCCCGGGCGGGAGCGGAATTCGATCTGACGGAGGGTTTTACCACCGGACTGAGGGTTGGCACAGGCGAGAGCAATTCCCCCGTGTCCCAGAACCAAAGTTTGGGTAAATCGTCGTCCAGTGGAGGAGGTCAATTCAGCAACTACGGCATCTGGCTTGATCGGGCATTCATCAAGTATGAGGCTGGCAAGCCGGACAAAATGTTGGCCATTAATTTGGCCCGGTTCGACAATCCATTCTTCAGTCCAACGGAACTCATGTGGGACAACGACCTGGGATTTGACGGCGTTGCCTTCCAGGGAAAATACAAGGTGGCAGAGGGCTTCGTTCCCTTTGGGACTTTGGGCGGTTTCCCGATCTACAACTCCGACTTCAATTTTGCCTCAAACCAGCCGGACAAATTCAAGAGCGAGGACAAATGGCTGGTCGGTGGTCAGGTTGGGGCGGACATCAAATTGGCCAGGGACTTCAACTGGAAAATTGCCGGGGCATTTTACCATTTTGAAAACGTGGAAGGACGGCTATCGAGCCCCTTCATCCCGCTCAGTGCAAAGGATGCGGGGGACACCGACGGAACCCGTCCGTCCTTTGCCCAGAAGGGAAATACATACAGAACCCTGCGCAATATCGACAATTCGACTGCGGCCAACGGATTTGGGGCCAACAGCCAGTTCCAATACTTCGGCCTGGCCACACCATTTGATGATGTGGTTCTCAGCACCCGTCTGGATTACAGCGGCTTCGAACCTTTCCATATCTGGTTCCAGGGTGAGTTTGTGAAGAATATCGCCTACGATAAAAGCAATCTCAGCACATTCGCCGTCAATAATCTGAATTCCAACGGCAGCTTTGACGGGGGGGACATGGGGTGGACCATGAATCTCAACCTGGGCAACCCCATCCTCAAGGACCGGTGGGATTGGAATCTCCGCTTGGGCTACCGCTATGTCGAGTCCGACGCAGTCATCGACGGTTTCACGGATTCGGACTTCGGTGGTGGTGGTACGAATATGCAAGGTTACGGGTTTGGGGGGAACCTGCTCCTTTCCCCGCATGTATCCGCGGGCCTCAATTGGATGAGCGCCGACAGTATCTCCGGTCCAGCCCTCAAGCAGGATGTCATCCAACTGGACATTACCGCAAAATTCTAAACATATGAAATCCAATCCGCTCCCGATCCTATTGCTCATGATTGTGATCATCCCCGCAGGTCTGTCCGCAGCCGAATCCAAGGATGCGGCCGCAATCACAGAGGCCCGTATGCGGGAGGCGCTCCGGGCAACCACCCTGCAGCTTCGGGAGGCGCAAAACCAGGTAGTCTCCCTGCAGGCGGAAAAAGCCCAGGTGGAATCCGAGAAGGTGGAACTCAAAACCCAGGCGGAATCCCTGAACAAGCAGATCGACAGGCTCATCGCCGAGGCCAAGGCCGACAAAGCCGCGTCCGAGAAAGCGATTGCCGGTTTGAATGGGAAAGTGGACGACCGGGACAAACGCATAGGCAAACTCAGCGAGGTTCTTGAAAAGTGGAAGGCGGCCTACAATCAGGCGGTTATATTTGGACGGGGCAAGGAATACGAACGGGCCAAGTTGGAGGTGGAAAATACCAACCTTGAGCGGTTGGTAAGCGACCGGGAAAACCGGAATTTGGAACTCTTCAAAATTGGGGGCGAAATACTCAAAAGGTACGAGAATTTCACTTTGGGCGAGGCCCTGACCGCCCGGGAGCCATTTGTGGGCACGACCCGTGTCAAGATGCAGGGGTTGGTGCAGGACTATGCCGACAAACTGGCCGACCAGAAATTGACAGTGGAGGAGATGAGCAAACCGACTCCGACCCCGAAATCGACCGGCCCGGGACCGGAGCCCGCTCCGTCGGTCCCCCAGCCCAAGAGTTCATTGGAAACCCCTTCCTTGGAGGCGTCCCCAGAGCAGAATCAGAACAGCGAAAACAGTGTCAACACGGCTTCGCATACCCCGGTTGTGGAATCCCTTGATCCTGCCAGAAACTGACCGGGGAAAGACCCGGCAAGCCGTCCCGCAGTCATTTTGTAACAGTAACGGCACAACACCGGGATCAAGTTTCAGGCAACCTGATGGGTCTTGGGAAGGTTCCCTTGTGCCCGGGTTCTGGCCTTATCACGGACACCAATCATTACCATAAATATGAAACAACTTGCTGCACGAAAGTTGATGGATTTGTCCCTTCGTGGGTTGGCCTGTGGTCTTGTGTGGGTGTTTGTTTCCGGGCACGAAGGATACGCCCAGACCCTGAAGGATACGCTCAACAAGAAGGCTTCATCGACACAAACGGGTGGAAGCGGATCGGGCACGGTGACCGGTGGGTCGGTGCCCGGTTCGGGATCGGCCCAGGCCTTGGCCCAGGCGCAGGCGGAAGCTGCGGCAAGGGCCCAACAAACATTTGAGAAGGGTGCACTCACCCTGAGGAATCAGCTTGCCGCGCAGGCAGCGGCCCGTGCTGCGGCATTGTCGGGAGCCAACAACCTCGGACAAAATCCAAACAACCCTTTGGTGACATTGCCTGATGTCCCCGATGGGATGGCGGTTGGTGGACTCGTTCCGGACTCCGGTTTGTCGTCCCTGGGTGTGGCGAACCCGGTTTCATCGTGGATTGGTGCCAATACGCCGGTCCAGACTTCCAGTGGGACTCCCGGCCAGGTGAAAGTCACGGTGCAACAGACGGCACAACAGGCCCTGCTGCAATGGGATACCTTCAACATTGGGAAAAATACCAACCTGAACTTCGATCAAAGTGCGGGTGGAGCGAACGTCAACCAGTGGGTGGCCTTTAACAAAATCAAGGATCCGAGCTTGAATCCCTCGCAGATTCTCGGATCTTTGACCACTTCAGGGCCTGTTAATGCCCAAGGTCAGGCCACTGCGGGAGGCCAAGTCTACGTCATCAACCAGAACGGCATCATCTTCGGGGGTTCTTCCCAGGTGAATACGCACGCATTGGTGGCTTCCTCCGTTCCGATCAACGACAACCTCATCAAGCTGGGCTTGCTGAACAACCCGGATTTGCAATTTTTGTTTTCCCAAGACACCATCCAGAAAAAGGCGGGGGGGACCATGGATGCTTTCATACCCGAGGCGTCCCTACTGGGGAATCGAGATGGGGATATAGTGGTCCAGTCGGGGGCGCAGCTTTCCAGTCCGACAACGGGTGAAAAAGTGGGGGGGCGGATTGCTCTGATCGGGGCCAATGTTGATAACCGGGGCACCATTTCCACTCCTGATGGCCAGACTATTCTCGCGGCCGGGCGACAGGTTGCCATGACGGCGCACGCATCTTCCGACCCCAGCCTGCGCGGTCTCGATGTCTATGTGGGTGCGGCCGACCAATTCAGCGGCGTCGTGACCAATTCCGGGGTCATTGATGCTCCGCGGGCCAATGTCACCCTGGCGGGGAAAACCGTCAACCAGAATGGGGTAATCAACAGCAGCACTTCGGTCTCCCTGAATGGAAGAGTTGATCTCCAGGCCAACTACAATGCGGTCATCAATCCGGTTTATGATCCGGTCATTAACCCGACCGTTTCACCGTATGTCTACAAATCCAATGGAACCGTGACGGTGGGAAACGGAAGTTTGACCCAGATACTGCCGGAAGTGCAGAGCACGGAAACCGTCGTGGGTACACAATTGGCCCTGCAATCCCAGGTTAATTTGGAGGGGGGCGCCATCCATATGGCGCAGGATTCCATGCTTCTGGCCCCCAATGCCAAAGTGGCCATCAGCGCGGGTGAAAGATTGGCGGACAATGGGACCTACAAACTGGTTTACAGCAACGGACAGGTTGCATTGGATGAGGGTGCGGTCATCAGTGTGGCCGGGTCCCAGGATGTGAATGCCTCGGTGGCACAAAACATCATTTCCGTGCAGCTTACGGGAACGGAACTGGCCGATTCCCCCCTCCAGCGCGACGGGGTTTTGCGGGGGGCCACGGTCCAGGTGGATGTCGGACAGACCGGCACCTACAATGGCAAAACTTGGGTGGGTACACCCCTGGCCGATGTCTCCGGGTACGTGGGTCTTGTCCAGCACTCAGTGGGTGAACTGACATCCGCTGGCGGCTCGGTCACGATCAATTCCGGGGGCACCGTGTCCCTGCATGCCGGTTCGCATGTCGATGTATCGGGAGGCTGGATCAATTACCAGGGTGCCGAAATTCAAACGACCCAGTTGGCATCCGGGGGAAATATCTATGACATATCCCAGGCCAGGCCAGATCTCGTTTATGACGGAATCTATGATGGAAGCCTGCAAAATTCCGTAGAGTGGGGGATTAGCAACCAGTATATCAACCAGGTTGGGGCAGGCTCCTATTTCCAAGCGGGCTACCTCCAGGCGGGGAATGGCGGCAATTTGTCGATCACGGCCCCCAATATGGCGTTGGATGGTGGTCTTCATGGAACCACACTGATCGGAGGCCGCCAGAAATACACTCCTGCCCGGATCAAGAGCACCTTTGGCAATTCCACGGTCCAGTCTGCGATGCAGTTGATGTTGGGTACACCCGAGAAGGCGTCCTTGTCGCTGACATTCCAAAAACAGGGCATCGACAAGGATTTTAATCCGTTTTCACCCACTCCACCGAACATCGTTTTCTCAAAGAATGGCAAATTGAACCCGTCGGATACGATGGAAATGGATATTTCCCCCGATTTGTTCGGTATGGGTGGATTTGGAAGACTCACCCTGGACAATAGTGATGGAAATATCCTGTTGCCTGCCGGCACGTTGCTGGAGTTGTTTCCCGGCGGGGCGCTTCACTGGAGCGCGGCGAACATTACGATTAATGGGGAAATATCGGCTCCAAGTGGGGATTTGTCGTTCACCGCTTATGCGGCCACGCCCTATCAGGCGCACCTCAATCCGGATCCGACAGTTCCTGTTCCTCCGGAGTTGGGTTCCAACAGGGGCTTGTTTCTGATGGGGGCCGAAGCGGTGCTCAACACGTCCGGATTGGTCTTGGACGCAAGGCTGGTGGTGGATGGTGTGGACCCTCGCCCCATGGCCACGGCGGGTGGCAGCGTGGCCATCGGTGCATTTGATGTCGAGTTGGGCCAGGGAAGCCTCATTGATGTGTCGGGTGGCGTCGAGGTAACAGTCAAAGGCAAGCGCAACTATGGTTCGGGTGGGAAAATTGACATCAAATCTGGACAGGATCCCAAGGCTTCCAGCCTCACTGGGGGAAAACTCAAACTGGGCAGCGAACTCCGTGGTTATTCCGGGGGACAGGGTGGGGAACTGGGGATCCAGGCGAGTTTGGTGCAGATTGGCGGCAGCGCTCTCCAGAGCCAAATCGTCAATGTTGGCGGTGAGAATGTGGAGCGACTGGATTTCGGTGGCACGTTGGTCGATCCGGGCCTGTTCCTGCTTCTGCAGCCGGATTTCTTCAGCCAGGGTGGCTTTCGCGGCTTCACGATTTCCGGGCTGGGTTACGCGACGGGTGCGGTCGATGGTTATATTCCCGCAGTGAATATTGCCCCCGGGACTCAAATCAAACCCGTGGCCCAAAGTTATCTCGCCATGGATTTGCCCGGCGGTGGCGTGGAAATGGTCCGCACCCTTTTGCCGCAGGCACAACGGACCGCGGTCGGTCTGAATTTCCAGGCCAAGGGTGTCAATGCGTTCACTTCAGGGTTGGTGCTTCGTGGTGATTTTGTCATGGGGTCCGGCTCTGTGATTGTGACCGATCCCTTCACGGATTCATCCCGGGGGGTGAACATTTCTGCCCAAACCGCCACGGTGCTGGGTTCTGTTTATGCACCCGGTGGGGCCATCAAGATTTCCGGTGGCAACAATTCCTCGCAATTGTATATTTTGAATGCGGATTCGGCCCTTGCCACCGTCCATATCGGTGGGTCTACTGTTCTTTCCACCGCAGGGGCACCTCTGATTTACCGGGATGCCCTGGGCAACCGCATGGGAAAAGTTGTCAATGGTGGGAGCATCACGGTTTCGGGCAATGTGTTGGCTGAGTCAGGAGCTGTTTTGGATGTCTCCGGGGGGATGGGCACGCTGGATTTGCTGCCGCAATATATTGGGTCGTCGACTCCGGGTCCTTTGTCTCCGGTTTATACGCCGACGACTGTTTACAGCGATGCAGGAAGCATCATTCTCCAAGGTGGACAATTCCTGTTTTCAGATGCCACTCTCATGGGCCGGGCCGGGGGCCCTGGGTCGCTGGGTGGGTCGCTGCAGGTTTCCTCGGGCGTGTTCCGGGATCCTGCCAACAACGCCGAGCAAATCATCGTCAGCTTGGACATCAAGCAGAGCGGCAATGTTATTCCTTTCTCTTTCGACCCATCTTCATCACCCGTGGCCGGACGGACGGTCATCGACCTGCCCTATCTGGCTTCCTCGGGCGGACATGTCGCGGTGGACAGTTTTTCTCAGGGCGGCTTTGACCGGATAAATTTGAAAGGGGTGGTGAAATTTTCCGGAACCACATCGATTTCCACAGGGCGTGAACTTCGGGTTGCCGATGGGGGTGTTATTTTTGCGGATGCAGAGGCCCGTCTCGCCGCCCCTTATGTCGCATTGGGAACGGTGTTCCAGGCCCCGTTGACCCTGGCCCAGCAGACTGAGATGCTCTCTGTTTTCAGCTTCAACGGGCCGTTTTACTTCGGTCCGACCTTCGGTGCGGGCCATCTCACGGTGGAAGCGGGCCTGATCGACATCGGATACCTTTCACTCCAGAATATCGGTCGGGCGGATTTAATTGCCGATAACGGGGACATCCGGGGTAACGGAACTTTGGATATCGCAGGCGATCTCAGATTGCGGGCCGCCCAGATTTATCCTCCCACTGCGGTGAGTTTTACCATCGCGGCCTATGATCACTCGGGAACCCGGGGATCCGTGACCATAGAGGGTTCCGGCCACCGCCAGATTCCCCTCTCCGCAGGTGGAACTCTGAATATTTATGCTTCGGAAATCAACCAGGGGGGGGGGCTTTTCGCCCCGGGTGGGACAATCAACCTGGGTTGGGATGGCACCGGATCAAGTCCGAAAGATTATATCTCCGGCGCCGGATTGGTTGGTTCGGGCGTGTACAAGTTGTCGTCGATGCCCGTGACACAGTCCCTGACTCTGCTGGACGGGGGTATGACCTCGGTGTCACTGGTGGATCCTGAGACGGGAGAAGCCATTACGGTTCCCTACGGTCTAAACCTGAATGGAAATCAGTGGATCGATCCCCAAGGAACGGATATTTCCACAGGAGGAGTTGCCGGCAAGAAAATCAACCTGTCGGGTTTGACCGTCGATCTTCAATCCGGCTCGGACATCAACATTGGCGGAGGGGGCGACCTGCTCTCCTATCGATGGATACCCGGAGTGGGGGGCAGCACCGATATCCTCGCTTCGAGCACAAGTTATGCGATTCTTCCCGGCTACCAAGCGTCATATGCACCCTACGCGCCCTTTTCCACCAGCAATAATTTCTCCTATGAGAATCCAAGCACAGGGGAAAAGGTCACGGATCCCGGCTACGTAAACAGCAGTCTCCAAGTAGGGGACAGTATCTATGTCAACGGGGTCGCCGGCCTGGCCTCGGGTTCCTACACGCTTCTGCCAGCGAGGTACGCGCTCCTTCCGGGGGCCTATCTGGTTACGCCGCAATCGACAGTTCCCAATGTCCCATCCACCGCAGTGGACGGTTCCTACGTTGTTTCCGGATATCGCTTCAACGCATTGTCGCCATCTTCATCCGCGCAGCAGGTTCTCGGTGGCTACGAATTGAGTCCCGCCTCAGTTATCCGGGCAAGGTCCGAATACGGGGTTTATCAGGCCAACACAACGCTTAAACAACTGGCGGTTGCAAACAACGCTGTCGTACCGAGGTTGCCGGTTGATTCCGGACAGGTGGTTTTTTCGGCCACGCAGGCGATGAACCTTCATGGGAATGTCCTTTCACGGGCATCCGCCGGCGGCAGGGGTGGGTTGGTGGATATCAACAGCCCCGTCGATATCCTGATCAATGGCTCCGGCGTCGATGGCGCTTTCAGCGGATTGGTGCTCAGTTCGGTCGAACTCGGCAGCTTCGGTGCGGAAAGTCTGCTCATCGGTGGAGTCAGGAGCTTTAACTCCGATGGAACGGTTGTGGTCACCACTACCAACAATCTGACCTTGGACAACTCCGGTGCTCCTCTGGAGGGTTCGGACATCATTTTGGTGGCCAGGCGAAACCTCACACTGGCCCCCGGTGCGCAAATCAGCCAGACCGGTGCCCAGGGCACGGCGGAATCACTGGTTTTTGGGAAGGCCTCGCAGTCAGGCAGCGGAGATGGCGTCCTGATCCGGGTGGGCAACGATCCGGATGCCCGGGTGGTCCGCTCCGGGGTCAATGTGCTCAACACCCTTCCCACATTGACTGTGGGCGAAGGGGCGCAGGTCTCCGGGCTCAGCGTCACCCTGGATTCGACCGCCTCCACCCTCCTGAATTCCCAGGCCATGATCAGCGGGGATTATCTGACTTTCAACAGTGGAAAGGTCATTGTGCGGCTGGATGACGCTGTGACTGTTCCTGTCACCAATGACCTTCTCCTGACACGCTCAATTTTTGAGGGATTCCAAAATTCCCAATCGTTGTCCCTGTTGAGTTATGGGACCATCGACATCTATGGAAGCGGAGAATTCGCCGTTGGTGGCGAACTTGCGCTCAGAGCGGGCGGGATCCGTGGATTTTCGAACGGGGGCGGCGTTGCCTCCCTGACGGCCTCGATCATATCACTCGACAACCAGGGCGGGGCAGCCACGCCGGTGCCCTCGGGAGTGCCGGAGGGCACGCTGAAGTTGGACGCGGAAACCGTCAAGTTCGGGACCGGTCAGGTTCTTGTCGACCGTTTTGCAAATCTGGACATCACGGCATCGAAGAACATCCTCATGGATGGCTCCGGCGGTCTCAAGACTTCCGCCGCGATCAGCGCCGCCACCCCGTACATCACCGCTGGAAAAGGCGTCAGCTATTCGCTCGCCACGACGGGTGTGCTGACTTTCAATCCGCTTGCAGGTGCATCTGCGGCGGTTGCCGGTGGTTTGGGGTCGGTTCTGGATCTTGAAGGTTCGCGAGTGGTCGTGAACAGCAAAATTCTTCTTCCCACTGGGACGGTGAGCGTCCGGGCTACCGGCACGAATGCCACCGATGGGGTGACGATCGGCGGAACGATCCATGTCGGGGGAGTGGCCCGGGTGTTCAATGACCAAACCCGTTACACCGATGGGGGCGATATCCGGTTGGCGGCCAAGGCAGGCGGGGTGACGGTGACTTCCTCCGGTTCCCTGGTGGTTTCCGCTGAACAGGCTGCTGGGGATGCCGGAAGCATTTCGATCAGTGTCCCCCAAGGCTCTTTTGTTCTGCAAGGTTCCATGTTGGGCCGGGCCGGATTGGCTGGACATGGAGGCTCGTTCTCCTTGGACGTGGGAAATTTTACCGGGGTGGCGGGTATGGCGTCCACTTTGGACCATGGGGGTTTTACGGCGTCCAACGACTTTCGCGTGCGGTCGGGTGATGTCACGATCGACGGTGCCTTCAAGGCGGAAAATTTCAGAATGTCCGCAGATACTGGGTCTATCGTGGTGGGGGCTGCCGGGGTTATTGATGCTTCAGGCAAGACCGGTGGATCCATCACTCTCGCGGCAGCGCGCAGCGTGGTTTTGCAAAATGGTTCCCTGTTGACCGTGGAAGGGGATGACTTCAGCAGTGCTGGCAAAGGGGGGAATATATCTCTTGAAGCCGGTTCTACTGTCAATGGAGTGGCGGGTTCCACCGGCACCTCCCGGGATTCCGGCACGGGACTTTTCAACGGTAGTGTCGCCGTGGTGGATATCCAGAGTGGAGCGACCTTGAATCTGGGGGTCAAATCCACCTATGACGCGTTGGGTGCGGTGGATCCGGTCAAGGTGGCTCAAGCCGCCGGGCTGGGCCATTTTACCGGGACGCTGCATCTGCGCGCCCCGCAAACCACGGCCCAGAACGATGTTCAGATAAACCGGGTCATGGGAACTATCAAAGGATCGCCCAGCAGTATCGTGGTCGAAGGATTCCGGGTTTACCAAACCGGTTCGGTGGACGCGGTCCAGGGTCAAATTTACGCGGATGCCGCCACTTTTGCCGGTGCCACCGGTTCGATAACCGCCGGACTTTTCGGTGCATCAAGCGCGTTTGTCACCGGAACCGCCCCGGCGGCGGTGATCACTCCCGGCGCTGAAGTGGTCAGTCTGGGTGGTGACCTGACGCTGGATGCGGATTGGGATCTTTCGACGTTCCGCTTCGGCCCGAGGAATGCCCCGGGTGTATTGACACTTCGGGCCAAGGGCAATCTGGTGTTCAACGGGGCTTTGAGCGACGGTTTTGACCCCACGCTTCAAAAAGACGGGCTGCCCCTGCTCTATCTCGCACCGTTGATGGCCGCCAACAGCCAATTGCCGGTGAACGCGCAGTCCTGGTCCTACCGCATGGCCGCGGGTGCCGATTTGGGCGCCGCAGATTTCCACAAGGTCAAGGCACTGTCCGAGCTTGGGAGTACGAGCGGCTCGCTCAAATTGGGACAGCAATTCACCAATCCGACACCGAGTTCGGACAATGTGACCTTGCTCACATTTTTTGAGCAGAATTTCTTCCCCCAATTCATCCGCACCGGTTCGGGATCCATCGAAATATCGGCCGGAAGGGATGTGGTGCTGCTCAATCCCTTCGCCACCATATACACGGCAGGCACCCAGGTTTCAGATCCCACCCGGGTTGTGGCGTCAAGTGGCAGTGATTTTGATGTTCCCAATCCCTTGGAAGTTGCCCAGCCGGCTCTTGGGATCACCCAATTCCCCTATTGGGCACCGCAATACAGCATGGGGGGGGGCAGTGTGACAATCGTCGCGCAAGGGGATATCAAGCACCGAACCCCGGCGGACCGAGCCGAATCTTCACTCCAGATACCCACCAACTGGCTGTATCGGAGGAGTTATGTGGGGGCTGATGGAAAATTCGGGGTGGCTGACGGAGGCGATATTGCCTCGACCAGTTGGTGGGTGGATTTCAGCAATTTCTTCGAGGGTATCGGCACACTGGGAGGCGGTGATGTCACCCTGCTGGCCGGCGGACAGGTGGAAAATGTCGATGCGGTGATTGCGACCAATGCCCGCATGGCCGGAAAGAATGCCACCACCGGCCAAGCCGTGGTTCCGGATGCCGCCAATTTGGTCGAGCTGGGCGGCGGAGATTTGGTGATCCAAGCCGGAGGAGACATCGACGGAGGGATCTACTATGTCGAGCGGGGAGAGGGCATCCTGGAGGCCGGGAAAACCATCCGCACTAATTCCACCCGCGCACCCTCCGTAGCGGTGGTCACCGGAGCGGTCATCACCCAGCCTGAGACCACCTGGCTTCCAACAACCCTGTTTTTGGGCAAGGGAAGTTTTGAGGTCTCGGCGGCAGGGGACATCACCCTGGGACCCGTGGTCAACGCCTTTCTGGCGCCTCCCGGAGTTTCGAACACCCCTGCCTACCGGACATATTTTTCCACATATGCAGCCGACAGTGCAGTGGATGTTTCATCGCTGGGAGGAGATATTCTGCTGCGTGAAGAGGGCACACTGGGTGCATCTTCCAATTCCATTCTGGGGTTGTGGCTGGGCCAGGTGTCTGTTTTGTCTGGTGTGACAAACGCCGCATCGTACCAGTCCTGGATCAGACTGGCGGAGACCAATATTCTCCCCTTCTCCACCGCCCTTTCATTGCATCCAGCAGCTTTCCGTGCCACCGCCTTCTCCGGGGACATCAATGTGACGGGGGATTTGACACTGTCTCCCGCCGCCCGTGGATCGCTGGAATTGCTCGCAGGTGGAGCCATCAATGGTCTGAATCCGGTGGGTTCCAATACCTTCTATCCCACACTTTGGGACTCAAGCCAGATCGTGGTTTCGGATGCAAACCCCCTGAACATTCCGGGAATTACCTCCCCTCTGGCCGCACAGGCCTTTCCGGCTTCACCCGGTGGCGTGGAATTGACCCGCAGTTCGGTGCTTCTGCCGTTGGATGCCCTCTTTGCTGAATCCGGTTCTACCCTGGGCAACCAGGCTTCGACCCGCACCAAACTGGCTCTGCATGACGCTGGCATCCTCCATGCTGGCGATACGGAACCTGTGCGATTGTATGCCCTGGGGGGCGATATTGCCGGCCTGACCCTTTTTAGTCCGAAAGAAACGCGCGTTCTGGCATCGCGTGACATCACGGACATCGGACTATATCTGCAAAATGTTTCCGTGGGGGATGTGAGCGTGGTTTCGGCAGGCAGGGATATCGTAGCCTACAACCCGAATTCCACTCTGCTCCAGAGGGCCTCTGCGACGGGTAATCTGACTGTCGATGCCTTCAGCAACCTCAACCCCGCACAGTCGGGGGACATCCAAATTTCCGGTCCGGGTAGCCTGGAGGTATTGGCGGGACGTGACTTGGTGCTGGGTTCGGGCAGGAATTCGAACTTGGCCGCCGACATCGGGCTTGGCATCACCAGCATTGGCTATTCCCGCAATCCCGCCCTGTCCGGCAGTGAAGGTGCCCGGATCATTGTCGGTGCGGGTTTTGGCGGAGCTTCGGATTTCGGGGCCAGCGGGGTTGATTTGGAGGGATTCATCAGCAGGTTTGTCTCCGCCCCGGGGGGAGAGCGTTATCTGGCTGAATTGAGCCCGGCCCTGACCTTGGATGCCTTCAACCAGCTGAGTGGCGAGAAGCGCGCCATCAAAACACTGGAAATATTCTATCTAGTCCTGCGTGATGCCGGGCGGGACCATAATGACCCAACAAGCGGGGGATTTGACAATTACGCCGCCGCAGAGGCCGCCATTGCGGCACTGATGGGCCAGTTGCAACCGTCAGGGGACATTGACCTCTCCTCCCGCAGCATCAAAACCACGTATGGAGGCGGGATACAGATTCTGGCTCCGGGTGGTGGGGTCACCCTCGGGTACGATATCCCTTCTGCCGGACAAGTGCCGCCCGGTATCGTCACTGAAAATGGTGGTGGGATATCCGTATACAGCAACGAAGATGTCCAAGTTGGTGCCTTGCGCATCTTCACATTGCGCGGGGGGGACGAAATACTCTATTCCGCCAATGGCGACATTGCCGCGGGCAGTGCCTCGCGGACGGTCAAAACCGCCCCGCCCACCCGGGTCTTGATCGATACCCAGAGTGCCGATGTCAAAAGCGACCTGTCCGGTTTGGCGACCGGGGGGGGCATCGGGGTTTTGGACACCGTCCCCGGGGTCAAGCCGGGTAACGTCGATTTGATTGCCCCGAACGGCTTTGTGGATGCCGGAGAGGCCGGGATCCGGTCCTCAGGCAATTTGAATATTGCCGCGGTTCAGGTGCTCAATGCCGGAAATATATCTGCGGCTGGGGCGTCTTCGGGGACACCCGTGGCGACTCCCAGTGTGAGTATTGGGTCTCTCGGTTCAGCCTCCAGCGCTGCCGCCGGGGCGTCTAATGCGGCCACTGATGCCGCAAAACAATCGCAAAGCCAGGCCACCGGGGGAAGTCACGAGGAGCTTCCGTCCCTTATCACCGTGGAGGTGATCGGATATGGGGGCGGAGATGGCGAAAGTAACGAAGGGTGATCGCCCCGGCAGAGGGGCCGCGGTGCAGGCCGCTCATGGACATGAAGCAGGAGCAATCTGATTGTGACGTTTCCTGAATTTCAAGAAGTCATTTTGCCGTTTGGGACAAATAAATTTTCACGTACGCAGAATCGTCACTTCGGGTTCGTTGGCCCGACACATGGGTTTCATACATTTTGGCCCGTCAGAAGGAAAACAACTCAAAACGAAGAAACCAAAATTCTGCCATCCAAAACCTTCAAGGTCCGGATTTCATTTGTAAAACCCCACAACGCACAAAAGGATAATATGAAGACGAACATACTCAGAAACGTGTTCCTGGCCCTGGCCGCCATGGCTTACGTAGGAACCTCTGCCCAAGCACAGCTATTATACAACGACAAAGACATACTTGTTGCCTTCAGCAACAGCAACGGCTCCCATACGGGGAACACCTACCTGGCCAACATCGGTTCAGTGGATAATTTCCTCTCTGGAGGCGCATTCTACAACCCCAGTGTGGCTGTGGTCGTCAACTCGGGATCAGCTTCCGGTTACCTCACGGATATTTCCACTGCAGGCCTGACAGTCGGCACGAGCTACTGGGGCGCCTTCGGCCTCGATATCACCAATTTCAATGGCGATATCTGGCTGAGCAAGCAAAACGGTACTTCCGCTATCCCGGATGGCGGGGCCTTCAACGCGGCCAATAATATGGGAACGATGATTTTTACCGCCACAGATCCCACGGATGGGGCCGTGACTGTTTCGGGAAGCTACATCCAGAACACAGGCGACACCAATTCCTACGGATCCTACAACTTCGGCACGAATAGCCCGGTCCAGTCCTGGGGGAACTACGCCTTCTCCACGGAAGCAGCCACGTCGTCAGCCTTGGATTTGTATGCGTTGACGGAAGGTGGTGCAGGCTTGGGAACCAAGCTGGGCACCTTCAACTTCAATGCCAGCAATGGACAGATCAGCTTCACCGCCATCCCCGAACCTTCCACCTACGCCCTCATCGGCCTGGGCCTGGGTAGTTTGGTTCTTCTCCGCCGCTACAACAGCAAAAAGGCGGTCACAGCCTGATTTTTCATCCTTGAGAGCAAATAAAACCCCAAAATTCGAAATATCGACTAACATGAAATTAGCCAAAAAAATCCTTTCGGCCTGCCTCGTGGGCGCATTCAGCGTTTCCCTGGCCCAAGCCGACGTCACCGTGTACATCACCGGTGCCACTGCCTACCGCAGCCCCGCCATCGCGTCCATCAAAGCCTACCTCACCGGGGGCTATGTGGGTATTTATGGTGCCAAGTCCGGTGTAACCAACGAAACGAATGCGGCCGCCGCCGCCTTCCGCGGTACCCGCACGGAGAATCCGGCACTGGGCACGATTATCATCAAGTGCGCTTGGGGCGGTTCCGTGGGTGGCGTGAAGCTCGTCCAGTCCACCACCTCCTTCAACATCGATTCCCAACCCGGGGTCAAAGGCTGGATTCCTGATGCGGCACTGCCTGCTGGCAACAGCGGCGGCACCATCTTTGCCGGGACCGAGGGAACCACCACGATTATCGGGGCTGATTCAAACACTTACACCTTTGAAAGCGGTGTTTCGGCAGCCAAGCCGGACGCAGCCTTCAGCGACTGCCTCCAGAGCACTGCCCTGGGTGGCGCTGGTGGTGATGCGGTCGGTCTGGGATCCCAGGGCGGCAAGATCGCGGTTATTCCCTTCAACGTGGTCGTCTCCAATGGCGTGACCCCGTCGAGTGTCACGGTGATTACTCTGCCTTCGGCCTACGCCTCCGGTGCATCGGTAATCAACTACACCTCGACCACCGGTGCCGCGTTGGCTACGGGCAAGGTAATTGGTGGCAAGGGCATTACCCCCGGAACGACCATCACGGCCTTTGACGCCTCCACCATCACACTCTCGGCACCGACCACGGCTGCGGGTGATACCGGACTCAAAATCACGGCCGCGGACAATGCCTCGGCCCCGTTCGACAACATCACGGTCAATCAGCTCAACCAAGTTATCACTAACGGTTTGCGCCTTTCGGCATTCACCGGGTTGAATTCAGACAATACCAAGTCCGTGTATGCCTATGGGCGTAACTCCGACTCCGGTACCCGCATCTCCCAGATGGGTGAATCCGGCAAAGGGGTGACGCAGCGCCCGGGAGCCCATTTGATTCCCACGATCTCCGGCGGCAGCTCCGGCGGCAAGGGTGGACTTCCGAGCCGTCAGGTTACTGGTTTGGCCAAGTGGAGCACCGAGACCGTTCTCGGTGTCACCTATCTTCCGGGCCAGGGCGGTTATTCCAGTGGTGGAGATCTCAAGGATGCCATAAGTGCGTATGGTGCCCAGTTGGTCACGCCTACAGGCTATACCCGTCCCGGTTGGATGATCGGCTACGTCGGACGTTCCGATGCGGCCACTGCCACGGCCACGACGTTTGGTCACAATACGGCCAAGCGACTGACCTTCAACGGCCAGAAAGATTGGAATGGCACAACCTTCACCGATGGGGGAGTTCCCACCGCCGGTTACAACGACACCGCCATCAAGGAAGGAAATTATCAACTTTGGGAGTACGAGAACTTCTTCCGCAAGTCGACCTCGACGGGTGACAAACAAACCGTGCTGGATTCCCTGGCTGCGGCCATGGAGGCAGCCACCGCACCCTCTGGCAGCATCAAGCTGACGGAAATGAATGCGGCTCGCACCATCGAAGGTGGGCCCATCAGTTACTGATGAAAAGTTGAGATAACCTCCCTCAACTTGAATCAGGGTCGGCGCGAATGGCAACATTCGCGCCGGCTTTGTATGGAGGGAAAGCACAGGAGACAGTCAACTCATCCATGAAATTTCGTTCCATTCTGGGCATTGGTTGCATGGGCGCGTCAGTCGTGATCTTCGGTATCTGGCTGCTGGCTGGATCCGGGCAGAACCAGCATCGGTCGTTCCAGCTACCGAAACGGGCATTCCCCGGAGCTGGTGTGGATTCCCGCGACCGGAACGGCATCTCAGAGGCGGGCCCGGCCCCGGCATGGTCAAGGGAATCCGTGGGATCGGGCGGTGTTCCCCGGCGGCAACCGTCCAAGTCAACCAAGCAGGATATCCCCCTATCGATGGAACAGTTGGTTTCGGAAAAAGAGATGGAAGCCCGCAAGTCCGCGAAGGGGCAAGGTCAGGAAGGATCCGATGCGGAGTCTGGGATGGATGTGGTGATTGTCCAGATGCCTGCGGCATATATAAATCCGGACCCCTCGCTGGTATTGGAACAGGAACAAATCCAGGCCATCCAAGCCATTCGGAAATCATTTGGTGATGCGATGAACCGGGCGGGGAATCCCTCGAGTCCAGAGTACCTGGACCGGTGGTTGGCCGAACAGGCCAGGGCCGATGAACTGCTCATGGCCTATCTTGGCCAGGAAGCTTTCAGCAAATTCCACCAACCGGAAACCGAGTAGCTGCCCGTGTGGCTGCAGCGTGTTGATCGGGAGTGGGTGGGTTGAGAACCGCGCAAACCTTATTTCTTGGCGGATTGTTTCATGCCGTGTTCCTTCTGGTATTTCCACGCCATCCGGCGGCCTTCTTCCAATTGTTTATGGGTGACCAGGCCCTCCTGAACCAAGGTATCCAGGCCGCGCAGTCCGATGGCCTCACCCTGTTCAGAACTCAGGATGTACCAGAAAAGTGCCTGATTGATGTCCCGTTTCAATCCTCCAAGCCCATTTTCATACATCCGCGCCAGATTTGCCTGGCCTCTTGGTTCGCCTTGTTCCGCAGCCCTGCGAAATAGGTTCACGGCCTCATAGGGATCCTTCGGCACGCCCAGACTGTTCTCGTAAAGTACGGCCAGGGAATTTTGTGCGGCCGCGTTCCCCTGCTGGGCCGCCAACTTCAACCACTTCGCGGAGACGGCATAATCCTTTTTGACTCCCCCTTCACCGTTCAAATACATCTGGCCGAGTCGTAGTTGGGCGACAGCCAGACCGCCATCCGCCGAGGTCATGAACCAGCGAAGGGCCTCGGAAAAATTCAATGCGGTACCCCGTCCAAGGGCATAGCTCCATGCCAGATTGTATTGTCCAAGCGGATCCCCCAACGCGGCTGCTTTTTTAAACCATTGGAAGGCTTCAGCATCGTTCTGTCCGACTCCGTAGCCTTTGACAAAAATCGTTCCCAGATCGTTATGGGCTTTGGTGTGACCAAGCCGGGCGGCCTGTCTGTAGCACTCGGCGGCCTTGGTATAATCCTGGTGGTTGCCCTTGGGTCCTATTCCTGACGCATATAACCTACCCAGCAGATAGACCGTTTCAGCTTCTCCTTTTTCTGCGGTTTTTTGGAGTTCTCCAAAAGCTTGTTCATTCCCCTGTGTGGCAGATTTGAAAAAGTTTTCCGCTGCCAGCGTGCTGTTTGGATTGACGCCCTCTCCTTTCAAGTAGGCTTCTCCCAAGAGATATTGGAAATGAGGATCGCCTGTCGCCGCCCTATCATGGATGCTGGAAAAACCGGGTTTTTCTTGGCAGGCCACCGGAAGCCATAGGAGGGTTGCGACTAGGAGGGTCAGGGCAACCTGGGGATATCGCGTCGGTTGCCGTAGGGAATGGATGGATTTCACTCGGGCAAGGTAGTCAAAGCCGCGTTACGACTCACGTTACGATTGCGAAACAATACCTGGACTATACGCGCCCGGGCACAGCATGGGGTTCTCCTTTGTTACGGCAAAGGAACAGGCAGGAAACATTTCGGCCGGGAAGTCTATTCACGCTTTGCATGTGGTCAGTGTGAGATCAACATGACTTGGAAAATATCAGGGCCGCACTATTGATGGGAAAGCTATTCGCCAGCTGAGAGGGCAACTGGGTCCATCCAGAGAGATAAAAATAGATATATATGAATGTCCACATTCCACGGTCATTACAGATGGCATTCTGGTTAACCCTGATTTTGGCTGTGCTCGTGGCCATCGGATTCTGGGTTTACAAAGTGGAAGTCAGAGACGAGAAGCGCCGCATCGTTGCACTGCAGGCCCGGGCGAAGGTTCAGACATTGGTGGATGTCGCGGCCAGACTCAAGAAAGGTGCGGAGGCCTTTCAAAGCAAAAAAGCGGCGGATGGTATGCCGCTGTCCCCCGGAAAGATCATTTCATTGGGCGACCTGGAAGAGAGCCGGATTCTCACAAAAACGGAATTGGAGGCCAATGTGAGGATCGATCAATTTTCCTACATTGTCCTGCCTGAGGAGGCACCGGAACAGACCGTCCAAATGGTGCTGATCACCGACAAAGGCAGGGCCACCATGAGGAAAAGTGGCGAAGGTGCCTTGTACGAAAAATAGAAGAAAATGTACTGGCATACTCCACTTGACCTCAAATTGCATAAAGCGTCTCAAAAGTGATCCCATGATTGGGAGCACATCATTTTCACGGTCAAATTCACGGTCTGGGCTGGTTTCCGGGCAAAAAAATGCAAAACCGTGAAAAAATCAGCAAAGTTATTTGCTTGATAAGATGCTGATAGGCAAGGCCTTGCAAAAGTTTAAAAATCCTTGAAAATAGCTTTTGCCTCTTAGAAATCCGTTGCTCTATCCAGCTGAGCTACGGGGACATCAACGAAGGCATATTAGGGGATAATTTGCGCAGGCTCAATTAAGAAACGGACGGGAGGGAAAGGCGCATTTTTCCGGGAGACCGTGCGGAGATGGCGTAGCAATTCTCAAATTCCAACACCCTGGTGGAACTTGTGGAATACCTCCGGCAGATGGTTCCACCAACCGCCCCAGAACAGGCCGAATGCCATGGGGAGCAGCATGAATAGCAGTCCAAGATAACCCAGCGCCAGGCCGATCGTGGCCAGTTGTTTGGAATGGGGATCCAGTCCGGGTTTGGCCAGAACCATGTGGCCAAGAACCACGGCAATGACAGAAAGCGGTCCCGTGGCACAGCACAGCAAGCCCGACAATCCCAATACCCCAAAGACCAGGGCGGATGTCGCCATCCCGCTGGTATCCGCCGGTGTGCCTGCCGTTGCAGGAGGAGGGACCGGGGGTATTCCGGGAGGGGGGACTGGCAGTCCATCAACCCCGCCGAGTGCACGCCATTCGGGCCAGCCCTCGGTCCAGACCAGGGAGCGCCCATTGATGACCCCGGCGCCCCGCAGCCGCAGGAGTTCGCTTTCGGGAATCGGTCCGGCTTTTTGCCCGGCGATGGCGTAATACCACTGGCGTTCCGGCTGCATCGGAAAAAACTACGGGATGAACGGGCCTTTGGAAAGGCAGGAAGCAGGCCACAATCCTGTGGATAGCTTGTTATGGCTTCGCCGCGTTGGCTTCAAATCAACCCTGCCGGAGACTGCGGCGGGGTTTGACCTTGGGAACGTCCTCGCCCATGTCTTCCAGGAGGGCGGTGAACTTATAGGGGAAATTTTCCAGCTTTTTGCGGGGAATGGTGATGCCGAGTTCGAATTCAATCGCCCGGATTTGCTGGATCTCGAAGGCGGTGGTCAGGGTGACCGCGTCGCCCAGCCTCTGGGCCCGGCCGGTGCGGCCGATGCGGTGGACGTATTCATCCGGCTGGTCGGGCACGTCGTAGTTGATCACGTGGCTGACCCCCTCGATGTCGAGGCCGCGGGAGGCGATGTTGGTGGCGACGAGAACTTCGAAACCGCCGCTCTTGAATTGTTCCAGCGCGTGGGTCCGTTCGGACTGGGAGCGGTCGGCGTGGATGACCCCGACTTTGTGCTGGGCCTGTTCCAGGGCGCCGTAGATGGAATCGGCGTCGGCCTTCGTGCGGGTGAAGACGATGACGCTTTCGTAGTGCAGTTCTTCCAGGATGGCGAGGAGGAGGTCGAATTTCTGGTCCGAGGCCACGGGGTAGAGGACGTGGGTGACGGTTTCCGCCGGGGAGCGGCTGCGGCCGATGGAGATTTTCTGCGGGCTCTTCAATGCCCAGGAAACCAGCCCTTCCAGGGGAGGGGGCATGGTGGCGGAGAACATCATGGTTTGGCGGTCTTCCGGGCAGGCTTCGATGATCCGCCTGACATCGGGGAGGAATCCCATGTCGAGCATACGGTCGGCCTCATCCAGAACGAGGTGGCGGATGTTGCGCAGATCGAGGGTTTTGCGCTCGAGGTGGTCGAGCAGCCGGCCGGGGGTGGCAATGACGATATCGGCACCGGCGGCGAGGGTTTCGTCCTGTTTGCCGTACTTGACCCCGCCATGGATGAGGCAGGTCGTGAAGTGGCTGAAGGCACCGAAATCCTCGAAGGCTTCCGCAACCTGGGCGGCGAGTTCACGGGTGGGCTCAAGGATGAGGCAGCGGAGTTTTCCGTGTTTTTCCAGGTTTTGCAGGATGGGGAGGGCGAAAGCGGCGGTTTTCCCGGTGCCGGTCTGGGCGGAGGCGATCAGATCTTTTCCGGCCAGGACCACCGGGATGGCCTGCTCCTGGATGGGGGATGGTTCGACGTAGTGCAGGCGCTGGACGCCGTGCATGAGCTCTTCGCGGAGCCCGAAATCTTCAAATGACATGGAGACCGATGGTAGACGTGGAGATTCTGAAAGCAACGACGAAGGTTGCCTCCATTTAACCGCTCCCTTTTGCGCTGGGATGCAGGTTCGCCCGTACCGTATCCGCCTCTGATGCCGCCTAGGTTGGACCCATGGCCAGTTTCCAAGTCAGGATCTGGAAAGGGCCGAAAGTGAACTGTGTTCCGTGCCTGTTCCAGGCAATCCGGCTCTGGGGTTCTTCGAGAAGATTGGTGACCTGGGCACTCTTGACGGGCAGGGAAGTACGCAATTCTGCGGTGCCATGGGCTCCATGGCATTCATACATGCGGACCACCACATCTTTCGAATCCGCTGCCTGTTTGAGGGTGTCGATGACCAGGTGGGGACTGTCAACCGACATAAAACTGGCGGCGGGAAGTTCGCCGGGAACCACGATCAACGGTTGGTTGAATTCGTGGGCACTCCGGACCACCCGGCCTTGGACCAAATCCCCTTCATGGGGATAGAAGGCGTACCGGAAACGGTGCCCGCCTTGGTCGGCCAGCGGATCCGGATCCTCCGGGCCCCGCAGGAGGGACAGCCGCAATACATGGCCGTGGCAGGCGTATCCGTACTTCGAATCGGTGAAAAGGGCGGTACCGAATCCGGGTTCGGACAGGTCGGCCCAGCGGTGGCCGGGCACCTCGAACTGCCCCATCTCAATCGAATTATTGAAAGTAGTGGGTCGGCGGGCCAGGCCGAACGGCATTTCGTAGGAGGCCTCCCCGGAGCGGATACCGACCGGGAATTCCACTTTAAGGAATTTTTTCCGGTGCTGCCAGTCCACCTCGGTGTCGAATTCTAGATGGCCTGAGGCCGCTCCCAGAAAGACTCTTTGGATGAGACGCGTGGGGGCGAAATCGTACTGGAACTCCAATCCAGCGCGAAGCGGGCCTTTCTCCAGAATGCGGCACTTCACCGCCCCCCGCAGTTCCTTCCGGGTTTCCAGGTGGAAGGCATCGACGTCCCAGGCCTCATAGGTGTTCGGCCGGTCATCGAAGATCACAAACCTGTTTGCAACTTCCCCCGGTGCGAGGGTTTCACGTCCCGTGGGTTTGTGTTTCAGGGAATGCAGACGCCCGTCGCTTCCGAAGACCGCGAGGAGCAGGTGGTTTTCAAGGACCAGGTCCTTTCCGGCGGTGCGAGCCAGGACGGGACTCCCGGGAATGGTGGCAAAGATAGGAGTGGATCCGAGCGAGGGTGCTTCGACCCAGGCCATGTGGGCTCCGTCGTGGGTTTTTTGTGAAGCGGGGACGGGTTGATCCAGACGTACCAGTCCCCGGTGGGTCCATCCCAAGGGGTTGAACACGGAGAACTTTCCTTTGCTGGGGCGGACCATTTTTTTCAGGCCCGCCGATTGCAATTCCGCAGCCGAGGAAAGTACCCCGGCATAATCCTTGGCGGAATCCCGGTAAACTTCCGCAATGGATGAACCCGGGAGGATATCGTGGAATTGGTTGAGCAGGACGGTTTTCCAGAGCCGCTCGATTTCAGCGGACGGATAGGCCAGTCCGTCCTGGGCGGCGAGCACCCGGAGGATTTCCAACCGGCGGAGTGAGAGTTCACTGGCGCGGTTGTCACGTTTGTTGGCGGCTTGTGTCGTATAGGTGCCGCGGTGGTATTCCAAATACAATTCGCCCTCTAACACCGGCGCATCCGTGAGTGATGTTTCCAGGCGCTTGAAAAATTCCAGGGAAGTGCGCTGTTGGGTGCGGGGCAGCTCGGCGAAGTTCCCCGTGCGGCGGAGCACCTCCAGCATGTGGCGCGAGGGCCCGCCACCGCCATCACCCCACCCGTAAAGGAGCATGGCCTCCCGGGTCCGCTCCAAGTCCTGGTGGTTGGTTTCGCTTTTTTTGATATCGGCCACCGCGGATTCTCCACACATGGAATTGTAGGTATCCGAGGGCGGGAAGTGGGTCAGCACCCCGGTGCCATCAATGCCCTTCCAGATGAAGTTCTGGTGCTGCGGCTTGTTGAACTGGCTCCAGGAGAGTTTCTGGGTGAGGAAATAGTCGATGCCCGAAAGCTTCATGATCTGGGGAAGTTGTCCGTTGTAGCCGAAGACGTCGGGGTTCCAGAATTCCTTGCAGTCCCAGCCGAATTCCTCGCGGAAGAAACGCTTGCCGTAGAAGAACTGGCGGACCAGGGCTTCACCCGACGGTATATTGCAATCGGGTTCGATCCAAGTGCCGCCGACCGGGACCCACTGGCCCCGCTTCACGGCGGCCTTCATGCCACTGTAGACCGAAGGCGCATGGTCTTTCATCCATTGGTACTGGAATGCCTGGGAGCAGGAGAATTTGTACTCGGGATATTCCTGCATGTATTTGAGGGCGGAAGAAAACGACCGGATGCACTTGCGCCGGGTCTCGGCCAGCGGCCAGAGCCAGGCGGTGTCGATGTGGGCATGTCCGATGGCGGACAGCTCGACCGCCAGCGGCCCGTTGGTGCACGAGTAAATGGCATCAATCAGGGGCCGGGCTAGCGGCCATGTGGTGCGATCCAAGGGGTCGACCAGATTGCAGATGTCGTTCAGTTTCGAGAACAGGAATCCTTGGACAGGGTCGAGCCGGGTTTTGTCGGTGTTCAGGTCGAGCAATTTCCAAGGGACAAACAGATCGTGGTACAATTGCCAGGCCTTCTCGTCAAATCGGGCCAGGGAGGCTTCCTCGAAACGGAATTGCTTGCTTTCGTAGTAGCCAAGAAGGCGGTTGCAGGACATCTCCACGGCCAGGTCCACTTTTCCGTCGCGCACGGTGGGGGCAGGTAGGCGGAAATCAAAGCGGCTGGCATGGGGTCGGCTGGACGATGTCGGGTTGAGGCCCTGGACGGGTTTGCCATTGAGCCAGACGGTACTCTCGGAATGGGTGTGGAAAACCAGGTCCACCGGTCCCTTGCGCCAGGCGGCTGGGATCTCGCCCTTCAACTTGAACCAATAAGTGGAAAAAAGCGGGCCGAATTCCTGCCCTGGTCGTACGGGGCGGTATTTCAGGCGCATGGCTTCCGCATGCGAAATCCGGCCGACCCGGGGTGAGACCCCTGCGGCCAGGGGGATTTTTTCTTTCCAGAAGAGTTTCTCAAATGAGGCAACAAGGCGGGTAATGCGGTCGTGGGTCAACTTCCTGTGTTTGAGCATGCGAGGAAGTGTGCCCGGCAACCTGGATGATTTCTTGTCTTGGGCTGACAAAAAACTACCCTGCATTGATGTCCTTTCCAAAAATGCGTCTCTTGGATGCCGTCAGACCCGGTGAACAAGGGACCTACCGCAGGCATTTGTGCCGCCATCGGGAATTTGCCGGGGCCCATGTGCATGATTACCTGGAATTGTTCTGGGTTGAGAAAGGCCCGGGCATCCATTGGATCAATGGAGAGAAACGCGTGCTCTCGCCGGGCATATTGCAGCTGGTTCGCGCCGAGGACGCCCATGGCTTTTATGCCATGGATGGACTGGACTTTGAGTGGACCAACGTGGCCTTTTTCCCGTCCAGCTGGCGTGCATTGCGCAAGAGATATTATTCCACAGGAATGCGTTTCTTTGATGTCGAGGATCCGGCCTCCCGGGAATTTTCCATGTCGAATGAAAGATTGGCCGCGCTGCGCTACGCGGCGGGCGACCTGGCACGGGGTTCGCGTGACCGATTGACCTTCGAGCGATTCCTGCTGAATGTGCTGGCGGTGTTGGACGACAACGGCGGCCTCCAGCCGGCTGTGCCGGTCTGGCTGGCCGGGTTGGAGCAGGAATTGCGGCAGCAGGCCAATTTTTCGCGCGGGGTGTCCGCGGTGGTCGCAGGAGCCGGACGGTGTCCGGAGCATGTGTGCCGCGAGTTCAGGCGTTACTTTGGGAAAACTCCCACAGCGGTGATGGGGGAGGCACGCATGGAATTCGCCGCCTCGCAATTGGCCACCACCGGGATGAAGATCGTCGACCTGGCCTTGGAAGTGGGCATGGAGAACCTGGGGCATTTTTACCGGTGCTTTGAAAAGCACTTTGAGTGCACGCCCCGGCAGTACCGGCTGAGACAACTGCGCACTGGCCGGGTGCCCACCCCTGTGGTTAGCTGATTCAATGAAGAAACAGCGCATCCTCATCATGTCGGCCTCGGTCGGTTCGGGACATATGAAGGCGGCCGATGCCCTTGAAAAAGCCTTCCGCGCCCGTCCGGAAGTCGGCGAAGTGTTGAACGATGATGCCCTGGAATACACCAACTCGGTCCACAAGCAGTTTTACTCAAAACTTTATGAAAAACTGTCCAGCATCGCCCCGAATTTTCTCGGCTGGTGGTATGAAACGAGCGACGAGCCCTGGCGGGCCGACCAGGTCCGGTTGGCGATCGACCTGCCGAACACCCTGCCACTGATCAAATTCATCAAGGATTTCAAGCCGGACGCGATTGTTTGCACGCACTTCATGCCCGCCGGGGTGATTTCGTATTTGATCGCCCAGGGACGGCTCGACACCCACCTGTCGATTGTGGTGACCGACTACCATTTCCACGCGGAGTGGCTTTGCCGGGCGTTCCACCGTTATTTTGTGGCGCTGCCGGAAGACCGGGTACACATGGAGGCCCTGGGGCTCCCGGCCGACCGGGTCTGTGTCACAGGCATCCCGGTCGACCCGGCATTCGGCCGGAGGATGAGCCGGCCGGCAATCTGCCGGCGTTTCGGGCTGGATCCCCACAAGCCGGTCCTGCTGTTGACCGCGGGGACCCTCGGACTCAGTCCGGCCCAATCGGTGCTGCGGCGACTGCTGGAAATGCCCCAGGATTTCCAGACCGTGGTGGTGTGCGGGAAAAACGAGGAGCTGCGCGACAGCGTCGAGGAACAGGTGCGGGATTCGGGTCGGAAATTTGTCGTCCTCGGCTACACGAAGGAAATGCGGGAATTGATGCATGTTTCCAGCCTCTTGTTAAGCAAACCGGGGGGGCTGACCACGGCGGAGGCGCTGGCCAGCGGGCTGCCCATGGTGGTGCTGGACCCGGTGGGGGGACAGGAGGAGAGGAATGCCGAGATGCTTTTGGAAAAAGGGGCGGCGATCAAGTGTTCGGAGGTCACCGTTCTCCCCTACAAGATCGGTTGTCTCCTCGACGACCCCGCCCGCCTCCGCCAGATGGCCCGCGCCGCCCTGGCTGTCGGCAGGCCGGGGGCCGCGGAAGAAATCGCCCGTCTCGTGGTCAATGACCATGACCTGCCCAACATCATTTCCGCTGCGGAAACGAAAATTTTGCGCAAGGCCGCGGCCCAGGACTCATGATGGATACCGGATGGAGACAGGGGCCGCGCGGTTTTCTGTGGGGGGTCGCCACTTCGGGCTACCAAAGCGAGGGGGGATACAACGGCCCCGGCGAACCGCAGAACAACTGGGCCGAGGCGGAGGAAAAAAGCAATGTGGCGACGACCGGCCGCGCTTCCGATTTTTGGCATCGCTATGAGGAGGACTTCCGGCTCTGCCGGGGAATGGGCCTGAATGCCTTCCGCATGGGCGTGGAGTGGGCGAGGGTCCAGCCCAGTCCGGCGCGGCACCGCCACGAGGCGCCCGAGTTCGACCAGGCCGCGCTGCGCGCTTATGCGGAGCGGCTGGGCGCGGCGCGGCGGCAGGGGCTCGAGCCCGTGGTGACCTTGCACCATTTCACCCACCCGGCATGGCTGGGGCCCGATGCCTGGCTTGAAGATGACACCGTGGAGTATTTCGACGCCTATGTGCGCACCGCAGTGTTGGCATTGAACCGGCTCCTTATTGAGGAACACGGGCAGGAGCCTTTGAAATGGTTCATCACCTTGAACGAGCCGAATATGCTCGTGCTCAACACCTATGTCCGCCGGCAGTTCCCGGGTTCCTCGCCGTCCTCTATCAATTCGGTATTCTCGGCCTACGACCACCTGCTGGCCGCCCATATCCGGGCCTACAATTCCATTCATGACCTGTATGAGCGGGAGGGTTGGTCCACGCCACGGGTCTCCATCAATACCTACAGCAGTGATCTTTATTGGAATGACAAGTTCCTGTGGGATTTGCTCGCCCTCGGAGAAGCCAACCTGAGAAGGAGCGCGTGGAACGAGCACCTGCGGTCACGGGCGGTGGAATTTGACGAGGCGGTCCGCGCGGCGGACCTGCCCATGGTCCATACGGCGGGTTGGTTTCTCGGACGGGCCTTCCAGAGTGTGGCCAACTGGTTCCATTTCCTGGTTTTCGATGCGGACATCATGACGTCGTTCGCCCGGGAGCTTCAGCGTTCCCAGCGCGGGCGGTTGTTCGATTTTACAGGTATCGATTACTACGACCCCTTCAGTGCGCACCTTTTCCGTTTCCCGACCTTTGCCGATCTCGAGATGCCCCATGTCGGGTGGCACGCATGGATGATGGAGGGCATGATGCGCAAGTGGTGGGATTGGAAAATGCTGCCGGAGGGCCTGTGCTTCTTCTGCACGCATTATGCCGAGGCCTATGGAAGGCCGGTGTTGATCGCGGAAAATGGGATGGCCCTGAGGCGCAAGGCCGACAACAGCCAGGGTAAACGGCGGGGAGACCTCATGACGCGGAGCCGGTTTCTCCAGATGCATATCCGCCAGGTGATCCAACTGGTGCGGTCCGGAGTGCCGGTGGCGGGATATCTCCACTGGTCGCTGACCGACAACTATGAGTGGGGTTCCTTTACGCCGAGGTTCGGGCTGTACACCCTGGATTATGCCGGGGATTTGGAACGGCTGGAGACCGACCAACAGGGAGACGAGCCGTCAAAGACCTACGCCAAGCTCATCCGCCAGGCGGGATTCTGAGACAGCTTGGAATGGGTCCATCTGGCTTGGTCTCAGTTCCCGAAGTCCAGGATGCTTTTTTGGACATAATCCGGGGGAGCTTGGAGCTTGTCGGTGGCCACATCCGCCGGGGAGGCATCCGTGATTTCCCAGGTCGAGGCCGGTGCGCCTTCCTTGAAAATGACCTCTTTCACCGGTACGCCCTGGGGTGCGTCGGCGCCGGTGAGTTCCATTTCCAGCGAGCCTTTCCCCAACTGGCCCGCCATGGGGAGGGCGGCAATCAATTCCCTGAAGAATTCGCCCATTTCGCCGAATAATTTCAGGAGGTCTTTGTCAATGGCGAGGGTGCCGGGTGGTGCGACCCAAATTTCCGATTCCTTGACGCCGTCCTGCATAACCTCGTATTGGTCCGTGGTCCAACTGCCGACTTTGACATTGCCGGCCAGTTTCTTGTAGGTGGTCACGGGTGTTTTGGCGGGGGTGGCCGGGGCCGCGCCGGGCATGGGCTGGTTGCCCAGCATTTTCTCCATCATGGCCTTTTGTTCCGGGGTCATCCCGGCCATGGCCTCCTGCATCTGCTTCATGGCCGCTTGGATCCCGCTGGCCATTTTTTTCATGCTTTCGCGGTCGAGCACCTGGTAGGTTTTGCTGGCCGCGTCGGCGAGGATCATTTTTTTCTCGCGGGCCTGGAAGATGACCAGGCCATCGGGCGAATCCATCCGGATACCTGCCGCATCGAGGTGGGTGGTTTGGGTGCGGGGAGGGTTCTGCCCCTCCTGTTGTTTGCCCTGGAGGACCCATCCGGCCTGCAGCGAAGGCAGTTGCACCAGGCAAAGAAAGCCCGCCAAAAGGGGAAAGGTTCTCATGAAAGGGAGGCTAACGGGGCTTTCTTGGCGGGCAATGGTTTCTTGGGGACGCCGCCGGGCCGGGCGTTTCTGCGCTTGCCACCGGGCCGGGCCGCGCAATGATTCCCTGCATGTCATGGTCTGAACGTCCCTCCCTGTTCCTTCCCTCCCTATTGCTTGCTCTCGGCATCGGGGTGGGTGGTTATCTCATCGGCAACGGGGTCAAGGAGGTTGCCCTGGCCAGGCAAAGCGTGACGGTGAAAGGCTATGCCGATGAACAGATCACCTCGGACTTCGGGGTCTGGTCGGCCACACTGACGGTGCGGGGTCCGAAACTGGCTGATACCGGCAAGGTGCTTCAGAACCAGATGGCGGCAGTGACCAAGTTCCTGGAAGACCAGAAAGTTCCGGCCGCAGCCATCACCCTTCAGCAGGTCAGCAGCTATCCCATGATGCGCATGACCGAGGCGGGCAATACCACCTCCACCATCGACAGCTTTGTCGCCACCCAGAGCGTGACCCTGGAAACTTCCGACATTGCCCTCTTGAAGAACCTGACCCAGCACAGTCCGGACCTGCTCGGCCTGGGCTTTGAAATCAACCTCGAGCCGACGCAGTATTACCGCCGGGAACTCGGTGACCTGAAGATCAAGCTCCTGGGGAACGCGATCGAGGATGCCCAATCCCGCGCCGTGGAAATGGCCAAGCGGACCGGCCGCTCGGTCGGGCGCCTCCGCTCCACCACCCAGGGGGTATTCCAGGTCACGGCCGCATCTTCCACCGAAATTTCCTCCACGGGCGAGCTGGACACATCGTCGGTGGAGAAGAAAATCCGCGCGGTGGTCACGGCGGAATTCGAGTTGGAATAAGCCAACCGCAGCGGGCGGACAGAGGGGCCGGGCCCGTATTTCCAGTCAGGTTCATGCCTGCGCATGTTTGCGGGGTTTCCTTTCTTGACGCTCAGGATTACTCATATAGAACAATTACTTAACTGAAATGACGCCTGCCACGAAATTGCCGGTTCCGGCCCCCGCCCTTGCCCGGGGGATCGAGGTGCTCCGGCTTCTGGACCGGAAGGCCGAACTCACCCTTGAGCAAATCGCCGGTTTTCTGCCCTCCTATCCCAAGCCCTCGATATTCCGGATCCTGCAAACACTGGCGGCGAGCGGGCTGGTTGAAAAAAGCCCGGAGCTCCGTTACCGGGCTCTCCAGGTTCTGCGGCCCGCCCGCAGCTCACGGCCCGACTTTGCCCAGCGACTGGCCGAAATCATGACCGATTTGGTGGAGGAAACGGGCTGCACCGTGGAGTGGTTCGAAAGCACCGAGGAGGGAATGGCCCTCCGGCGCCAGATCCATCCGCGCACCGAGGTCCGGGTTCATGCCCGGCCGGGATTCGTGCGTGCCTGGAACAGCGAATTGGATTCGGTAGCTCTGATTGGTTATGCTTTTTCACCCCAGGCGCCCCCGCCGCAGGACTTGGCGGCCTACGTCAAGAATGGAGTCCCTGGGAAGCCGACTTCCAAGGATATCCGTGAGCGCATCGCAAGGGCGAGGCAGAAGCGTTCGGCCACGGACCCGGCCTTCAACCTCAACGGGGTCCGGCGCTCTGCGGCCGGGGTCTTTTGCCCCGAATGGTGCGGGGTGCTCGCCCTGGCACAGGCCTATCTTTTCGGTGGGCGCACCGCCGTCCCGGCTTCCCTTGAGAAGCGCCTCCGTGATGCGGCGGAATTGTTGCAGCAAACCAACAATCCTTTGTGAGAATACTCTACATCGACATTGATTCCTGCCGCCCCGACCACCTCGGCTGCTACGGATACCACCGCAATACCTCGCCGAACATCGATGCCCTGGCTCGTGAGTCGGTCCGTTTCGACAACTATTATTGTTCCGATGCCCCGTGCCTGCCCTCGCGCACCGCGCTTTACACGGGCATGTTCGGCATCCATTCCGGCGTGGTGGGCCACGGGGGGACTGCCGCGGATCTTTTCCTCCAGGGAGCGACCCGTGGATTCCGCGACCGTGTGGAATTTGAATCATTGCCGTCGACGCTGCAAAAGGCGGGATTCCACACGGCCCAGATCAGCCCATTCGGGCAGCGTCATGCGGCCCGCCAGTTTTACGCCGGGTTCAATGAAATCCACAACACCGGGAAGGGGGGGATGGAATCGGCCGAGGTGGTCACGCCTGTGGTGACCCAATGGCTGGATGTCAACGCGGCCCGCGACCGGTGGTTCCTGCACCTGAATTACTGGGACCCGCACACGCCCTACCGGGTGCCGGCGGAATATGGGGAGCCCTTCGCGAACGACCCGTTGCCCGACTGGCTGACCGATGAAGTCTGGCAGGGGCACCTGAAAATGGTGGGCCCCCACAAGGCGCAGGAAATCAGCATGTACGACGACAGAGATCCCTCGGCGTGGTTCGGACCGGTGCCCCGCCAGCCCGGTTCACTGCGGACCCGGAAGGATCTCCGGCGGATGATCGATGGCTACGACACGGGAATCCGCTATGTGGACGACCAGATCGGAATCATCGTGGCGAAGTTGAAGGCGGCGGGGGTTTATGATGAGACAGCGATCATTGTCTCGGCCGACCATGGGGAGAACCAGGGTGAGCTGGGGATATACGGCGAGCATGGCACGGCCGACCAGGCGACGTGCCGGGTCCCCCTGGTGGTGAAATGGCCGGGGTGCCGGACGGGCGCGGTGGATGAAGGCCTGCATTACAACATTGATCTGGCGCCCACACTGGTGGAACTGCTCGGGAAGGAACGGCAGCCGTGCTGGGACGGGGACAGCTTTGCCGCCAGTCTTCTATCTGGTGTGGACACCGGCCGGGAGCAATTGGTGGTAAGCCAGTGTGCCCATGTGTGCCAGCGGAGCGTCCGGTTCGGCCCCTGGCTCTACATGCGGACCTACCATGATGGGTACCACCTTTTCCCCAAAGAGATGCTCTACAATATCGTGGAGGATCCCCATGAGCAGCACGACCTGGCACCGGGCCGTACGGACCTGTGCCGCGAGGGGGCGGCCCGCCTGCTTGAGTGGCACGATGGGATGATGTGCACCTCGATCACCAACGTGGACCCCCTGTGGACGGTGATGCGGGAGGGTGGTCCCTTCCATGCCAAGGGCCGGCTGGCCGAATATTGCGGATACTTGGAGAAAACCGGCCGTGGCTGGGCCATCCCGGAATTGAAGGCCCGCCACACCGGCGAGTTTGGCAAAGATGGATAGGCTCTTGGCCGGATCTGTGCAGCAGAAGTGGATCGAGTTGCCTCTTCTGTGATGTAGCACAGACATTCTTGTCTGTGACCGCAATGCCCACAGGCAGGAATGCCTGTGCTACTCTGAGGATCACCTCTTGGTGAGCTCCTTTTTAACAGAATTTACCCGGCCCTACTCTGCGTCTTTGCGTCGCGGTGCGAGATCAAGTGCAGGGGACTGGCTCAGTGCTGCGCACCAGCCCAGCCATCACCGCAGGGGCCCCCGCCGGAATGTTCGCCCACCGAGACGGTCTCCCCCTTCATGTTGAGCACCGGGTGATAGAACTTGGAGAGGGCTTCGGTGGCTTCATCGCAGTAGTGGCCGATGAATGTGCGGCGCCACCGTGTGGCACTCCGGTTCGGGCCGGAGCCGTGAATGAGCATGCCGTGGAAAAAGATCGTCTGGCCGCGCATGACGGGAACGCATACCGGTTTGGTTTCCCTGGGGAATTGGGAGATGTGGCTGTCGCCGTAGCTGTGCCAGCGATCGCCCTTGGATTTGTCGGGGCAGAGGATGCCCTCGCGGTGCGATCCGGGGACGACCCACAAGCAGCCGTTCTCGTCGGTGGCGTCATCCAGCGGGGTCCATGCGCCGATACATGCCGCGGGTGCGGCGAGCAGGTAGAAGTTGTCCTGGTGCATGCCCTGGCCCCTGGAGCCCGGGGGCTTGTAATAGAACATGGTCTGGGCGCCGAGGGCGGGTTTGCCCAGCAGTACTTCGAGTGTGGCCGCGACATTGGGATGAAGGTACCAATCCAAAACCCGGGGATCCAGGCGGTGGGGGTGGAGGACACGCACCTGTTGTTTGGTTTTGTCCACCTGCTCGAGTTTCACAGGCTCGCGCCAGTGGCCTGCCTTGTTCTCGAACACGGTGTCCTCCCGCAGGCGGTAGTTTTCGAAAAAGTCTTCCATATCCTGCAATTCGGGGGCGGAGAAGATACCGTCGAGCACACAGTAGCCCAACTGGTCGTATTGTTCCTTGGCTTGCATGAGAGGCTGGTTGGCTTGGATCATGCGTTGAGGTTACTCCGGCGGGTGGGGAAAGGGAATCAAAGCTCTTGTCAAAAACATTGGATATCCTGCTATAACCGGGAGCATGAAGTTGCAATTGACCCGGGGCCATTCCGCCCAGACGGTTTACGGGAACTCCTTTAAGGAAGGACCGCGTTATTCCAATTGGAGGCCCCAGGGCAGTGGGGATTGTCTGCTGCTCTTCACCCTGCACGGGGCGGGACAGGTGGGAAACCTGCAGGAACAACAGCGGGTCGGTCCGGGGGAGGTCGTTTTGTTCGAACAGAACGCGGAACAGGTCTATTTCACGGATCCCGGTGCCGGACACTGGGAATTTCTTTGGTGCCACTACCTGCCCCGGCAGGCATGGACCTATGGGGCGAACTGGCCGGTGGCGGTCCAGGGGGTCCGCCACCTGTTGTTGCCCGGCGGCGTTGCACGGAACGGGGTCAGGAGCGCACTGGAGGACATGATCCGGTGGGTCCGCCAACCTGATGCCCTCGCGGTGGAATTCGCCCTCAATGCCCTGGAAAAAGCCCTGCTCTGGATCGGCCGGGAGAATGCCGCAGGGCAGGGGAGTGAAATCGACCCGAGGATCCGGGCGGTGATGGAGCGCATGGCCCGCGAGGTGGAACGCCCCTTTGATATCGCCACGACCGCCCGCGAGGCGGGGATGTCCGCTTCGCGCTTTTCACACCTGTTCCGGGAGCAGGCCGGGCGGCCGCCGCGGGACTACGCCGAGGAGCAGAAGATGCGCCATGCGGCCCAGTTGCTCCGCCTGACCAACCAGTCGGTACAGGAAGTGGCCGCGGCCTGCGGGTTTGAGAACGCCTTTTACTTCTCCAGCCGTTTCCGGCGATGGGCCAAAACCAGTCCCCGGGCTTTCCGGAACAAGAGTGCCCGGACAGGCTCCTAGCGGGACGGTCCGCCCTAAGGCTGCGCGGCGGCTGAGATGCGGGATCGCAGCCGGTGCAGAACCTCGCAGATGCGGGACAATTCAGCGGGCTTGTTCCGTTGGTTCCAGACGAAAGTGAGTTGCCTTTCGAGTCCGCGAAGGCGCAGGGCGGTGGAATGCGGGGCGAACGGGAGTCCCGGGATTTTCTTTTTCCGCGCGTGGAGGAGGAGGTGGACTTCTTCCATGACCCGGAGGCCGAGGAGGCCGGTACGGATTTCGTGCTTGATGAGCCGGTCCTGCGGCCGGATTCGGGCGAGGATTTTTTCAATGCGGGGTTCCAGCTTCCGCATGGTTTTCCAGGCGGAGAGGTGGGCCCTGGCGGTATGCTGGAAGATGTCCGGGGGGAGTCCTGTGGCGGGGTCGGTTTTTTGTCCCTGACAATCCACGGAAACAGGCTGTTCCATCCGGCTGAGGGCCGTCCATGAGCCCTTCCTGGCGGTGGCGTATTTTTTGAGGAGAGGCAGGAGTTTCCCGCTTGCATCGCCCAGAACCAGGCGGGAGACGGCGGCGTCAAAGGATGACGGCGAAAGCCCCCGGATGCCGGTGTTCCAGGCTGCCGCCGCACCGAGGGCCAGGCCGGGAAGGGATGTGCCGAGGGTGTTGATATGGCCGAAATCGCCCCAATCGGTATTCAGCAGGCCCGATGCGCCATGCTTCCGCCCGTGCCGGGCCAACCGGGTGATGTTCAGGTGGGCTTTCTGGAAGTCGGGCAGCCACATGTTCCAGCCGCTGGTTCCGGGGCAGACGAAGTAATTCCGCCCGGATTTTTCCATCAGCCCGGCCTTGGTGTTGCGCAAATCGGGGGAGTAATCCCAGTCGAGGGCGATGGCTTCCGGGGCGATTTCCGGCAGCAAATCGGGGTGGTGTCCAATGACGTCCCCCCAGAACAGGGGGATGGCTCCGGCCTCTTTCACCGCGGCCATGATCTGGTTGAGGAAATCGACATAGAGCCGTCCTTTGCCCGCCTTCTCCGCCAGGGCCTTGTTCCGCCCCGTGCCCAGGTCGAAGGTTTCATCGGCGCAGATGTTGAAATATTTCGACCGGAAGAGAGGCCGGACTTCCCGGATGATTTCCCGGACCAATTGGATGCTGCGGGGATTCCGGCAGTCGAGGGTGTAGTGGAGCATCCGGTCCCACCAGTTGAAGGGCTCGCCGGATACATTGCGCTCCAGTTCATTCAGTTCCGGGAACTTGTGGTGGATCCAGGTGTAGAAGTGGCCGAAGGTGCTGAAGGAGGGAACAAGGTCGATGTGGAGTTCGGCGCAGCGCGCATCGAGGGTGCGGATTTCATCCGCCGTCAGGGGGTCGGCGTTTTTCCAGACCTCGGGGTGGTTCCGGAAGGCATAGGTGTGCTCGATGTAGAGTTCGAGGTGGTTCAGCTTGAAAGAGGCGCAGGTTTCGGCGAGGGCAAGGAGGGTCTTGAGGGTGGGAACTTTTCCCCGCGAGACATCATGGTAGAAACCGCGCACGGGGTAAGCGGGCCAGTCGGTGATTTCCAGGCAGGGAAGGCGGGAACCGCATTGCCGGCGGATCTGGGCAAGCGTTTGTCCCGCATAGAAGAGCCCCTCCTGTGCCGGGGCCTGGAGGGTGATGCCCCCGGGGGCGATGGTGAGCCGGTAGGCGCCCGATTCCGGACGGCCGACGTCGGCGAGGCTGCGCGTGAGCCGGCGTGGGCGCGTGCAGTGGCCCGCAAGTTTGCGGAGGCGTCCGGGTGCCGGGATCAGGTTTATTTGTATTCCTGCCAATTGAGCTTGTGCTGTTCAATCCAGCGGTAGTGGTCGAGGTGGCCCAGTCCGGCGGCGGCCGGTTCGTCGGCCACCACGGTGACCCGCGGGTGGAATTGGAGTGCGGAGGCCGGGCACATCGAGGTCACGGGGCCCTCGATCATGGCCGCGAGGGCGCGGGCTTTTTTCGGTCCAAAGGCAAGGAGGAGGTGGTGCTTGGCTTCCATCAGGGTGCCGATGCCCATGGTGATGCAGTGACGCGGGACCTCGGCGGGATTTTTAAACAGGTCGCTGTTGTCCTTGATGGTGTTCTGGGAAAGGATTTTCACCCAGGTGCGCGAGCCGAGTGAGCCGGTGGGCTCATTGAAGCCGACATGGCCGTTGCTCCCCAGTCCGAGTACCTGGAGCCCGATGCCTCCGGCATCACGGATGCGTTTTTCATAGTCGCGGCATTCCTGGCGCAGGTCGTGGGCGCAGCCGTCGGGGAGGTGGGTGTTTTCCTTCCGGATGTTGATATGCTGGAAGAATTCGGTGTCCATGAAATGCCGGTAGGACTGGGGGTGCGACGCCGCAAGGCCGACGTATTCGTCGAGGTTGAAGGTGGTCACGTGGGAAAAGTCGAGGCCTTCCTCGCGGTGCAGGCGGATGAGTTCGCGGTAGAGTGCAACCGGGGTGCGTCCGGTGGCGAGTCCGAGGACGCAGGCGGGTTTTTCCCGGACGAGGCGGGCGACGACGCTCGCCGCGGTTTGGGAACCAGTGTGGGTGTCGGGGCGGATCAGGATTTCCATCGACATGATTCTGGTCCTGAATCTATGTTTAAAAATGCCCAAAACGGGGAAAAAGTTAACAAAACCGATGGTCAAGTTGGCCGAGGAAGCATGGAAGCCCCTGCCGGTCGCGCAGAATGCTTTCCAAGGAGCCTGCCCGGAAGGGGTGTCAGCGCCCCGCAATGTCCTGATGTTCAGCCGTGAAAATGTGGCCTCGCTCAAGCAGAGGTCGCAGGTCAGTTTCCAACACCGGCGGTTTGTCCTCATCTTCAACGCGGGCACGTCCGGCAGTGTGGCGGTGGATGGCTCGTGGATCCGTCTGCGGCCGGGGCAGGCGCTCCTGATTTTCCCCTACCAGGTACATACCTACGGGCGGATCGAGTTCAACCGCCTGCGCTGGATTTTTCTGACTTTTGAGGCCGAGGTGCCGGCGGCCTGGGAAGTTTTGCGGCAGAGGGCGGCTGATGGCAGCGGGGCCTTGTGGAGTTTGTTGTCGCAGGCGATGGAGACGTGGCGCCGCGAGCGGGTGCGGTCACAGACGCTGCCGTATTGGGCGGGGTTGATCCTCCTGGAATTAATGCGGTCGGTGCGCGGGGTGAAAGCCCCGGCTCCGGTGTCGAGCAGCCACCTGCTGCCGAGGGTGCACGCCTGGGTGCACCGTCCGCACGGGCAGGTTTGGCGGATCAAGGAACTGGCACTCGGCCTGGGTGTGTCCGAGCCCCACTTGCGGGCCTCGTTCAGGTCGGAGGCCGGGATGAGCCTGGGGGTTTATTTGCGGCGCGTGCGGATGGCCCGTGCGTCTTCACTCTTGGCGGGTACCGACAGGAGCGTGGGCGAAATCGCACTGCTCTGCGGTTATGACTCGTTGTATTCCTTCAGCCGTTCCTTCCGGACCGGGCAGGGATGCAGCCCGCGTGCGTACCGGATGCAGATGAGGGCGAACAACCGATAGTTTCAAGTCTTTGGGCTTGGCTTGCCATGGGTGGATAAGCAACCATTGCGCGCATCAGCGTCCAGATGAACAAACCGGTAACATTTTGGAGAGCGTGCCTGCCGGTTGTCCGGGGAGTGGGCTGGTTGGCCGTCGTGGCACTGGGGCTGGCCCTCTTTTTCCATCTGTGGGCCCGGTTGTTCCGTCCGGGGCTGACCCGGGAGCCCCTGAAATATCCCGAGCAAGTGGTTCGCAATGCGACTGCGCAGCGCGACACCAGTTTTGATCCCCGCCAGTTGCCGACCGTGCAGCGTACGGTGGACTACACCGGGGCAGGACCCCGAACCCGTTGGTTCCCGAAGGGGGAGTCCCCGCTGTTGAAGGAATTGGTTGCGGAGGGCGAATTGCCCCCGGTGCAGGAGCGGGTGGGACCGGAGCCGCTGGTGTTGGAAGGGGTGGAGGGGATCGGCCGTTATGGGGGCACCTGGATGACCATGACCGGGGCACCGGGCGACGTCAGTCTGATCTCCAGTGTGTTCTCGTGTTCGAGCCTGGTGCGCTGGTCTCCGATGGGTTACCCGATCGTTCCCCACGTGGCCAAAAGCTGGACGGTCAGCCCGGACAAGCGTGTATGGACATTCTCGCTCCGCCGGGGAATGCGCTGGTCCGACGGGTATCCCTTCACGGCGGATGATTTCGAGTATTGGTGGAAGCAGGAGCAATTGTTTCTGGGCAAGCGCGCACCCGACTGGATGACCGTGGGCGGCCAGGGGGGCGTGCTGGAAAAAGTGGACGACTTCACGATCCGGTTTGTGTTTCCCAAGCCCTATGGTTTTTTCCTGGAAAGACTGGCCAGCCTACGGTCTTCCCCCTGTTCGCCCCGGCACTATCTCGAGAAATACCATCCGGGCATTGGCAACCGGGAGTTGATCGCCGCGGCGATGAAGGCCCGCGGTCTGACCTCGGAAAGAAGTTTTTACAATGCCATACGCGACTACCGAAACCCGGAGCATCCGCGTTTGTGGCCCTGGGTTTACCGGACCTACCGGTCGAGTCCCCCGGAAGGTTTTGTGCGGAATCCCTACTACTGGGCGGTCGATCCGGAGGGCAACCAACTGCCCTACGTGGACCGGCTTTTGTTCGAAGTGAAGAGCCCGCCGTTGATTCCGATAGCCGCCGCGGCGGGTGGTGCGACCATGTTGGAACGCGGATTGAGCTTCAAGGATTACACCATGCTGATGGAAAACCGCGCCACGGGCGGATATTCGGTGCGGCATTTCTTTCCCGCGACCCGGGCGGATTGGGTCATGGCCGTGAACCTCAACCGGAGGGTCGATCCGGGGGATCCGGTTTCGGCCATGAAGGCGCAGTTGCTGGCCGACAAACATTTCCGCCAGGCACTCTCCCTGGCGATCGACCGGCGGCAGATCATCGCGGCGATATACAACGGGGTGGGCGAGCCGGCCCAGGTCGAACCGGGCCGGGAGTCGGCCTTCCACAGCGAATTGCTGAGGAAAAGCTTCGTTGAATACGATCCCGCGAGGGCGGCGGCGATCCTGGACGGGTTGGGATTGACGGGCCGGGATTCCGAGGGGATGCGGACATTCCCCGATGGGGAGCGCATGACGTGGTATCTTGAATTCTCGCCAATTCATGGTGAGGGGCCGGTCCAATTTGTCATTGATGACTGGGCCAAGCTGGGCCTCCGGGCGATCCAGAGGGAGCGGGCGCGCCCCCTCTTTTACGCCCAGAAGGCGGCGCTGGTGCATGATTTCACCATCTGGACCTCCGACAGCGAATTAAACCCCCTGGTGGGTTCGAGGGTTTTCGTGCCGACGGGGGGCGAATCCAACCATGCGATCGCCTTTGCCCGCTGGTTTGTGGCCGGCGGGCTCTATGGACGCCCCGAGGCCGAGGGGAGGGGACAGGAGCCGCCGCCGGGCCATCCCATCCGCAAGGTGATGGAACTCTACGAACAGGCCGTGCAGGCCGGGGAATTGAAACAGCAGGTTGCGTTGTTCCAGGAGATTGCCGCCATAGCGGCCGAGGAGATCTGGACCATTGGCATTGTCACCGCACCTCCCATGCTGTGTGTGGTCAAAAACGGTTTCCACAATGTTCCGGACAAACTGGTTTCCGGATGGGGTTACGGCAGCCCGGCCAATGCGGGGATCGAGACCTTTTATTTTGAGAATCCCGGCGATTCGCCGGGGGCATTGGCCCAGATCAAGCGGGAGGCGGCCCGGGTCACGCCGGCCCCGGACTCGGTCGATCCGGAGACGTTCCAATCCGCGGACAGCGGACAGCTGGGCAAAATCCTCTGGCAGGGGTTCCTGGCCGTGCTCGGCCTTGGCATCGTGCTCATCGGCGTGAAACACCCTTTTATCGGCCGCCGCCTGCTCATCATGATCCCGACCCTGGTGATCATTTCGATCTTCACATTCAGCATCATCCAGCTGCCGCCGGGCGATTTCATTGAAACACGCATGATGGAATTGGAGGCGGGCGGGGACACGGTGGCGATGGAGGAGATGGCGAGGCTTCGGGAGATGTTCCGTGTGGACGATCCGGCCTGGAAGCACTATGTGCACTGGATGGGATTCGAATGGTTCCTGGGCTTCAAAAGCCAGGACCGCGGCCTGCTCCAGGGGGAAATGGGGCGATCCATGGAGACACTCCGCTCGGTCAACGCCCTGGTGGGGGACCGGGTCGTGCTGACCTTCTGGGTTTCCCTGGGGACGATGCTCTTCACCTGGGCGGTGGCTCTGCCCATCGGGATTTATTCGGCGGTGCGGCAATATACCCTCGGGGATTACCTGCTCAGCTTTGTGGGATTCATCGGCATGTGTCTGCCCAACTTCCTGCTGGCGATTTTGCTCATGTATTTCAGCGGCCGGTACCTCGGCATCAATGTCACGGGCCTGTTCTCCCCGGAATATTCCACTGCGCCGGAATGGAACTGGGGGAAAATACAGGATTTGCTCAAGCACGTGTGGGTTCCCATTGTGATCATCGCCGCCGGGAGCACGGCGGGGATGATCCGTGTCATGCGGGGCAATCTTCTCGATGAGCTGGGCAAGCCCTATGTCACGACCGCGCGGGCCAAGGGCGTCCGTCCCTTCCGCCTGCTCATGAAATACCCGGTGCGCATGGCTCTCAATCCGTTCATTTCGGGCATCGGGGGCATCTTCCCCCATCTGGTTTCCGGCGGGGCCATCGTGGCCATCATCCTCAGCCTTCCGATGGTGGGGCCGTTGATGCTCCAGGGGCTGATGACCGAGGATGTCTATCTTGCCGCCTCCATGCTCATGATCCTCAGCCTGTTGGGGATCATCGGCACCCTGGTGAGCGACCTGCTCCTGCTTTGGATCGATCCCCGGATCCGGATGGAAGGGGGGAGCAAATGAGCACGGACGTGGGAGCACCCGCGGCAGCCGCGATCCCATCCCGGACCGGCGATGCCCGGTCCAACGCCACGCTGACGCAGTGGCAATTGATCCGGCTGCGCTTTGCCAGGCACAAACTGGCGGTGATTTCGTTCTACCTGCTGATCCTCCTGTATGCGTGCGCGGTCTTCGCCGAATTTGTCGCGCCCTATGACCGCGGCCTGGCGGATGTGAACAAAATCTATTGCCCGCCCCAGCCGCCCGCCTACAGCTTCCGCGACGGATGGCATGTGAAAGATCTGGAGCGCCAGATCGACCCGGTGACGCTGAAGAATTACTACATTGAGACGGACAAGGTCGTGCATCTCGGATTCCTGGTGAAGGGTGAGCCCTACCGCTTCTGGGGACTGATACCGGCCGAGTACCGTTTGTTCGGGGTCCGTGACAGAGGGCCGGAAGCCGGGCGGTTCCATTTTCTGGGTGCGGACAAATACGGGCGGGACGTTTACAGCCGGCTCATGTTCGGGGCGCGCATCAGTCTTTCCATCGGATTGGTCGCCATTGTCGTGACCTTTGTGCTGGGCTCGGTGATCGGCGGAATATCCGGGTACGTCGGCGGCGCGGTGGACACCCTGATCCAGCGGGTGATCGAGATCGTCAATTCGTTCCCCCAACTGCCCCTGTGGCTGGCCTTCGCTGCGGTGCTCCCCCCGGATTGGTCGGCCTTGAAAAGTTATTTCGCCATCACCATCGTCCTCAGCCTTCTCGGCTGGACGGGGCTGGCCCGCGTGGTGCGCGGGAAAATCCTCTCGCTGCGCGAGGAGGACTACGCCGTGGCCGCCCGGCTCCTTGGCGCGAGCCACAGCCGGATCATTTTCCGCCATTTGCTGCCGGGATTCACCAGCCACATCATCGTCAGCCTCTCCTTGAGCGTGCCCGGCATGATTCTGGGTGAAACCGCCCTCAGTTTCCTGGGCCTGGGTCTCCGGCCACCCGTGGTCAGCTGGGGCGTCATGCTGCAGGACTGCCTGAACATGGATGTGGTGGCCAACTATCCCTGGTTGCTGATGCCGGTCCTGCTCATTGTGCTGACCGTCCTCGGTTTCAACTTCTTTGGCGACGGCATGCGGGATGCCGCCGACCCCTACAGCGCAAAATAGGCCATGAACCAATCCCTTCCACCAGCCCTGCAAATCCGGGATTTGCGAACGCACTTCTTCACGGAAGAAGGGTGCATCCCGGCCGTGGATGGTGTGACCGTCTCATTGCCGAGGGGCAAAGTGCTGGCCATCGTCGGGGAGAGCGGGTGCGGCAAAAGCGTCACCTCCTATTCCATCCTGCGCCTGATCCGGAAGCCGGGCGAGATTGTGGGTGGGCAGATCCTTTTCCAGCCCAAGGACGGGTCGCCCCCGATCGACATCGCCTCCCTGACCGAGGATGACGACCTGCTCTTCAAGGTTCGCGGGGGGTACATCAGCATGATTTTCCAGGAACCGATGTCGGCCTTGAGCCCGGTCCATACCGTGGGGAACCAGATCTGCGAGGCCATTTTGTTCCACCAGGATGTCACCGAGGCGGAGGCCCGGAGGAGGGCTGTGGAAATGCTCGGCAAGGTCGGCATTCCCGGGGCGGAACGCCGCATCGACCAGTATCCCCATGAGCTCAGCGGTGGCATGCGCCAGCGTGTGGTTATTGCTATGGCCCTCGTCTGCCGTCCGGAAATTCTCATTGCCGACGAACCGACCACGGCCCTGGATGTCACGATCCAGGCGCAAATTCTCAAGCTGATCAAAGATCTGCAGGCCGAACTGGGGACCTCGGTGGTATTCATTACCCATGACCTCGGGGTGGTCGCCCAGATTGCGGATGAGGTGGCGGTCATGTACCTCGGCAAGGTGGTCGAACGGGGGACGGTGCGGGAAGTGCTGAAGGATCCGAAACATCCCTACACAGCCAGTCTTCTGAAGTCCCTTCCCGGAATGGGGCGACATGGCGAACGGCTCCCGGCAATCAAGGGCAGTGTCCCGTCGCTGGCCGCCATTCCCCAAGGTTGTCCTTTCCATCCGCGATGCCCGGAATACCTGGCTGGAACCTGTGATACCGGGGGACCTCCCGCGATGCGGAGTTTGTCTGGTGGGCGTGAAGTGGCCTGTGTGAGGGTCCAGGCGGAAGTGTTGGAAAAGGGAGGCCGGCCATGAGTTCGGGAGGTGGAATCCCGGCCCACAATTCCCCGGGAGCGGCGGATACCCCGCTGCTCCAGGTGCGCGGGCTCTGCAAACATTTCCCCATCATGAGCAAGGGGTTCTTCCGCAAGCAGGTGGGTGTGGTGAAGGCGGTGGACCAGGTCAGTTTCGACCTCCGCCGGGGTGAAACGCTCGGTCTTGTCGGGGAGAGCGGTTCGGGCAAAACGACCTGCGCGCGGACGATCCTGCGCGCGCTCAAGCCGACCGGGGGCGAGGTTATTTTCAACGACGGGACCACGTCGGTGGACCTGGCCCGGGTTCCCGACCGGGAATTCAAGCCGCTGCGCACCAAGATGCAGATGATCTTCCAGGATCCCTTTTCCTCGCTGAATCCCCGCATGACCGTGGGGCAGATTGTATCGGAACCGCTGGTCATCCATGGCATGTCGAAGGGCCGGGATATGGAGGACCGGGTGGTGGAAATCCTGCAGAAGGTCGGGCTCAAGCCGGAGCACCGCCAGCGCTATCCCCATGCGTTCAGCGGGGGGCAACGGCAGCGCATCGGCATCGCCCGGGCCCTGATCATGCGCCCGTCGCTCGTTGTGGCGGACGAGGCGGTGTCGGCGCTGGATGTTTCGGTGCAGGCCCAAGTGATCAACCTCCTTTCCGACCTGCAGGATGAATTCAAGCTGACCTACATTTTCGTGGCCCACGATCTCAGCGTGGTGCGCCACATCTGCGACCGGGTGGCGGTGATGTATGCGGGCAAGATCGTCGAGATCGCCCCCACGGCGGAACTGTTTGAAAACCCGCTCCATCCCTACACCCGGGCACTGCTCTCGGCGGTGCCGAATATCGATCCCGATGTGAAAATGCGGTTTGAAGTCGGCGGGGAGGTGGCCGATGCGGGGCGCCTGCCGCCCGGGTGCAGCTTCCATCCCCGCTGCCCGAAGCGTTTTGATCCCTGCGACAAGGTGGAACCCCAATTACGGGCCATCGGCGACGGGGGTTGCCGGGTGTCGTGCCATTTGTACCGTGAATAATTCCTGGAATCGACAGGGTTCCCCGTGCTTCTAAGTTGGCAGCGTGCCTTCCATGCCCGATCCCAGCCGCATTTTGGTGGTCATCCCCGCCCTGAATGAAGCGCAGGCCCTGCCCGGCGTATTGGGACGGTTGCGGAAACAGGGCCTGACACACATCCGGGTGGTCGACAATGGTTCGACCGATGGAACCGCAGCGGTGGCCGCCGCCTCCGGGGCGGAGGTGGTGGCCGAGCCGCGGAGGGGTTATGGGCAGGCCTGTTGGACCGGCTTGCAAAATCTGCCAGGTGACGCTGATTGGATCCTCTTCTGCGATGCCGATGGCAGCGACGACCTGGAGAAATGGCCCGATTTTCTGGCCGCGGCCGAAGACCATGATTTCATCCTCGGCGACCGCCGTGCCACGGCGGAAAGTGCGGGAACCCTGACGCTGCCCCAGCGATGGGGCAATGCCCTGGCGACACTCCTGATCCGCATGGGTTGGGGATACCGCTATCACGATCTGGGTCCGATGCGGCTGGTGCGGCGCGGGGCTTTGGAACAAATCGCCATGGAGGACCGGGGCTTCGGCTGGACTGTGGAGATGCAAATCCGCGCGGTGGAAACTGGATTGCGCATCCGGGAAATTCCGGTCCTCAGCCGGGAGCGGCAGGCTGGGAAGTCCAAGATCTCCGGCACGGTGAGAGGGGTGCTGATGGCGGGCAGCATCATACTCGGGACCTGGGCGAAATTTTTCCTGCGCAAACCCCGGGTCCAGGAAGTCCTGAAGATGGGTTCGATGGCGTTGTTGTTCGCGGGGGCGGCGATGGTGATGCCGTGCGGAAATTTTGCCCTGTCAGGGGTACAGTCCCGGTTCTGGGGCGGGGCTGTCCTGATGTCCGCCGGTTATTTTCTTTCATGGGGATTGCGGTCCATGTCCTGGACGTGGCTGTTGTCTGTGGCCCTGGGTTGCCGGTTGGTGTTGCTGCCTATGTTCCCGGCGGATGATGTTTGGCGTTATCTTTGGGAGGGATTGATTCAGAACCATGGCTACAACCCCTACGTGCTTTCCCCCGCCTCGGCGGAACTGGCGCATCTTCGCACACCCTGGTGGGATTTGATCCAGCACCGCGAGATCACGGCGATTTATCCGCCACTCGCGCAAATGTTCTTGCGGGTGGCGGCATGGGTGCCTGGGTGGGGATTGCTCAAGGGCATGGTGGTCGCGGCGGATATGGCTGTTGTCGTGCTCCTGGCCCGGAAGTTGGGCACGGTGAAAGCGGCCTATTACGCCTGGTGTCCCCTGGTGTTGGTGGTGTTTGCCGGTGGGGCACACTTCGACAGTTGGATGCTCCTGGCCATGGTGGCGGGCTGGTTGCTGTGGGATTCCGGGAAATGGCGCTGGGCGGTCCTGGCGATGGGGGTGGCCTGCGGAATCAAGTACGTGGCTGCCCCGCTGCTGGGGTGGATGGTGTGGAGGCTGCTGCTGGAAAATGGGCGGAAGGCGCTCGTGGCTGTGGCCCTGGCGGTCCTGCCGACGGTGCTGGCCATCGTTTTGCTGCCCTTGCCGCACGATCCCACGCAATGGCTCCCCCGTGACTTTGCCCAATATGCGCGCAGTGCGGATTTCCTGCCGCGCCTCGTGGTGATATTCTGGGAGGATTCGTTGCGGCTGAATGCCCTCTATTTGGTTCCTTCGGCGATTCTGGCCATGGGGATGGTGTTGAAGTCGCGCACACTTGCCCAGGCCGGACAAAATTGGTTCCTTGGGCTGCTGCTGGTTTCCCCGCTGGTCCACGCCTGGTATTTTGCTTGGGCTCTGCCTTTTGCGGCGTTCTCCGGGCACATGGGCTGGCGTCTGGCCGGAATGTGTGGACTGGCCTATTTTGTGCTGCAGCAAAATATCTTTGAGGAACGGAATTGGATCCTGAGCTGGCCGCAATGGGGTTTGCTTTGGGGGCCGTTGTTGGCCGGAACCCTTTGGGAATTCACCAGGTCCCGCACGCCCGGGGTGGACTCCATGGGAAAAGGAAAGTCATGACCCCCACGGTTGTCCTGATGCTGAAGGCCCCGGTGCCCGGGCGTGTGAAGACACGCCTGGCCGTGGATATTGGCGACCAGGCGGCCTGCGCGGCCTACCGGCGATTGGTGGAACACCAGATCGGCCAAATACCCTCTGATTGGCGGGTCGAGGTGCATTTCGATCCCCCAGGTGGGGGTGGGGCCATGCGGGAGTGGCTGGGGCACCGACCGTTGTATGTGCCCCAACCGGCAGGGGATTTGGGGGTGCGGTTGTCCTGCGCCATGAATGATGGGGGGGCAGGAGACCCCGATCCGGTTGGCCGGTTCCCCCTGGTATTTCTGGGGGGGGATTGTCCCTATCTGGAGGAAAAGGTTTTGGTGGAAGCCGCAAAATCATTGGAGTCCCATGAGGTGGTTTTGGGACCCGCAGTCGACGGGGGCTATGTGCTCATCGGCATGAACTCTCCGCATCCGGAATTGTTCCGGGGTATTGAATGGAGCACGGAGCGGGTGCTCGGCCAGACCCTGGATCGGGCGCGCGGGGCGGGCCTGTCCGTGGCGCTGTTGCCGGTACTGGAGGATGTGGACGACCTGGCTTCCTGGAAACGGGCGGAGGACGAGTTAAACAGAAGCTAACAAAGGAAACAAAGCAAGACGGGGGCACAGTGAATTCAACAAATACAAACTGCCTTGCTTGGTTATCTTTGTTGCCTTCTGTTCAATCCTGGGTCAGTGCGCCGCCGCAGCTGGAGCCGGCGCCGGCGGTGCAGCCGTAGCAGTGGTCGCCGGTGGCGATTTCACGGCCTCCCAGTTTTTCCGGATCCAGATCCCAAATGAAGAGGGGCCCGGGTTCGCGCCATTGGAGGCCGAGCTGCTGGTTGAAATCACAATCGTAGACCTCGCCGCGCCAGCCGGTGCTGAGGGTATTGCGGCACATGAGTCCGTCCAGGGTTGCCGGGTTGAACGACTGCCGGAGCAGCTCCATGTATTCCGGGTATTTCCCATTGTTCCGCAGCCAGGAGGCGAAGCGTGCGATGGGCATATTGGTGATGGTGTAGAGGCGGTTGAACGTGATCCCGAAGTGTTCTTTCAACTCGCGCTTGTAGTCCGCTTCCAAGGCGGCCTGGGGACCGGGCAGTTGGGCCCCGGCGGGATTGTAAACCAGGTCAAGCGGCAGGGAGGGGTCGGTGCCGTAACCCAGCGCATTCAGCTTCTTCAAGGCCAGGATGCTTCCATCAAAGACCCCGTCGCCGCGCTGGGCATTGACGTTTTCCGCGGAATAACAGGGCATGGAAGCAACGATCTCAACCCGTTGGGCGGCGAGGAAGGCGGCCATGTCCCCGTAGCCGGGTTCGTTCAGGATGGTGAGGTTGCAGCGGTCGATGACCCGCCGGCCCTGGCTGCGGAGGGATCCGACCAGGTACTTGAAATCGGGGATCATCTCCGGGGCGCCACCGGTGAGATCGGCCGTGGGAATGGCGGTGGGGGCCAGCCATCCGAGAATGCGGTCGATGGTGTCGCGGGTGATGATTTCCCTGCGGGCCGGTCCGGCGTTGACATGGCAGTGGCTGCAGGTGAGGTTGCAGAGTTTGCCGGTATTGATTTGTAAGACAGAAGGAGGCGTCCGTTTCAGTTCCAGGCCGTGGTTTTGCAGGCTCAGGGCGAAGTTGTGGACGGGGGTATGCATGGGTTTTAAAATCTTCCTCTTCCTCTTGATCTTCGTCTTTTGGGCATGTCCGGAGGACGGGGGAGGAGGACTGTGAGGAAAAAGGAAAATTATGGATTCAGCAGCAGCTTCCGCCCGCGCAACATTGGGATGCGCCGGTGCTGGCCTTGTAGTCCTGTCCCTTGGTTTCCCGGGGGTGCCGCCGGCTGGTGCGTTCGCAGGCGAAAGGTTGGGCATCTTCAAGGGCGATGGGGTTGAGGGGTTCGACAAACTCGAAGTTCCCTGCGTAGGGGGCCATCTTGTAGAGGTTGTAGGTTTTGTCGCAAACAGCATAGCGCACCCCGCGCTCCATCCGGTGGCCGTCATCGTCCAGGACTTCCCTGAAGGGGCCTTTGTAAATTACGGCCTGGTTCCGTTCGTAGCAGGGGCCTTGCTTGCCCTTGACGGCCTCGATGGTCATGGAGCGGAATTCGATTCCCTCGACGGTCCTCCAGGGCGTGGCATCCAACTTGAGGATGCGGATGCCGTAAAACCCGGCATGGGTGAACGCGGCCGGAAATTCCTCCTCGGTCATCGCCCCGGAAATGCAGCCGGACCAGAGATCGGGATCCTCCTGCAGGTGCCGGGGGATTTCCTCGTCGGAGACGATGTCGGAAATGACGGCGCGCCCGCCCTTTTTCAGCACGCGGAAGATTTCGTCAAAGAGTTGGCGCTTGGAACGGGCATCCACGAGATTGAGGACACAGTTGGAGACGACCACGTCGATGGATTCCGTGGGAATGAGGGGTTTGCGGACGCGGAGATCGTCGGCGAGCGCGTCGGCCGCCAGGAAGCTGTTCGCATTGCTGATGGGGTTCCGGGCCAGTTCTTCATCGAGGGCTTCGAGATCAAGGGCGAGGTCCTGGATGCGGCCCTTGCGGAATTCGACGTTGGCGAAGCCGGTGTTCTTGGCGACGAGGGGGGCGTTGCGGCGGGCGACCTCGAGCATGTCGTCCGTCATGTCGACGCCGATCACCCGGCCCTGCGGACCGACGACCTGCGAGGCGATAAAACAGATTTTCCCGGTTCCGGAGCCGAGGTCGAGGACGGTTTCCCCAGGACGGAGATACTGGCTCGGATCACCGCAACCGTAATCTTTTTCGACCACTTCCCGGGGGATGGCCTCGAGGTACTTTTTGTCGTACTCGACCGGACAGCAGAGCGCGGCTTCCGGGGCTTTGGCACCGGCGGCGTAACGTTTTTTGACGGCAGTTTCGACATGATGGGGACTATTCATGAGATGGTGCGTAAGGCGGTTCGATTCAATCAAACTTTCCGGGCGAACCGTGACGAGACCTGGTCCCAGGAGATGACCTTGAAGAAGGCGGCGATGTATTCGGCGCGTTTGTTCTGGTATTTGAGGTAATAGGCGTGTTCCCAGACGTCGATCCCGAGCAGCGGCGTATTCCCGTGCATCAAGGGGTTGTCCTGGTTGGGGGTGGACTCGATGACGAGTTTTCCAGAGGGATTGAGGGAAAGCCAGGCCCAGCCGCTTCCGAAGACCTTGGTGGCGGCCTCGGTGAAGGATTTCTTGAATCCATCCATGCCACCGAGCTCGGCATCGAGGGCCTTGGTCAGCGCGGAGGAGGGTTGGGAGGGTTTGGCGGAGAGCAAGAGCCAGAAGAGGCTGTGATTCACGTGGCCGCCGGCATTGTTGCGCACGAGGGTGCGGATGGATTCGGGAACTTCGGAGAGCTTCTGGATCAGTTCCTCGGGATGGGTGGTGGGGAATGCCTTGGGGTCGGCGGTGTGGGCTTTGTTGAGATTGGCGACGTAAGCCCCGTGGTGTTTGTCGTGGTGGATCGTCATGGTCAGGGCGTCGATGTGGGG
>Ga0209066_10000620_pt1 | contig 51047 bp, 47 predicted proteins | sample All_14_2_FD_187198 | JGI IMG/M metagenome (GOLD analysis project Ga0209066, IMG submission 187198) | Freshwater microbial communities in response to fracking from Pennsylvania, USA - Allegheny Zone_MetaG_DW_15 (SPAdes) (version 2) ... | reverse complement strand
ACAGGAAGCTCTCCCCGGTCACCGATGCCGCGGTCACGCCCGTCAGCAGGGCCGTAACCCCGGACGCGAAGGTCACCAGGGTATCAGCGCCGCTCTGGACAATGCTCTGATATCCGCCAAAGGCAGTGTCATCGAGCTTGTCGGTCCCGACCAGGAAGTCGGTGATGGTGTCCGCGCCGCCGCCGGCGGCGAAGACGAAGATGTCGGCCCCGCCAAACCCGGTCAGGGAGTCGTTGCCCGCGCCGCCGGCGATCCGGTTGGCGGCGTCATTGCCATAGATGGTGTCCGCGCCGGTTCCGCCGATGGCGTTCTCGATGACCGCGCCCATCGCGATCGCGACATTGCCGACCAAGGTCGAGCCCAGATAGGTCCCGACGTTGGAGAAATGCCCCTGCCGCAGGTCGATGAGCTGATTGTTGCTGTAGCCGGAGAAGTCGAAGGTATCCGTGCCGCCGGCGTCCCAGACGGCGAACACCAGCCGGGTCGTCGAACTGGTCGCGACGAACCAGGGGCGATCGGCGTTGGAGTTGAAGCCGTAGATGGTGTCGTCGATGCGGGTGGTGGTGTTGACCCCATAGGTCCGTTGGGCCGCCGCAATATCATCCAGCATCAAGGTGCCGGGATAGGACGGGCCGAAATAGGCGCCGGTGTTGTCCTCGGTGAAATAGCTCATCACCGTGTACTGGTGGCTGTCCTCGTAATACTCGGCCGAGGTCGCGTATTCGAACGTCACCTCGGGATCGGCGTTGTAGTTGCCCGGGTGCGAGAAGCCGATGGCGTGGCCGATCTCGTGAACCAGGGTCAGCTGGCCGTAGTTGCCGATCGTCGGGTTGGTCGCGCTGCCGCTGTATTTGACCCAGACGTCGCCGCCACTGGCGCTCAGGCTGGGCAGATAGGCAAAGGCCGCGGCGCCGTCGGCGCCGCTGGCGTAGTTGCTGAACAGGATGGTGGCGTCGTTGGAGTAGGCCGCCTCGCCGGTCGTCCCCTCCCCCACCCTCTGGAACACCACATTGGCGACATCCGACCAGGACGACAGCGCCAGCAGGGCGGCATTGATCTGCAGTTCGGTGAACCGGGTGAAGCCGGCCGTGTCGGACGGCATGGACGCCGGCGCCGTGGACCGGAAAGCGAAGGTGACAATGGACGGCGCGCCGCCCCAGTAGGCGTCATCCCAGTGGTTGTCCACGTCGGAGACGCCGGGCTGGATGTAGAAATCATTCCACGACGAATAGGTGCGGTTCAGCTGGACGGCCGCTTCGGCGACGGTCTTGGAGGTCTTGCCGTTGGAAGCGGTTCCGCCGCGATCTTCGGCGTTCAGGAAGGCCTCAGGCGCAAAGGGGTCCCCACTGCCGCCGACAACCGCCAACAGGTCCTTGGTCTGCGGCGTGGCGCCTGAGCAGGCCGGGCAGCCACAGACGAAGAGCGCATCCCCGGAGGCTGACGCCCCGATGCTGAAGGTTGCGAGCGCGTCCAGATGCTCGGAGCCGGTGAGAACGACTGTCTCGGCCCGCCAGACCCTGCCACTGGAAACCGTGACCGTTTCCTCGATGTCCGCGCCCGGCGCGGAGACCGTCATATCGTCGGCGAAATCGTCGAAGCCGCTCAGCAGCCCCGTTTCACCCAGTCCTTCGCCGCCAATACGGTAAGCCATGCTTCCCTCTCACATGCCGGCCTGAACCGGAGACGACCGACCTAGGAGCCAGATGCGTCATCCGGCCGCTGATCGATCGCAAACACAATGACCCTAAGGTCAAGGATCCCCATCCACGTGAAAGATGTAGGCTGAACCGCGCATGAAAACAACGGCGAGCCCTCGCCCGCCGCTGCGTCCACCTGAAGCATCCTGCCTCAGGTCAAGCCGAGACCGCTGTGCAGTCGCGGATGTTCTCGATGACCTTTTCACAGAAATCGGGAAGGTCGTCGGGGTTGCGCGAGGTGACCAGGCGACGGTCAAGCACCACAGACTCGTCTACCCAGGTCGCGCCCGCATTCTCGAGATCGCATTGCAGGGACGGCCAAGAGGTCATCCTGCGGCCATCGATGGCGTCCGCGTTGATCAGGGTCCAGGGGCCGTGGCAGATCGCCGCCATCGGCTTTTCCGCCTCGTAGAATCCGCGAATGAAGGCGATCGCCGCATCGTCCAGCCGCAGGGCGTCGGGATTGATCACCCCGCCCGGGAGAACGATGGCGTCGTAGTCCGAGGGACTGGCGTCAGCCAGACGGCGGTCGACCGCGACCATCCGTCCCTTGTCCTGATGCTCCCAGCCCTGGATCTCACCATCCTTCGGCGACACCACCTCGACGATGGCGCCGGCGGCCTTGAGCGCCGCGACCGGCTTCTCCAGTTCCGACTGTTCAAATCCGTCCGTGGCCAGGACCGCGACCTTCCGGCCGGCCAGCGTTTGCTGAGTCATGATTGTCTCCTTTGCGAATGAGCAAGGGAAATGCATCCACGACCCAGGTGTTCCTGAAAGAACGCTGGCCCCTACCGCGCGAACTTCTGGAACTTGATCCGGTGGGGGATGAGGCTGTCGACGCCGAGGCGGCGCTTCTTGTCTTCCTCGTACATTTCGAAGTTGCCCTCGAACCATTCCACATGGCTGTCGCCTTCGAAGGCGAGGATGTGGGTGGCGAGGCGGTCGAGGAACCAGCGGTCGTGGCTGATGACCACGGCGCAGCCGGCGAACTCTTCCAGCGCCTCTTCAAGGTTCTGCAGGGTCTCGATGTCGAGGTCGTTGGTCGGCTCATCGAGGAGGATCAGGTTGCCGCCGGTGGCCAGGGTCTTGGCCAGGTGGACGCGATTGCGCTCGCCGCCCGACAGCAGGCCGACCTTTTTCTGCTGGTCGCCGCCCTTGAAGTTGAAGCTGCCGACATAGGCCCGGGAGTTCAGCTCGCGCTTGCCGACCATCATCACGTCGGTGCCGCCGCTGATCGCCTGCCAGACGTTGTCATCGGGGTTCAGGTCGTCGCGGCTCTGATCGACATAGGCCAGTTTGACCGTCTCACCGACCTTGATGCTGCCGGCGTCGGGGGTTTCCTGGCCGGTGATCAGCTTGAACAGGGTCGATTTGCCGGCGCCGTTGGGGCCGATGACGCCAACGATGCCGTTCGGCGGCAGGCGGAAAGTCAGGCCCTTGAACAGGACCTTCTCGCCGTATTCCTTTTCAAGATCAGTGACCTCAAGGACGACGTTGCCGAGGCGCGGACCGGGCGGGATCTGGATGACCGCGTGCGACTGGGCCTGACGGCTGTTTTCCTGCTCGCGGACCATTTCCTCATAGGCGGCCAGACGGGCCTTGGACTTGGCCTGACGGGCCTTGGCGCCGGAGCGCACCCATTCCAGTTCGCGCGACAGGGCGCGCTGGCGGGCTTCGGACTCGGACTGTTCCTGAACGACGCGCTTGGTCTTCTGCTCAAGCCAGCCGGAGTAGTTGCCCTCGAAGGGCACGCCCTTGCCGCGGTCGAGCTCAAGCGTCCACTTGGTCACCTGATCGAGGAAGTAGCGGTCGTGGGTGACCAGGATGACGCAGCCCGGGAAGGCTTCCAGGTGATGCTGCAGCCAGGCGACGCTTTCGGCGTCGAGGTGGTTGGTCGGCTCGTCCAGCAGCAGCATGTCCGGTTTGCTGAGCAGCAGACGCGCCAGAGCAACGCGGCGCTTTTCACCACCGGACAGCTTGACCACGCCGCTGTCGTTGGGCGGGCAGCGCAGGGCGTCCATCGCCATTTCGATACGGCTGTCGATGTCCCACAGGTTTTCGGCGTCGATCCGCTCCTGAAGGGTGGTCATCTCCTCCATCAGCTCGTCGGTGTAGTTTTCGGCCATTTCCAGGGCGATGGCGTTGTAGCGGTCGAAGACCTGCTTTTCGTCGCACCAGGCGATGACGTTTTCCCAGACGGTCTTGTCGTCGTCGAGATGGGGTTCCTGCTCGAGGTAGCCGCGCTTGACGCCGTCAGCGGCCTTGGCCTCGCCGTTGAACTCCTTGTCGATGCCGGCCATGATTTTCAGCAGGGTCGACTTGCCTGAGCCGTTGACGCCGACCACGCCGATCTTGGCGTCCGGATAAAACGACAGCCAGATGTTCTCGAACACCTTCTTGCCGCCGGGAAACGCCTTGGTCAGGCCTTGCATTTGGAAGATGTACTGGGCGGCCATGCGGGGGCGCTCGCTCTCGTCTCAAGTCTGTGGGGTTGGGCGCGGGATGTAACGACCGCGATGGGCGAAGGCAATGGCGCCGTGCCGTCCCGAGCCCCATGCTTACAAAATTGGAACGTGCAGGTGGGGCGGTTCCGTGGAATCTGTTGTGCGCCTGCTCCACGCCTGAGGAATAGCCTGATGTCCCTTCGCTTCGCCCCGGCCGTCGCCGTTTCAGCCGCCATTCTGACCAGCGGCCTGATGATCGCAGGAGCTCAGGCGCAGAGCGCGTCGCCGCTGAGCGCGATACAGGGCGATTGGCCGACCGAGAGCGGCAGCGTCTTCACGATCTCCGGCACCAGCGGACGACTGTCCAAGGTCTCCAAAGCGGACAGCGCCAGCGGCTACGGCCGCGACGAAATCCTGATCCAGGGGCTGAAAGCGGCGGGTAGCGCGAACCTCCGCGACGGCGCCCGGCGCGAATCCTTCAGCGGAACCTGCCGCTCGCCGGTCGCCGGGAAGGGCAAGGTCCAGTGGCTGGTCAGTGATTGTCAGGTTCAGTTGATTGTTCCGGCCGACGGCGCCGCCGGCGGCCTTCGCCTGACCTCGACCAACGGCAGCCCGTTGATCGGCGGCCGGCGGGGTCCCGCCGCCTCTGCCCTGGCCGCACCGGTCGCACCGGTCGACCTCGCCGGCGCGGAGCCGACGGTTGATCCTGAGGTGTCCACGGCCAGACGCGCCATGTCGCCGGAAGACCTGGCCGCCCAGGATGCAGCGACCGCCCGGCTGAATGCCGATGTCAACGCCCGCAACGCCGCCGCCGAAGCGCGTGACAAGGCCCGGGCGGCGGAGTTCCAGGCGGCGCAGGCGGCAAGGGACGCCGAGGCGCGCGCCAACGCCGCCGCCTATGACCGCGAGATGGCCGCCTACCGCGCCCGGGTGCAGGCGGTTGAAGCGGAGAACGCCCGCAAGAAGGCGGAATGGGAAGCAGCGGTCGCGGCCTGCAAGGCCGGCGATGTCAGCAAATGCGCGAGCAACTAGCGCGTCAGAGCAGCGGTCTGGGCGACAGCGGCTGGTCATAGTAGTCGGCGATGGACTCGATGGCGCGCGGGTTCATCAGCTCAAGCCGGCCGCGCCGGAAGCGGAACAGGCCCCGCTTTTCCAGCCGTCCGAGCGTTTCATTGACGTGGGCCCGCGACAGACCCAGCGCATCGGCGAGGTGGGACTGCGTCAGCGGCAGCTCCAGCACGCCATCGACGGCGAGTCCGATGCTGGCCGCGCGCTTGTAGAGATACAGCAACAGGGTGGCGATCCGCTCCAGGGCCGTGCGGCGCCCGACCGACACCAGGGTTTCGTCGACCAGCCCCTCCTCATGGGCCGTCAACCAGGTGACATCGAAGCCCAGGGTCGGGTGGTTGCGGTAGAGGTCCCACATCTTGTTGCGGGCCAGCCGGCACAGGACAGCCGGTCCCATCGTCTCGACGCCGTGCGCGGCCTCGCCAAGAAAATTGGCCTGAACGCCGATCAGTTCACCGGGCATCAGGAAGTTGAGGATCTGGCGACGACCGTCCGGCAGGGTGCGGAACCGGAAGGCCCATCCTGAAAGCAGGGTGTACAGGGGCGTATTATCGGCGCCCTCGCGGGTGACGGCGCCGCCAGTGCCGAACACGTCCTCGCCCTGCTTCATCTCCTGGATGAAGTTGATTTCCTCCGGCGTCCCCGACTTGAACGCCGGGAGCTTGCGCAGAGGACAGTCATGGCAGGCGGTGGTCATGTGTTCAGCCCCGGTAACAACAGCCGACAAGCCCTAGCATGAGCGAGGAAAGGGTGTGTAAACCACCCGACACGGCTTGTTTCCGGACAACACCCCTGCTTTTCTCATCTCACGCCGTGGGCCGAACGCCAAACGCTTGGCCGCCCGACCCAGATGGCAAGGTGAGCCATACTGCCGCAGTCCCCAAAGGAGCCCGCATGCGCCCGCTTTTGATCCTGGCGCTCGTCGCCGCCATGCCGACCGCCGCAGCGGCCCAGACCCCGGATCAATCCGCCACCGAAGTCGCCGCCTATATCGCGCGGGCTGACCAGATCGACGGGGAGCTTGGCTCCATTCTGGTACGTGACCCGACGGCCATGGACCAGGCCCGCGCGGCCGACGCCCGCGTCAAGGCCAAGCGCGCCCCTCGCCTGAACGGCCGGGCCATTCTGGTGAAGGACAATATCGACGTCGCGGGCCTGCCCAACACCGCCGGTTCCCTGGCGCTGAAGGACAATGTTCCGGAAAAGGACGCGCCGGTCATTACCCGGCTGCGCAATTCGGGGGTGGTCATCCTCGGCAAGAGCAATCTGTCGGAATGGGCCAACATTCGTTCTTCAGAGTCGATCAGCGGGTGGAGCGCCGTCGGCGGACAGACCCGCAATCCCTATGACATGGCCCGCAGTCCCTGCGGCTCTTCGGCAGGCTCGGGGGCGTCTGTCGCCGCCGGCCTGGCCTGGGCGGCCATCGGTACGGAAACGGACGGGTCGATCACCTGCCCCGCCGCGGTCAATGGTCTCGTCGGGCTGAAGCCCACGGTTGGTCTGGTGTCCCGCACGGGGATCATTCCGATCAGCGCCAGCCAGGACACCGCCGGCCCGATGACGACGACGGTGAAGGACGCCGCCGCCCTGTTGACCGAAATGGCCGGGAGCGACGCCGCCGACCCCGCCACACTTCAGGCCGATCGCTACAAGTCCAACTATGTCCTCTCCCTGCGCGCCGATTCCCTGAAAGGTCAGCGGATCGGGGTGATGCGCTATTCGGCCGGGTTCCACACCGGGACCGACGCCGCCTTCGAGCAGGCCCTCCAGGTGCTGCGGGATCAGGGCGCCATCCTGGTGGAGATCACAGAGTTTCCCGAGGGCCGTGAGATCGGCGGGCGTGAATTGACCATCCTGCTCACGGAACTGAAGGTCGGCCTGCGCGAGTATCTGGCGACGACGGACCCGGCGAAGGTCAGCGTCAGGTCGCTGGCCGACATCATCGCCTTCAACAAGGCGCATGCCGACAAGGAACTGGGCCTGTTTGGCCAGGATCTCTTCGAGACGGCCGAGGCGACCGAAGGCCTCGATGACCCCGCCTACGTCAAGGCCCGGGACGAGGCCCAGAAATTCGCCGGCGGCGGCCTCGACCGGCTGCTGTCGGAAAACAAGGTGGTCGCCCTGGTCGGCCCCACCATGGGCCCTGGCTGGTTGATCGACCCGGTGCTCGGAGACCGGTACGTCGGCGGCGGCGCGGGAAACGCGGCGGCGGTCGGCGGCTATCCCCATCTGACGGTGCCGATGGGACTGGTGAAGGGTCTGCCGGTGGGGCTGTCGTTCATCGGGCCCAAATGGAGCGAGGCCCGGCTGCTGAGCCTGGGCTATGCCTATGAGCAGGCTTCAAAGGCCCGCATCGCACCAACACTGGACTGAACCCGAGAGCGTGAAAGGGCCGTCCGGCGCGCCGGAAGGCCCTCGACGTCAGTAGCCCCAGCCGCGCTTCTTCTTCGGCGGCGCTTCAGGGGGCAGCGGCATCGGCATGCCGTCCCGCAGGAAGCCGTTGTCGTATCCATCGCCTTCCCAGCCGCGCCGGGCGCCGCCGTTCCAGCCGCCGTTGTCGCGCAGGGAGCCTGGCAGATTGCGGCTCGACAGGCAGTAGAGACCCGGGTCGAACCGATCCAGCCAGCAGTCCCGCTCCCAATAGACCCAGTTGTCCTGCATCTCGAGGATTGCGCCGGACTCTGCATAGGCCGGTCGCCCGCCGCCGAAGAAGCGGTTGTGGACGATGCTGGCCCGGCCCGACGCCACATAGACCCCGATCTCGCGCGCACCGATCGCCGACTCCTTGATCGACAGACTGGCTCCGGCCGAGATCACGCCGCGCTGCGCATCGCAGATCCGGCTACGGCTGATGTCGACCTGGGCTCCGCGCTCCAGATGGACCCCGGCCGTCCAGCCGCAGATATTGGCGTTGCGGATGGTCATGCTGCCTGTGCCGCTGCGCAGGCCGCGCACCAGCAGTCCGACGTCTCCCGGAGTCTCGCCGCCCCGGGCGGTGATCGCCACCTGGTCAAGGCGGGACTCGCCGTTGCCGGGCGTCAGGTCGAGACCGCCGGATTCTCCGGTGATGCGCGTGCGGGCGATGTCGATGACCCCGCCCTCGATCAGCACCGCCGGATCCCAGCTGCGGGCGTCGATGATGCTGTCGCGCATGATAACCCGGCCGCCGGAGGCATACAGCGCCGAGGAGTCGCCCCAGTATTCGACATTGGTCCTGACCAGCGCCACCTCGGCGTCCCAGGCCTCGATGCAGGGCATTCTGCCGCCCTGCTCGGTCTTGAAATGCAGATCGCGGAGTTCGACGCCCTTCACACCCGCGGCGATGCGGATGCAGGCGTTCCCGGCGGAAGGCGTGATCAGGGCAGGCGCGACATCCGCACCTGAGAAGATCGAACTGCCCTCGCCCGCGATCACCACCGGGTACTGGACAATCACCGTCTCACGACAGGCAGCGCCGCCGCGAATGTAGAGGATGCCGTTGTCGGCGATGGACTGCAGCGCGTCGGAAATCGGCGTCGGGCCCAGGCGCTCGTCGCCGCAATCAACGACGCCGACCATCAGATCGCGGGGGTAGTCATCGTAGTAGCCGTCTTCATAGCCGGGACCCGGACGGTAACCGGGACGATAGGGTCGCTTTCCCCAGCGGTAGCGGGTCGGCTTCCAGCGGTTGGGCCGGTAGTGCGGCTTCAGGGGCGGATTGATCAGGCCGCCGAAGTTGGGGCGGATCTGCTGGTCGACCTTGGCGTCCGGCAGAGCCAGAGCCGGCGCCGTCGCCCCCAGGGACAGGCCGGCGGCCGTCGCGGCGAGCAGGGCCAGGCGGAAGGACGAGACGCGGGAAGATGTGCGCTTGAACATCAGCGGTATTCCCCTTGGCGCGAAGGCCGGTTTTCACGCGAGACCTGGGCCAGCACCTGCTGAAGCCGTCCCACGGAGGGTTTGAAGCCCGAGAGGGCGGCGTCGATCTGGTAGACGACGGCCTCGGCCTTGTTCTGGTCGGCGACCCCGTCCATGCCCAGCGAGAAGAAGGTCGACATGGCGTACTTGGCCTCGGCGGAGCCCTGCTTGTCGGCCTCGGCGTACCAATAGAAGGCCCTGGCATAGTCGCGCCGGACGCCCACGCCTTCAGAATACATCACCGCCAGGACCAACTGCGCCTTGGGCGAGCCGTTGACGGCCGCGTACTGGATCGCCCGCACCTTTTCGATCGAGGTCAACCGGCCGGTCGGCTCACGGCCAAGCATGGCCTGCAGGGTCTGGATATCGCCGGGGTATAAGTCCGCCTCGCGCTTTGCGACCTTGGGCGTGACGCGCAGATAGGCCAGGGCGTCGCCGATATGCACGAAAGGCAGCTCGCTCAGCCGGTCGAGGGCCACGTCCGTGGCTTCGTCCCGCCAGTTGCTCTCATCGACATGCGGCACGCCCGAGGACGGCGCCTCGGGCGGGTAGAATTCATACGGCGGCACCCAGCGCTTGGCCTTGGATTCGACGAAGGCGCCGTAGCCGGCGCGCTGCGATGACGAGCGCTCGAAATCCTTGAGCATCACATAGGCGCCGACATCGCCGGTCTGGACCGCAAGGTAGTTGTAGAGATAGGCGTCGACGTCATTGCGCGGGAACAGGTTCATCACCGCCGGGGCGCCCGGCTTGTAGGGCCGTCCACGGGCGGTCATGGCCTCGCGATTGTCGGAGGGCTCGCCAAAGACGCCAAAGCCGTCGTCATGAATGCGGGCGAGGGTCCGGAAGCCGTCAGCCCCCTGGCTGGACAGAACATAGATGACCCGGGAGCGGACCTTTTCCTGCTCTGACGAATCCATCCGCGACAGCAGCCGGTCGAGGGACACATAGGCGTTGCGACGTTCGACGGCGCGGCAGTGGTCAAAACGGGAAGTGGCCGTGGCGTCGCCGTTGCTGGCGCGGCGGCCGCCGGCGGACACCTGGGCGTAGCCGTCAGGATTGCTGAGCGCCATGGCGTACCAGACCGAGGCCTCGACCGGATCGTCGAGATTGCGGTCAACCGCCCGCTGGCCCTGATAGCGCCGGCCAAGCTCGAGTTGCGAGAAGAAGTCGCCACCGAAGGCGCTGCGGCGCAGAGCCCGGACTTCCTGTTGCTGGGCGTTGAACTGGGGCGAGGATACCGTCGACACCTGGGGCCGAGGACAGGCCATTTCGGCCGCCTTGCCCCACAACCGTCCGGGCGCGGTGTCGCATCCGAGCAGTGGCGCGACCACGACGACTACGACTGAAGCGACCAGAGTCGAGCGGCCCACATTCAGGACGCGATTCAGCAAACGCTGGGCCATCCCCTCGCCTTGGCGAGTTGGAATTCCGGCTGCGGCGTCGTCGGGATCGTACATCGCAAGCCCCCCAATAAGCCCGCCGTTAACCATACTTAACGCGCCACAATTGGCCGCGGCCCCTTGTCTGTCAAGGTCGCGCATCAGGCGCGGTCACCCGCCGCGGCGCTCAAGCAGCAGGGGAGCGAACGGTATTCCCGCGTCAGGGGAATTGCCGGTCGTCGAACAGCGCTCATCGGGATATGCGCCGCACCGGGGCGCGGAACTCGCCTTGCCGGGACTTGACCGGGACGGGCGCCTTAACCGGCCCACAGGAGGCGAAACGGAGGTCGCGGGCTCAAACTCTGCCCGGTCTGCCCGCAACCGTCGGCTTCCTGACCCGTTTGCGTCACAACCCGCCTTCCCGGCGCCGCACCCGAATGACATCCTGACCGCATGGCTTTGAAAATCGAGGACTACGCCCTGATCGGCGACCGGGAATCCTGTGCGCTGGTTGGCGTTAACGGCTCCATCGACTGGCTATGCTGGCCCCGATTCGATTCCGACGCCTGCTTCGCGGCCCTGCTCGGAACCCGCAACAATGGCCACTGGCGCATCTGGCCGGCGGATGAGGATCACAAGGTCACCCGCCGCTACCGCCCCGATACCCTGATCCTCGAGACCACTTTTGAAACCTCGACCGGTGCGGCCACCGTGATCGACTTCATGACCCGGCGCGGTGGTCATCCCGAACTCGTCCGGATCGTCCGGGGCGACCACGGCGAGGTCGCCTTCAAGCTCGATCTCGCCCTGCGTTTCGGATACGGCGCAGTCATTCCCTGGATGACCCGGACCGACGGCGGCGCCCACCGGGCGATCGCGGGTCCCGATATGGTGGTTCTCAGAACCCCTGTCGGCATCCGGGGCGACGGCTGGTTCAGCGAAGCCGATTTTACCGTCAGCGCCGAGGAGACCACGCCCTTTTCCCTGACCTGGGCCCCTTCGCATGAGCCCCTGCCCCCCGCTCTGAGCCCCCCGAAAGCCCTGGCCGAGACGGAGGCTTTCTGGTGCGACTGGACCGCCCAGGCCGCGATCAAGGGCCGTTGGGCGGACGCCGTGAAACGCTCCCTGATCGTCCTCAAGGCCCTGACCCACGCGCCCACCGGCGGCGTGGTCGCGGCCGCGACCACCAGCCTGCCCGAATGCATCGGCGGCCCTCGCAACTGGGACTATCGCTACTGCTGGATCCGCGACGCCACCCTCACCCTGCTGGCCTTGATGAACGCCGGCTACTACGAGGAAGCCCAGGCCTGGCGGGACTGGCTGCTGCGCGCGGTCGCCGGCAGCCCGGCCGACATGCAGATCATGTACGGCGTGGCCGGCGAGCGGCGGCTGAAGGAATGGGAGGCTGATTGGCTCCCCGGCTATGAAAACAGCAAGCCGGTCCGCATCGGCAACGCCGCCTCGACCCAGTTCCAGCTCGATGTCTACGGTGAGCTGGCCGACAGTCTGCATCAGGCCCGGCGGGGCGGCCTGACCGGCAATGAGGCGGCCTGGATGGTCGAGCGGACTCTGACCGAGCATGTCATCCGCGTCTGGACCCATCCCGACGACGGCATCTGGGAGGACCGGGCCGATCGCAAGCACTACACCTTCTCCAAGGTCATGGCCTGGGTGACCCTCGACCGCGCCGTGGCCGCGGTCGAGCACTACGGCCTGGAGGGCGACGCCGCCCGCTACCGCGAGGTCCGAGAGGCCATTCGCGCCGATATTCTGGCCAAGGGATACGACGCGGAGCGCAACACCTTCGTTCGCTCCTACGGTTCAAGCACGGTCGACGCCAGCCTGCTGCTGCTGGCGGAACTGGGCTTTGTCGATGCTGATGATCCACGCTTCGCCGGCACCGTCGCGGCGATCGAGGAAGACCTGCTCCATGACGGTTTTGTCCATCGCTACGACACCCGCCAGATCGATGACGGCCTCAACACCGGCGAGGGCGCCTTTCTGGTCTGCACCTTCTGGCTGGTCGACGCCTATGTGATGCTGGGGAGGCTGGATGACGCCGAGGCGCTGTTTGAACGGCTGCTGTCGGTTCGCAATGATCTGGGTCTGCTGGCCGAGGAATACGACCCTGTCGCCAAGCGCCAGGTCGGCAACTATCCCCAGGCCTTCAGCCACATCGGCCTGATCAACTCCGCCTTCAACCTGACCCGGGCGCGGGGCGAGAATGGGCACGGGCTGGATCGGGTATAGGCCCAGGCGGCGCCCGATCAACAAGGAGAAGGCCGCCCCACCCTGCGGTGAAGCGGCCTCCTTCTGGTCCGGGTACCGGTCGTCTACCGACCCGAAGGCACGTCCTTGAACGCCACGTCCTTGTCGACGCGGATATCGCCCGGCAGGCCAAGGACCCGTTCGGCGATGATGTTCTTCAGGATCTCGTCGGTGCCGCCGGCGATGCGCAGGCCGGGAGCCCACAGCAGGCTTTGCTGGAAAGCGGCCTGAAGCGGCGCTTCGGAGGGATCGGTGAGGACGCCGTACTGGTCCTCCATCTCCACCCCGTAGTTGCTCATCTCCTGCATCTGGTTGGCGGCGATGATCTTGCCGATCGAGCTTTCCGGTCCGGGCGTCTGGCCCTTGGAGAGCGCGGTCATGGTGCGGAAGCGGGTCAGCTTCAGCCCCTCGGCGGCGACATACCAGTCCGCCAGTTTCTCGCGGAAGGCGCCGTCCTTGATCGCCGCGCCGCTGGTCCCGTCCGTGGCCCGGGCCAGTTCCATGATGGTCTTGTAGTCAGGGCCCGAGGAGCCGCCGACGGCCAGGCGCTCGTTCATCAGGGTGACAAGCGCCACCTTCCAGCCCTCGCCGACCTTGCCCAGACGCTGGCTGTCCTTGACGCGCAGGTCGGTGAAATAGACCTCGTTGAACTCCGAACCGCCGCTGGCCTGATGGATCGGGCGGACCTCGACGGCCGGATCGTGCATGTCGATCCAGAACATCGTCATGCCCTTGTGCTTGGGCGCGTCGGGGTCGGTGCGGACCAGCAGGATGCCGTAGTCGCAATACTGGGCGCCAGTGGTCCAGACCTTCTGGCCGTTGATCACCCACTCGTCCCCATCCTGGATGGCGCGGGTGCGGCTTGCCGCCACGTCCGAGCCGCCGGCCGGTTCACTGAACAGCTGGCACCAGATTTCCTCGCCGCGCATGGCCGGACCGACGAAGCGGGTCTTGGTCTCGGCGTCGGCGAAGGCCATGACGGTCGGCACGCACATGCCAAGGCCGATGGTGAAGTAGCCGTAGTTGACGCCGACCTTGCCTTCTTCCTGTCCGAAGATGACCGACTGGATCGGCGTGCCGCCGCCGCCGCCCCATTCCTTCGGCCAGGTGATGCAGGCATAGCCCGCTTCAGCCTTCTTGGCCTGCCAGGCCTTGGCCGCGGCCATGTGTTCGGGGCTGTTGGGCCGACGGCCGCCACCGCTCTCCTTGTGCTCGGCGGCGTGCTTCTCAAGCCAGGCCCGGGCGGTTTCGCGGTAGGCGGCTTCTTCTGGGGAGTCGTTGAAGTCCATCGTATGTCTCCTCGCTGTCGGCGCTTCCCTCAGACATGGAACCCGGTTCGACGCCGGGAAGCGCTGGGATCAAAAAAATCAGGCGGCGTTGCGGCGTTCGAGCTGACCGACCAGCCGTTCCTTCCACACCTTGGGTCCGCCGGCGACCAGGGCCAGCTGGCGCGAGCGACGGTAGAAGAGATGGCAATCCACCTCCCAGGTGAAGCCCATGCCGCCATGCGTCTGGATGTTTTCCTTGGAGGCGAACCAGTAGGCTTCGGACGCCGCGATGCGGGCCGCCGAAGCCGCCGCCGCCAGTTCCGACGCGCTCGTGTTCAGCGCCCAGGCCCCGTAGTAGCAGTTGGAGCGCGCCACTTCGTTCTTCACGTACATATCGGCGAGCTTGTGCTTGATCGCCTGATAGCTGCCGATCACCCGGCCAAAGGCGTAGCGCTCAAGGGCGTATTCCCGGGCCATTTCGAGGCAGCGGTCGGCCCCGCCGACCTGTTCGAAGGCCAGAAGCACGGCGGCGCGGTCAAAGACCTGCTCGGTCAGGGCCTGGCCTTCACCGGCCGCGCCAAGCGCCTGGGCGGGAGCGTCCTTGAAGGTCAGACGGGCGACCGAACGGGTCGGGTCCAGCGACTTGAGGGTCTCGCGCTCGACCCCGGCGCCCTTCAGGTCGACCAGGAACAGGCCGGGCCGGCCGCCTTCGGAAGCCAGCACCACCGCAACATCGGCGATGTCGCCGTCGGTCACCGGGATCTTCACGCCGCTCAGCTTGCCGCCGGAGACGGAGCAGGACAACGAGGCGCCATTGACGACGCCCGGGCCCTCGGAGGTGGCATAGCACCCGATCAGTTCACCGGCGGCGATCTTCGGCAAGAGGTCGGCCTTCTGGGCGTCGCTGCCGGCCAGCATGATCGCTTCCGCCACAAAGTAGACCGTCGAGGCAAAGGGGATGGGCGCCAGGGAGCGGCCCAGTTCCTCGGCGATGGCGCAGAGTTCGACGTGACCCAGGCCCAGACCACCGAACTCTTCCGGGATCGCGGCGCCCAGCCAGCCCTGCTCGGCGACGCCGTTCCACAGGGCCTTGTCGTAGGAAACCTCGGCATCGTTCAGCACCACCCGCACCGCGGAGGTCGGCGAACGCGCCTCAAGGAATTTTCGCGCCTCGCCTTTGAGGAACTTCTGGTCGTCGGAATAATCGAAATTCACGGAATTGCCCTCCCGCGCGTGTCGTCCGCGCATGATCTGAGGGCCAAGATAGACAGCTTTGCGCCGGGGGGAAGATTGACTTGGCGTCAATGTTTTCAGGTTTTTATAGACGACCCTATTCAGAACGACGGCAGGGTCATGGCCAAAACGGTCTTCCAGAAGAACCAGCGCGTGTGGGTCGAGGCGGTCGGCGCCTGGGCCAACATCGAGAAGATCGTGGCCATCTGGGCCAAGGGCTTCGATGAACCCGTGCGCGTGACCTATGACGTCGGCCTTGGCCGGGAGTTCTTCGGCCATGAGCTCAAGCCCGAGGATCAGGTCGCCGACGCTTCCGAAGACGGCGAACGCTGGCGCCTGCTGCGCGCCAAGAACAAGTGGCAGCAGCCGGCCGACTGCACCCATCATCCGTTTCCGGGCACCTACCCCATCGTCGTGACCGATCCGAACGACTGGGGTGGCTGGCGGACCCCCGGCGCGGAATACGACCGTGACCCTCACCGGATCGAGCGCCAGGCCCGGCTGATCGCCAGCACGCCCAAACTGCATGCGGTCGCCAGACAGCTGATCGAGCTGGTTGCCGAGTCCCCGGAAGACGCGCCGCCGATCATTCTCGAGTTGGCCCGCCAGGCCGCCGCCATTGAGCGCTACATCAATGAAATTCCGGCGGCGGCTGGCGAAAGTGACCAATCCGCCGTCGCCTGAGGTTGATCGGGCCGGTTTGGGCGATCTCGCCGTGGCTTAATCGCCCGGGGATCGCTACATCACTATGATGCGCACCGAAACGCCCCAGCCGATCCGGCTCACCGACTACACCCCGCCCAGCCACCTGTTCGATACGGTCCATCTGACCTTCGATCTGCAGCCCTCGACAACGCGGGTGAAGGCGACCATCGCCGTTCGCCGCAACGGACAGGGGGACAGCCTTGTCCTGGATGGCGAAGGTCTCAAGACCCTCGGCATCAGCATCGACGGGCGCAGGCTCTCCGCCGACGACTACGAGGAGACCGCGGAGACCCTGACGCTGACCGGTCTACCGGAAGCCTTTACGCTGGAAACCGAGGTCGAGATTGACCCGGCCGGCAACTCGGCCCTGATGGGCCTCTATATGTCCGGCGGCCGCTTCTGCACCCAGTGCGAGGCCGAGGGCTTCCGCCGGATCACCTGGTTCCAGGACCGCCCCGATGTGCTGGCGGTCTACACCGTGCGTATTGAGGCCGACACGGCCTTCCACCACCTGTTGGCCAACGGCAATCTGGTCGAGTCCGGCGTCCTGGACAGCGGCCGCGGCTTTGCGGTCTGGGACGACCCCTTCCCCAAGCCCTGCTACCTCTTCGCTCTGGTCGCCGGCGAACTTGACGTCCTCGAAGACAGCTTCACCACCATGTCCGGCCGTGAAGTCGCTCTGAAGGTCTTTGTCGACACCGGCATGGCCGCCCGCGCCGCCTACGCCCTCGACAGCCTCAAGCGGGCGATGAAGTGGGACGAGGAGGTCTTCGGTCGCGAATACGATCTGGACCTGTTCATGATCGTCGCCGTCCGGGACTTCAATTTCGGGGCGATGGAGAACAAGGGCCTCAACATCTTCAACTCCTCGCTTTTGCTGGCCGATTCCGCCACCGCGACGGACATGGACTACGAGCGCATCGAGAGCGTTGTGGCCCATGAGTATTTCCACAACTGGACCGGCGACCGGATCACCTGCCGCGACTGGTTCCAGCTGTGCCTGAAGGAAGGCCTGACCGTCTTCCGCGACCAGGAGTTCAGCGCCGACATGCGCGGCGCGGCCGTCCAGCGGATCAAGGACGTCAAGGCGCTGCGCGCCCGGCAGTTCTCGGAAGACGCCGGCCCGCTGGCCCACCCCGTGCGGCCCAGCAGCTATCTGAAAATCGACAACTTCTACACCGCCACCATCTACGAGAAGGGCAGCGAGGTTATCCGCATGCTCAAGGCCCTGCTTGGTCCCGAAGGGTTCAAGGCCGGGCTCGACCTCTACTTCACCCGCCATGACGGCGAGGCGACGACCGTTGAAGCCTTCATCCAGTGCTTCGCCGACGCCACCGGTCGCGATCTGGACGCCTTCTTCAAATGGTATGAGCAGGCCGGCACCCCGAAGGTAACGCTGGAACGCCGCTACGACGCCGCCAGCCAGACCCTTGAGCTGACACTGCGCCAGCACACGGACCCGACGCCGGGTCAGCCGGAGAAGGTCGCCCTTCCCCTGCCCGTCGCCCTTGGCCTGCTGGACGAAGACGGCAAGACGCAGTCCGAAACCAGCATCATCGTGCTTGATCAGGCTGAAACGACCGTCACGCTGCAGGGCGTCGCCCGGCCGCCGGTCATCTCCGCCCTGCGCGGCTTTTCGGCGCCGGTTACCCTTGAGACCGACGCGCCGGAACACCACGACTACGTCCTGCTCGCGGCCGACACCGATCTGTTCAACCGCTGGGAATCGGGACAGCGGGTCGCCGGCCGGCTGATCCTGGCGCGCGCCAACGGAAAGCCTGACCTTGCCGGCGAGACCCGCTTCGCCGGCGCCATGGGCCGGGCGCTCGACGATCAGGCCGCGGACGCCGCCTTCAAAGCCCTGCTCCTGGCGCTGCCCAGTGAGCAGGACCTGGCGATGGCCATGAAGCCGGCCGATCCGGCGGCGATCCATTCGGCCCGTTCCGCCCTTCGCGGCGTGCTGGCCACGGAACTGGAGGATCGCCTACAGCGTCTGCACGACGCCCTGGCCGACGGCGGGACCTTTTCGGCCGAAGCCGGGGCCGCCGGTCGTCGTGCTCTGCGAAACGCCGCGCTCGATCTGCTGACCGCGCGCCCTTCCCCTGCCGTGATCGAGCGCGCCCGCAGTCACTATGGCGCGGCCGACAATATGACCGATGCCATCGGCGGCCTCTCGGCTCTGATCGCCCTCGGGGGCGAGCCGGCCGACACGGCGCTCTCGGCGTTTCACGCGCACTGGCGGCACGAGCCGCTGGTCATCGACAAATGGTTCACCGCCCAGGCCCGGGACGGTTCGGAAGAAGCGCTTGGCCGGGTCATGGGCCTGACCACCCATCCCGACTTCGACTCCCGCAACCCCAATCGCCTGCGCGCCTTGGTCGGCGCCTTCGCCAGCTTCAATCCGGCCCGGTTCCATGATCCTGACGGGTCGGGCTATCGCTTCCTCGCCGACTGGATCATCGCCACCGACAAGGTCAATCCGATGACGGCTGCGCGACTGGTCGAACCGCTCGGCGGCTGGCGGCGGTATCGCGAGGACCTGGGCGGGCTGATGAGGGCCCAACTTCAGCGCATTGCAGCGGTTGAAGGCCTGTCAAAGAACGTCTTCGAACTGGCCACAAAGGCCCTTGCCTGACGCTCGTTCCACAGCGAATCGCGACCAACTGACTCACCGGAGTTGATCCCCCCTTAACGCGGTGACTCCGGCCCCCTACCATCCCCCCCCACAGGTGTGAATCGGCGCCGGGGGTCTAGCGAATTGGCACGGGAGCAAAAGGCGGGATCTGGGGAGGCTGCTTTTGCGGCGTCGTCCCCCCACGCCTCCTCCCAGATGCTGATGCGGATCGGCGTCCTGTCCGCCCTGCTGCTGCTGGCGCTCTACACGGCTTTCGGAGCCCAGAAGCTGATGCGCGGCTGGACCGGCGCCGCAGGCGATACGGGCCCCGCCCCGATCGCCGCGCTTCTGGCCAGCAAGGTTGAGGGCGCGCTTGGCGCCCAGCGCGCGGGCTTGTTGGCCGGCAGCGACACCCTGCGTCGTGCGCCCGACAGCCCGATCGATGCTGTAGAACTGGCCCTGAAGGCCGCGGGTCCAACAGTCATCGCGGCAGCAGCGGTTCGGGACGGCGAGGTTGTCGCCTCCTCCGGCAAGGTCGAGGCGGCTGACTGGAAGGGCGCAGCACGGCTGGCGGCCGCGGGCGAAACCACTGACTTTACCGGTCGCGCCCCCGGCGACCCGCGCCGGCTCTACGTCGCACATGCCCAGGCCGCGCCTCAGGGCAGGACCTGGCTGATCCTGGTGTCCAATCCGGCGACTTTGGCCGGCGACGGCCTGACGGGCCAATCCGCCCTTGCCAGCATCGACGGAACCCTTCTCGCTTCCACCGGCAAGGGCGTCTCAGCCGCCTCGACGCTGCAGGAAGCCTTTGGCCTGCGGATCCGCGACCTTCGCACCGATGTCCTGCTGCGCGGCGACCTGCCCGGAGGCGGGCCGCTTGACGTGGCCGTTCGCCCGATCGGCGACGGCTCCCTGCTGGCGGTGGCGGGACAGACAGCGCCCGGTCTGGTGTCGGTCAACAACGAACGGATGGAAGGGCTTGTCTCGTTGCTGGTGCCCCTCGCGGTCGGCATCGCCCTGGCCCTGTTCCTCTATATGCAGAGCCGCAAGAACCAGGTTGTCCAGCAGGCCTTCATGGCCAGCGAGCAGCGCTTCCGCCTTGCCGTCGAGGCGGCCCGGTGCGGCATCTGGGAATGGGATCTGGAGAACGACCAGGTTTTCATGTCCGAAGTCACCGGCGTGATCTTCGGCTGGGGCGGCGCCGGTGTCGTCAGCGGCCAGGAAGTCCTCGCTCGCGTCGCGCCGGACCATCGGGAACGGGTGCGGCAGGCCCTTTCCCATGCCTCCGCCTATGGCGCCTTTGATGTCTCCTTCCGCGTTCCGGGCAGCGACGGTCGGCGCAGCATCTGGATCGACGCCAGAGGCCAGGGCCTGGAAGGCGCCCAGGCCGAGCAACACCAACGCATCATCGGGGTGGCGCTGGATGTGACAGAGGAGCGCATCGCCCAGGCCCGCGCCCAGGCCGCCGAGAGCCGCCTTCGCGACGCCATCGAGAGCGTTTCAGAAGCCTTTGTGCTGTGGGATCGCAGCGGCCGGCTCCTGCTGTGCAACCGCAACTACCGAAGCACCTTCAACCTCGAACCCAAGCTGCTCAAGCCCGGCGCATCCCGCGACCAGGTCAATCGCTTCGCCCAGCTCGCGATCAAGCAGGAGCATCCTGCGCCCCACGGCGCGAAGGGCGAGCGTGAAGCCGAATTGATGGACGGCCGCTGGATCCAGATTTCAGAGCGCCGCACGGCCGAGGGCGGTCTGGTCATGACCGCCGCCGACATCACCGCCGTCAAGATGCAGGAAGAGGCCCGCCGCCTGAATGAGGAGCAGCTTCAACACGCCGTCGCCGGCCTGGAGCGCAGTCAGGAGCAGCTTGCCGAGCTGGCCCGCAAATACGAGGCGGAAAAGGTTCGCGCCGAGGGCGCCAACAAGGCCAAGAGCGAATTCCTCGCCAACATGTCTCACGAGCTGCGCACGCCCCTGAACGCCATCAACGGTTTCTCCGAGATCATGCAGGCGGAAATGTACGGCCCGATGGGCGACGCCCGGTACAAGGAATACGCTCAGGACATCCACAACAGCGGACAGCACCTGCTGGCCCTGATCAACGACATCCTCGACATGTCGAAGATCGAAGCCGGCAAGATGAACCTGAAGTTCGAGCCGATCTCGCTGGAGGAAGTCACGGAAGACGCGGTGCGTCTGATCCGCAACCGGGCGGAGGCGGCCGGTCTCGAAGTCGGCGTCGAATTCCCGCACCTGCCGGACGTGGAGGGCGACTACCGCGCCATCAAGCAGGTGCTGCTCAATCTGCTGTCCAACGCCGTGAAGTTCACCCCGCGCGGCGGCCGGGTGACGGTTCGGGCGGAAGCCCGGCAGGACATCATGGGTGAACGGATCCGCGTCTCCGTGACCGACACGGGCATCGGCATCTCGAAGGACGACCTGGCCAGGCTGGCCAAGCCTTTCGAGCAGGTCGAAAGCCAGCATTCCAAGACAACCCAGGGCACGGGTCTGGGACTGGCCCTGACCAAGTCCCTTGTGGAGCTTCATGACGGCGCGCTCGACCTGAGCTCCGAACCCGGCGAGGGCACGACCGTCAGCTTCACCCTGCCTATTCGCCAGGGCATCCCGGCGGCGCGGAGCGTCGCCTGAGGGCGGTCCGCGTAATCGCGTCGACTATTGGCTGACCGACAATCCGTTGATGATGCCCGCGCCATCGAAGCTGATCGCCCACTTGAGTGTCGCCCCGGACTCGAAAGCCACCGTGAACAGATAGGGCTCTGTTCCCTCCCCGACGCGGACAATCGTCGCCACCGGACCAAGGTCAGCCAGCTGGATCATGGTCGCGGCCTGGGCCTTCACCACGGCCGCCAGTTCCGGCGACATGGTCTCGTAGCGGGGCGCGCCGGCCTGAAGGTCGCTGATGGTCTGACGCAAAACCGCCTCCGGCGTGACCGCCGGGGTCGTGGCCTGGGCCAGGGCGGGCGCAGCGATCACGCCGACCGGGGCGACCAGCAGAACGGCGCAAAGAACGCGTGATCGCATGACGGGCTCCTGTTCAGGACCTCCACGGTACAGTCCTCCCTGCCGGCCGTACCTTAAACTTTGGTCATGCACAGGGGTTATACCCCGCGTACGCTTGAGCGCTTGACGATGTCGGCCATGGAGCCCTACGGCCCGGGGATGTTTGCAGACGCCGCCACGCTCACCATCGACCTCGACGCCGTCGCCGCCAACTATCGTCTGCTGCGCGACCTGGCGCCGGGCGCGGAAACGGCGCCGGTGGTCAAGGCCAACGGCTATGGCCTTGGCGCCGCCGAGATCGCCAAACGCCTGTGGGCCGAGGGCGCCCGAAGCTTCTATGTCGCCCGCCTCTCCGAAGGCGAATCCCTGCGACTGGCGCTGGACGGCAGGCGGGCCCGGATTCTGGTCTTTGACGGCGCGATCAATGGCAGTGCGCCTCGCTTCCTGACGGCCGGCCTTACACCGGTGCTCAACAGTCTCGAACAGGTCGACTACTGGCGCGAAGCGACGGGAGCGGGCGCTCCCCCCGCCGCCCTGCACATCGACACCGGCATGAACCGACTGGGTCTGACGACGGACCAGGCGCGGGCGTTCGCGGATGACAAGGACGGCCGCGGGGGGGTGAACATCGATCTGGTGATCAGCCATCTGGCCTGCGCCAGCCAACCGGACCATCCGATGAATGCGCGCCAGCTTTCAGCGTTTTCGGCTGTGCGGCAGCTGTTTCCGGATGCCCGCGCCAGCCTGGCCAGTTCCGGCGGCGTCATGTTGGGGTCCGACTTCCATTTCGATCAGACACGCCCCGGGATCAGCCTCTATGGCGGGGGCCCGCATGACAGGGCCGATGATCGCCTCGCTCCGGTCGTCCGTCTCCAGGTCCCGATCATCCAGGTCCGCGAGATCGCGGCGGGGGACAGCGTCGGCTATGGGGCCGACTTCGTCGCTGACCGGGCGATGCGGGTGGCGGTTGTCTCGGCAGGCTATGCCGACGGCTTCCTCAGGGCGGGCTTCCCGCGTGGCGCCGTCTGGTTCGCCGGGGCCAGACGGCCTCTTCTGGGTCGGGTGTCGATGGACCTGATCGCCGTCGATGTCACAGACGCGCCGGGGGCCCAGGCCGGCTCGATGGTCGAGCTGCTCAGCCCGGACATCACCGTGGACGATGTCGCGACCGCGGCCGGAACCTCGGCCTATGAGGTTCTTGTGCGACTGGGCGAGCGCCCGGACCGCCAGTGGACGGGCGCTGTCTGACCACCCCGCCGACTTGAACAAAACCGGAACATGAGGCAGAACGGTTTGCAGGCGGCCAGCTTCGTCTGCGCGCGCTATTGTACCCCTGCTCTCGAATCGGAATCGCCCATGGCCCGCGACGGCGCTGTCTTTGCCTGCCAGTCCTGTGGAGGCGTCTCGCCCAAATGGGCCGGCCAATGCCCCGCATGCGGCGCCTGGAACACCCTCGTTGAAGAGGTCTCCAGCCGGCCGCCCGGCGCCCTTGCGCCGGCCAAGGGCGCCAAGCGGGGCGGTCTGGTCTTCGAGGGCCTCGAAAGCGACACCCCCGCCCCGCCCCGCATCGTCACCGGGGTCGATGAATTTGACCGGGTTTGCGGCGGAGGCGTCGTTCCCGGATCCGCGATCCTCGTCGGCGGCGATCCCGGCGTGGGCAAGTCGACCCTGTTGCTTCAGGTCGTGGCCTCGGCCGCGATGCGCGGCGTGCGGTGCGCCTATATCTCCGGCGAGGAGGCTGTCGAACAGATCCGGGGCCGCGCCGCCCGCATGGGTCTGGCCCAGGCCGGTGTCCGGCTGGCCGCTGAAACCGCCCTGCGCGACATCCTCGAAGGGTTGAAGAAGGAGCCCTTCGATCTGGTGATCATCGATTCGATCCAGACCATGTGGAGCGACGCCCATGAGGCTGGACCGGGATCGGTCACCCAGGTGCGGTCCTGCGCCGCCGAACTGGTCCGGATGGCCAAGAAGCGCGGCATCGCCGTTATCCTCGTTGGTCATGTCACCAAGGATGGCCAGATCGCCGGCCCGCGCGTCGTCGAACATATGGTCGACGCCGTACTCAGTTTCGAGGGCGAACGCGGCTATCCTTTCCGCGTCCTGCGCGGGGCCAAGAACCGCTTTGGAGCCACCGACGAGATCGGCGTCTTCGAAATGGGCGATATCGGCCTGAGTGAGGTCAAGAACCCGTCGGCGCTGTTCCTTCATGACGGGGCAGAGCGCGCCGCGGGCGCGGCAGTCTTCGCCGGGATCGAAGGCTCGCGTCCGGTTCTGGTCGAGTTCCAGGCGCTGGTCGCGCCTTCCGCCTACGGAACGCCGCGCCGGGCGGTGGTCGGCTGGGACAGCGGCCGCCTGGCCATGGTCCTTGCCGTGCTGGAATCCCGCTGTGGCCTTGGTTTCGGCAATCGGGATGTCTATCTGAACGTCGCCGGCGGACTGCGAATCTCCGAGCCCGCCGCCGACCTCGCCGCCGCCGCAGCCCTTGCGTCTTCGGCGCTTGATGAACCCCTGCCGCAGGATTGCGTCGTGTTTGGCGAAATCAGTCTTTCCGGGGACGTGCGGCCTGTGGGCCGGATGGAGTCCCGCCTTAAGGAAGCCGCCAAGCTGGGCTTTGGTCGGGCCCTGGCGCCCAACGGCGCCGGCGACACCCTGCCGATCACCGGGGTTTCACGTCTGGCCGAGGCGATCGACAGGATCGGCCAGCAGAGATGGACTTCATGACGCTTTTCGACGTCATCGCCGGACTGCTGTTGCTGATCAGCGCCCTGACGGCTTTCAACCGGGGCGCCACACGTGAACTGCTGGGCATGCTGGCCTTTGTCGCCGCGGCCGTCTCCGCCATTGCGGCCCTGCGCTTCACCACCCCCTTTTTCCGCGGTTTCATGAGTCCGGACTGGGCTGCCGTCGCCGCGGCCCTTCTGGTCATTTTCGTGCTGGTCTTTTTGCTGCTCAAGCTGATGTCAGCGGCGATTTCCCGGCGGGTTCAGGGGGCCGGAGCGCTGGGCGCGCTCGACCGCACCATCGGCGCGGGTTTTGGACTTTTCCGGGCCCTGATCATTCTGGGCGTCTTCACGCTGTTGATTGAAATGGCCGGCGGCGAGGCCGGAGCGCCCGATTGGGTGAAGGGCGCGACTCTTTATCCCTTGACCGCGGCCTCCGGAAAGGTGCTCAAGGCCTTCGCGCCCGATGGTTTCGCCACCGTCGGCGAGCTGGCCCCCAAGGTCGAGCGCGCGGTGAAGGCCGGCGCCGGCTACAGCGACGAACAACGCGACACCATGGACGATCTGGTGGAGAAAGCCCGATGACCCTCGCCTATCCCGGCCTGGCCCAGCCTTTCTGGAATCCTGCCGACCATCGCGACCCCGACGATGAAACCATGCGCCTCGAGTGCGGAGTCTTCGGCGTCCATGAGGTCGCGGAGGCTTCAGCCGTGGCCGCGCTCGGGCTCCACGCCCTGCAGCATCGCGGACAGGAAGCGTGCGGCATCGCCACCTTCGATGGCCGCAGGTTCTACACTGAACGCCATGTCGGCAAGGTCGGCGACGCCTTCACAGGCCAGGATCTGGTCGACCGGCTGCCTGGCCGCAGCGCCATTGGCCACACCCGCTATTCGACCTCGGGCGGCAGCGCCATGCGCAACATTCAGCCGATGTTCGCCGATCTGGAATCCGGCGGCGTCGCCATGGCGCACAATGGCAACCTGACCAATTTCCACACCCTGAGAAACCGGCTCGTCTCCGACGGCGCCATCTTCCAGTCGACCTCCGACAGCGAGGTGATCCTTCACCTCTTGGCCCGTTCGCGCAAAGCCAAGTTCGTCGACCGGTTCATCGACGCGCTCAGCCAGATCGAAGGCGGTTACGCCCTGATCGCCCTGACCAACAAGAAGCTGATCGGTGTCCGCGATCCGCTGGGCATCCGGCCGCTGGTGCTCGGCGAGCTGGCGGGCCGTCCGGTTCTGGCTTCCGAAACCTGCGCCCTGGACATGATCGGCGCCCGCTTCATCCGCGACATCCAGCACGGCGAGATGGTGATCATCTCCGACACCGGCATTGAGTCTGTCCGCCCCTTCCCGGTTCAGAAGGCTCGCCCCTGCGTGTTCGAACTGGTCTATTTCGCCCGTCCTGACAGCGTCGTCGACGGCCGCTCGGTCTATGACGTCCGCAAGAAGATGGGCGCCCGCCTTGCCCGCGACAGCGGGGCGCCCGCCGACGTCGTTGTTCCGGTGCCTGACAGCGGCGTTCCCGCCGCCATCGGCTATGCTCAGGAAAGCGGTCTGCCCTTCGAGATGGGCATTATCCGCAATCACTATGTCGGCCGCACCTTCATCCAGCCGACCCAGGGGGTCCGCGAACTGGGCGTGCGCATGAAGCACAGCCCCAACCGCGCCGTCCTTGAGGGCAAGCGGGTCGTGCTGATCGACGACTCGATCGTCCGCGGCACCACCAGCCGCAAGATCGTCCGCATGGTCCGGGAAGCCGGGGCCGCCGAGGTGCATCTGCGCAGCGCCTCACCGCCGATCAAATGGCCGGACTTCTACGGCATCGACATGCCCGATCGCGACAAACTGCTGGCGGCCACCAAGTCGCTGGAAGAGATGGCCCGGTTCCTTGAGGTCGACACCCTGGGCTTCCTGTCTGTCGACGGCCTCTATGAGGCCCTTGGAGTCGGGCCGCGAGATCCGGCAAATCCACAATTCACCGACCACTATTTCACCGGCGACTACCCCACCCGCCTGACCGACAGGGAGATGGCGGTCGCCGATGCCGACGGCCCCGGGCGGCAGCTGTCTTTCCTGGTCAGCGCCTGATCCGCCGCCGACAATCGGCCATCATCATCATCGAGTGTCGCCACGCGCCCGCACGCAACCTGCGGGCCGGTTGAACCGTTATGGGTCTGATGAAGCTGGCCAGAGGTTTTGATGATCGATGTCTTGAATGAACGGCGCAGGCTTGATGCGCTTGAAGGCTACAGGATCATCGACACTGAACCGGAACAGACGTTCGACGACATAACCGCGATCGCCGCCCACATCACCGGGGCGCCGGTCGCCCTGATCAGCCTGGTTACCGAAGACCGTCAATGGTTCAAATCCGCGGTCGGGTTTGATGCGACAGAAACCCCGCGGGACATCTCCGTCTGCACCCACGTGATCGCTCAGGACGAACCCCTCTACGTGGTGCCTGACATGGCGGCTGACCCCCGGTTTGCCGATGGCCCTCTGGTCAACGGACCGGAAAAGGCCCGGTTCTATGCCGGCGCCGTGCTGAAGACCTCTGATGGCGACGCCCTCGGCGCCCTGTGTGTGCTCGACACCAGACCCCGCCCCGAGGGTCTTTCGGAGCCGGAGCAGAAGGCCCTCAAGTCGCTGGCGCGTCAGGTTATGTCGTTGCTCGAGCTGCGCCAGATGGTCGCCTGGAGGTCAGAACGGGAACGCCAGTTACGCACCCTCGCCGACAGCATGCCCCAGATGGTCTGGTCGACCCTGCCCGATGGCAACCATGACTACTACAACGCGCGTTGGTACGAGTTCACCGGCGTACCGCCCGGCTCCACCGACGGCGAGGGGTGGAACGGCATGTTCCACCCGGAAGATCAGGCGCGCGCGCGGGCCGAATGGTCCAACTGCCTGAAGACCGGCGAGCCCTACGAGATCGAATACCGCCTGCGTCACCATAGTGGCGAGTATCGATGGACGCTCGGTCGGGCCCAGGCCATGAGGGGCCCGGACGGCGAGATCGTGCGCTGGTTCGGCACCTGCACCGACATCCATGACCAGAAGCGGCTGAGCGATCAGGAAAGCCTGTTGAGCCGTGAACTGAGCCATCGCATCAAGAACATCTTCTCCGTGATCTCGGGCCTGGTGGCCCTGTCCGCGCGGCGGTTCCCGGAGGCCAAGGACTTCGCGCGGGACCTGCGCGGGCGGATCGTCTCGCTCGGGCGGGCGCATGACTTTGTCCGCCCCTACGCCGCCGCGGGCGCCTCATCACGCCCCAACCTTCTGGCTGGCCTGCTGGAAGAACTGTTGTCGCCCTATCAAGGCGAAGCCGCCGACCGGATCACCGTCAACGGCGACGCGATCGCCATCGATGACCAGGTCGCAACGCCGCTTGCGCTGGTGTTCCATGAACTGGCGACCAACGCCGCCAAGTACGGGGCCTTTTCCGATCCCGATGGAAAGGTCTGCGTCAATATCCGCACCGACGCCGATGCCCTGATTATAGACTGGATCGAGACCGACGGCCCTAAAATCGCCGGCGCACCGACGATTGAAGGGTTTGGTTCGACGCTGGCCAAGCTGAGCGTGGAGACCCAGTTGGGCGGCCGGCTTGAACGCCGCTGGACTGGGGACGGCCTGCAGGTGACCCTTTCGATCCCCAGCAAAAGCCTCAACAGGCGTTAGCCGGTCGCGGCCAAACCCTCTTCCGGACTGGCTCGTCGCCGTTGCGGTCCGTCCGAATGGAAAAAGACGGGGCCGTCAGCCCCGCCTCATGGATTCAATGGAAAAGCTGCAAAGCCGGGGGCGGCGGAAGCAACTGCGCCTCGGGCCGGGCCAGGGCGTATTCCAGAGCCCCGACGACCACACGCTCATCACTGGGCTTGGTCAAAAGGCCGAGCACGCCGTGTGGCCGCTCGTGCGGCGGCAACGGATGGGCCGTCAGATAGATCACTTTTGCGGCGGAGGTCCGGGCCAGTTCAGCGCCGAGACTGACGCCTGTGCGTCCGTCCCGCAGGTTCACATCGACCAGGGCGAGATCAATTCGATTGTCGTTGACGAGCGCCCGGGCGGTGGCGGAATCCTGGGCTATTCCAACGACCTCGTAGCCGCGCTCTGTCAGGACACTTTCCAGTTCCATGGCGGTGAGGATTTCATCCTCGACAATTAACACTCGGGCTGGCATCGCGACTTCGTGGTCTCCTTCACCAGCCTGAACGCCTTGCGCTCCTTCGGGTTTCCACATGATGGAACTTTAATGTCGGATTGGCGCCGCACCACCCGACAGCGACCGAAGTGATAACCCTTTGACCAACCGCTTGTCCGCCTTCCGACCCGACCCCTATATTCTCGCCCTGCTGGGCGTGGTGGTGGTGGCATCCTTCCTGCCCGCCTCTGGCGCGATCGCTGACGCGCTGTCGCCGATATCGAAGCTGGTGGTCGCCCTGCTGTTCTTCCTGCACGGGGCCAAACTGTCACGGCAGGCGGTCGTGGCGGGGCTGACTCACTGGCGGCTGCATCTGTCGGTGCTGGGGGTCAGCTTCGTGGTGTTTCCGGCCCTGGGGCTGCTTCTGAGCAGGCTCCCCGCCGCTCTGGTTCCTGCGCCCATGACCATGGGACTTCTCTATCTCTGCTGCCTGCCATCCACGGTCCAGTCCTCGATCGCCTTCACCGCCCTGGCCCGAGGCAATGTCGCCGCGGCCGTCTGCGCCGCCTCGGCGTCCAATCTGCTGGGCATGGCCGCCACGCCCCTGCTGGTCGGGGTGCTGATGCATGTGCAGGGCGCCGCGCCCGGTCCCGGCGCGATCACCGACATCGCCCTGCAACTGCTGGCCCCCTTCATCCTTGGCCAGATCGCCCAACCGTGGTTGAGCGGCTTCCTGACCCGCCACAAATTCATCCTCGGCTTCGTCGACCGGGGAGCCATCCTGCTGATCGTCTACGCCGCCTTCAGCCAGGCGGTGGTCGACGGCGTGTGGAGCCGGGTGTCTCCGACCGAATTGCTGCTGGTCGCAGGACTGTGCGCCGGCCTGCTGGCCGTCGTTCTTGGGTTCACGGCATGGCTGGGCAGGAGGCTGGGCTTCTCGATCGAGGATCGCATTGTGCTGGTCTTCTGCGGGTCCAAGAAAAGCCTGGTTACGGGGGCGCCGATGGCGGCCATCCTGTTTGCCCCCGCTCTCGCCGGGGTGATCATTGTGCCGCTGATGATCTACCACCAGCTTCAGATGCTCGCCTGCGCCTGGCTGGCGCGTCGATACGCCGCCCGCCCTGAAGAGTCGGAGGGACAAATCGCCTCCACCTCGCTAAACCCCCGTCCATGACTGAACATCGACCTCTGCAGGGCCGCATCGCCCTGGTCACCGGCGCGACGCGCGGCATCGGATATGCCGCCGCCGTCGCCCTCGCCACCGCCGGCGCCCACGTTATTGCCCTGGGACGCACTCAGGGCGCGCTTGAGGCCCTCGACGACGAGATCCATGCGGCCACCGGTCAGCACGCGACCCTGGTGCCGATCGATCTGCGCAAGCCGGAGGATCTGGATCCGCTTGGCGCGGCGCTGCATGAGCGGTTCGGCCGTCTCGATATCATTGTCCATGCGGCGGCTGTGCTCGGGGGCCTGACGCCAACCGGCCATATCGAGCCCAAACGCTGGGACGAGACGATGATGGTCAACCTGACAGCCACCTGGCGGCTGATCCGGTCATTCGAGCCCCTGCTGCGCGCCTCTGAGGCCGGCCGGGCCATCTTTGTGACCACCGGCAGGGTTCCCCGCCCCAAGGCCTTCTGGGCCGCCTACGCCGCGAGCAAGGCCGGCATGGAGGCGCTGGTCAAATGCTGGGCCGATGAACTGGAACAGACGAGCGTCCGCGCCGTCCTGCTCGACCCCGGCGCGGTGCGCACCCGCATGCGGGCCGAAGCCTATCCCGGAGAAGATCCTCTGGATCTGCCCGAACCGGCCGCCCTCGGTCCAACGATCGTCGAACTGGCGAGCCGAAATGATCTGCCCGCCGCCGTCGAGACGGTGCTGTTCAAGGCCTGACGGCTACTTGGAGCGGCCGGGCTTCTGGGTCCGCGACCGGATCACCGGCTTGGCGGCAGAGGCGGAAGCCGCCTCCTTGGCCTGACGCTTGACCTTGTTGGCCTTCTTGACCCGAAGCTGCTTGGCTTCCTTGGCATTCTCGGTGACGCCGATCTTCTTGGGCTTGTCGCGCGGCCCGCGCTTGGTCCCCGAGCCCATCGGACGTTTGTCGCCCTGAGCGTCGGCATAGGGGTTGGCCCCGGACTTGATGGTGATGCGGATCGGCACCCCCGGCAGGTCGAAGCTCTCGCGGATCGAATTGATCAGATAACGCCGGTAATGCTCCGGCATCTGGTTGGCGCGGCTGGAGAACAACACGAAGGTCGGCGGCCGGGCCTTGGTCTGGGCCACATATTTGGGCTTGATCCGCTTGCCGTTGACGGCGGGCGGCGGGTGCCTCTGCACAGCCATCGCCAGCCAGTCGTTCAGGTCGCGGGTCTTCACCTTCGTCGACCAGTTCGTATAGGTGCGGATCACCGCCGGCATCAGCTTGTCGAGGTTGAAGCCCGTTTCGGCCGACAGGGCCACGACCGGCGCGCCACGTACCTGCGGCAGCATACGCTCGGCGTGCTCCCGGAAGTTTTTCAGGGTCTCGACCTGATCCTCAACCAGATCCCATTTGGCCAGCACGAAGACCAGAGCCCGGCCTTCCCGCTCGACCAGATCGGCCAACTGCAGGTCCTGGACCTCGAAAGGATGGGTTGCGTCCATGACCAGCAGCACCACCTCGGCATAGACGATGGTGCGGATGCTGTCGGAGACCGACAGCTGTTCCAGCTTTTCCTGGATGCGCGCCTTCTTGCGCAGCCCGGCGGTATCAACCAGCCGAACCTTCTTGCCGTCCCACTCCCATTCAACCGAGATCGAGTCGCGGGTGATGCCGGCCTCCGGGCCGGTCAGCATCCGGTCTTCGCCGATCAGGGCGTTGACCAGGGTGGACTTGCCGGCATTGGGACGTCCGACAATGGCCAGACGCACAGGCTTTTCGCCTTCGTCATCCGCCGCATCGTCCTGATGCTCAGGGGCGATATTGACCAGGGCGGCGTAGAGATCGGCCATCCCCTCCCCGTGCTCGCCGCTGATCGGGATCGGCTCGCCAAAGCCAAGGCTCCAGGCCTCGGCGATGCCGGGATCGCCCTGTTTGCCCTCAGCCTTGTTGGCGGCCAGCAGCACCGGCTTGTCACGACGGCGCAGGATTTCGGCGAACACCTCATCCAGCGGCACGACCCCTTCACGGGAGTCGATCAGGAACAGGCAGACATCCGCCTCATCGATCGCAAGTTCGGTCTGACGGCGCATCCGCGCCTCAAGGGTATCGTCATCGACGTCCTCGAAACCGGCGGTGTCGACCAGGGAGAGATTCATATCGCCGATGCTGCCGCTGGCGAAGCGGCGGTCCCGGGTCACGCCCGGACGATCATCAACGATCGCCAGCCTCTTGCCGGCCAGGCGATTGAACAGGGTGGACTTGCCGACGTTGGGTCGGCCGACGATTGCGAGTTTCAGGGCCATGGCGGTGAAAGGGCTTTCCGGAACAAACCCTAGTCTATCCGGTCCGGACGATCTGGCTCATTCAAAATTTGGGCGTCTGCAGAATGCAAAGAGGCGGCGGCTCTTCGCAGAACCGCCGCCCCATTACAAGTTTTGCGTTGGTCTAGCGGATCGCGACCAGTTCGGCCTTGTCGGTGACCACATAGACCATGCCGCCTGCGGCGATGGGCGTAATCAGGGCCGGACCACCGACTTTAAGGGTCTTGATGACCTCGCCGGTCTTGGCGTTCAGCGCCATGACGCGACCATCACTCGAGGTGACGATCAGACGGTCGGAGGCGAGGACGGGGCCGAAGAACAGGTTGCGGTCCTTGATCTTCTTTACGCCGGCGTTGAGGTCCTTGATCCAGTAGACCTGACCGTTCTCACGGGAGGCGCAGATCAGTTCTCCGGCGCGGCTGATGACGTAGACAACGTCGCCGGCGGGCCAGGGCGTGGTGATCGACGACACCGGCAGCGACCAGCGGGCCTGCCCCGTACGCAGATCGATCGAAGCGAAGACGCCCGAGTGGCTGGCGGCAAAGACGTCGCCCTTGAAGATCACCGGACGGCCGGCCACGTCGCGAATCTCCGACAGGGCGTTGGTGCGGCTGGCCCGCGACAGGGCGTTGTTCCACAGGTCGTTGCCGTTGCCGGCGCGCATGGCCACCAGTTCGCCCGAGGCAAAGGCGGCCACCACCACGTCGCCTGACACCACCGGGCTGGAGGAGGACAGGATGCGGGCCGGTTCGACGAGGGCCTGGAAGTTCCAGCCCGGGGCGCCGGTGGCGGCGTCATAGGTCAGCAGTTCATTGTCGGTGCTGATGGCGAAGACCCGGCCGTTGGCCACGGTCGGCGCGCCATGGACCGGCGAGGCTGTATCCTGACGCCAGCCCACAGCGCCCGTCGCCGCATCAAGCTGGGCGACGAAACGATAGCCGGAGCTGACATAGATCTTGCCGTTGGAATAGGCGACGCCGCCGCCGAAAGCGGTCTTGTCCCGACGGTTCTCGGCCTTCAGGGCGCGGCGCCAGATGATCGAGCCGGTTTTGGCGTCAATGGCGGCGATGTCGGCCTCGGCGTCCATCACATAGATCTTGCCGTCCGCGAGGATCGGCGGGGCGGTGACGTGAACCTTGGCGTTGGACCCCTTGCCGAAGCTCTTGCGCCAGGCGATCTCGAACTGCGGCGCCGCTTCGACATTCTCGATGGTCACCTCGGTGGGACCGCCCGGAAGCGTCCAGTCGGGCTGGGGGGCGGCCGGCGGGATGAAGAAGTCGACGCCGTTCAGGCCGTCGGCGACCGCCACCTTCTCGTCAAAGGCGATGACGCTGATCCGGCGGCCATCGGCCGCCTCGTCCTTCACTTCCTTGGGCTTGAACGGATTGATCCGGTCCACCGCCCCGGTGACGGTGGAACAGCCGGACGTCGCCACCGCGAGGCCGAGGACGACGGCGGTCAATGTGGCGCGACGAACGATCATGAAGAGGCCTCGGAGGCAGTGGAAAACAATGTGTGGAGCCCGGCCATCGCCGCTCCCCCATCAGCCCATTGGCCGACCGCGAAGGCGGATTTGAGGCGGCGAACGGCGCGGATCATCATTCAGCGGGACCAGGGCCAGGACCACCGGCGCCCGGAGGAAGCTGCATGCCCGGGGGCAGACCGGCCGGAGGCGGCGGCGCTTCGGCAGCCATCTTGGCGGCCTTGGCCATCTCCCCGGCGCCGCCGGAGTCAATCAGCGAGATCGCCGCCTTGGCGCGATTGCGCATGCCGGGCGTGGCGTCAAAAATCTGCGAGAGCACGACGAAGTCGGTCCGCGCTTCCTTCACCTTGCCGTCCCGCAGCTTGAGGAAGGCCAGGCCCTCCTTGGCTTCCAGCCGGAAGGGCCGCTTGTCGCCGGCCAGAGGCGTCAGACGCTTTTCAAGGTCTGCGTAAGGCGCGGTGTCGAACAGGGCATAGACGGCGCGCATGCTGGCCCAGTCGGCCAGCGCCGGATCCGGCGACGCCTTCGCGGCCTTGTCGAAGAGCCCGACGGCCTCGGCGACAGATCCTGCCTCAAGACGCATGCCGCCTTGCTGCATCAATGCCAGCGTCTTGTAGACCGGTGTCCCGGTCTTGGCGACGTCGCCAAGCTGATTGAACGCCGTGGAGGTGGCGTTCTCGCTCTGGGCCTTCAGGGCCTGGGTGAGCGTTGTCGACGCCTTGTTCTGAGCGGAGGTCCGCCATGCATCCCATCCCCAGACTCCCAGGGCGACGATAACCAGCAGCACGACAAGGCCAATCGCCCAGGGCAGGGCCCGCTTGGCCATGGCCATATAGCGCTCGGTCCGGAGCTGATCCTCGACCTCTTCGAAAACATCGACCACGAACGGGAGACTCCGGCTGGGAAAGAAATAATGGAGGCGGAACCTATAGGCTCGCCATCAAGGCTGCAACGCGGCGTGAAGATTTCAGTTGAGGGCGACCATATCGCGGCTCTCGTCTTCCTTCTTCCGGCGACGTTCGATGATCCAGACGCACCAGATCGAGACCTCGTAGAGCAGGCAGATCGGGATCGCCAGCATCAGTTGGCTGATAGGGTCAGGCGGCGTCGCAATGGCGGCGACCACGAACACCCCGAGAATCGCATAGCGACGTCCTGTGCGCAGCATCTTGGAGTTCACCAGCCCGGCCAAACCGGCCAGAGTCAGCACCACGGGAAGCTGGAAACAGAGACCGAAGGCCAGAACCAGCGCTGTAATCAGCGACAGATATTCATCGACCTTGGGGGTCAGTTCGACCGACACCCCCGCCGTCGAGATCTGCTGGGACAGGGAAAACCACAGCACGAACGGCAGCATGACGTAGTAGACCAGCGCCGCGCCGATGGTGAACAGCACCGGAGACGCCACCAGGAAGGGCAGGAAGGTGTGCCGCTCCTTCTTGTACAGGCCCGGCGCCACGAAGCTGTAGACCTGCCAGGCGAGCACCGGGAAGGTCAGCAACAAGGCTCCGAAACCGGCGACCTTCAGCTTGGCGAAGAACAGCTCCAGCGCACCGGTATAGATCAGTTTCAGGTGGCCGCCCGAGGTGTGCTGCTGCCCGATCAGCGCCTCGATCAGATCAAACGGACCGTGCTTTTCGCCCTTGGCCTGAAGCGTGGCGAACAGATCGCTGGCGGTTGAAAACGGCTGCAGCAGGAAGCGGAAAATCGGATCGGCGAAATAGAAGCAGATGGCGAATCCGACGGCCAGCGCCAGAACGCAGATGATCAGCCGTCCGCGAAGTTCGACCAGGTGGCTCAGCAGCGGTGCGCGCGAGGCCTCGATCTCGACGTCTTCATCAGGAAGGCTCATGTCGAGGCCTTGGGCTTGCTGCGGCCCGCCCGGGCGGACGCCGCCCCGGACGAGGAGGGTTTGGCGGCCGGTTTGGCGCCGGCCTTGGCGGGCTTGGCGGGCTTGGCGGGAGCGGACTTCGTCGGAGCCTTGCGCGGCGTCTTCGCTTTTGCTTCAGGCGCTGCCGCGGCTGCGGACTTATCCGCGACCGCCTTGGCTCTGGGCTTGCGTGGCGCCTTCGCCGGAACAGCCACTTCAGGTTCGGTCGCCTCGGCAGCGTCCCCGGGTCCGTTGTAGCCCATCGGCGGGGCGAAGCTGATCTCGCCGCCCTTCAGGCCGGCGTCGATTTCGGCGAACACCTGATCGACACCCGGATCCTGGATGGAGGCCGCGGCGTCATGCAGCGGTTGGGTGAAGCTGCCGGAGCGCATGGCCTCGACCTCCTTGCGGAGGTCCTCCAGCTCCGACTGACGCGCCATATCCTCGAAGCTGGCCCGGAATTCGGACGCCATGCCGCGCAGGCGGGCGACGAACTGCCCGACCCGGCGCATCAGCATTGGAAGGTCCTTGGGTCCCACGACGATCAGGGCCACGGCGGCCACAAGCACCATCTCTGAGACGCCGATGTCAGGCGAAAGCATATGTGCGCCTTAGGGCGTTGGACGACGGGCCACAGGGCCCGCGTCAGGCGTGGATCAGGAGACGATCTTGTCTTCGGTCTTGGTCTCGGTGCGCGGCAGCGGCTTGGCTTCCGCCTGGTCCTCAACCTTGCTGTCCTCGCCCTTCAGGCCGTCCTGGAAAGCCTTGATGCCCTTGGCCGCATCGCCCATCAGCGACGACAGCTTGCCGCGTCCGCCGAACAGCAACGCGGCGACGCCAATCACGATCAACCAATGAACCCAGCTGAAACTACCCATAAGGGCCAACTCCTTTTCGCCGTCGCGGCCTCCGCAACGACCGCAGTCAAACGATTATCGTCCTATATAGGCGTTCTCGGGGCGCCGGGCCAAATGAAAGCGGCGCAACCTCCAAGATTGCAGCCGACGCGGCCGGGTCAGTCGCCCTCGCCCACATAGTCCTGGACGAATTCGGGCGTGTCGCCGCCGCCTTCCAGGTCAAGCTCGTCCTCCTCCTCGGAGGCTTCATCGACCAGACTGGGATCAGGGACGGAAAAGCCCGGCGGCAGGTTCATATCCAGCAGACCCAGGGCCTTCATATCGGTCATCCCGGGCAGATCGGCCAGACTGGCCAGGCCAAAGTGCTCGAGAAACAGATCGGTGGTGCCATAGGTCACCGGACGCCCTGGCGTTCGCCGCCGGCCGCGCATGCGCACCAGTCCCAGTTCCAGCAGGACATCGAGGGTCCCGCGACTGGCCTGCACCCCGCGAACGACCTCGATCTCGGCCCGGGTCACCGGCTGGTGATAGGCGATGATGGCGAGAGTTTCCTGTGCGGCCTTGGACAGCCGGCGCGGCTCCTCCCGCTCCTCGGTCATCAGGAAGGCCAGATCCTCGGCCGTCTGGATCCGCCAGCGCCCGGCCACCTCGACCAGTTCGACGCCCCGCCCGTCAAACCGCGACCGCAGGGCCGTGATCGCTCCGGCCACATCGGCGCCCTCGGGCAACCGCCGCGTCAGGTCGGACAGACTCAGCGGCTCGGCCGCGGCGAACAGAAGCGCCTCGACGCAGCGCTCGATGTGATCGACGTCGCTCATGCGGTCGCCTCCGGACGCTTGGTGCGAACCTTCAGATAGAGGTCAGCGAAGGCCTCCAGTTGCCGAGCCTCAAGGGCGCCTTCCTTGACCAGTTCAAGACTGGCCGAAAGGGTCGAGGCCAGATAGCTGGCCTGGCTCGGCCCCTCATCGTCATGGGCCCGCGGCGCCACCCCGGACAGCGGCGTCCAATGGCCAAGCTCCGGCAGCATTTCCCGCAAACGGGACCGCGCATCTTCCAGCGCAAACGCCTTCGGCGCTTCGGGCCGGTAGGTGCGATAGTGCTCGCGCTTCCGCTGGCCGATATAGGCGCTCATCAGCTGGTAGAGGTCGCCTTCAAGCCGCCCCTGTCCGACGACCTTCACCTGCTCGGGATCCCCCCGGGTGAAGACGTCGCGCTGCAGGCGAGGCCGCAGATTGAGGGCTTCGGAGGCCTTGCGTATGGCGTCGAGCTTGGCGAGCCGGAAGGCGAGGTTGGCGGCGATTTCCTCGGCCGGCGGTTCATCGCCCCTGCCCTTTTCCGGACGCGGCAACAGCAGGCGGGACTTCAGATAGGCCAGCCAGGCGGCCATCACCAGATAGTCGGCCGCCAGGGAAAACCGCAGCGACCGGGCGCGGTGGACAAAGGCCAGATACTGTTCGGCCAGCCGGGTGATCGACAGCTTCAGCAGGTCGACCTTCTGGTTGCGGGCCAGCGCCAGCAGGACGTGCAGCGGGCCTTCATAGCCATCGACGTCGATGACCAGCGCCTCGCCGTCCTCGGCCGCCTCGGCGGCGGCCTTGAAGTCGAGGTTCGGCTGGAAGGTATCGCTCATGCCGCGTAGCGACCATCAAACGCCGCTTCGAACCGGGCGGCGGCGTCGACGGCGTCGAACGGTTCAACCACCCTGGCCAGACGGGCCATCGCCGCATCCGCCCGCCGCCGCGCGGCGCCGGACAGTGTCTTGCAGCCCGCCACAACCGCTTCCATCTCGACCATCGAGCCGTTGCAGTGAAGAGCGATGTCGCAACCGGCGGCAAGCGCCGCGCGGGTGCGTTCAGTGAAGTCGCCGCTGAGCGCCTTCATCGACAGGTCGTCGGTCATCAACAGGCCGCCAAAGCCGATGTCCTCGCGGATCACCTTGCGGATCACCTTCTTCGACGTTGTACCGGGGTGATGTTTGTCGATCGCCGTGAACACCACATGGGCGGTCATCGCCATCGGCATGTCCGACAGCACGCGGAAGGGCGCGAAGTCCACGGCCTCCAGGTCGGCAAGGCTGGCCTCGACGACCGGCAGGTTCTCGTGGCTGTCGGCCAGGGCCCGGCCGTGCCCCGGAATATGCTTGATGATCGGCAGCACGCCGCCGGCGATCAGCCCCTCGGCCGCGGCCCGGCCGAGGCTGGCGATCTCTTCCGGGGTTTCGCCGTAGGCGCGGTCGCCGATGATGTCGTGGGCGCCCTTCTGGGGCACATCCAGCACCGGAACAGCATCGACATTGATCCCGAGCGCGCGAAGGTCGTGGGCGATCAGCCGGGCGCCAAGGCGGGTGATTTCCCGCCGAACCAGAGGATCATTGGCGGCGAGGGTCCCGTAGGCCCGGCCGGGCGGGTATTTGCGCCAGTGCGGCGGGCCCAGACGTTGCACCCGGCCGCCCTCCTGATCGATGAGGATCGGCGCGTCCTCGCGCCCGACGGTTTCCCGCAGGGCGGCGGTCAGCGCCCGCACCTGATCGGGCGATTCCACATTCCGCTTGAACAGAATGAAGCCCCACGGCCGGACATCCCGGAAGAAGTCGGCCTCGCGCTCGGAAAGCTCTGTGCCGGCGCAGCCGAGGATGCAGGCGGTTGAACTCACCGGACGAAGCACGACTTTCCGGCCGCCTTCAGGCGATCACAGAAAGCCTGGGCAGAGGCCCGGTCGCCGAAACCGGTGACCGAGGTGCGGTAGAGGGTCTTGCCGCCACTCTCGACGCTCTCGACGGCCTTGCCTTTGCCGGCGGCGTCGCCGGGGGCGATGGCGGCGGCGTCGTTCCAGCCCTTGTCGGCCAGGGCCGGGGACGAGAAGGCCCCGATCTGGACCCGGAAGTTGCCCTTCGCGGCAGGCGCCGGCGTAGCCTTGGCAGGCTCAGGCGTGGGGGCAGGCGCTGGCTTCGCCTCGGGGGCCTTGGGCGCCGGCTGGCTCGGGCGCAGCGGCGTGGCGCTGACCGGCGCCGTGGGGGCCTTGCTGACGACCGGCGGCTCGGGCCGGGGCAGAGGCGTTTCGGGCGGCGGCGCATAGGAAGGATCGGCCGGCGGCAGACCGTCATCCTGATTGTAGATCACCAGACCGCCGGTTTCGTTCTTGGGCTGGTCGTCTTCCTTGGCCGCCGTCTTGGGCTGGGCGACAACGGTTCCAACGGCTTTGGGGGCCTCGCCGTCGCTGCGGAAACCGTCCCGGTAGATGAACCAGGCGCCGATGATCAGAACCAGCAGAACCGCGCCGCTGATGATCAGGGTGACCGGCGCGGGCGATCCGCCGCGCACGGGACGTCGGGCGTCAAACGCCAGAGGAGCGTCGTTGCTGGGCGGGGTATAGGCGCCGCGATTGTAGTCGGACATCGGTAACGGGGCTCCGGGAAACGGCGGGGCGCGATCGGGAGGCCGAATCGCCCCGTCGATCAGACCAGTCTATCGAATCGGTCGGGCCTGCGGCCAGCCGCCTTGACCCGTCAGGTCCAGGTTTCCAGCTGAAACAGTCGCCGATGCTCCTCGATGGCGAAACGATCGGTCATGCCGGCGATGTAGTCGCACACCACCCGGGCTCGACCGGCTTCGTCGCGGTTCTGCGACTTGACGAACCACTCGGTCGGCAGGACCTCCGGCTCGGCCATGAACAACGAAAACATCTCGGCCAGAATGCGGCGCGCCTGACTACGGGTGCGGTTGACCTTCCAGTGGCGGTACATCCGCTCGAACAGGAAGGCGCGGAGCTGCGACAGGTCCTCGACCATATCCGGAGAAAACGCCACCAGGGCCTGGCCCAGGCCGCGGACGTCATCGACGCTGGCGACCCCGGTGATCGCCGCCCGCTTCAGGGTTTCGCCCATCACGTCATCGACCATCGCCCCGATCATCCGCCGCACCGCCTCAAGGCGGGTCAACCGGTCGTCGAGGTCCGGACGCTCGCTGCGCACCCCCTGCAGGATCGGGCCAATCAGCGGCACATCCAGCAGTTCCTCCAGCCGGAACAGCTCGGCCTGCAGGCCATCATCCACATCGTGGTTGTTATAGGCGATGTCGTCGGCCAGAGCCGCGACCTGGGCCTCGGCCGAAGCCCAGCCGCCAAGTTGAAGGTCCAGCTTGTCGTTGAACCGCTTGACCGCAATCCAGCTGGGCCGATCCAGTTTGTCGGTCACCGGACCATTGTGCTTGATCACCCCCTCAAGGGTTTCCCAGGTCAGGTTCAGGCCCAGATAGTCGGGATAGCGGTGCTCCAGCTCGGTGACCACCCGGAAGGTCTGGACGTTGTGATCAAACCCGCCCCACGGCTTCATGCTGTCGTCCAGCGCGTCCTCGCCGGCGTGACCAAAGGGCGGATGGCCAAGGTCGTGAGCCAGGGCGATGGTTTCGGCCAGGTCCGCGTCCAGTCCCAGGGCGCCGGCCAGCGAGCGGGCGATCTGGGCAACCTCCAGCGAATGGGTCAGGCGGGTCCGGTAGTGGTCGCCTTCATGGGCGACAAAGACCTGGGTCTTTTCCTTCAGCCGTCGAAACGCTGTCGAATGGATGATCCGGTCCCGGTCCCGGGCAAAGGGATTGCGCGTCCGGCTGGGCGCGTCAGGGAACAGACGGCCCCGCGACTTCGCCGGAATTTCCGAATAGGGCGAGCGAAACACCGTATAGCTGTTGCCTTCGGGCTGCGTCATGAACGACCTTGAAGTCAGGGGCGCCCCTTTTCACGGGGCGCGGGCATGCACATATAGGACTTCAGAGAGTTTTCCACAGCATGACCGCAACCGCCGTAACCCTTTCCGCCAGCGCCGCCGCCCGCATTCATGCGATCGGAAAGGCCGAAGGTCGCCCGATGATGCTCCGCATCGCCGTCGACGGGGGCGGCTGCTCGGGCTTCCAGTATCGCTTTGATCTCGTCGACACCCCCGAGGCCGACGATCTGAAGATCGAACGCGACGGCGCCGCCGCCCTGGTCGATGATCTGTCGCTGGCCCTGCTGGCCGGCTCGGAGATCGACTTCGTCGACGAACTGGCCGGGGCCGAATTCAAGGTCAGAAACCCCAACGCCAAGAGCAGCTGCGGCTGCGGCGTCAGCTTCTCGCTGTAGGCGGGCGCTTCGAGGATTGGACCGTCTGCTCGCCTTCTTCGGTCGTTTGACGGGCCTTCAGGTCTGGCTTTTCTTTTCCGTCCCATTGCTCTTCGTAGCCGCCATCGCGTCCTTGTGGCTGGGAGAAGTGGCCCTGCGCGCGCTGTTGTTCATTGTGCCGCTCACGGGCTACGTGATCTTCTATTTGACCCCGTTTGCTGCCGCCCTTCGTAAGGGTGACCGGGCGTCCGCGCTCAAGTCGGGCCTGATCGCCCTGGGCGTGCCTGCCGTCGTGGCGATCGGCTATCTGACAACGAGGCAGTGACGAGCAGGCCGCCACCCCGAAGGCGAAGACAGAATTTGGTCGGCCGGCGCGGCTATTCGGTCTGCTCAGGGCGGGCCGCCGTCACCGCCGCATGATCGATGCTGAAGGTTCGCGCCATCCGCCATTGGCCGTCCGGCTCCAGCTTCCACAGGATCGAGAACCGCGCCCGTCCGACCAGGGTTTCGGGACCGTCGCCCTTGCGCTCGTAGAAGACATGACTGCCCTCCTCCACGGCGCCAAAACCCGGGATGGCGTAGACTTTCATCGAGCCGGCGACGAGCTCGCGGCGTGAGCGCCACGCGTCCGGCTCAGCTTTCGCAGGACAGGTTCTGGCGTAGTCGCCGAGAAGAGCCTGCCGATCCATTCGCCCGCCCTTGTCGTGATAAAATTCCATGTCGCCGGTCACCAGATCGCCGAGCGCCGCCGGGTCGCACTGCTCGAACATGACGGTAAACAGCCTGTCGTCGCGCGCCGCGATCGCCGTGGCCAGCTCGGGATCCGCCGGGATCACCACCTCTTGTGGCGACGCAGCCGGCGCCTGGGCCAGGATCATGGCGGACAGAACTGTGGGCAGGATCATTTTCGGCGGCCTTCATTCGTCAGGGGCAAAGCGTCACCGTCACAACCTGCCCCGCGTCAGCCCGTCTGTCTCGTGACAACCCGGCAATGATGATCCCGGCGCCGAAAGCCGATCCCCGGCAATAACGCCAGTTCCCAATTTGCCTTGCAATTAGCATAATTCCTAATTAGCCTTCTTCCTATGAACTCCCTGTTCAAAGCCCTGTCCCACCCCGCGCGCCGACAGATCATCGAGATGCTGCGGCCCGGACCAAAAACGTCCGGCGACATCGCCGCGGCGTTCGACATGGCCTGGCCGACGATCACCGGACACCTCACCACCCTGCGCGACGCCGGTCTGGTGGAGTCGGAGCGTGACGGCGCCTCGATCCTCTATCGACTGAACATTTCGGCTGTCGAGGAAGCCCTGGCCTTTCTGCTGGACCTGATGGGAACCGGCGAGGAGGCCGCGCCCGCAAAGATCAAGGAAGCGCCGCAATGACCCTCAAACTCACCCGCGTCGAAACCGCCGCCCTTGTCGTGCTGGCCCTTCAGCTGACGGCGGCCGCCTACATCGCCACCCAGGGGAGCACCAACCCGATCCCGCTGCATTTCAACGCCGCGGGCGAAGTCGATCGCTGGGGCGACCGGACCGAAGCGGCCGGCTTCATGCTGTTCCTCACGGCCATGACCGTTGTCGTCGTCGGCGCCATTTCCTTCAGCCTCAGGACCAACGCGGATCAGGAGAGCCGGCGGCGCGGCATGATACTGGCCCAGGGCATCGTCCTGGCCATCATGATGTTGATCTCCGTCATACCGATTGCGCTGGCCAGCCCGACATTCGATCCGGCCATGGGCGCCAGCCTGAGCAGCTCCGTCCTCTGTCTGATCCTGACCGTCATGGGCGCCGTCCTCGGAAAAGTCCCGCCCAACGCGCTGGTCGGCGTCCGCACGCCCTGGAGCCTGAGCAGCCGCCTGGCCTGGGATCGCTCCAACCGCCTGGCCGGCCGACTGTTTTTCTGGGGCGGACTGATCGCCCTGCCCGTCACCCTGCTGGCTTCGGGGCCAACAGTGTTCGCCGGACTGATCACCGGCGTGCTGCTGTTCGCCGCCCTGGCCGTCTACGAAAGCTGGCGCGTCTGGCGCACCGACCCCGATCGTCGCCCTGTCTGACCCTTCAATCTGTTCCCACCCGGAGGTCCCGATGAAACTGTCCCTGACCCTGGCGGCTCTGGCTGCGACCACCCTCGGCGGCGCCATGGCGGCTCCGGCCCGGGCCACTGATCCCGCCGTCGAGAGCCAGGTCGAAATACCGGGCGGCCCAGGCCCGCTGAAAGGCGCGATGCTGGTTCCCGCCGGGGTCCGTGGCGGACCTGTGGTTGTCATACTCGCCGGCTCCGGACCGACCGACCGGGATGGCAACAATCCCCTGGGCGTGAAGGGTTCGACCTATCGGCTGCTGGCCGAGGGCCTGGCGCGGGAGGGCGTCGCCTCGATCCGTGTCGACAAGCGCGGCATGTTCGCCAGCAAATCCGCCGCCGCGGACCCCAACGCCGTGACGGTCGACGTTCTTGCCGCCGACGCCTTGGCCTGGGCCGCGAAAGCCCGGGCGGAGACCGGCGCCCCTTGCGCCTGGCTGGCCGGCCATAGCGAAGGCGCACTCGTGGCGCTGATCGCCGGTCAGAAGCCTGACGGGGTCTGTGGCCTGATCCTGCTGTCGGGGGCCGGGCGGCCGATCGGGACGGTGCTTCGCGAGCAGCTGAACGCCAATCCGGCCAATGCGCCCCTGCTGCCTCAGGCCATGGCCGCCATCGATACGCTTGAAGCCGGCGGCGAGGTTGATGTCAGCGGCATGCACCCGGCGCTGATGCCACTGTTTCACCCTGGCGTTCAGGGATTCCTGCGCGCGGAGATGGCCTACGATCCCGCGGCCCTGATCGCCGCCTACAAAGGACCGGTCCTCATTGTTCAGGGAACGACAGACATCCAGGTGTCGGTGAAGGACGCCAACCTGCTGAAGGCCGCCCGGCCGGATGCCAGCCTGGTCCTGCTGGACGGTGCAAACCACTTGTTCAAGACGGCGCCGGCGGATCGCGCCGGCAACCTCGCCACCTATGGCGACCCGTCCCTGCCGCTTGCCCCGGGCGCGGTCGACGCGGTCGCCGGCTTCATCAAAGATCACATGGGGACGAACTGAAGGGCCACGCCCATGGCCATCAGCCACACGGCGGGAACGGCGATGGCGATCCAGGCATGGGGTTCCTGATTCCGCTTCCACGACACCCAGGCGACGAAGGGCGCCAGGATGCAGATGATCCAGAAGCCGACCAGCAGCACAAAGCCCAGCCAGGCGACCGGATTGAGCAGATTAGGCCGGTGATCGAACACCAGCGGCGAAAACAGCGCCCCGACGGCGCCGAACGGGATTAGACCCAGCCAGCCGATCGTGAACAGGCCCAGCAGCATCGCCCGCCGGACCTTCTCCCGTTGATCTCGCCCCTTGAGCCCCTCGGTCATGGGCTCTAGCCTTCCAGCCTCCTGCCGGAGCCGTCAATGCGTATCGCCACGTGGAATGTAAACTCGGTCAACGCTCGCCTGCCGACTGTATTGCAGTGGATCGAGGAAGCTGCGCCGGACGTGGCCTGCCTGCAGGAGATCAAGTGCCTCGACGAGAAGTTCCCGCGCGCGGACTTCGAGCGCCTCGGCTACAACGTCGAGACCCACGGCCAGAAGACCTACAACGGCGTTGCGCTGCTTTCGAAGACGCCGCTTGAGGACGTCATGCGCGGCCTGCCCGGCGCGGAGGGCGCTGGCCCCGATGGCGAGGACGACGATCAGGCCCGCTATATCGAGGCCCTGGTGTCCGGCCCGCGCCCGGTGCGGGTGGGCGGTCTGTATCTGCCCAACGGCAATCCCGTCGGCACCGGCAAGTTTCCCTACAAGCTGGGCTGGATGGAGCGGCTCAACGCCCGGGCCCGCACCCTGCTCGCGTTGGAGGAGCCTTTGGTTCTTTGCGGCGACTACAATGTCATCCCCGAGCCTGAAGACGCCGACAAGCCGGAGGGCTGGCTGGGCGACGCCCTGTTCCAACCCGAGTCCCGCGGGGCCTTCCGCGCCCTCAAGAACCTCGGCCTGACCGACGCCTATATGCAGCTGGATGGGACGCCCGGCGGCTATACCTTCTGGGACTATCAGGCCGGCGCCTGGCCGCGAAACCACGGCATCCGCATCGACCACCACCTGCTGTCCCCGCAGGCCGCCGACCGCCTCACCGGTATCGAAATCTGCCGCGATGTGAGAGGTCGGGAGAAGCCGTCAGATCACGTGCCGGTGGTCATCACGCTGGACCTGTAGAGCCTGACGCAAAAAAGGGGCGGCCCGAAAGCCGCCCCTTCCCTACGCCACTCTACGCTTACGGGCGTACCGGATCAGCTCCGGATCTTCTGCGTCACGACGAAGTTCAACTGGTCGAGACGGGTGGTCAGGGCCCGGACCTCGGCCCGGCTGAGGTCGCGATCGGACCGCTTGTAGCGACGCTCAAGCTGCTCGATGTTGCGCAGCTTGAGGGTCAGGGTCCGGCCTTCGTAGCGGGTCAGGGCGCCGCGATAGACGGCCTGGTCAATCCGGTGGGCGATCTGCTCCTGGCGGGCGTCGATCCGGTTGGCCTGGACCCATTCACGACGGGTGCCACGGTTCCATTCAGACTGACGCGAAGCGGCCTGATAGGCGGGAGCCTGATACTGGCGCTGGCTGTACTGGTCACGGCCATTGTCATTGCGGCCGTGGCCGTAGGACTGGGCGGCGGCCGGCATGGCGGCGGCGAGGGCGGCCGTGGCGGCGACGGCGAGGAAAATCTTGTTCATGGCTTCAACTCCTTTGGTCATGGTCACCCGACCGGGGTGATCACCATGAGAGGAGTTTTAGCCGGCCCGGTCTGAAGCCAACCTGAGCCTGTCGTTATATTCGGTTCATCCAGACAGACGGCGCCGGGTCCGCTAGATCGGCATCCGCATGATTTCCTGGTAGGCGCTGATCACCTGATCCCGGACGGCCATGACCGTCTCCAGGCTTGCCTCGGCCGAGGAAATGGCGGTGACCACGTCAATCAGTTCGCCCTTGCCGGCGACATGACTGGCCATCTGGGTTTCGGCGGCCTTGGAGCTCTGCACCGCATCGCCCATGGCGTTCTTCAGCAGGTCGCTGAAACTGGCCCCGCCGACAGCGCCGGCGTCGGTTCCGGGAATTCCGCCCGCCCCCTGGGTGGCGGCATAGGCCTTGGCGGCGGCGAGAGCCGTAATCATGATTCAGCCGTCCTACTTCTTGAGCAGTTCGAGGGTGCGCATTTCCATCGATCGCGCCGTCTCGATGACATTGAGGTTGGCCTCATAGGCCCGCTGGGCTTCGCGCAGGTCCAGCGCCTCGATCAGCGTGTCGACGTTGGGCATCTTCACATAACCTTCGGCGTTGGCCGCCGGATGACCCGGGTCGTAGGTCATCTTGAAGTCTTTCCGGTCGGGTTCGACCCGGGCCAGCTTGACGCCCTGCCCGCCGCTCACCGACTCCGGCTGGAACACCGAAACCTGACGTCGATAGGGATCGCCGTCGGCCGTACGGGCTGTGGAATTGGCGTTGGCCATGTTCTCGGCGATGACCCGCATCCGGGCCTGCTGGGCCCGCAGACCCGACGATGCGATCTGCATCGTGGTGTTCGCTTGCGACGGAATCTGGGGCATCTAGGGCCTCCCTCTACCGGCCGGGCGGCCGGGCGGCCATGCGAAGCAGGGCCATTGATTTCTGGTAGAAGCCGATCGCCGCATCGTAGTCCATGCGGGTCTCGGTCATCTTGATCATCTGGTCCTCGAGCACCACGCTGTTGCCGTCGAGGGTGGTTTCCGAATCGCCGCTCTTGACCGCCTTGCCGTAAGCCTGAACCCCGCCCTTGCGGGCAAAGCCTGTCATATGTCCCGGCCGGGTCGTTGCGGGCTGGGCCAGGCCGAGCGCCGGACCGGCCTGCCCGCCAGCCTGCCCCTTGAGCTGCATGTCGAAGGTAAAGGCCTTCATGTCGCGGCCCACGTAACCGGGGGTGCTGGCGTTGGCGATGTTCTCGGCAATCAGGTTCTGTCGCTCGGACAGATAGCCCAGGCGATTGCGGAGCATCGAGAAGAGCGGGATGTCACCGATGTTCATGGCGTTTATTGATGAACAAACAGGGTTAATCGGCCCTTAAGTTTTGCAGGCCATCTGGTGGATGTTTCGCATAGGCATCGAGTCTCGATGGACATCCTCCAGCTCCTCCAGGCGATCGCCGCCCTCGCGGTGACCCTTGGCCTGATCGGCCTGACCGCCGTCGGCCTGCGCCGGTTCGGGCCGGACGTCATCTCCCGCTTTCAGGCCACCGCCACGGAACGGCGCATGGCGCTGGTCGAGACCCTGGTGCTGGACCCCACCCGCCGCCTCGTCCTCGTCCGCCTCGACAAGGAAGAGCGCCTCATTCTGATCGGCGAGGGGCAGCTCCTCGAAACCCTCAAACCCCCGAAGCCCTCCCGGACGGCGCGATCGTCCCCGGCGGAGACCGCGTCATGAGCCCCTCTTCCCTCATCACGCGCCCGTCGCTTCGCCTGCCCCTGGTCCTGGGGGCGACACTGATCGCAGCCCTCTCCCTGCCCGGCATCGCCGCCGCCCAGGCGGTCAATATCGATCTGGGAACCGGCGCCGGCCTGACCGAAAGGGTGGTGCAACTCGTAGGCCTGATGACGGTGCTGTCGCTGGCGCCGTCGATCGTCATCATGACCACCAGCTTTGTCCGCATCGTGGTGGTCCTTGGCCTGCTCCGCACCGCCCTTGGCCTGCAGCAAAGCCCGCCCAACGCCGTGCTGATCAGCCTGGCCCTGTTCCTCACCGCAATCGTCATGGCCCCGACCTTCCAGAAGTCCTACGACGAGGGCGTTCGCCCCCTTCTGGATCAGCAGATGGAGCTGCCGCAGGCCTTCGACGCCGCCGCCTCGCCGGTGAAGGTCTTCATGCTCAGTCAGGTCGACAAGGACGATCTGGCCCTGTTCGTGCGGCTCTCGAAGATTCCCAAGCCCGCGACCGCCGAAGAGACGCCCCTGCGCGTGGTCACGCCGGCCTTCATGATCAGCGAACTGAAGCGCGCTTTCGAGATCGGCTTTTTGCTGTTCGTCCCGTTCCTGGTCATCGACCTTGTCGTCGCCAGCGTGCTGATGAGCATGGGGATGATGATGTTGCCGCCGGTCGTCATCAGCCTGCCCTTCAAGCTGATCTTCTTTGTGCTGGTCGACGGCTGGCGACTGGTGGCGGGCAGCCTCGTCGAGAGCTTCACACCCGGCTAGATCACGTCGAGTTTGGATTGAACCACTCCAATCTCGAAAAACGTGATCGATTCTAAATGTTTAGAGCGGGTTTGACGCGAAAAGCCGGTATCCACCTTTTCGCAACCCGCTCTAGCGTTGAGTTTAACCGGCCTTGGACGGCGCCTTGGCGGCCGCCTGTCGCGTCGGCGCGCCGACCGGAGCCGGCGCTTCCCTGAACTTGCTCTTCATGCGCGCGACCCAGCCGTTGAAGGCTTCGGTCTCGGCGACCGAGCGGCCGAAATCGGCGGTCGTCAGTCGTCCGCCGTCCATCGAGGCGAAAGCCACCTTCAGGGCTTCGGGATTGCGTCCGTCACCGAATTTGCCCTCGAAACGGTCGCGCATCCTCTGCAATGAGGCCTCGTCGCCGGCCAGGCTGTAGGCCACGCCGGCGCGGAGCAGGCGGCCCTCCTCATCGGCCCGCAGCGGCAGAACGCCCTTCCAGCGATCGCCAAGGGTCTTCTCGTAGAGGTCGCCGGCCAGAGGCCAGCTCTTGCCCTTCCAGGCAATCTCGGCCCGGACCTCCAGGCCTTCCAGACTGGTATCGTCCTGGATCACCTCAAGCGCCGCATCCAGTCTGCCCACCCCCATCAGGGCGCGTGCGGTAATGATCCGTCGCTCGGCGTTCAACGCGTTGGGCAGCAGCGTGGTCCGGGAACCGTTGATCGCCGCGAGCGCCTGCTCCGGCTGGCGGTTCATCAGGTAGATCAGGGCCAGATCGGTCGCCACCTGAGCCTTGGGCACGCCATCAAGCCGGTTATCAACCTGATACTTCAGCAGTTCGGCCGCCTGATCGAGCAGATCCACGTCGACCAGCCTGCGGACCATTTTGCGAACCATCAGATCGCCGTCGGCGCCGATCGGCGTCAGGTCCTTGAAATCCTTGAACAGGCCGAGCGCCTGGATGGGTTCCAGGCCGTCGGCCAGACCGTCGAGGAACAGGGCGCGGAAGGCGGCCGACAGATCGTTCTGCAGGTCCACCGCCACGGGAAGATCGGGCAACCGGGTGCCGGCCGACCGCAACGCTTCAAGCGCCTCGCGATAGCGCCCCTGGTTGAGATAGAGTTTGCCGAGCAGGCGCACGGTCTCGAGTTCAGTGGCGTCTCCGCGCCAGCGATAGCGCAGACCGTCGAAAACCTTGACCGCCTGCCCCGGTGTTATCTTGCCCTGCTCGAGCTTGATCTGGGTGGCGTTCAACAGCGCCGGCGAGGCGTACTGCTCCAGCGGGGCCTTGGCGATCATCTCATAGATCGCCAGCGCCTTGTCCTTCTCACCCTTGGCCTGCAGCAACCTGGCCTCCACCAGGCGGTTGGCCATTTCCTCAGCGGCGGGAAGACCATCAATCGCGGCCCGGGTCAGGCAACTGGCGGCGCTGCCATAGTCCCCCAGGGCGATCGCGGCCTCGGCGTCCGCACGCTCGAAACGGGCCCGCCAGACTGGCGGGAACAGCGCCATGGCCTGCGAGGCCTGGGCGAATTTGGCGCGCGCATCGCTCCATTGGCCTTGCCGGGAAGCGATGTATCCGCGCCAGGCTGAACTGGAGGGGTCGTCTCCCAGCACGCCGACCGACAGGTCGCTGTCGGCTTCCTTCAGGCGGCCGGCCATGACGCGCGCGATGCCGCGCAGCCCCCGGAATTCGGAATCGCCCATCAGGGTTTCGCGGGAGCGGGCGGCGGCGTTGAGCACGCCGATCGCTTCGTAGGACAGCTCCGATCCGATGAGGAAACGCGCCAGAGCCATCCTCGCCTCGGTCGGCGCCGCATCACCTTTGGCGACTTCCGCGGCGGCGGCGGCCATCAAGGTATCGTACCGCGGCATGAAGCCGCCATCGGCGGTCTTGCCCCATTCGGCGCCGATCAACGACGGCATGGCGGCCCGGGCGGGCGCGCCCATGGCGGAGGCCACCTCGCGGCTGTCGCTCAGCCAGGCTGGCGACAGGGTCAGGCCCGAGGCGCGGCCCACGGTCACCAGATCGCCATTGACCGCCATAGACAGTCCGGGCGCGTAGGTTTCAATCGCCAGGCCGTGAATTGTCTTCAGCAGGGCCAGATCCACATAGGCCCGCCGAGAGGACAATCCCTTCGCGGGGGCGAGCGCGGGCACGACGCCGATGCGGTCGCCAACGGCAGGGTCGTCGATCCAGACCGGGACCCCGGCGCCGGCCATGGTCGCGGTCAGGGCCGCCTGCGAGGACTCGGCGTCACGCGAGACGGAGACTGTGCCGCCGCCCTGGTCGCGGGCGGTCGGCGCACCGCCGCCCAGGGTAACCGTCCAGGTCGCGCCCTCCCCGCTGACGGAAACCGGAATGTCGCGCGCCACGACCATGCGCATGGCGGCGTAGGACTTGCCGTTGAGAGTCTGCAGTCGGCGGTAGCGGTTGCTGTTGGAGTCCAGCTTTCCGACATCCAGCCGCCCGGGAGCGTCAAAGACGATCCAGAGGGCCTCGCCGCGCCGGAACACGGCGGCGCCAAGCGGCGCTCGCCATTCGAACCGCATTTTGGTTTCGGCGGCAGTCTGCTCGACCTTGACCGGCACGAGACCATTGATCGGGGTCGGATTGGGTCGCGGTGGGGCGGTGG
>Ga0209066_10000619_pt1 | contig 51118 bp, 37 predicted proteins | sample All_14_2_FD_187198 | JGI IMG/M metagenome (GOLD analysis project Ga0209066, IMG submission 187198) | Freshwater microbial communities in response to fracking from Pennsylvania, USA - Allegheny Zone_MetaG_DW_15 (SPAdes) (version 2) ... | reverse complement strand
AATCGGTCTATTCCCCCCGCCCCCCCCCCATATATATGAATAATTATCATATTTAGGCATAAAACGTTCTTTGCCGTTTGGTAGATTATGTTCCGATCAAACGATTAAAACACTTCTTTTGTGGCGGCTTCATCCTTGGTGAGTTGCTGAGTTAATCTTAAAGTCAACCATGAACCATTAGTGTTATTCAACCTGCGTAAAATGTTTAGAGTCAATGTTGATATACCCTTGTATAGTTAACAATAGTATTTCGTAGATTCTACACGGTTATCTTCTTTTGTTGAGTATCATTAAGCATGTTTGATATTAAGTTGTTTTGAGTCCTTGCATTTTGGTATTATTTCAAATTTCAAAAAAATTGATGCAAGGAGTCTTGAAGTTCTCGGTTTATTAAATTTTAAAGAAAGTAACAAATGAAATCACTTATGAGTGTAATGGTAGTTTTAATTGGTCTACTCTCCTTCTCAAAACCAATGGAAGCGCAATCTTTCCAATCAACCTTTGTGTATTGTAATGTTATCTATTCAGGAAGCCCTTCGGTTGAGTATCAGTATTACCAAGTGTATCTTAGGGTGACCACAACAGATGGACATCATGTTGATGAATATCTGGCTATAGATCTTATTCAACCTAGTGAACTTAATAATCCACATAGTTTTTATGGCGATTTACAAGTTTGGGTTCCTGCACTGATACATAAAGGTTATTATAGAATTGGTGTTGCTGTGGTAGGTGTTCCGGTTACACCTCCTGTAGGTGTTCCAACTCCAGTAGTATTGGCAACACGTGCTTCTGAATGGTGTGATTTCTCTGATTTGTCTTCAGGAATGACCATTGAATTGTAGATATTACTGAGTCTTTGGGTCTGACAGTTTTGTTAGACCCCTGATTTTGTATTTTTATAGAATAGAATAATAACCCTTGATTGGGGAATGGTAGAATTGGCTTGTTATGTGATTCAATACTATTTATATTAATATGTAATATGAATATAAGGCTTTTAAGGTGGTTTTTAGTTTTAATAATTTTAAAATGTTATGTGCCTCTATTCGGTCAGGGGGAATGGAATAACTGGTATTTTGGAGACAAGGCAGGGGTTACGTTCCAAAATGGTTCACCTCCAACTGTTTTAATGAATAGTGTTATGCCTGCACCTCATGTTTCCAATGTAATCTCAGATTCTTCTGGACAGTTACTTTTCTATACACAAGGCGGAATTTTATATAATAGGCTTCATCAGATTATGCAAAATGGGTATGGATTGCATGGTGGAGAAGTGCTTGAGAATGTTGTTTCAGTTCCACTGCCTGGAAGCCGTACTTTGTTTTATATCTTTACAAATGGTTGGATAAAACCACCTCCATATACTGGTTATACATTTGAGTTTAATATTGTGGACATGACTTTGGATAATGGAAATGGTGGAGTATTACCAGGATATAAAAATGTGCAGGTACCTGGGGCAGAATTATCAGATGGTGGGATCACTGCAGTGGTACACCAAAATAATCGAGACTATTGGATAATCGTTCCTGTTTCTGAAACACCTAAGCGATTCCATTCATATCTATTAACCAAAGGAGGACTTCAGCCACCTGTCATAAGCCTAATGCCAATGTTAAATACATGGCTGGGTGGTAAAGTAATTCACCGGATTCGAGCTTCACAGGATGGTAAGAGGATTGTGGCCACCACATATATTAATGATGAAGAATTAGCCTATTTTTCTTTTAATTCAACAACAGGGGTCATTTCTTCGTTGTTTAATTTTAAAATTCCCGGAAATTACTATCCTTATTCTACCGAGTTTTCGGTTAGTAATAGATATCTTTATGTTTTTGCTATGAAGGGAGGAGTAAATAATCACACTATTTGGCGATTTGACACAAGTAAAACTGATTCAACAGAGTTTGTAAAATCAGGTGAGAAGGTTGTTGATGAGAATTATTTCGGAAAAATGCAATTGGGGCCTGATAATAAGATATATTTATCAAAACGGAATATTTTTGTTACAGGTATTGATTCCTTGAGCGTTATTCAATATCCTGATCTTCCTGTTGACCAATGTGGATACCAGGATAATTATGTTGGACTTCAAGGCAGGTCTACTGTGGAATGTCTCCCTTCTTTTGTTCAACGCTACTTTGCCTATATCCACCACACTGGTTTCTGTCAGGGAGCCTCGATTTGTTTTGAACCCAACACTTGGCCTCCCCCTGATTCTTTGTGGTGGGACTTTGGAGATCCATCTAGTGGCTTGGCAAACTTCTCGAATGATAGTACTCCTGAACACATCTTCAATACCCCTGGAATCTATACCGTTAAGATGATCGTTAGGCACGTAGATATGCGCTACGATACAGCTACTCTTAACCTCACCATAGAACCTCAGCCAATGCCAAACCTTGGTCCCGATAGAATGGTCTGTCAGGATCAAACGGTGATTCTTAATGCAGGCTTTAATCCGCAATGGACTTACCTCTGGAGTACGGGAGAGACCACTCCAACAATTACCGTAACCAATACAGGCACCTACTCGGTAACCGTTACCTCGCCCAATGGGTGTACCGGCTCTGATGAGGTGGTTCTAAGTATCATTCCCGGGAGCACTCCGGAGCCAAAGCCGATAAAGCATAATTGAGGAAGGGTGGGGGAGACTATGTGACTAGGAGACGATGAGACTAGGAGACGATGAGACTAGGAGACTAAGAGACTTTGAGTAAATCGAGATGCTAATATTTGTGATGTGAATAGAGATGGGCTATTTAAGCTTCTGAGAGGGATTTGGGTTAATTATTATTAAATGAAGTGTTTTTATGAGTAATAAAGAAGAAAAGACGACTATTAACCGGGATTGTTGGGATAGTCGCCTCTTCTTGTAATTTCAATGTAAAATACTCTTACCTTATAACTTGTAATCGTGTTGACTGGACTCCTGCGCTAGATATAAATCGTAAGATATATATTCCAACGGGTAGGTCAGAGACAGTAATCCGATTTTCTTGAGGTTTGAAAGATTTGATAGTTTTTCCAGTAATGTCAATTACCTCAATCAGATTAACGTTCAAATTGTTTGAGAAGTTAACAAATTCATTAGCTGGATTGGGTGCCAGCCTTATTCTTTGATCTGTTTCTTTTATTCCTATTGGTGATGGATCTGTTACGAATATCTTTAAATGCCAATCAGCTGAAAGGTTTTCTGATATTCCTTTAATTGTAATTGTAGTTTCGCCAATGTGGTCTGGTATTGCAGTTAACTCTAGGAGCTTCTCTTCTAATTCTACAGATATTGGATCGGAAGGAGATAATGGGGTTAAATGGTATTGTATGAGGTAATCGGGATCATCCGGATCGGTGAATAGCCCACTTAAATCATAAGTAAATGGGGCAAAGTTTTTCTCCAAAAAGAGGGTGTCATCTTCCTTTGTTGAAACAGGCGGTAAGTCAATCAACTTTCCCCCAAAGTCGTCTATAGCAAAATAGGCCGGTGTTAGTAGTCCCCCGCCATTTTTCCTTGAACCGTCCATTGTAAATCGAACCTTGCTAACTGTTCCTAGTGAACTTAGATCGAACCATTCCCAGTTTGTTACAATAAAGTGCTTGGCTGGATCAAGATCACGGAAGTCGGCTAAGTAGAATGTAGTTTCTGAGGTCTGAACTCCCTCTTTGTTGAATCCTTTGGCTATGACAGCAAGCCAATCACCGAATCCAAAGGGTGTCACTAGGCCATTCTCTCCTGTAAGTAGATTGTCTTTAACCCAGGCTGTATTGGTGATCCATGTTCCAGTAATAATATCACCATCTTCTTTATGCATTGGTTTGACCTCAACAGGGAAGCCGAGCGCATAGACTATTCCATAGTTATCACTTTGGTTATATCCACTACCTATGCAGTTTTTGAATTGCGATGATTCGAAACTCATAGGATCCCAATTGCCATCGGTCAGGTTGGCAGATGCGACACCTCCCCATGTTAGCCATTCAGGATACCAGAAACTTGAGAACTGATAGGAGCCACTGTATACAACACGGTTATTTAAGTCGGTAGTGGAGTCGCCAAAAGCATAGGATTCGGGATTCATTAAAATGTCATCGAAATGCGCAATTACCTTTTCCGGTTGGCTAATTATAAGTAGTCTTGTTGTGGCAGTCGCTCCTTGTTGGTCTCTTACTGTCGCTGTTAAATATCCGGTGTTATGTACCTGGAGGGTGATAGGAAGAGCGGTGCCTTGTAAGATTCCTTTGTGCCATTCAATCGTATAGGGCTCAAGACCTCCCTGAATTATTGGGTCTATCGAGGCAGTTGATCCAAGTTGACAATAAAGTGTGTCTGTTTGAAATTGAATGGATAGAGTCAGTGGTTCTCCATTAAAGTTATCAATATCTACAGTTTCTTCCGAAGCTCTTAGTTTGAAGTATTTGACATTGGGTACCACTCGGGTAGAGAGATAAGACCAAGTCTCTTTTTCTGGAAGATCCCATGAAGCTAAAACTTGGTTTGATGTGTTATAAGCGGTTAGTTTGGCGGTTGATGCGGTTCTGTAGAACAGGCCGGGTACCGTTAACCCCGTACTGGTATTTACAAGGGTGATGATTCCTTCCTGATGCGGGCTGACTCTTGCAAATTGTACCGATTGATTAACTCCTTCACCAATAACGCAAGTCATTCCTTCAAACGCAGATGTTTCATCAATAAAAGAGGATGCATTTGGTGTTACCGGTTCGAAGGTTGATACAGCTGATTCTCTAAAAGGGGTAGTAAAACTTAGTTGGGCAATTGGCTCTGACAATAAACCGTTTGAGTTTTTAAGTACTCCAAACCAATGGTATTGGGTGTTTTCAATCAGATTTAAGTGAGTTGTAATTTGTTCTATGTTATTCTGGGTCAAAATACTGTTTCCAGACTCTATTATTTCTAATGCAGAGGGTTGAAGTGATAAATCTGATGTGATAAACCAAAAAAGAGTATCAATCTCACTGGTTTTGATCTTGATTTCCACGCTTAGGGGGTAAACATTATTGACGTATGGATAACCGTTAGCGAATGAGGGTGCAATCAGGACTGGGATAAAGTACTCATCAGCTCCGATATAGGGAGTGGTTGCGCTTCTCTCCTCAAGATCAAAATCATTTGTAATAAATGGATATGGTATAGCAACTTTTGCCCATGTGTTGTTAGATGTAAGATGAAGATCATCACTGCCTATAAATTCGGGAGTGTTGATGATAGAATTGTTTTCAACTCCCATTGCATTTACTTCTGATAAAGTGGTAAGCAGGGTACTTTGGATGAAATAGATTGGATTGCCTGCTGAGAACAGAATGTTGTGATCAGATGTAATATTGGTTAGATAGGCGCTGCGATTAACCCTTATTGAGTATCCACCTGATTTGTTAATCAGAATATTATTGAGGATGTTCAAACTAACAGGGGTTTGCGATGCAGATCCTAAGATAGCTAAAGCCGCTGATGTTGTTGATGTTAAGCTTGAATTACCAATGCTGACAGTGTTGTAAACGACATCAGTATAAGAACAAGCCTTGTCAAGAATTATTCCATAGCTGAGATTATATCCATTGCAAAAGTTAACAATGTTGTTAGAGACTCTTATCGGTATAGACTGAGTTCCGGTTGATGGACGTAATTCAATCCCCGTGGAGTACTGGTTCAGAGTGAGGTCTAATTTGTTTCTCGTAATTTGACTCTCTCCGATTAATCGAAAGGCATCAATACCCTGAAATCCTGTCTTTGTGGTTTGTGTGTTGAGAATAGTATTACCTATGATCATACAATTAGCCTCATCCTGAATATAGATTGCTTTTGACCCTTGGTTTTGGAAGAGGCAATTTATAATCTTTCCGCCCGATTCTTTTGATAAGGCTACATAACTGGTGCCTCCCAGTTTAGCTCCGATGTAACCGCCGGTGAATATACAATCCTGAATCAGGATCGAATCATTGTTTCTTCCCTCTGTATCCTCAGCTTGCATCTTGAGTAGGTTAATATCGCGACCGTAGTCTGTGGAAATTGGGGAAGTTAGATTACAGTTAAATATTTTAATATGCTTTGACTTCCCATAAACAGCCACCACTGCATCGAGTGAGGTGTTTTCTGTCTTGATGGTGAGGTCTTTGATTGTAAGATGATCAGTGCCCTTTATGTTTATTACTCCCATTAATGGCATCCCGGAAACAGGACTGTTTACCTCAAAATTAACTTGCACTTCGCCTGACATATCAGGGGCTTTTTGAATAATGACGTTTTTGTCGGTTGAGGCGCCCTGTAATTCGGGGATAATGATTTTTTCGTTATAACTACCGGGTTCAATGTTGATAATCACAGCGTTTTGTAGCGGTTGTGAACTGATAAAGTCAACAGCTTGCTGGATCTTTAAAAAGTTACAGCCAGCCGAGGTTCCAACCCGAATAATATCTGCTGATGCTATTCCGTATTGAATCTCGCTTTGTTGGCCAAGAAGCTGAATTGGAAATGAGGTGCTAATAAATAGCAGGAAAAGCATAAGGCTTCGTTTAAAAGTATACCGTCTCATTGTATGAAAATTAAGTTAGACAATAGGTTACAATGGAACGGTTAGCCTGTAAGGGGAATAGTATAGACATGACTGTCTATAGCTGTTATTTGCTTTAACTCCCGAAAGCAGGCATAACCGGAGTATTTTGGCAGGTTTTCTGACTTATTCCCTGAACTGCGCCTTCCCAGAAGTTAATCAAGTGGCATAAAAGCAGTTCGCTTAACGGAACTTACAGCAGCGGGTACTGTTGCCGATTCTAACGGCATTCCCTTTGTCCTTCTCTTTTTAGTTAGAAGGAACCAAAACATGACGCAAAGGTATTACTTATACTTGATTTTAGTAGCTTTACTTCACAAAATCTAAATGATTCTGATCATTCTTGTTTCAGGTCATTTGTTGAATATTAGACCATTATGAAGAGAAATTTTTTAGTTCTTGCCTTTCTGATAGGCTTAATTCCAAGCCTTTTGGGTCAAACAAATCAAGTAGAGATTAAAGTCCGTGACTTTGAAGGTCACTTGGCGTTCCTCTCGTCAGGATGGTTTGAGGGGCGAGAGACAGGAGAGAATGGTGGCTATATGGCTGCAGATTATATTGCATCGCAGATGAATAGAATGGGGTTGCAGCCAATTGGGGATAGAGTGGCTTTTCAAAGCGGACAAACTGGTTTGCTAAAGGTGCCTTTAGTAGGATCCGATCAAGTGTATAATCAGTTCTTTCCTCTTGAAAGATATGGGGCTGGAGTTGCATCTCTTGGTCTTGAGTTAACTAATGGAGGGCAATCAATTCGTTATCTGCTAAAAGATAGTACCGATTTTCGTTTTGTTTTAAGATCAGGATCATTTGAGCTTGATGCTTCTCCGGTCTTTGTTGGTTATGGAGTCGCTTCGGAAGAGCTTGGTTACAATGATTATAATAGTGTTGATGTAAAAGGTAAGGTTGTAGTTTTAATTAGAGGGTTTCCGGGGCAGGATGATGTTAATTCGTTGGCTTGGAAAAAGGTAGGAAGTGTTTTAGAGCGAAAGGGTTTCTCAAACGAGGAAAAGGCTCAGATCGCTCTTAAAAATGGTGCTTCAATGGTTATTGAAGTTAGGAACCCATTAATTAAAAGTAGCAGCCAAATGCCGTTAACGGGCACAGCTATAAAACCTTTATCGATATATGCTGATGGAGTTAGTGATGAGCAGTACTCAGATCTTGAATTTTGTTTCCCTAACTCAGGAGATAGTGAAATTCCATGGGCTAAATTAAACAGGTATTGGGCATCAAGATTATTCAGGCAAGGAGAAACTAGCCTTGAAGATTGGATTCTTCAGAATGATAAATCGGCAAGATCATCTTCATTTGTTTTTAATGATATCAGGATTTTCTCGAAATATGAGGTCAGAAAAAGCAATATCTTGGTTAGTAACCTACTTGGAATGATCAAGGGCGAAGATACAACTAAGACAATCGTCATTGGGGCGCATTATGACCACTTAGGCAAGAGGGGGGAGGATATTTACTATGGTTCTGATGATAATGCGTCAGGAACAGCGGGAGTGCTTTCTTTGGCGGAATATTGGAGTAAGAGAGATGTCAAACCGAAATACAATTTGCTCTTTGCTGCCTGGACGGGTGAGGAAAAAGGAAAGCTTGGCAGCAAATGGTTTGTCAAAGAGTTAAAATCATTGCGGTCGGAGATTATTCTTTATATGAACTTCGATATGATTTCACGTTCTTCTCCATTTGATGTCGATTGTGACTCGATTAGTGTTGGCATTCCTCAAAACTGCACCAATCTCAAGACCCAGGTTGGTAGACTCAATGCGCAAATTGCAACACCCTTTAAGTTAGATCAATGGAATTCGGGGGCGCATGGTGGAAGTGATTATGCTCCCTTTATAGGAGCCGGTGTACCCGCTGTAGCTTTCTTTTCAGGTTTTCATGCAGATTATCACACTCCTGCTGATCGATTCTATAAGGCAGATCTCACAAAGATGAATAGGATTGTTAATCTGGCTAATCAGATTATCATCTGGGCATTAGAAAACCAGAAGGAGATTGGTAAACCTTAAGCACTTTTAAGTGTTTGTTAAATTGAATATGAGATACGATCAACCGTTCTCATTAAATAACTTGTCTAATAAACAATGAATTAAATTCTATGGCACTAATTGAATTTGTTAGCGAAGAAAACGCACAAGGTGAAGTAGCGAATGTTTATAACACTTTAAAGGAGAAGTGGGGTTTTGTACCCGATGCGCTGAAACTATTTAGCTCCAGCGAGTTCTTGATTAATCATGTTTTCTCAAGTATTGGTTATTTTAGTACCAATTTGGATCTGGGTGGTAAGTTGTTGGCTCTAATTCGCCTTATGGTATCTGAAGAGGAAAAATGTGTCTTCTGTATTAGTATGAACAGGGGAATATTAATGCAATATGGTTTTTTGCCTGAACAGCTTGATGCTATTCAGTCAGATATCGAAAACGTATCTCTTCCTGAAAATGAGAAGAGTTTATTGAAATTTGCATTGAAGGTGGTAAAGAACAGTTCAGGTGTAACCAGTGAAGATGTTCAAGGCTTAAAGAGCCTTGGCTGGACAGATAAACAAATCCTTGAGGCTGCATACCATGCTACAAACCAACTGTCTACTGATAAGCTATTCAATGCTTTTCAGATAAACAATGACATGTAATGGGGTATTGTTTCTAGGTACTGAATGGGTTGAGTGGCCTTTGCAGAATTTAGTCGATTTCTGTTGCCCTGGTTACTAAAAGCTTATCTACGCGGCTCCCATCCATATCGATGACCTCGAATTGAAATCCGTTGTAGGTAAACTTGTCAGTCTCTGATGGGACTTTTCCTAAGAGATGCATAGCCATTCCCCCCATTGTGTTAAATCCACTCTCTTCAATATCATCAAACTTAACGATATTCATGGCCTCCATGAAGTCGTTGATATGCATAGAGCCGTTAACCAGCATCGATCCATCTTCCCGTTTGGTAATAATGTCGTCAGCTTCTTCAGATTCTTCGGGTATCTCACCCAGAATGGTTTCTGTAAGATCATGAAGGGTTAAGATTCCCTCAACGCCACCATACTCTGATATGACGATTCCAAAGTTCTTTTTGTTCTCACGAAAAAGTTCAAGTGCTTTTTGGGCTGTGAGGCTTTCAGGTAGGTAAAGAGGGGATTTGGCGACATCGGTAAGGTCGGTACTTGTTATATGCCCTTTGTAAACTATTTTCAGCAGGTCTTTAACGGCAATAGTACCGATCACATTTTCTATATCTTCTTTACAAAGGAGGTATTTTGAATGATTCTCAGTCTCTATTTTGTCAATAATCTGATGGATAGAGTCGTTAAGTTCGATATAGGATATTTTTTTTCTATGAGTCATTAATTCATGAACTCTAGTCTCGCCGAATCTAAAAACCTCTTTTATCATTTGTGTTTCATCCTCATCAATAACTCCTTGTTCGCTGCTTTGCTTGATGATTTGACGAATCTCTTCTTCCGTCATAAACCTGGTCTCGTTTGTCTTAATACCAAGAGTTCTATTGATAATCTTGGTTGAGGAGGTTAATACCCAGACAAAGGGATAAACAATTATAGTTACTCCTGACATTGCTGGGGATAGCGTAATGGCGATTCTTTCTGGTGAACTTAAAGCGATTGATTTAGGAACTAATTCACCTATTACCAACGATAAATAGGTAATTGATCCAACTACGGTAATAAAAGCGAGGTCTGGGGCATAAGAAGCTAAGACAGGGATTGAATTGAAAAAAGGTACTAAAGAGGAGGATAAGGTGATACCACCATAGGCTCCAGAAATGATCCCAATCAGGGTGATTCCAACCTGAATGGTAGAGAGCATTTTCTCGGGTTCTTTTAAAATTTTCAGTACACGACCTGCTTTATGAGACCCGCTTTGTCTCATTGTTTCGAGTTTAGCGGTAGAGGAAGAGACTAAGGCCATCTCATACATTGAAAAAAGGCCATTAATTAAGAGAAGAATAAGTATAAATGTGAGTTCCATTTCAGGTAATAATCTAGTTGGAAAGGGCTTTACGCAGTTTTAGAAGCTTATTCTTGACCTGTTGTAATCTGGATACGACCTGACTGTTTTTGTCGAAGATTGTATTCTTATTCTTCATTTTGTCGGCCGCCCCAGAAAGGGTGAAACCTTGAATACGAATAAGGTCTTGAAGAATTTTTAATTTACCGATATCTTCAGGTGTGTAGTATCTAACAGCCCGATTATTTCGTCGTGGGGTGATGACCTTTGTTTCTTTCTCCCAAAATCTCAATGTGCTGGGAGCTTCTCCTAACTGTTCAGCGACTTCATGGATAGACCAGTAAAGTTTCTCTCTTTCTCCTGACTTAAAGCTTGGCATAGTGGTTGTTATTTTTCTCTGTCAAAGTTTGGAGATTGCGAAATTAGCTCTTGGTAATCTGAGGGTTTCATGTCGTTAAAGAAGTAGAACACAGGGTTAACCTTTCGTCCGTTATAGTTAACCTCATAATGCAGATGAGGCCCGGTGCTAAGGCCGGTATTTCCAACTTGTCCAATGGTTTCTCCCCTTTTAACGAGTTGGCCTGGTTTAACATTGAAGTTATTGAGATGGGCATAGACGGTTCTATAGCCAAAACCATGGTCGATGATCACTTTCTTTCCATATCCATCACGGATGTCTCGTGCCGCTTCAATGACCTTTCCGTCGCCTGTTGCATAAACCGGGGTTCCTATAGCAGCTGTGAAATCTAATCCTTCATGGAATATCCTTGTCTTAAAAATGGGATGTATACGATAGCCAAAATAGGAAGAGACATATTTCAGGTATCTATTGCTGATGGGTTGAATAGCAGGGATATTAGTTAATAGTTTATCTTTTTGCTTAACAAGTTTGTAGATCTCGTCGAAAGAACGCGATTGAGCGTAAAGTCTACCTGCGATTTTATCAAGCTTTTTGGTTGTGTTTATGAGTAGATCACTGTTTTTATACCCTTCAAGCTTGGCATATCGATCTATTCCCCCAATACCGGCATTTCTGATATTGCTGGGAACTGGCTCAGCTTCAAAGATCATGCGATACATGTTGTCATCTCTCTTTTCAATATCAGTGAGCACTCTATCTATCTGCTCCATGCGGTCATTTAAGATCTGATACTGTAATTTTACCTCCGCTATCTCTCGTTTTAATGCTTTTTCTCGAGGTGAGGGGAAAAAATAGAACATTACCGTTACTGCTACAGCAGAAAAGACTAATCCGGAAGTTAAAAAAGCTAATAGTTTACGGATACGATCTCTTAGCCTTACTTGTATTATTTCATAAGTTAAAGAGATAGGATCAAATTGGTATCGGTGTTTCTTAGCCATTATTATTACTTACGTGTCGACAATTTTTTTGAGTTAAGGTGCTAATAAGGTTTGCCTGATTCGCAAAATTAATGAAATCGATTAATTTTGCAAGTTTTTACGACTATTGCTTATCTGTACATAGCCTGATTTTGTAAAAATCTAAGATAAATAAATATTTGCTCAATGACTTCAGCACAAATTCGTCAAACCTTTTTGGACTTCTTCGCCTCCAAACAACATGCCATAGTGGCTTCTGCTCCTATGGTAATTAAAAACGATCCTACCTTGATGTTTACCAATGCAGGGATGAACCAGTTTAAAGATATCTTCCTTGGTAATGTTGAGAGGAAATACTCCAGAGTAGCGGATACGCAAAAATGTCTGCGTGTCTCAGGTAAACATAACGACCTGGAGGAGGTTGGCCATGATACCTATCACCATACTATGTTTGAGATGTTGGGGAACTGGTCTTTTGGTGATTACTTTAAACAAGAGGCTATTTCATGGGCTTGGGAACTCTTGACTGAAGTCTATAAACTGGATAAATCTCGTCTCTATGTGACCATCTTCGGGGGTGATCCTTCTGATAATATGGCTGTCGATGAAGAGGCTCGTGAGTTCTGGAGAAAACATATCTCAGATGACCGTATCCTGTTAGGTAGCAAAAAGGATAACTTCTGGGAGATGGGAGATACTGGACCCTGTGGGCCATGTTCAGAGATTCATGTCGATCTTCGTTCTGATGAAGAGATTAGTCAGCTTCCGGGTAAGGATGTGGTTAATATGGGCCACCCTCAGGTAGTTGAAATTTGGAACCTGGTATTTATTCAATATAATAGAATGGCCGATGGCTCTCTCCAGAAGCTTCCTGCTAGCCATGTCGATACTGGTATGGGCTTTGAACGTCTATGCATGGCATTGCAAGGCAAGAGATCTAACTATGATACCGATGTCTTTCAACCCATGATTCAGGAGATAGCTAGAATCAGCGGTCTCACTTACGGAAATGAAGAAAAGGCGGATATTGCTATGAGAGTTATTGCCGACCATGTTCGCGCTATCTCTTTTGCTATCGCTGACGGACAACTTCCCTCTAATGTTAAGGCTGGTTATGTAATCCGTCGTATCCTTCGTAGGGCTGTCAGATATGGCTTTACCTTCCTTGGTTTAAAAGATCCTTTCATTAACAGGCTGCTTCCGGTTTTAGTTGGTCAAATGGGACCTTTCTTTCCTGAGTTGGTTTCTCAGCGTGAGCTAATTACCCGTGTAATTACGGAAGAGGAGACCAATTTCCTTAAGACCTTAGCAACCGGAATTCAAAAATTCAACCATTTCGTGGCTGACGGTGGAGAAACGAAAGTGGTTAATGGTCAGTTTGCTTTTGAACTCTTTGACACATTTGGTTTTCCTGTTGACCTAACACAGTTGATGGCTCGTGAGCAGGGCTGGGATGTTGATATGGAAAGCTTCTCACGTCTCCTCCTTGAACAAAAGGAGAGATCAAGACAGGCTGCCTCAAAGGATACTGACGACTGGGTAATGGTTGGTCAAGAGGCTAACTCAACTCTTTTCCTAGGTTATGATACTTTAGAGGCCGATTGTGAGGTGATAAAATATCGCCGTGTTAAAACTGCCAAGAAGACTTATTACCAGATCGTTTTAAATCAAACTCCTTTCTACGCAGAATCGGGTGGCCAACTTGGTGATAGTGGTTCGTTGGTGTCTGACTCAGGTGAAGTAGTAGTAGTTGAGGATACCGTTAAGGAAAACAATCTCGTAGTTCATATTATTGCTTCACTGCCATCTGATCCCTCGGCCACTTTTACTGCCCGTGTAGATGCCGAGAAGCGTCGTCTGACAGCAAATAACCATAGTGCAACTCACCTACTACATGCTGCTCTAAGATCGGTTTTGGGTACACATGTCGAACAAAAGGGCTCACTGGTAGATTCAGAAAGATTGCGTTTCGACTTCGCCCACTTCTCAAAGATGACTGATGAGGAGATTACTGCTGTTGAAGATATCGTGAATCGTAAGATTCGTGAGAATATCGCCTTGGGCGAGTATCGTGACCTTCCAATCGAGAAGGCAAAAGAGATGGGTGCCATGGCTCTATTTGGTGAGAAGTACGGCGATTTTGTTCGTGTCATTACTTTCGATCCAAATTATTCAATCGAGCTTTGTGGTGGTACACACGTACACTCAACCGGTCAGATAGGTCTCTTTAAGTTAGTTTCAGAGAGTGCTATTGCTGCAGGTGTAAGGCGTATTGAGGCAATAACTGCTGATACGGCTTTGGCATTCTATAATAAACAACTTGAGCTAATTGATCAGATTAAGTTGTTGGTTAAGAATCCTGTGGATGTTATAAGAGGTGTGAATAATCTGATTGAGGAGAATGCTAAACTGTCAAAAGAGGTAGAAGAGCTGCGTAGACTAAGAGTTCTGGCAATGAAGGATGAGCTTAAATCAAAGATTATCGCTGGAAATGGAACAAACGTTCTAGTCGTCAGAATTGATGGTGATGCTTCTGCTGCTAAGGAGTTAGCCTTTGCGCTTAAAGCCGAGACAAGCAATTTTATTGGACTCTTTGGCTATGTAGCTGATGGCAAGCCGGGATTGACTCTCATTATAGATGAGGAAGTTGCTAAAGCTAAGCAGCTAAATGCCGGTCAGATGGTTAAAGATCTTGCCAAAGAGATCAGAGGGGGTGGTGGAGGCCAACCTTTCTTTGCTACCGCAGGTGGCTCACTTCCCGATGGACTAAGCTCTGCCCTGGATAAAGGACAACAGCTGCTTTCATCACTGTAGAGCCTTTGGGATTCAACTAATACTTATAACAGAGCTACTCATTAGGGTAGCTCTGTTTGTTTTTGTTCAAATAGTTACTGGCTTCTGGCTATTGGCATCTAGCTGTTAACATCTGGCATCTGGCATCTGGCCATCAGCTAGCAGTTAAGTTTTGAATTCTTGAGATACGTTGTAAATTTGGAAATTCCAAGCAAATTGTTAAGAAATGAAGTATGTTGACTTTGAAAATATTATAACGCCACTACGAATGAACCGATATCTAACGGCTTGCAATGGTAACCATTTCTTCTCCTAGGTGGATTAGAGATTTTATGGGTTTTAATGGTACCTCTCCCTATCCTCTCCGTATCTTCTTCATATAACCCTTGTTTTGTCGTTATCCAGTAAGGAAATTCAGAGCACGGTTTCATTCTCGGTAAAGAGTTATAAATTCATATTCTTTCTTTTGGTAAAAGTGGTTTAAACCACAGCTTTTCAGCAGATGATCCAATAGTTGAGTCAATTATCTTCTGATCACTTTCCTTTTTTACCACACGAAAAGGGAGAAGATATGGAGAGGATACGGAGAGGTGACGTAAAGTGGGAAGATCGCAGATGTTTAACTTCTGTGAAATCTCGTTGCCCCTGCTTGAGCAGTTGGGGTAATCAGAATGTATTCTATATTGACATGTGGGGGGCGATTCAGTGCGAAAAGGATAGTTTCAGCGATATCCTCTGCAAAGAGAGGGGTAAACCCTAAGTATACATTGTCCGCCTTGGTTTTGTCTCCTTTAAACCTGACGGTACTAAATTCGGTATCGACTGCTCCGGGTGCAATATCGGTTACTCTTACTCCCGTACCGGCTAAGTCAAGTCTCATTGATTTACTGACCATTTTAACAAAGGCCTTCGTCCCACAATAAACCGAACCACCTTCATAGGCTTCTACACCGGCAATTGAGCTGATGTTGATGATATGACCTTGACTCTTTTTTAAGAAGGGAATGACTAGTTGGGCTACTCTGGTAAAAGCCTTAACGTTTACCTCTATCATGGTATTAAAATCGGTCCAGTCGTAATTTTCAATGGAGTCTTTACCAAGGGCTAAGCCTGCATTATTAATGGCGATATCTATGTTGAGGTCTTCTAGTTTTTTAAACAAGGTGTTTAATCTGGGGATATCTGTAACGTCGAGTGCAAAGCAGAGAACCTCAATCTCAAAGTTTCTCTCAAGTTCTTCTTTTAGTAGATGAAGTTTGTCTTTTCTGCGGGCGATAAGAATTAGATTATGATTATTTTGTGCCAGTTTTTTAGCGACTGCAGCACCGATACCGGAGGAAGCTCCAGTGATGAGAGCGTATGATTTATTAGTCATATTAATAAATGGTTAAAAAGGAACCGCCCTGTTGAAGGATACAGGGCGGTTTTTGTTTATGAATGGTTATTTAAGCCAGCGATCAAGCCAGTTAAAGAATACTCTTTGCCATAAGATAGAGTTTTGAGGATGGAGAACCCAGTGGTTTTCATCGGGGAAGTAGAGGTATTCAGATGGGATTCCTCTGAGTTGAGCTGCATTAAAGGCAGCCATTCCTTGAGAGGCCACGATACGGTAATCGAGTTCGCCGTGAACAACCAGAATGGGGGTATCCCATTTGTCAACAAAGCGATGAGGAGAGTTGGCAAATGAGCGTTGAGCTACTTGGTTACTCTTTTCCCAATATGGCCCACCAAGATCCCAGTTTACAAACCACATCTCCTCTGTTTCAAGATATTGTTGTTCGAGGTTAAACATTCCATCGTGAGCAATAAAGGCCTTAAAACGTTTTTCATGATGGCCAGCAAGCCAATAAACGGAGAATCCCCCATAGCTGGCTCCAACAGCACCTAACTTGTCTTTGTTGACCCATTTTTCCTCTTTAACATTGTCGATAGCGGCAAGGTAATCCTTCATATTCTGACCACCATAATCGCCACTAATCTGTTCATTCCATGCCTTTCCAAAACCGGGTACGCCTCTTCTGTTTGGAGCTACAATAACGTAGCCGTTGGCAGCCATGATTTGGAAATTCCAACGATAAGACCAGAACTGACTAACCGTGCTTTGTGGTCCTCCCTGACAATAGAGAAGGGCAGGATACTGTTTTGTGGAGTCAAAATCAACTGGAAGGATGACCCAGGTGAGCATTTGTTTACCATCGGTGGTTTTAATCCATCGTTTGGTGACGGTTCCCAGTTTAAGTTGCGCAAGCAGATCTTTATTGATGAATGAAAGCTCAGTGTCTTTGCCTGTGGCTGGATCAACAGAATAGATCTCGACCGGTTTTGACATACTCATCTTAGTAGCGATAAGTTTATCACCGGCGAATGCAATTCCGGTATAGTCGTGGATACCTTCAGTTAGTCTGGTGATCTTTTTATCGTTTACCGAGATGGTATAGATTTCATCGGTTCCTTGGTAGTTGCTGATGAAATAGATAGTCTTACTGTCTTTAGTCCATGTCAGATTATGGGCATCCTGGTCAAAATCTTTGGTAAGATAGATGTCTTGTCCGGTCGACATATCTTTAACAAATAGTCTAACCTGATCCGCTTCATAACCATCTCTCTCCATGCTTTCCCAAGCAAGGTATTTTCCATCGGGTGAGAAGACGGGATTTTGGTCGTAGCCCATCATTCCGGTTGTGAGGTTCGTGGTTTTCCCACTGGCGATATCATATAGATAGAGATCGCTGTTAGTTGACAAGGAGTATGCTTTCCCAATGAGTTTACGAGAGGTATAAACGATCTGTTTACCATCAGGGCTCCAAGTGATTTGTTCCATTCCACCCCAAGGTTTTACAGGACTGTCCCACTTCTCATTTTCGAGGAGGTCTTTACCCGTAGTGATCTGTTGGCCATCCTTGTAATCGGCGAGGAAGATGTGGGTGTAGGTATCAACCCAGGAGTCCCAGTGACGATACATCAGATCATTCATTAATCGGCCGGTTGTTTTATCAAGATCTTTGAATAGATCAGGATTGACTTTTTCAGCGGCAACATCGGCAAGGTAGATTATTTTTGATTGATCGGGAGCGTAGGCAAAACCAGAGATACCACCTTCTATGTTTGATATTTGTTTTCTGTCAGAGCCGTCGGCATTCATTTCCCAGAGTTGAGGAGAACCGCTTTCTGAACTGATAAAGCCTAATTTTTTACCATCGGGTCTCCATGTTGGTTGATTTTCTCCTTTAGGGGTAGAAGTGATCTGTTTGTTGTCACTTCCATCGATATTCATGCTAAAGAGTTCAGTGTTTCCTTTGTTCTGTTTGATATCATACCAAGTCACAGGATAGATCATCTTTGAGCCGTCAGGACTTATAGCAGGTGAGCCGACACGACCGAAAGCCCACATAAGCTCAGGGGTCAGAATACCATTGTTTACCACAGGTTTAGGAGCGCTAATTAAAGCGGCTTCACTCTCTTTTCCCTCTTTGGTAGCTTGAGAACAGCTAAAAAGGAAAAGGAAGGTTGAAAAAATTAACAGGCTATCTCTTTTCATAGCAGATTGATTATATTTAGATAGTAAATTTACAACTTTGGCTTTTAATCCTAATGATTCGGTTGAAAGATATTAACTATTTGTAACTTAGATTAATGGATATAAGCTAAAGGCTGTAAAAAAAGATAAAGGTTTTAGGCAGAATTGTAATAAAGTAGGTATATGAATAAACAGGCATCGTTTAAACAACTAATAAAGAAAGAGTTTGTTCGCTCAGCATTGATTCCTATCATCATCATCGAGTTGATGCTTTTGGTGCTCTATTTTAGCATAAATGCCTATAAAACCTATAGAACAAGGATTACTCTTTTGCAAGAGGTAAAACTAAATATTGGAGAGATCGCTTCAAGAGAGGCTGGTAATATTGATATGGAGTTGAGTAAGATCACAGATTATGCCCACCTCATTCGTAGTGAGAACGAGCGTTTCTTTAAAGATCCTTCGAAGTTTGTCTTACCCGATGTAAAGCCAGTTCTGAAGGTGGCACCAAATGGTACCATGTATAAAGAAAATAATAATGGAGGTGGAAGTATTTACTATTCTGGTTTGACCAAGTTTGGTTCTGAGCAGTTTCAGAAAGCTGAGTTAACGGAGGTATTTGATCCCTTGTATAAGGCAGTGGTAGATATAGATTCAAATGCGGTAGCCGTTTATATCAATACCTGGGATAATATGAATCGTTATTATCCATTTATTGAAAAGACTTATGAGCAATATATGCCGAATATGGATATTACCAAATATAACTTCTACTATTTAGCTGATGCAAAACATAATCCAACACGTTCTGTGGTCTGGACTGATGCCTATCTGGATCCGGCTGGGATGGGATGGATGGCCTCTTGCATTGTTCCGGTATATAACAAAGATTTTTTAGAAGGGGTAGTCGGTATTGATATTACAATAGAGAAATTTACCCAAAACATACTTTCTTTAAAGATTCCATGGCAGGGCTCTGCATTTTTAGTGGATGAGGCAGGAACCATCTTGGCAATGCCTGAGTATGTTGAGAAATTACTGGGATTATCGGAATTAAAAAAACATACGTATGATAATGCCGTTATTAAAAATACGTATAAGCCTGAGGACTTCAATTTATTGAAAAATGGTGCCATCCCTTCTGGGCTTAAAGCAATGGTTAAGGAGAATAAAGCCATAGAAGAGGTAGGACTTGGTGGGCGTCATTTTATAATAAGTCAGAATCGAATTAAAGAGACAGGATGGAGGTTCCTTACTCTTGTTGATAAAGAGGTTGTTTTAGAGCCTGTGAATCATCTTACTTATCAGAGTAATTTACTAGGTTATGGGGCTATCCTCTTTTTGATTTTGTTTTATTTACCCTTCTTCCTTTATTTAATCAGAAAAGCGGAGAGTATATCCGGTAAGATCTCTTCGCCAATAGAATATCTAATTGATACAACCAGAGACATCAGCCGTAAATTTCAATCCACAAACCTGGAGCCTGTAGGCTTATTAGAGCTGGATGAGTTGGCTGAAAACTTCAATTTAATGACAAAAAAGTTAAATGAAGTATATCAAGAACAAGAGAATAAAATTAGCGAAGGGGTAAAGCAGTTGAGAGAAAAAGACCATATGATTATCAAGCAGAGCCGTCAGGCAGCCATGGGTGAGATGATTGGGAATATTGCCCATCAATGGAGGCAGCCTCTTAACTCTATTGGTGTTATTGTTCAGAATATTGAAGACGCATATAATTATAATGAGCTGACCAAAGAGTATATGGTCGAAAAGATCAATAATGTGATGACTTTACTCTCTTACATGTCTCATACCATCGATGATTTTCGGAATTTCTTTAAACCTGATAAAGAGAAACAATCATTCAGTATTGCTGAAACAGTGAAAAACTCTTTGAGCTTTATGAATGCTAACTTTGCCCATAATAACATTAGAGTGGAGGTTGAAGTAATTGACGATATAAAGATTTGGGGATATCCCAATGAATATGCTCAGGTTTTATTAAACATCTTTAATAATGCCAGAGATATCATCAAAGAGAGAGGCATTTCTAATGGTGAACTTAAGATCAGAGTCAGTACGCAGTTTAATCGGTCGTTTGTTGAGATTGAAGACAATGGGGGAGGTATGAAATCTGAGGTAATGGACAAAGTATTTGAACCCTATTTTACTACCAAGGAGATGGGAACGGGTTTAGGTTTATATATGTCTAAGATGATTGTTGAGAAGAATATGGGTGGTGAGTTAAAAGTGGAGAACCGTGGTTCAGGTGCAGTATTTACAATATTAATATAATTAGATGAGTTTTAACAAAGAGCAATTGGTGATCTTATATGTGGAGGATGATCCTATCATTCGCAATAATACTTTAGAGGTGCTTAGAAGGCGCTATACCACGGTATTTGCTGCTGAAGATGGATTATCTGGATGGGTGCTCTACCGGGAGATTAAACCTGACTTGGTGATAACGGATATAAAGATGCCAGGGATGAGTGGGCTTGAGCTAATAAAAAATATTAGAGAGTGTTCTTCTGAGCAGCATATTTTAATCACCTCTGCCTATAATGATTCTGATTTACTCATTGATGCTCTAAATCTTGCCGTTGAGGGTTATCTGATTAAACCTTTTCTTACCGATGCGCTCATCTCTTATATCCAGCGAGTGCTGAAAAGCCTTAAACTGAAAGCAGAAGTGGAGGCTTACCACACAAGATTGGAGCAAATGGTTGAAGAACGTACTCAGGAGTTGCTTCAAAGCGAAGGTAAATTCGGTGCTTTGATCGAAAAGTTGCTTGATGGATTGATTCTCATTGAAGAGCAGCGTATTGTTTTTTCAAATTCTTCAATTGGGCAACTCCTTGGATATACCAAGGCTGAGTTACATGGACAGCATTATAGTATCATAATCGCAGATCAAGAAGTTGCCAGAGTTAGGCAGATTCATGAACAACGACTTAAGCGCGAAGGGAATGTGCCAGAGCTCTACCAAACTAAGATAAAATCAAAAAATGGGAGAGAGATTCCGGTTGAGCTTAATGTTGGCTTTTTAACCTTAGAAGAGGTTCCACAGGTGTTGGTGCTGATCCGTGACTTGACAAAGAGATTACAGATGGAGCATGAACGTTTGAGGTTAGAGGGTGCGATTGATCAAGTTGAAGAATCGGTGATCATCACAGATACATCAGGTTTGATTGTTTATACAAATAGAGCTGCAGAAAAGTTAACTGGTTATACCAAGGAGGAGCTACTCCATTCTAAGATGAGCCTATTTAAAAGTGGAATGCACGACGATTCTTTCTATAGCTCATTCTGGAGGAATCTAATTGATAGCCATCGATTCAGTGGTGTATTTATTAATAAAAGGAAGGATGGGTCATTGTATCATGAGCAAACTTCAATTACTGCAGTATTGAATGATCAAGGCGATGTAACGCATTATGTTTCTGTTAAAAGAGATGTAACATTTGAGTTACAGATGGAGAAAACGCTAAGAAATATGCAAAAACTTCAAGCTATTGGGACGCTTGCTGGGGGTATCGCTCATGATTTTAATAATATGCTAATGGGGATGTCTGTATATACAGAGTTGTCTTTACGTGAGTTAGATAATAAAACAATGCTGGAAGGTTATCTTTCCAATATCATTAAGGAACAGAATAGAGCGAAGAAATTGATTGATCAAATTTTGACCTTTAGTCGGAAGGACGAAGGTCTAAACCTGGCTCATTCTGATTTAAAGTCTATAACAGAAGATATTCTTCGAATGATAACCATAAGTTTCTCCCCTGGTGTTGCTATAAAGAAAGATTTACAGGATGTAGGATATCTTTGGATAGATCCAACTCAGTATCATCAGGTGGTGATGAACCTATGTGTAAACGCCTCGCAAGCTATGGCCGGACAGGGAGTTATTGAGATAAGTTTGCGAAAAACCCGAGCTGAAGAGGCTCAGTTGTATGGCGCAAAAACCGTCGGCTTAAATGATTGGATTGTATTATCGGTGAAAGATACTGGCCCCGGTATTTCCAAAGAGATCTTAGATAGGATATTTGAACCATTCTATACCACTAAGCCTGTTGGTGAAGGTACCGGATTAGGCCTTTCGACGGTGCATGGTATCGTTTCCAGATATAGTGGCATTGTTGGCGTTGATACAAGAATGGGAGAAGGAACTCAATTTATGATTTTTCTCCCTGTAATTGAGGGAAAGTTGACTATTTGATGATATTATGATCAGGATCCATCCTCAAATTGTATTTAGATGGCCATGAGTGGTCTTTAAAACAGAGTTATTACCGATTAACCTTGAGTATTTCCATTCAATAAAAGGAATAGAATTTTAATAAATGACCTTATCTTTGATTTTAGTTCTACGTGGGTGTAAATAATAATAAAAAGTACATGATAAGCGTAAAGCACGATTTGACAGTTTTGTATGCAGAAGATGAAGAGATGATTCGTCTTCCATTTACCGAGATGCTGGAAAGACGAATTGAAAGGGTTATAGCCGTTTCAAGTGGGGAGGAGGCTTATGAGATTTACCGCCAAGGTGGAATAGATATGTTGATTACTGATATTAAAATGCCTGGAATAAGTGGTTTTGAGTTAGCTTCCAGGATCAGGCATGAAGATCAGTTTATTCCCATTATCGTAACAACGGCCTATGAGTTTAAGGACTACCTAATGAGAGCTATTGAGGTGGGCATTAATAAGTATTTAGTAAAGCCTATAAACAAAATTTCTCTGACCGAAGCTTTAGATGATCTGGCAAGAATGGTTACCTTTAAAAGAAATATGGATGAATGCAATGAGATTCTTAGTCTGATCTTAAAGGTTGAAAACAGAGTGGTTATTTGGACTGAAGTAAATGAAAAATTCCAGATTAACTCTGATTTCTTGAGATATTTTGGTTTTGACAGCTATGAATCATTCTTCGGAAAGTATAATAATGTCAATGAGTTTTTTAAATATAATGCAACTAAAAGTTACAGTTATAGTACCATTGATGATGTGCAATGGATTGACTCATTTATGAAGATTAATGGAGTTGAGAAAAATACTATCTTAAATTTGTCGGAAGCTGGTCTAGGTGCCGTAACGAACTTTAAGTTGAGATTTAAACTGTATAAGGATGACACCCGGTTGGCTTTTGTTTTAAGTGAGAAAATATAAATCCTTTAGCTATGGATAAAATTGCTGTTTCGGTTCTGTATGTCGAAGACGAGGAGTTTATTCGGTTGCCTATGGCTGAGATGTTAGGTCGCAGAATTGAAAGGATTACTGCTGCAGGAAGCGCTAAAGAGGCTATTGAACTGCATGCAAAAGGTGATTTTGATATTCTCCTGACCGATATCCGAATGCCAGGCCTAAATGGTCTGGATCTTATAAAGATATTGAGACAACATCAACCCGATCTTAAAGCAATTATCTTGTCGGCCTACAATGAAACAGACTTTTTTACTGAGGCAATAGATCTCGGAATAGATGGATTTCTTATAAAACCTATTGATAGACAGAAGCTGTTCGCTCTTCTTGCGAAAGTTGGAACCCAAAAAATCCAGGAGAATATTGCCAAGGTTAATGAGGAGAAGTTTATGGCACTAGCCTCTTCTGCTAATGATGCAATCATCATGGTGGATGGGCTCGGTCTGGTTAATTTCTGGAATAGAGCTGCTGAACTGATGTTTGGATACTCTTTTGATCAGATTGTTAATGCCTCCATAGAACGACTACTTGTCAATGCCAATGGGGTGAGTTTAACAATTGAGGAGGTAAAAAGCTACGAAATGTTATCCGATAGATCGGTAGTCATTTCAGAATATTCTGCTCTACCTAGACTGGGCTTGAAATTCCCCGTTGAGGTCTCCTTCACCACCTTTAAAGTTAGTGGTTATGATCAGTTCCTGTTGATTATTCGTGATGTCTCTGAAAGAAAAAAAAGAGAGGTTGAATTACTGGCTGCACTCGATAGAGCTAATGAGGCTACTCGTGCCAAACAACAGTTTCTGTCGGTCATGAGCCATGAAATAAGAACTCCTCTCAATGGAATCCTCGGCGCTGTCAATCTTTTGTTGCAGGAAAACCCCCGGGAAGATCAACTCGACTATTTTAAAACTCTGGAGTTTAGTGGAAATCATCTCCTATCTCTTGTTAATGATATTCTGGATTTTAGTAAAATCGAGGCCAATAGAATTCAGTTTGAACGAATAGACTTTAACCTAAGAGAACTGGCTAAAGGTCTTATGAAAATCTTTTCTTTTAAAGCAAATGACAAGGGAATTGAATTAAAACTATCGGTCACTGACAGTATTCCTGATGTTGTTAAAGGCGACCCTATGCGCCTTAACCAAATCCTCACTAATCTAATCGGAAATGCTGTAAAGTTTACGGAGAAAGGGGAGATCATCCTAAATATTAAGATTATCGAACAACATGAAAAATCTCTTCGTTGTAGATTTGAGGTTATTGATACCGGTATCGGAATTCAACCTGAGAAGATCGGTACTATATTTGAGTTCTTTAGCCAAGCTGATACCAATACAACGAGAAAATATGGGGGTACCGGACTCGGTTTAGCCATTACCCGTAAACTGGTAGAACTGCAAAATGGAACCATTGAGGTTACCAGTGAGGTTAATAAGGGCAGCTCTTTCGCCTTTGAACTCTCTTTTGAAGTGGCAATCCAAGATCTTAATCGTGAGGTCAAGGCTAGTGGTAATCAACAACACTCGCTTAAAGGCGTCCGAATCTTATTAGTAGAGGATAATAAGATCAATCAAATGATTGCCGGTAAGTTCCTTAAACGTTGGGATTCTCTTGTTGATATCGCCGAAAATGGAAGAGAAGCTCTTGAGAAAAGCCTTGAGAATAAATATGATATCATCCTGATGGATCTTCAAATGCCTGAACTGGATGGTTATGAAACCAGCCGTCTGATTAGAGCCAGAGCCGATGAATATAGCCTTCAAATTCCTATCATTGCATTGACAGCCTCCGCCTATAATGAGGTTAAAGATGGAGTGATGCAATCAGGAATGAATGATATTATTAATAAACCTTTTATTCCTGATGAACTTAATAGAATCGTATACGAGTATGTAAGTAATCTAGGCTCTTCGTGGATCTCTCAAAAAACTTCATTAGATTAAAACGCTATTGCCGATTTCAATAATGTTCGGTTTGAAGCCAACCTCTCGCTGTCACTGCTTGGTTTTATTACCTCCTGGTTACTCTTTCTTCTCTGAAAAAGTAAAGAAACCGTAACTTTGTTAGGCAAATTAGCTGTTATGCCTGAATTACTAATGCAATTATGGTCTGGCTTACTTAACACCACTTGGATTGAAGCCGTCGCAGTATCAACCGGGTTAGCTAGCGTCTGGTACTCATCAAAAGAGGATATCAAGGTCTATCCAACCGGAATTGTCTCTGTCTTGATCTACGTATGGCTCTGCCTCCAAGCCGGCCTATATGCTAATATGGGAATTAATGCCATATACTTTATTATGAGTGTCTATGGTTGGTGGCGGTGGACTCATCCAGTCAATAGTTCATTAGATTATTTACCGGTATCCCGACTCTCAAAGCGTGAGGTTTTTTTTAGCGTACTATTTGTAATACTTGCTTTTTGCCTATTGGTTTGGGTCTTGTCAAAATGGACAGATAGTCAGTTGCCGATTCCTGATGCATTGACAACTTCCATCTTTATTGCCGCTATGTGGATGCAGGCAGAAAAAAAAGTGGAGAGCTGGTTGTTGTGGATTATTGGAGATTTGATCTCAATTCCACTCTACTTTAGTGTTAATATGGCCTTTACCTCTTTTCAATATACAATATTCCTCATCCTTGCAATAAATGGATATAGAAATTGGAACAGATCTTTGGTGCCTGAAAATAACAAATAATGGAAATTATTAATCTAAATTCTGTAATTCGTGTGGCAATTACAGGCCCTGAAAGTACTGGAAAGTCTAGTCTTTGTAAGGCACTCGCGAATCATTATAATACCTTGTGGGTTCCTGAGTATGCCAGAGAGTATTGTGAGTCAATTGGTCGTGACTATGTTGAAGCTGACATTGTGGCGATAGCAAAAAGACAACTGGAACTGGAGGATGAATATGCGAAACAGGCTAATCGATTTCTTTTTATAGATACTGATTTAACAGTTCCTGTGATTTGGGGTTTGCATAAATATTCAAGAAATGATCCTTGGCTTACTAAAAAATATCAAAACCATATCTATCCGCTGGTTTTACTCACCAATATTGACCTGCCTTGGGAATATGACCCCTTAAGGGAGTACCCTGATCAAAGATCGTTTTTCTTTTCCTGGTTCGATGAGCTTTTAAATAAACAGAAGGCAAATTTCCATTTAGTTTCTGGGCTTGGCGATCAAAGAGTTTTAAACGCTATTGCCATTATTGAAAATTATTTAAAGATGCAAAATGGTTTATAGCTACGAATTATTGCCTTTTCGCACTATATTTTTTTTGTTTAAATAATAATATAAAAAGTATACCTATTATGAACGTCAAAGCTAACTTATACTCTGTGCTGGAAGATATTCCTGATGGAGTCGCATTGATTGCGGTTTCAAAGACCCATCCAGTGGAGATGATTGCTCAAGCATATGAGGCAGGGCAAAGACGATTTGGTGAGAATAAAGCTCAAGAGTTGATTCGTAAAGCCCCTCTTCTACCTGATGATATTGAATGGCATTTTATAGGTCACCTGCAAACAAATAAGGTGAAGCAAATCATCCCTTGGGTACAAATGATTCATTCTATTGATAGTTTTAAACTTTTAAGTGAGGTCAGTAAGGAGGCTGTTAAAGCTAATCGAATAGTGGATTGTCTGTTACAACTCTATATTGCTACAGAAGAGTCGAAATTTGGATTAGACTTAGAGGAGGCTCGTGAAGTTGTCAGGCTTACTCAGCTGGAATCTCTAGGAAATATTAGAATTAGGGGAGTTATGGGCATGGCTACCAATACTGATGATAACAATTTAATTGCAAGTGAATTTAGAACTTTAAAGAGCTATTTTGAAGATCTAAAAGGAGTGTTCTTTAGGGATACGGTTTATTTTAATACAATTAGCATGGGAATGTCGTCAGATTACAGATTAGCTATAGAGTGTGGTTCGACTATGGTAAGAGTGGGTTCTCTGATCTTTGGTCAGCGTACTTACAGTTTGTAATGAATCATAAACTGTTTATCTTTGACAGTCAATCAAGATTACCAAATTAACTATATTATGAAAAACAATTTTATAAACATTATCTTCTTTTTTATTTTTTTAATTGGGACTCTGTTTTCCAATGAACTGTTCTCTCAAACTCAGGTACAAGGCTCTATTGAGGGAACGTGGAGTGGTAATATCGAGGTTATAGGTGATATTTATGTTGAAGAGGGTAAAAATCTGACGATTCAAGAGGGAACCCGTGTTGTGTTTAGTGGCCCTTATATTATGAATGTCTGGGGGTCTGTTCTAGCTTCCGGAACAGCTACTAGTCCGATATACTTTACTGTTTCTGATACATCCGGTTTTTCAGATTCAGCTACTTTGGCTGGTTCATGGCAAGGTATTGTCTATTCACATATCCTTAGTACTACTGATAGCTCCATCTATAAACATGTCTATTTTGAGTATACCAAAGACTTAAGAGACAACGGGGAGACCTCTTCCGGGGGGGCATTTACTATTACTGGTTTTCCTAAGGTAAGATTATCGAATTGCCATTTTCTCTACACAAAGTCATGGAGCGCCGGAGGTGCTATTGCTATGAAGACGGGTGCAGATATTAAGATAGAATTTTGTAGTTTCGATAATGCGCAATTATATGACTCCTTAATGGGATTTGGAGGGGCTCTTTATGCCTTTGAGTCTTCGCCTATTGTAAGACATTGCATCTTCACAGGTAATAAAGCTGTCTGGTTAGGTGGCGCCTTGTGCTTTTATTATAGTCAAGCAATAATTCAATATAATGAGTACACTCAGAATCATGCCGATATTGGAGGTGCTATAAGTCTTGTGCATTCAACGCCCAAAATACCTCTGGTTAATAATTTGATTTATGGTAATTCAGCTACTTTCTTTGGAGGAGGAATGGCTTGTAATAATGATAGTAAACCTGTTATTGTCAATAACACTATTGTGAATAATATGGCTGCTATGGGAGGTGGTTTTTATTGTAACGATTCAGCTATGCCTAAGATCTACAACTCTGTAATTACTAATAATCTCTCCTTTGGAGCCGGTAATCAGGTGTATATTTGGGATATCTACTCTGCTCCTAGCTTCTACTATTGTAATGTTGAAGGAGGTCTTTCGCAATTTGCAGGAAGTGGAGCTTTAGGCGGTTATCATGGAGAGTATCTCAATAATCTTGATACGCTAAACTATTTTCAAATAGAGCCTGGCTTTACATTTGTTCCGTCGGCAACTTCGCCATTACACAATGCAGGTACTCCAGATACGACCGGATTGGGGCTCTCAGGAATGGATTTGGCTGGTAATAATAGGATGGTTCATAATCGCATTGATATTGGTGCGTTTGAAAGACAGACGGGGATTGGCATAGAATCTATAGTTAATGCTTTTGAGATCTTTCCTAATCCGGTAAATGATGAGTTAACAGTAAAACTTCGTTCATCCATTAATGGGCCTGTTGTTGTAAATATTTATTCGTTGTCGGGCTCTCTCGTTTCTAGCGGTGTTGTTAAGGCTACTGGTTCAACTTTTTGTATCACATTAGCTGAACTTACAGGGGGTAAGATCTCTTCGGGGACTTACGTGATAAGCTTAAATGGTGCGGTGAATTACTCAGGTAAAATCATCGTAAATTAAGTTACTGTTACAAAAGTTGTATCAAAAAAGATCTCAGATCAACGTGAGGAAAATAATAAGGGCTTTTAGCTGGTTACTAGCTGAAAGCCCTTATCGTTTAGAAAGATCCTAATAAAATATAGTCGTTGCTTGTATTATATTTCAGATGATAAAATATGTATTGTCAACGTTGTTTAATGGGCAATTTTAAGTCCGATAACGCCTGTGATTATCAGGAAGGCTGATGCTAACCGTAAAAGACTAATAGGGTCTTTAAAGAATAGGATTCCTATGAAAAGCGTTCCAACAGCACCCAAGCCTGTCCAGATGGCATATGCGGTACCAATGGGGATACTCTTTTGAGCCATCCATAGAAAGTATCCACTTAATCCCATTGAGATGATGGCAAGTACGATATAAGACCATTTGTATTGAGTTGTTTGGCTTAGTTTAAAGCCGAGAGGCCATCCTATTTCGAAGACGCTGGCCAGAATTAGGTAAATCCAATGCATATCATCAGTGATTTGATTTATTACAAAGGTAGGGCTTAAATAAGACATGCGTTTAATGGTGTTTGTCTTAAAGGTTATACACCTCAACCTCATTTCTTATCTTTGCAAGAAAATAGACTAAAATGATTGTAGTTACCGGTGCCGCTGGATTTATTGGGAGTGCGATGATATCAAAGCTAAACAGAGCTGGTTATCAAAATGTCATTGCTGTAGACCATTTCGATCGAGATGATAAAAATGCCAACCTTACGAATCTGACAATCTCCCAGTTTGTTAATCGTGATAGTTTCTTTCAATGGCTCGACAATAACCATAAAACGGTAGAGGCGATCATTCATTTAGGGGCAAGAACAGATACCACAGAGTTTAATATCGCCATCTTTGATAAGCTTAATCTGAATTATTCGAAGTTGATGTGGCTGAATTGTTCAAAGTATAATATCCCGTTACTCTATGCCTCTTCAGCTGCGACTTATGGTGGGGGAGAATTGGGCTATTCAGACAGCCATGAGATTGTTTCTAAGTTAAAACCACTAAATCCATATGGTGAATCGAAGAATAACTTCGATATTTGGGCATTAGAGCAGACCGTGACACCCCCATTCTGGGCGGGATTTAAGTTTTTTAATGTTTATGGCCCAAATGAATATCATAAAGCCCGGATGGCATCGGTCGTTTTTCACTCATTTAATCAGATAAAGAGTTCAGGCGAGGTTAGATTGTTTAGGTCGCATCGCTCCGATTTCCAAGATGGCATGCAGCTACGTGATTTTATCTATGTTAAAGATGTCACAGAGGTCTTATATAGGATGCTTCAGAGTAGATCACATTCTGGTATCTATAACTTAGGGACTGGTCAGGCAAGAGCCTTTTTACACTTAACCGAGGCTACCTTTTCTGCGTTGGGCTTAAAACCAAATATCTCATTTATTGATACCCCAATTGATATCCGGGATAAATATCAATATTTCACCGAAGCTGATATGTCAAAACTTCATAGTTTAAATCTTGGCATAAAGTTTACCTCCTTGGAAGAAGGAGTAATGGACTATGTCAGGAACTATTTAGTAAATCATCTATATCTCTAGAGGAGGGAATTTAAACAATAGATGCTTTTAATATAAGGCCCCTCCTGTAAAACAAGGAACCTCCTAGGTGGAGGTTCCTCGATTACTTTTTCCGGCGGTATTGTTAAGATTGATAACCTCGAATTAATTATTTATCCTCTTAGTAGATTACTGGATGAAGGGTTATTCTGTGATCTCGATAATGTTGCCAGATGGGTCAATGACAACACTTTCGTAAAGGCCATCTCCTGTTATTCTTGGCATGCCTCTAATTATTATGCCCTCTGATTTTAATCGTAAGGTAAGTTCATCGACTTTTTCTCGACTTCCTACGCTAATTGCAAAATGCCCCTGTTTGAGTGATAGTGTGAGTTCGGTCATATCTTCTCTAAACATTAATTCAAGTTGAGTGTCATTTTCAAAGCCTAGCCAGTAGGAACAGAATCCGGTTCCTGAGTTGCGATAATGAGAGAGGAGGACAGCTTCAAAATACTTTTCAAAGAAGTGTCTACTCTCTTCAAGGTTGTTACACCATAGGGCAATATGTGATATTTTACTCATGCTTGTTGCTGCTTTGGTAAACTCTTTTCCAAAACCAGGCCAAAGCGATTAATTTATTATTTGTCAGGAAAAAAAGAGTATAGGTTTTTTTAGAAGTGATCGAAAACGAACAAGAGCCTGCTCCGAACTGAACAGACTCTTGTGGGTATCAAACTATTGTTTATAATTAGTATTCGGCGAAAGAGAGGAGTTGAAGATTTGATTTTAGAAGAGGCCATTAACGCTGGCATTGATTTTCTCGATGACTGTTCCAAGGTCTTCCGGCTTATTAGCGAAGTCAAGATTGTCAATGTCGATGACCAGGAGTCGATGTTGGTAAGAAGAGATCCAGGAGTCATATCGTTCATTAAGACGCTTTAGGTAGTCGAGTCTTATGGCTTCCTCATAGGGTCTTCCTCTTTTCTGGATGTTTCTTACGAGGGAGGGGACTGAGCCTTTTAGATAGATCAGGAGGTCGGGAGGTTGAATAAAAGAGATCATGAGGTCAAAAAGAGATTGATAGTTATCGAAGTCACGAGTGCTCATGAGTCCCATGTCATGGAGGTTAGGTGCAAAGATATTCGCATCTTCATAGATGGTTCGGTCTTGAATCACTGGATTATCCCCGCGTCTGATATCAACAACTTGCCTGAATCGGTGGTTCAGGAAGTAAATTTGAAGGTTGAAGGACCATCGTTGCATATCTTCATAAAAGCTATTAAGATAGGGGTTAGTATCAACATCTTCATAGTGAGGATTCCAGTTGAAATGTTTAGCAAGAAGGCTTGTTAAGGTTGTTTTTCCGGCACCGATATTGCCAGCAATGGCCATGTGTTTGAACTCCGGTTTAGTGAATGTCTCGATTTTTGACTTTGATGGCGTTTTATTCATGATATCCTAATTGGCGAGCAATAGTTAATACTTCATTTATTAGATCACGGTTATTGGAAAGGCGAGGGACTTTATTTTGACCACCAAGCTTATTCTTGCTTTTTAGCCATTCGTAGAATGTTTGATTAGGAACTTTCCTTAGTAACGGTTCTGCGAGAATCATGCTATGGTATCGTTTTGCTTCATAGTCAGAATTAAGGCTTTTGAGGGCATTGTCAAGGCTTTCGATAAAGAAATCTAAGTCATCAGGTTCTTTTTCGAACTCAATAAGCCATTCGTGCGCTCCTCTTTGATTTCCGGAAAAGTAAACCGGGGCGGCAGTGTATTCTCTAATGACAGCATTGGTTCTTGCACACGCTACTGATAGGGCTTTGTCGGCATTATCAACAATTAATTCTTCCCCAAATGCATTGATGAAGCTTTTTGTCCTTCCGGTTATTCTGAAACGATAGGGAGAGAGATCGGTAAACATGATCATATCTCCAATTTTATATCGCCAGAGCCCGCCATTGGTAGAGATCACAACTGCATAGTTTTTTCCCTTCTCGACCTGATCGAGTCCGATGACTTTTGGGTTTTCTTTTTCTAGTTCATCAAAGGGAATAAACTCATAATAGATGCCGTAATCAAGCATCAATAACATCGATTCTGATCCAATCTCATCCTGGATTCCAAAGAAACCTTCAGAGGCATTATAGGTCTCCATATAGTTCATTTTAGGAGATCTGATGAGATCATGAAACTGCTCTCTATATGGTTGGAAGCTAACGCCTCCATGGAAAAAGACCTCCAGGTTTGGCCAGATCTCACTTAAGTCATCTTTACCGGTGATCTCAAGAATTTTATGGATGAGCAGGAGCGTCCAACTAGGTACACCTGCTATGCTTGTCACATCTTCTTTGGATGTCACTAAAGCCAACTTCTCAATTTTGCTTTCCCATTCATCCATGAGGGCGACTGAGAGGTTAGGCGTTCGAAGAAATTCGGCCCAAAAAGGCAGATTTTGCATGAGAATGGCAGAGAGATCTCCATCATAGTAGCTCTCGTTATTGACTTCCCGAATCGTATGGCTGCCTCCCATTGCCAGATTCTTTCCTTCAAAAAGATTAGTATCTGGATAGTTTAAGCAGTATAGTGCCAACATGTCTTTGCCCGCTTTGAAATGACACTCTTCTAAGGCTTCATAACTAACCGGAATGAATTTGCTTTTGCCTGCAGTTGTTCCTGATGATTTAGCAAACCATTTAATTTCTGAAGGCCAAAGAATATTTTGTTCTCCTGATCGCAGTCTGTCAATAAAGGGTTTTAGAGCATCATAGTCACTAACAGGCAGTCGTTCTGCGAAAACTCTACCCGAAGAGATGGAGTCAAAATCATATTTTCTACCCCATTCAGTCTCTTTTGAAGCCGAGAGTAATTTTTTTAATACCTCTGATTGTACTTCATGTGGGTACTTTTTGAAGAGTTCAATTTGATGAACTCGTTTTTTCATTAACCAAGAAACGACGGAACTAATTAGTGCCATAATAGATGCTGTCTAATACTTTTATCAAAGTTACAGAAATTATTCAGCCTAATGATTAACATTTCAGGGTATTGGGTGAAACCTTATCTTTGAAGAAAAAAGTAGAGAAGATGTTATTATATCCAAATTGTAAGATTAATCTGGGATTGAATGTATTGAGAAAGCGATCTGATGGTTATCATGATCTGGAGACGTTGTTTTATCCTGTGAATGCTACCGAGGCTCTTTTAATTGAGAAATCTGACTATTTTTCTTTCAGTGTAGAAGGGATAGCTATTAGTGGGACTATTGAAGAGAATCTATGTGTAAGGGCTTGGCGATTGATGGCAGAGCTTTATGATCTGCCGGCTGTTTCAATGACGCTTTTCAAGTATCTTCCGATGGGAGCCGGTTTAGGTGGCGGGTCTGCTGATGGTGCTTTTGTTTTTCGAGGTGTTAACCAGCTTTTCAATTTAGGTTTAACGGATGAGCAATTAGCTCTATTGGCCTCTCAAATAGGTTCTGATTGTCCTTTTTTTATCTATAACAAACCTATGTTAGCTACAGGGCGGGGTGATTTATTGGAACCAGTAGATCTGTCGTTATCTCAATATTATATTCGATTAATTAAGCCTTCTTTTGGGATAAGCACAAAAGAGGCTTATGATGGAATCATCCCAAATGATAAAAACAGTTTATCAATTAGGGAGATTATAGATTATCCTATAGAGCAGTGGCAGGAGCTATTGAAGAATGATTTTGAAAGTCACCTGTTCAGGAAATACCCTGAACTTGAAGTGATAAAGACACAACTTAAAAGCCAAGGAGCTGTCTTTACGGCAATGAGTGGCAGTGGGTCGACCCTCTTTGGCTTATTTAAAGAGGTTCCTCCGCATTATTTTGTTAAACCGGGCTATTGGTGCTATACTGGACCTTTAATGTAGGACTAATCGATATGGATTGGCTATTTTGGAGCCTTTCGGTAGAGGTAGATGGCTAAAATAGCATATAGAATATTAGGGATCCATACAGCTGCGAGAGGAGGGAGATTTCCAAAGCGGCTAAAGACGGTGGTAATCTGCATGAAAAGGATATAGCTAAAGGTAATGGCTATTCCTAAGCCTAAATGCATTCCGATACCTCCCCGAACTTTACGACTAGAGAGTGAAACACCTATGATGGTGAGAATAATAGCAGATAAAGGGAACGCTGTTCTTCTGTACTTTTCGACTAGAAACTCTGAGAGGTTGGATGAGCCTTTCAGTCTCTCTTTCTCAATAAAAGCATTTAACTCTGGTGCTGTCATGATCTTCATATCCTCAGCATCGACAAGAAAATCACTGGGGGTCATACGAACGGCCGTATCAAGGGTATTTCCGGAACTAAGCGTTTGGATCGTATCAGCCTTAAGGTTTCTTATGACCCAATTTTCGAGCTTCCAGGTAGCTTTAGTAGAGTCATACACTGCTCTATCTGCCATTAACTTCGAGACAAGCCTTTGGTTCTCAAATTTCTCAAGAGTAAACCTAAGTCCTGATTTGTCATTGCGGTCAAATGATTCTAAGTAAACAAACACACCTGGCTCTATTTGCATGTGAATGTTGGTGTTTGTAACATTCTTTTTGGCTTTTATGTACTTAAGCTCAAAATTTCTCAATCCTTCGTTAGTAATCGGAATTACATAATTAGATAGTAGAATTGAGGAGATGGCTAAAAAGCCGGAAGCTAAGAGATAGGGTCTCATTAATCTTCTGAAACTCATGCCACTGTTAAGCATGGCGATAATCTCGGTTCTGGCTGCTAATTTGCTGGTAAAGAAGATGACAGAGATAAAGCAGAACAGCGAGATAAACATGTTGATAAAGAAGGGCAGAAAGTTGAGATAATAGTCGAAAATGATAGCATGTAGAGGTGCATCCTTCTTTATAAAGTCGTCAATTCTTTCGGAGACATCAAAAATGATGATAATGATTTGAAGCAGCGAGATAGAATATATAAACGTACCGAGAAACTTCTTGATGATATACCAATCTAGTATTGTTAGTCCAGGTATTCTTATTTTCACAGCTTATTTTGTTTATCATTAGTAAAACCTAGAGTCGGTTTGCCAGTTTTGAGACCATATTGTTTTTCCAAGTGGCAAACGTCCCGTCTAGGATCTTTGTTCTGGCCTCTTTTACCAGCCATAAATAGAACCCTATGTTATGCAGACTGGCGATCATAGGAGCAAGGTACTCATTGGCTACAAAAAGATGTCGCAGGTAGGCTTTGCTATACTCCTTATCTACAAACGATATTCCATTTGAATCAATGGCCGAAAAGTCATTCTTCCACTTTTCGTTTTTAATATTGATAATCCCTTCTGAAGTGAAAAGTTGTCCGTTACGTCCATTTCTTGTCGGCATAACGCAGTCGAACATATCGATTCCAAGGGCAATACTCTCCAGAATATTTACGGGGGTTCCTACTCCCATCAGATATCGGGGTCTCGAGGTAGGAAGAATACGGCAAACCTCATCCGTGATTTGGTACATCATTTCATGAGGTTCTCCGACAGACAGACCTCCAATAGAGTTTCCGGCTACGTCAAGAGCAGCGATCTTTTCTGCCGAAATCTTGCGTAGATCTGAGTAGACAGACCCTTGTACTATAGGGAATAGAGCTTGCTTATGTCCATAAATCGGATCACTGTTATTGAACTCTGTGAGGCAGCGGTCTAGCCAATTGTGAGTCAAGGCGAGGCTTTTCTTGGCGTAATTATAGTCACAAGGGTAAGGAGTGCATTCATCGAATGCCATCATGATATCAGCTCCAATAATTCGTTGAATCTGCATGACTCTTTCCGGGGTGAAGATGTGCCGGGATCCATCGATATGCGATTGAAAGGTGACACCTTCAGGGGTGATCTTTCGGGTTCCTGCTAAACTGAATACTTGAAAGCCGCCACTATCAGTCAGTATTGGTCTATCCCAACCATTAAACCGGTGAAGCCCACCAGCGTTTTTAAGAACATCGAGGCCTGGCCGAAGATATAGATGGTAAGTATTCCCAAGGATTATTTGAGCTTGAGTATCTTGTTTTACATCTCTAATATGGACTGCTTTAACCGATCCTACGGTGCCAACAGGCATAAATATCGGAGTCTCAATGTCGCCATGATCAGTATGTAATATACCGGCTCGCGCGGAAGAGTGAATGTCAGTTACCTTTAAGTCAAATTTCAACATATCCCGAATTATAAAAATGCTTAATGGAAAAGCAGTGCAAAGGTACTAAATCTGCTCATTTTCCTAAGGTTAAAATGGGACAGGTTCATAACCGATTTATAACTTCCATGATCATAATACTGATTCGATTCATCTTTAAATTATCTTTGCCAAGCATTTTCAAAAAGTATGATTGAATCTTTTTTTACCTATCTGTTTTACTCTTTTCTTGGCATAGCCTTGATTCAGTTGCTCTTCTACTGGTTGGTTTTTGGTCAAATAGCCTTTAGAAAGCGGAAGAGTTGTCCAAATTTGGAGCCTGTCTCTGTGGTCATTTGCGCAAGGAATGAGTATGAAAACCTTAAAGAGAATTTGCCTCTTTTCCTTGCACAAGATTATCCGGATTACGAGATAGTTGTTGTAAATGATGCATCAGATGATGAAACGTATTACTTTCTAAAGAAGTTGGCCTCTGAGCATCGCCACCTTAAGGTGGTAAACATGGGTGAGACCCCTAATTTTTTTAAAGGGAAAAAGTTTCCTTTATCTATTGGGATTAAATGCGCTAAGCACGATCTCCTTTTACTTACCGATGCCGATTGTGTGCCAGCAGAACCCACTTGGATAATGAATATGGCTTCGGGGTATTGTAAAAAAGTAGAGGTGGTATTGGGGTATGGCGGTTATGAAGTAAAACCTGGCTTTTTGAATAAGTTGATTCGATTTGATACTCTACATATAGCAATGCAGTATTTGGGGTTAGCTTTATTCGGGATGCCTTATATGGGCGTAGGAAGAAATTTATCGTATAGAAAATCTTTGTTTTATAGGAATAAGGGATTCATTAGTCATTATCGTATCCCTTCCGGCGATGATGATTTATTTATAAATCAAGTCTCTTCTCGGAAGAATACAGCAGTTGTTGCCACTCCGGAGGGTATTACCCTTTCTGAACCAAAAGAGACGTTTGGTGAGTGGTTTAGACAGAAAAGGCGACATCTTACAACCGGTTCATTGTATAAAACCCAGCATAAAGTGGTTTTAAGCTTATACCTAATAACCCAATGGCTCTACTTTGCGTTAGGAATCCTTCTTTTAAGTTGGCTGTTTCATTGGGAAATTGTTGCAGGTGTGATGTTTTTTCGGTTGATAACCCAGATTATTGTCATAAAGAAAAGCATGAAAAGGCTGGGGGAAAGAAATTTGTTACTATTTTCGCCTTTGTTAGAGATCATCATGATGATTATTAACCCATTGATTGCTTTTAGTAATCTAATTGTAAAGCAAAAAGCATGGAGGTAAATCCCAATCTCACCAATAAAGCAAATCGAGATTTTCAGTTGGTACAGGCTGCGCTGAATCAAGGAGATCAACGTGCTTATGCTGAATTGATGAATAATTACCGGGATTCTCTCTATTTTCTTCTTCTTAAAATGACTAATGACCCTGTTGATGCGGAAGATCTAACCATTGAAGCCTTCGGAAAAGCTTTTCGTAATCTGCATCAATATACTCCGAATTATGCTTTCTCTACCTGGCTCTTTAAGATAGCTTCAAATAACTGCATTGATTTTATGAGGAGGAAGAGTAAGCAACTTACTTCACCCGATTACTCGCTTTCTGATGATCAATATGGACAGGAGTTTGGTGATAGGATAGCCTCTGAAGCTCCCGATCCGGAAGAGAGCATCATCTCAAAGCAGAAGAGTAAATTGATGAGAGAGATTGTTGATCGTCTTAAACCTCATTATAAGTTATTGGTAGAGATGAGATATTTTAAGGAGATGTCATATGAAGAGATATCTGTAGAGTTAGATTTACCGCTTGGAACGGTTAAAGCGCAACTATTCAGAGCAAGAGACTTTCTTTATCAGATTCTTAAAGATCATTCATCTCATCTATAAGAAAATCCACCACCAAATAATATCTACAACTATGGAACTAAATCAATTCCAACAAGCTATATTGAACGGAATCCCAGATACCTTACCTGATCTAAAGGAATTTGATTCCGCTATAAACCATGCTCCTAAACGGAAATCTATTCTCTCGGAGCCCGAAAAGCGTCTAGCACTTCGAAATGCGCTAAGATATTTTCCTGAGCAGCTTCATGCTGTATTAGCACCAGAGTTTGCTAATGAGTTAGAGAAATATGGGCGTATATACATGTATCGTTATCGCCCTGATTATAAGATCTACGCTCGTTCAATAGACGATTTTCCTCATAGGAGTAAGCAGGCTGCAGCTATTATGTTGATGCTTAGTAATAACCTGGATGATGCTGTTGCTCAACATCCTCATGAACTGATTACTTATGGAGGGAATGGAGCTGTTTTTCAAAACTGGGCTCAGTATTTACTCACCATGCAGTATCTAGCTACAATGACTGATGAGCAAACCTTGGTTCTCTATTCTGGGCATCCAATGGGTCTGTTCCCTTCTCATAAGGAGGCTCCAAGAGTCATTGTGACTAATGGAATGGTTATACCTAACTATTCAAAGCCTGATGACTGGGAACGTTTTAATGCCCTCGGTGTTTCACAATACGGTCAGATGACGGCCGGATCATTTATGTACATTGGGCCGCAGGGAATTGTTCATGGGACTACCATTACCGTGCTCAATGCAGCTAGGATGCATTCTAAGCCAGGTGAGACATCAGCAGGGAAGTTGTTTGTTACATCAGGCTTAGGTGGGATGTCAGGTGCACAACCAAAAGCAGCTGTTATTGCTGGAGTTGTGGGTGTCGTTGCAGAGGTAAATCCTAAGGCTGCAATCAAGCGCCATGAACAAGGTTGGGTTGATGAACTTCATTCTGATCTGGATGAGTTAATGGATAGGATTAGGAAGGCTGTAAGAGATAAAGAGGCTGTTTCTCTTGCCTATCTTGGAAATGTTGTCGACTTATGGGAGAAGCTTGCCGATGAAGAGATAAGGGTTGATCTTGGATCAGATCAAACATCTCTCCATAATCCATGGGCAGGAGGGTATTATCCAGCAGGCCTTACCTATGAGGAATCAAATCGGATGATGGCTGAGGAGCCTGAAAAGTTTAAAGAGAAGGTTCAAGAGAGTTTAAAGCGCCATGTAGCTGCAATTAATAGGCTTACTTCAAATGGAATGTATTTCTTTGATTACGGCAATGCTTTTATGCTGGAGGCAGGAAGAGCTGGGGCTGAAATATTTAAAAACGATGGTACTTTCAGATATCCGTCTTATGTGCAGGATATCATGGGGCCAATGTGTTTTGATTATGGGTTTGGTCCATTTCGATGGGTCTGCGCATCTTCCGACCCTGCTGATCTTCGACTGACGGATCAACTTGCTGCAGAGGTTTTAGATCAGATGTACAAGGATGCTCCTGAAGAGATTAAGAATCAGATTTCAGATAATCTTACTTGGATTCGTCAGGCTGAAAATAACAAGCTGGTTGTTGGCTCGCAAGCTCGTATCTTATATGCTGATGCTGAAGGTAGGATACGGATTGCAGAAGCTTTTAATAAGGCCATTGCAGAAGGTAAGCTTCATGGTCCAGTGGTATTAGGTCGTGATCATCATGATGTGTCGGGAACAGATTCGCCATTCCGAGAAACATCGAACATTTATGACGGTTCTGCCTTTACTGCTGATATGGCAATTCAAAATGTTATTGGTGATTCATTCAGAGGTGCAACTTGGGTCTCTATACATAATGGAGGCGGTGTAGGCTGGGGTGAGGTAATAAATGGTGGCTTCGGTATGGTTCTCGATGGATCGGAAGAGGCCGACCGCCGACTGAAAAACATGCTTTTCTGGGATGTTAATAATGGGATCTCTCGCCGCGCTTGGGCTAGAAATAAAGAGGCTCTCTTTGCTATTAAGCGTGCCATGGCTGTTGAACCACGGCTTAAAGTCACTATTCCATCGATAGCCGACGAAGAATTGATCAATCGTGCTTTTACTAAGTAACTATTTAAACTAATAAGTAGTTATACCGTTATAGTTAAAGGAGGAGCTTATTATAGGCTCCTCCTTTGGCTTTATATTTTGGGTTTTAACTATTCCGATGTGGTTTAGAATCGATAAATTTGAAAAATATGATGATTATACTTTCACCTGCAAAGCGTTTGTCAATCAAACCTCGTGGTAATGCTCCTATCGCAACGGTGCCTAGATTTAGATTTGAAACGGAGGCTATTGTGAAAGAGCTAAAGAATCTAAACATCAATGAGCTGATCGATTTATTGAAGGTTAGTTCAAAACTTGGTCAAGAGAATCATCTTAGGTTTACTTCTTGGCAATGGAGTGAAGCGAAGACAGATTCTACACTACCGGCTCTTATGGCATATGATGGCGATGCCTTTAACGCACTAAAAGCATGGGAATTTAATCAAGGCGAACTCTTACGAGCACAAAAGTCTCTTCGTATAATCTCTGCTCTGTATGGAATGTTAAGACCTCTTGATTTGATTATGCCTTATCGTTTGGAAATGCAAGCCAGTTTGTCTGTCAATAGAAAGAAGGATCTTTATGCATTTTGGGGTGAAAGACTTGCTCAATCTCTGTTGGATGATATGTCACATTATAATGACTCGGTGATAATTAATTTAGCTTCTCAAGAGTATAGTAAAAGCGTTTTGCCTTATCTCACTTCTGAAAAGATCGCCGTAGTAACACCTGTTTTTTATCAATTAGTTAATCAGAAATTTCAGTTCTCGGCTCTATATTCCAAGCAAGCCAGAGGGAAAATGACCCGATTTATAATTCAAAATGCCATTGATAATCCGGAACATCTTGTTGCTTTCCATGATGATAACTATCTGTTTCACGAAGGTCTGTCAAACCAGAAACAATTAGTTTTTTATCGGCACTTGAGATAAAAGGAATCTTTATGCAGAAGTAAGTAATTGATAATTCGTTATTTTTTACCTTTTACATATTTCTCAAGCCATTGATCGGTTTCCCAAAGAACATGTAAGATGTTTTCTCTTGCGGAATATCCATGGCTTTCATATGGAAGTAATACTAATCTACAGGTACCTCCTAAGCCTTTAATGGCTCCAAATAGTCTTTCGCTCTGTAAGGTGAAAGTACCGGGATTGTTATCAGCATCTCCATGGATGAGAAGAAGAGGAGCTTTTATTTTATCGGCATAGACAAACGGCGACATCTCAAGATAGACCTGTTGAGCTTCCCAGAAGGTACGTTCTTCAGATTGGAATCCAAAAGGAGTTAGGGTTCTGTTGTAGGCTCCACTACGTGCGATACCTGCTGCAAAGAGATCAGAATGAGCCAATAGGTTTGCTACCATAAATGCGCCATAAGAGTGACCACCTATGGCAACTCGCTTCCTGTCAATAATCCCTTTCCCAGATAAATAATCTATTGCAGCAGAAGCATTAGAGACCAATTGATCTATAAAGGTATCATTAGGCTCTGTCTCGCCTTCTCCTATGATCGGAAAGTCAGCATCGTCGAGTATGGCATAACCTCTTTGTGCCCACATTATAGGTGAACCATAATTCATCTGAGAGAATCTATAAGGCGAGTCTTTTATTTGTCCGGCTTGATCGGCCCCTTTGAACTCTTGTGGATAAGCCCACATAAGCAATGGTAATGGAGCCTCATGCAACAGATCAAATCCTTTGGGCAGATAAAGTGTCGCAGATAAAGAGACTCCATCTTTCCGTTTGTAATGAATCGTCTCTTTTGTTACACCCCCAAATGATTGATAAGGATTAGGAAAGTGGGTTAACTGAATCTTATCGCTCTTTTTGTGTAACCATAAGTTTGGGTTTTCAGAGGTTGATTCAATGGTCGTGATAAAGGTTAAAGTGTTTACATCTAAGATTCTTAAGATTGATTCATAGGTATTGATACCCTCGGCTTGCCAAAGACGTTTCGCTTTTTTTGTATCAATGGCAAATTGATCAATAAAAGGTTTGTTCCCATCGGGGCCGTATCCCTCTCCTCTTAGATATAGGGCTTTGCCACTTCTTGAGAAGGCCAAAACCCATCTTCCATATTGATTAGGAACGGTGACAAAATCTCCAGGATCTTTGTATAGATCCTCACTATTTCTATCAAACCATAAATCTGATTTAGTTTTCCCATCAAGATCAGTAAGCCAGTAGGTCTGCTCCTTTCTTGTCTTCCACCAGTCTGTATTTAGAATAGCTCCGTTACTGTTTCCCCAGATAATGCTCGCATATCTTAATGATGTTTCAGCAAAAAGTCTAGGTTTTTCTATAAATGGAGCAGATACCATATATAATCGATCTCTGATTTCTGTTTTAACTGAAGGATCACCACCATCAGCAGCCTCTGCCCAGTAAAGGGTAGCAGGTTTATCAGATCTCCAATCGATAGCTCTTTTGCCGGTTGCAACCGCATCGAAGCCTGTTGGTAACTGTTCGATTAGAGGCTTATGATAGAACTCATTTATTAGGGTACCCTCTCTATTATAAATGTTGAAATCGGAGGCGAAACGCGAGACCGGTACGATATAGGAATAGGGTCTTGTGATTTTTTGGGCTAAAAGATACTCCCCGTCAGGAGAAAGGTCTATCGACCGCCATAAAGCAGTAGGAAGAATAACGGTTAGATGGCCATCAAGAGTTACCCTTGCAATTTCAGCAGATGAATAGTGTTCGAAACGTTGCTCATCGTATGGGTTTCTTAGAAGATCCTGATAGGTTCTGACGGGTGCTTTATTACCAGTGGCCTCTTGAACAGAGGGTCCCTCAGGTAAAGGTCTAACGGTCGGTAATTCTGTTCGGTTCCCAGGTATCCGCTTAATTAATAATGAGCGACTGTCTTTGTCCCAGATATAAGAACCTCCTAAGACACCGTTAATCTTGCTATCTGAGAGCTCTCTTACTGTTCCACTTTTTAACTCTAGGATCCAAATGGTCATGCGATCTTGCTTTGCTACCAAGAAGGATAAGTACTGCCCATCAGGAGAAAAGGAGAGTTCGTTTAATCGTACATCTTGAGGTAGTCCTTTGACAACAATCTCTTTGCCAGTAGCTATTTCTTTAATTGAGATGCCATAAAAATATCCCTGTCTTCCCGGGCAGTTTAACTGCGGATTGATTCTTAATCCGGCAAGCTTTACCTCGTCTTCAGCTAGCTCTTCTAATGTTTTAAAGGGAAGACGGTCAAGCATTATCAGATATTGATTGTTTTGATCTATTCTAACTGCTGGTGTAGGTTTTATATCGATTAGTTCTAGGATCTCTTTTGGAGGAACCTCGAATTTCTGAGATTCTTGCGAGACCGCAGTCGTTGCTATTGTCATAAATAGTAAGAATGATAGTGGGTATTTCATCGAGCCGGGATTATTAATCACCTCCTTAAAGATGATGTATTACATCACAAAGATAGTTCTTCCCCTTAAAATCCTGACCATTGTTCTTCAGCTCTTCGCTCGCCCTTCGCTCCCTCTCCATTAATCGTTCGAATTTGAGTGGATAAAACGGAAGAAATGAAAAAGTAATTTTCAAAAGTATATGGACAAAGAGCGAAGGGGAAGCGAAGGGGAAGCGAAGAGAAGAGTTTTGATGTTCGAACAATTTATTAAATTTACTCACTCTTACTTGTAATCTACTCTGGCAAAACTTTATGAAGAATCTCAAGATATGTGCAGAAGTTGCATGTGTTTTGTTTAGTGTTTTAGCTGTTGTTAGTTAGCGGTTTAGGATAAAACCGCTGTGACTGACGGGGCGAAGCTGTGAAGAGAGGGATTTGAATTGACGCCACCAGTAGAGACGCGGCATGCCACGTCTCTACACAAGAAACAAAGGCACCCTGATAATACAGATCTATACGGATGATGCAGATTGGATTATCCCATGACCTGGATGATCGAACGCAATCCTTGAATCTTGAATCCTTGAATCCTTGAATCATGAATCATTGAATCATGAATCATGAATCATTGAATCATGAATCATTGAATCTTGAATTCTCAGAAATACATATCACCTGAAATAGATTAAACCCCTTCGTACGAGATTTATAAAACGATGCGAGGCGACGTATAGGTGCGTAGCACCGGAAATAGGATCCCTAATCGAAGCACCACATTTTGGGCAGATCCCCTGCAAGGTGCGTAGCACCGAGAATATTTGTAGATGGAGGTGCGTAGCACTGGAATCAGGATGCACCCATAAAAAAACAACCTAGAGTATCCGCATTACACGCCCTATCAGTATGCGGGTAATAAGCCGGTGAGTTATATTGATTTGGATGGGTTGGAGGAAGCAAAAAAAGAGGAAGCAGGCGGAGCTCAAAGTCTGCAGAGTGTAATTAATATTGGGGATTACCTTCAAAACAGTCCAGTTAAGAGAGATGAAACAAATAGGCAGTTCCCAGATAGTCCAATATCATTAAACCGAAAGGATCCTTCAAGCACAAACAGGAAAATCTACAGGATGGAAAGCAGGCGATTTTATGCTTCATCTACCAAATAAAGGAACACCTAAATTAAATTGGGAAGCTAATTATGGAGCATTAAGAAGTAAAATGAATTTGGGTAAACCAATATTTGATTCTTATCGCTTACCAAATGGAAATCTTATTCCTACAGGTGGATTTTTAAATGCGGAGAGATTTACATTACAAAGTCGCGGTTGGATTTATGACCCTAGGCAAGGGGCTTGGTTGCCACCAACAATATAAAACTATACCTTATGGAATTTAACAAACTTGTAAGGACACAGCTTTTCCCAATACTTCAAAAGTATGGTTTTGAGATAGTAGAAGAATTTAAAAACATTGTGCGTTTTCAATCTTCTGTTATGAAGGTAAATGTAGTGTTTAATAATTATGATAAGTCGCACCTTGTTGAGATAGGTAAGCGGGGGGAGGCGTTATACTCTTTAAATGATAATGCGGTTAAGGAGCTTTTTAGTTCTGAATTATCGATTGAGCAAGTAACGTCAGAGATTTTTGTACAAAATCTTTCTTTACTTTTTAAACAACAAAAAGGAGTTGAGATTTTAAAAGGAAGCATAGAGCCGTTGGACAATTTTATCAAACTACAAAGCGAACATTACACATCTGAATTAGTTAAAAGGCAAGCATTAGAAGCTGCTTCAAAGACTTGGAAAGCTAACGACTATATAACTTTTGTAAAGAGTATAGATAAGATAGGTATTGACAAAATACCTCAATCTTACCTGTTGAAATACAAGATAGCAATGCAGAAATTATAACAGTGAAGCTGGCGCAATCCAGCTTTACTGTTGGTACTAGTCCAGAACCACTAATCACCAAGTGATAGAACAGAATAAGGTTCTGATTAAATACGATGAAAACAGCTTCATTAACCAGCCATCCAACCCGCTTTACTATCGGATAGGTGTTCCTTATGAGCAAAAATCGTATGAGTTGCATAACTCGGGTTTTGCAGCCGCTTTCTTTACACACCAAGCACTATTGACATGGATCAATAGTGCGGCTACCATTAGCCATCATGCGACAGTCGGCACTGCGGCTGTTAAGCGTCTGCTAAGCCACAAAAAGACCTTCTTCTATAATACAGCTTGTAACCAACGTCTTGCACTAGGAGAGATTGCGGCACACGGGCAACCTTACCATACGCTGACGTTGGCTTTCGATACCACCTCGCTTCAACAATTGGTGGCTTTCAATACCGAGCAAGGGGTTGCCAATACGCTTATGCCTACTGTCGAAACGATACAGAGTCTACTTGGTGGTGCCGGCTATGAGACAGAACAATCGGGTACCCTTATATGGTCTAGGTCTGAACGATTGGTCCCGGATGTTAATCAGTTCTTCGTTCCAATAAGTTATTACGATGCGATGGAGCAGCAGAGCATACTTCAATGGGATAGTGAGAAGATGCTTCCAGTGAAGGTTACCGATCCGATGGGTCTGGCCTCTGCGCTAGTAAACAACTATCGTCTGATGCGCCCTTATAAGATCACCGATCCCAATGGTATGAACCATGTTTTTGAGTTCAATGGACTTGGAATGGTGACCAGAAGTATCGTACAAGGAGCATCGGGAGAAGGGGATACAATTGATAGTCCAACCATCAGTTATAGTTATAATCTTCATAATTGGATGGAACATCAACTACCGGTGGTGGCAGGCGTTTCCGCACGTGAGGTTCATGGCAGTGCCAACAGTCGATGGTTAACGAGCTATACATGGAGTGATGGTCTGGGGAGAGAGCTTCAGACTAAGGTACAAGCCGAGGATGGCGAAGCCTTCACGATAGTGAACGGAAGTGTGGTCAGTGTAGCCCAACAACGAGCTGCCTCACTAACCATGCTACATAACAACACCCCTCAGGTTATTGATCTCGATACCCTGGGTCGACCGGTTCGTGTCACCGATGATAATGGAGCCGCAGGGAGCTATTCAACCTATAGCCGTCTGGATATCCTGGGACGGATAACCCAAGTGACCGATGCAAAAGGAAGATTGATCACCCGACATTTCTACTCCATCGACGGCCAGCCAGTGCATGTACATAACATCGACAGTGGTCACCGCTGGGTGCTGTTCAATACAGCACAGAAACCCATCCATCAGTGGGATAACCGCTCCAATCACATCAGACGTACCTATGATGCCAAACAACAACCATTGGAGGTACTGTTGCAAGAGAATGGATCCACCACGGAGCTTCTTACCGAACAGTATAGCTACGGCGATGCATCCGCCCAGCCCTACTTCAGGGGGCGATTGATACAGAGTCTGGGTCAAGAGGGAAAAACCACTATAAATCAGTATGACTTCAAAGGGAATGTATTAACTTTGAGTACACAAGTGTGTGAGAGCTATACAGGAACCATCAACTGGCATAATAGCCAGACGATGGGCGATAGCTTCACCCAAACGATGACCTTTGATGCCATGAACCGCCTTACTACACAGACAGCTCCTAACCTGCAAACCACGGCCTTCACCTATGGCAAGGGGAGCCTGTTGGATAGGGTGTCGATAGATGGTTCAGCATACCTCACTAACATCGCCTATAACGCCCGCGGACAACGTACGGATGTCTGGTTCGCCAATGGTTCAAAGACCCGCTATGAGTACGATAGTGATACTTTTAGACTGACCCGCCTGCTGACCACCCGCAACAGCGGAGTGGATGTGCTTCAGGATATCACCTATACCTACGATCCGGAAGGCAACATCGTTGAACAGAGCGATGCAGCGCAACAGACCTACTATTTCAATAACTCGGTGGTTTCTCCCACCGGCTTGTATGAATACGATGCTCTCTACCGCCTGATCAAGGCACAGGGCCGAGAGCTGACCAATCTGGGCATGGCAACCGAAAGTGACTTTGTCAATACCCTGTCGGTGCCAAATGCAGGGAGTAATGCCATGCAGAACTACACCCAGATGTTCTCCTACGATGAGTTGGGTAACCTACAGACGATGCAGAGTCAGGGGAGGTGGTCAAGGAGCTATATCTACGATAACGTAACCAACCGACTGCTTCGCCATGAAGGGACAACTAACGTCTATAACTACGATGCTCATGGCAACATGACCTCGATGCCTCATTTGTCGTCCATGACGTGGAACAGCTCGGATATGCTTCGCAGTGCCACCAATGGAACCTTTACCTCGTATTACAGCTACAATGCAGCAGGAGATCGAGTAAGAAAGGTGGTAGAGAAAGGGAACATCCGCGAGGAGCGACTCTATCTGGGCAACTATGAGCGTTACCGCAAGTATGTGAACAACATCTTGAAGACCGAGCGCCAGACGGTTCATATCATTGATGATCGCCACCGCTTTGCTTTAATTGACCGTCTAACGATAGACAACGGGATAACCCTCTCTACAGCGATTAGCTCTATCCGCTACCAGTATGACAACCATCTGGGCTCTGCCAGTCTTGAGTTAGATCAGACCGCGGCCATCATCTCCTACGAGGAGTATCATCCATTTGGGACGACCTCCTATAGAAGTGGTCGCACGGAGACGGAGGTATCGCAAAAGCGATACAAGTATGTTGGCAAGGAGCGAGATGAGGAGACTGGGTTGTATTACTATGGGGCAAGGTATTATGCGGCATGGTTATGCCGGTTTGTTAGTGTAGACCCGTTGCAGTTTAAGTATCCGCATTACACGCCCTATCAGTATGCGGGTAATAAGCCGGTGAGTTATATTGATTTGGATGGGTTGGAGGAGAATAAAACGATTGAACTAAATTGGAAAATTTCAGAGCAAATTGACGCAAGACCTGAGTTACGTGTTCCGATGGATGAGATATGGGGAATAGGAAGATTTGGTGGGTTAGATTTAGGTATTGTATCCGAAAAGGGGATAGAATCAAAGGATGGAAAATATACCATACATGGAATTGAGTCTGGTCCAAATAAAGGAAACTGGTTAGTAAGGGAACATTATGAGAATGGAGACTATAAGAATTTAGTAGTTGCAGGTCCTGAAGCATTTAAAGAAGTGCGCTCCGGGAAGTTTTCTGAACGAGGAACGGCTCTAAATTTGATTGCAGCTGGTGAAATGCTCGGTGCAGATCCAACATCAACATATCGCGAGAATATTCTGAATGGATGGAAAGAGGCATGTAAACCTGAAAATATTGTTTCTAGTCTCTTATTAGCTATTGCTGTAATAAAAACTCCCTTGAGTGGAATGGTGAGAAAGGTAGGAGTCAATGCCGCTAAAACGGGGACTACTGTCTTTAGAGCTGTTGATGCAACAGAAGCAAGCATAATAAAAAGTACTGGTAAATTTACTTTACAAGAAGGTGGGCTTGAAGTAAAATATTTTGCAAAAACCCTTGAAGATGCTCACTGGTATGGTCAAAGACTGTATCCTAATGGATACTCGATTATTCAAGGAACAGTGAAAGGTACTGTTAATGCTAGCGAATATTGGTTTCCACATATTGATATTGGAGCTTATGTTTTTCCAGGTGAGACCTTACCGTATATAATCCCTCATTAATATTACAATGCTTACAGAAAATAGAAAATATCATTTCGTTGGCGAATTAACTTTGAGTAGAAGCCATGTTTTGGACAAACAAAGCCAACCCAAAGACGATAAAGTAAATTGGCTTTTTCTAAATTCAGGAGAGCATCAATTTAGTTTCGTTTATAAAATGGAAAAACCATTGGAGGCTAAATATGGAAACCCTTTTAAAGCTGAATTATCATTTACTATGATTGAAACTGTGGTAAATGTTGTAGAGTTAAATCATAGTTATGAAGTACTAAGAGGGCAGGAAATCATTGGAAGAGTAAGCCTAATAAAATCTATAGATTTATAAGAAACAAAGGCCTCACTACGGTGGGGCTTTGTTATGCCGCTAAGGGGGTAACGACTGTTCCGAGAAGTTCAATAAATCCTACTCATTATATTACAAAATCAAAAACTCAAATGAAAACTCTACTTGATGACATTAGAGTAAATGGTATTAATGAACCTATTAAATATGTAGAATACAATGGGACACGATTTATAGTTGATGGACATCACTGATTTTATGCTGCACAAAGGTTAGGAATAGAGAATGTACCTGTGTAGCAAGTTCAATTGCCATATGGAGGCTATAAAAGTGTTTTGGATTTATTGATTGAACTAGGTAAGAATCCAGGTTTTTGGTAATACATGAAATAAATATGGCTATTTGGCAATATAATTTTACATTAATTCCAAGGGCATCTTTTTTAGATAAACCCAGATTATGCAGTGGATTGTTCCAGCTGAGGTTTATATTTTTTGATTTTCTGAAAAAGACTATCTATGTAATCACGTTTTGATCCGGAAACTGCCAACATCAATTTCTTTTGACGACCAGTCGAGACTAAATAAGCTCCGATTGCAATGCAGCGAAATTTCAGTGTTGGTAATGTGTGCTTTACCTTGCTGACCGCAATTGCATTCCTCACATAACTCATTAGATTATATGCCATCATAGCCCATCGAAACGCAAATTCAGTGGCATGAATATCCTGAAAACAGAACCCTTCTATGCCATAATCGTATTTCAATTCCTTGATTTGGTTCTCTGCTTCTGCCCTTTGTTTATAGGTCATCCAAACCAGCTCATCCGACAGGTCACTCGTTGTCACGAATGCTGAATATCGATAACGCAAATAATCATCCTCATGACTAAATAACGTTTTACCACCACAGTTGGGTAACTTCTCTGTATCCTTACATACCACAACAATTCTTCGTGATCGCCCCCAGCTTTTACATTTATATTGGAACGAACAGAGATCTACCCCTTGTCTTGTTGAAGCCACCCACTTGTGAGGTGTCAGTATTGCATCTACTAGCCCTGATTTCATCGGCATGGCAATGATGTAGTTTAGCTGACGTTGCTCTAAGTCAGCTAACACATTATTCCCGCTAAATCCACTATCTCCTCTTAATAAAC
>Ga0209066_10000618_pt1 | contig 51132 bp, 40 predicted proteins | sample All_14_2_FD_187198 | JGI IMG/M metagenome (GOLD analysis project Ga0209066, IMG submission 187198) | Freshwater microbial communities in response to fracking from Pennsylvania, USA - Allegheny Zone_MetaG_DW_15 (SPAdes) (version 2) ... | reverse complement strand
CGATTGATGACGTGTGCCGATTATAGCCATTGCGAGGGCGCATCGCGCCCATGGCAATCCAGCTTATCGGCTCAGGCGTCCTGACCCATGGCTTGTTCATAGGCCGCACTTGCCTCCAGCCATTGCTCTTCCGCCCTGGCCAGCGCCCGCAAGGCATCAGCACGCGATTTGGCGACCTTTGCCGCCTCGTCGGGCTTGCCTTCGAAAGAGGCGCTATCCGCCAATCTCAAATCAAGTCTGGCAACTTCGCCCTGCAACGCCTCAACTTCCTTTTCGAGCGCCTGCGCCTTCTTTTTCAAGGGCGCGAACTGCTCACGCTTTTGCGCGGCGATGCGGCGGGCTTCCTTCTTGTCGTGATTGGGGCGTGGCGGCGGAGGCGGCGCATCGGCATCGAGCGCCTCTTCTGCCGCCAGTGGCCGGGCGCGACGCGCCGGGTCAAGCAGCCACTTCTTGTAGTCGTCAAGATCGCCGTCATAAGGCTTTACCGTGCCGTCTGCGACAAGCCAGAGACGATCCGCGCAGGTTTCGACGAGATGGCGGTCATGGCTGATGAGAATGAAAGCACCTTCATAGTCATTGATCGCCATGACGAGGGCTTCACGGCTATCGACATCCAGATGGTTGGTCGGTTCGTCGAGGATGATGAGATGCGGCTTGTTGTAGGTCTGCACGGCAAAGAGCAGACGCGCCTTCTCGCCACCTGAAAGTTTTTCGACATTGGTGTCGGCCTTGTCCGCGCCAAAGCCATAGGAACCGGCAATGGCGCGCACCTGCGCCTGCGTGGCGGTGGGCACAAGCTCGCGGAAATGCTCATAAGGCGTTTCGCCCATATTGAGTTCGTCGAGCTGATGCTGCGCGAAATAGGCGATACGCAGCTTCTTGGAATCGTATTTGTGGCCACCCGTCACGGCAAGGCGATCGCAGAGCAGCTTGGCGAAGGTCGATTTGCCATTGCCATTGGCGCCGAGCAGCGCGATGCGGTCATCATGGTCGATGCGCAGATCAAGACCGCTCAACACCGGCTTTTCCGGGTCATAGCCGACACTGGCATGTTCCAGCCGGATGATCGGTGAGGCGAGGGGCTTTTCGGGTGCCGGAAAGCGGAACGGCATGACGCGCTCGTTCAGAATGTCGGCAATCGGTTCCATCCTGGCGAGCGCCTTCATGCGGCTCTGCGCCTGACGCGCCTTGGAGGCCTTGGCCTTGAAGCGCTCGACAAAGCTCTCCATATGGCGGCGGGCATCTTCCTGCTTTTTCTTCATCGACATTTGCAGCATCAGCTTTTCGCGCCGTGTGCGGTCGAAGCGGTCATAATTGCCGCTATAGAAGGTCAGCTTCTTGTGTTCGAGATGCAGGATGTTCTGCGCGACATTGTTCAGAAGGTCGCGGTCATGGCTGACGATGAAGACGGTGTGGGGATATTCGCAGAGATATTCTTCAAGCCAGATCGTGCCTTCAAGATCGAGATAGTTGGTCGGTTCGTCGAGCAGCAGCAGGTCCGGCTCGGAAAAAAGCACGGCGGCGAGTGCGACGCGCATACGCCAGCCACCCGAGAAGTCGGCGCAGGGGCGGGCCTGCGCCACCTCGTCAAAGCCGAGACCCGCCAGAATGGAGGCGGCGCGGGCGGGCGCCGAATGGGCCCCCATATCGGCCAGGCGGGTATGGATTTCGGCGATCCGGTGCGGATCGGTTGCATGTTCGGCCTCGGCGAGCAGTGAGGAACGCTCCTTGTCGGCGGCCAGAACCGTATCCAGAAGGGTGATGGGGCCTGAGGGAGCCTCCTGCGTCACCATGCCGACGCGCCAGTTCTTGGGGAAGCTGATGGAGCCGGTTTCAGGCCCGTAAACGCCTGTAATCAGCTTCAAAAGCGTCGATTTACCGGTGCCGTTGCGGCCAACAAACCCCGTGCGCTGCCCCGGTGGCAGGGCGGCGGTCACATGGTCAAGAAGGAGGCGTCCCTCCATCCGGAAGGTCAGGTCATTGATATGAAGCATGGCGGGTGCATAGCACGCCTTGTTGCCGCCGTCATCAATGGCGGCTATAACCCGGCCAAATCACTTCAGGCCCCCTCTCAAGCCACAAATCAAGGATGCTTTCGCATGGCTCTCGAGCGCACTTTCTCGATCATCAAACCCGACGCGACACGCCGTAACATCACCGGCAAGATCATCGACCGCTTCGAAAGCAACGGTCTGCGCGTGGTCGCTTCCAAGCGCATCCACATGACCAAGGCTCAGGCCGAAGGGTTCTATGCCGTCCACAAGGAACGCCCCTTCTTCAATGATCTCGTCTCTTTCATGATTTCCGGCCCGGTCGTGGTGCAGGTTCTCGAAGGCGAGAATGCCGTTTTGAAGAACCGCGAAATCATGGGCGCGACCAACCCGGCCAATGCCGAGCCCGGCACGATCCGCAAGGACTTCGCTGAATCCATCGAAGCCAATTCGGTGCATGGTTCCGACGCGCCGGAAACGGCTGCCGAAGAAATAAAGTACTTCTTCACCGATGCCGAAATCGTCGGCTGATTGTTTTCGTCATTGAAAAAGAGCCCCGCTGGCGCCAGCGGGGCTTTTTGTTTCAGGTGAGAATCGCCTTGCGTAAGGCGGTCAGGCCCTCGCGCAACAGGGCGGCCAGTTCCGCGTCCGCGGTTAATGTCAGCCCGGCAGTGGCACGAATAGCGGGCCGCTCACGACATCGCCTTCGCCCTGAATGATGACGCGCTCGTCCGCGACCCGCGCCGCGCCGGACGCGACAAGCCGCAGCGCCAACGGGTAAAGCACATGCTCGGCAGCGAGCACGCGATCCGCCAGTGTCTGCGCTGTATCATCGGGCAGCACGGCGACAGCGGCTTGCGCGACAATCGGCCCCTCGTCCATTTCGGCGCGCACGAAATGCACCGTCGCACCGGTGATGCGGACGCCTGAGTCAATCGTGCGCTGATGCACATGCAGGCCCTTGAAGGCGGGCAGCAGCGAGGGGTGGATGTTGAGCTGGCGGTCGCGCCATTTGGCAACGAACCCGTCCGACAGAATGCGCATGAAGCCGGCATTGCAGACAAGCTCGACACCCGCCTTGACCAGAACGGCGTCCATCGCCGCGTCAAAGGCTTCGCGGCTGTCATAGTCCTTGTGGCTGATCACGGCGGTCGCGATGCCAGCTTCATGGGCGATCTTCAACCCGTCTGCGTCGGCCCTGTTGGAAATGACAACGACGATTTCAGCCGGATAGCCGGGTTCGCGCGTCGCCTTGAGCAGCGCCTCGAAATTGGACCCGCGTCCTGAAATCAGAACACCGACTTTCAAGCTTTCGACCCGATACGGCCATGAATGGCAACGCGCGGCGCGTCAGGCGTGGCGGCGACGAGCCTGCCCATGACACAAACTGTTTCGCCCGCGTCAGTCAGCACGGCGGAAACGGCCTCCGCCTTATCGGCGGCGACAACGACAACCATGCCGATGCCGCAATTGAACGTGCGTCCCATTTCGGATTCTTCAACGCCGCCCCTGGTCATGAGCCAGGAGAAGACAGGCGGCAGCGACCAGGCCGCGCCCTCAATTTCGACATTGACGCCATCCGGCAGCACGCGGGGAATGTTTTCGACAAAACCGCCGCCCGTGATATGCGCCATGGCTTTGACAGCGCCCGTCTCGCGGATCGCCCGCAGCATGGAACGCACATAGATGCGCGTCGGCGTCAGCAACACATCGCCAAGCGAGGCGCCACCCGCACCGGGGAAGGGCGCGGAATAGGAAAGGCCCTCATCGGCCACAATGCGGCGCACCAGCGAATAGCCATTGGAATGGATACCCGATGACGCAAGGCCAAGCAGCACATCGCCCGCCGCGACATCGGCGCGCGGCAGAACCTGATCGCGCTCGACGGCACCAACGGCAAATCCGGCAAGGTCATAATCGCCCTTGGGATACATGCCGGGCATTTCAGCCGTTTCGCCACCGATCAGCGCACAACCCGCCTGACGGCATCCTTCGGCAATGCCGGCAATGACGGTGCGGGCGACATCGACATCCAGTTTGCCGCAGGCAAAATAATCGAGGAAGAAAAGCGGTTCGGCGCCTTGCACGACGAGATCGTTGACTGACATGGCGACAAGATCAATGCCGACGGTGTCGTGGCTGTCCGCATCAATCGCGACGCGCAGCTTGGTGCCGACGCCATCATTGGCGGCGACCAGCACCGGGTCTTTCATGCCGACAGCGGCGAGATCAAACAAGCCGCCAAAGCCGCCCAGCGCTGCGTCTGACCCTTTGCGTTTTGTCGAGGCGGCAAGGGGGCCAATGGCGCGCACCAGCGCATTGCCCGCGTCAATATCGACGCCCGCTGAGGCATAGGTATGGCGGTTCGGCTTATCGTCGGAAGGGGCGGAGGCCATGGATGCTACGGGTCCGGCGCTGTCAGGGGAATCGGAAGGCCACAAAACACCCGAAATTGTCCGTCGAGGCAAGCCTTGAAGCAAAATCCGGCGCAAAACCCTGCGGCGAGTGCTTCGCGGGGCGGGCACGATGGTATAGTGTGCGCCACAATGACCGGCAGGTTCTGCCAAAAGCGTGACAGATCAAAGGCCTATCCATGAAATCGGCAATTGCGACCCTGCTGGCGGCAGGCATGTTTTTCGCCTTCTGCGCGGCCCCGGCCCGCGCCAGCGACATCTATACGGTAAGTGGCGTGCATGTGGATGTGACAGCCGCCACGGCCCTTGAAGCCCGCACCAATGCCCAGGCCAGCGCCCAGCGTCTGGCTTTCGGCACGCTGCTCCGGCGTCTGACGCTGCCGGAAGACGGGGCCAATCTGCCTGCCGCAGATAACGCCACCCTGCAGCGCGCGGTTCGCAGCTTCGCCGTCAACAATGAGAAAGCGAGCGCCACGCGCTACATAGCCGATCTGACGGTGGCGTTCGTACCGGCCACCGTGCAGCAACTTCTCACCTCAAGGGGTGTGGCCTATGGCGAAGTGCAGGCCAAGCCGACAATGCTGTTGGCCGTGTTTGAAAAGCCGGGTCTGCGCGTTTTCTGGGAAGACCCCAATCCCTGGCGCGATGCCTGGAACCATCAGGACCTTGCTAACAGCCTGACGCCTGTGATCCTGCCGCTGGGTGATGTCGAAGAGTTCGGCATGGTCACGACGGCGCAGGCCGTGGGTGGCGATCAGGCCGCCCTTGCCGCGCTCGCTGCCCGCTATGGCGTAACCGACACGGCGGTCGCCTCTGCCAGCGCCGATGCGAGCGGCACAAAGGTGACTGTGACGCTGAAACAATATGCGGGTAGCGCTCCCCCCATTGCATCAAGCAAGACTTATACAGGCGCCACCATCGAAGAAGCCTTGAATGCGGCTGCGGCCGGTTCACTCGAAGCGCTCGCGCTCGCCTGGAAGCGTGACACGGTGATCCGTGGCGGTGTTGGCGGCAATCTGGTGGCAGACGCTCATTTCAATGCATTGAGCGACTGGGAAATGATCCGCAAGACATTGGCATCCTCGCCCTATGTGGCTGATCTTGATGTGCAGGGCATTTCCTCTGGCGGCGCCGAAATTGCCATCACCTATAAGGGGACCAGCGACAAGCTCGCCGGGGCTCTCGCCGTGCAGGGCATTGCGCTCTCGCAGCGCGAGGGAGCATGGGAAATATCGCGTGCGGCGGCACCTGCGCCCTCGGCGGCGCCCGCGCCCCAGCCATGAATGACAAGGTTTATATGAGCATACAGCGACAAGCCCTGATCTGGATTCTCGCGGTCATCACGACCGTCCTGATGCTTTGGCTTCTCAAGGGCGTTTTGCTGCCCTTCGTGGCGGGCATGGCGGTCGCCTATTGTCTTGATCCGCTGGCTGACCGGCTGGAAGCCATGGGCCTGTCGCGCCTCATGGCGACAGGCGTCATCACGCTCGTTTTTGTGCTGCTGGCTGTCATCTTCAGTGTGCTGCTTCTGCCCCTGCTGTTTGAACAGGCCGTGGCGCTCGCCAACATTCTGCCCGAAGTGATCAACAAGGGACGCCATCTCATCATCGAGGTGACGCATGACCGGCTTGCAGACCTGCTTGGCACACGCGGTTCTGCTGTCGAGACCGCTCTTTCAGGCGCGATGAATGACACTGGCACCTGGTTGCCCAATCTCCTTTCCATCATCGGCTATCAGGGGCTGCAATTCGTCTCCCTCATCGCCATGATTGCCGTCACGCCGGTTGTCGCCTTCTACATGCTGCTCGATTGGGACCGCATGGTGGCGCAGGTGGACAAATTGCTGCCGCGCGACCATGCCGAGACGATCCGCGAACTTGTGATCGAGACCAATCAGGTGCTGGAAGGTTTTGTGCGCGGACAGGCAATCGTTTGTCTGGCGCTCGGCATATTCTACGCCATCGGCCTTTCAGCGGCCGGGCTGAAATTCGGACTCGTCGTTGGCATTGCAGCCGGCATCATCAGCTTCATTCCCTATCTCGGTACGGTCACGGGCTTTGTCACGGCCATGGGGCTGGCGCTTTTCCAGTTTTGGCCGGACTATGCCCATATTGCGCTTATCGCCGGGATTTTCTTTCTCGGCCAATTCATTGAGGGCAATTTCCTCTCGCCAAAGCTCGTCGGCGACCGTGTCAAGCTGCATGCCGTCTGGGTGATATTTGCGCTGTTTGCTTTCGGGTCGCTCTTCGGCTTTGCCGGCGCCTTGCTGGCGCTGCCCGTGGCGGCGGTCATGGGGGTTCTTGCGCGCTTTCTGGTACGACGCTATCGCGAGAGCACGCTTTATCTCGGTCATCAGGAAGTTGCCTGCCAGGTGGTCGAGAGCCATGCCCAAGACGTCAGTCAGGCGCAGTCGGCAGACAAGGCATGACGCGCCAGCTTGTTTTTGAACTCGGCCATCGCCCGGCACTGGCGCGGGAAGATTTTCTGGTTGCGCCCTCCAATGCCGATGCCGTCGCCCTGATTGATGCCTGGCCGGACTGGCCGGGACATGCCGCCGCGCTGTCGGGCCCGGCGGGCAGCGGAAAATCCCATCTCGCTGAAGTCTGGCGTGAACGCAGCAAGGCCGCGCGTCTCACAGGCGCCGGTCTCGACAAGGCCGATCTGCCTGCCCTTGCCGCAGCGGGGGCGGTCCTTGTCGAGGATATCGGTGTCTTGAGCGATGCCGGCGAGCGACAGCTTTTTCATCTTTTCAATCTGATGCGCGAGGAGGGCGGGCACCTCTTGCTGACCGCAAGGCCAGCACCGGCCCATCTCAAACTGAGATTGCCCGATCTCGCCTCGCGCCTGAGGGCCATGCCCCATGGCGGCCTGGGCGCGCCGGATGACGCGCTGCTGGCGGGCATTCTCGTCAAGCTCTTTGCGGATCGCCAACTCCGGCCCGGCGACGCGGTCATCGCCTATCTTGTTTCGCATATGGAGCGATCCGTGGCTGTGGCACGCGATCTCGTCGCCAGACTCGATCAGGCGGGTCTTTCGGGCAAGCGTCCGATCACCGTGCCGCTCGTCGTCGAAATACTTCAAGAGCTTGGAAACACTTGAGAATTTAGCTTCGTTCGGTCACAACTCAGTCATATACTGGCACTAGACTTTGGTTGAATGCGCTCGCAGCAGCGTGCAGGTATGCCTGATCCCCTGCTTCCAGCGCCCGCCCGCCGCAATTGCCCCCGACCCTTGCAGCTTTGAACCGACCGGAACGCGCGACATGACGACGACACAGAGCAACAAGCCCGCCCCGCAGAAAGCCGCCGCCCCGCGTCCGGAAAAGAATGGAACACCCGCAGCGCCGGTCATCGACATGACGACGCCGGAACGTTTCATCAATCGCGAACTCTCCTGGATCGCTTTCAACATTCGCGTCATCGAAGAAACGCAGAACAGGAACCATCCTCTGCTGGAGCGCCTGCGCTTCCTCTCGATCTCGGCCTCGAACCTTGACGAGTTCTACATGGTGCGCGTGGCTGGCTTGCGGGGTCAGGTCAGCGCCGGTGTCGAAACACTCAGCCAGGACGGGCTGACGCCTTCCCAGCAGCTTGATCGCGTCAATGCCAAGGCAGGCGAATTGCTGCGCATGCAGCAGGAGATGTGGGACGCGCTGTCCAAGGAACTGCGCAGCGAAGGCATTTCGGTTCTCGATCCAAGCGAAGTGACGCCGGAAGAATATGCCTGGCTGGAAACGCGGTTTCTTGAACAGGTCTTCCCCGTGCTGACACCGCTGGCACTGGACCCGGCGCATCCATTCCCGTTCATTCCGAACCTTGGCTTTGCGCTGGCGCTACAGCTGCGTCGCATCAGCGATGGCAAGCACATGGATGCGCTGCTGCCGATCCCGACACAGGTGGAACGCTTCATCCGTTTGCCTGCACGCGAGGGCAGGGATGCCAGCCAGGAAGTGCATTTTGTCAGTCTGGAAAACATGATCGGTCTGTTTCTCGATCGCCTGTTTCCCGGCTATCAGGTGGTTGGGCAGGGCGCGTTCCGGCTGCTGCGCGACAGCGATATCGAAATCGAGGAAGAAGCCGAAGATCTGGTTCGCTACTTTGAATCCGCCCTCAAGCGCCGTCGCCGCGGCAGTGTGATCCGCCTGAAAATCGAAGCCCGCACACCGGCGACCTTGCGTGACTTTGTCGTGCGCGAGTTGCATGTGACGGAACGTGAACTCGTCATGGTGGATGGCGTGCTCGGCCTTGCCCAGACCAGCCAGCTCATCATTGACGATCGGCCCGACCTCAAATTTGTGCCTTACAATGCCCGCTTCCCGGAACGCATCCGCGATCATGGCGGCGACTGCATGGCGGCGATCCGCGCCAAGGACATCATCGTCCACCACCCCTATGAATCATTCGATGTGGTGGTGCAGTTCATCCGTCAGGCTGCGGCTGACCCCGATGTCGTGGCGATCAAGCAGACGCTTTATCGCACGTCCAAAGACTCACCCATTGTGCAGGCCCTGATCGAGGCGGCAGAAGCGGGCAAGTCCGTCACCGCCCTTGTCGAGCTGAAAGCGCGCTTTGATGAAGCGGCCAATATCGTCTGGGCGCGAAATCTCGAACGCGCGGGCGTGCAGGTTGTCTTCGGCTTTATCGAACTCAAGACCCATGCCAAGCTCTCGCTCGTGGTGCGCCGCGAGAATGGCGGTCTGCGTTCCTATGTGCATTTCGGTACGGGCAATTATCATCCCGTCACCGCCAAGATTTACACCGACCTGTCGATGTTCACCTGCGACCCGCGCTTTGCGCATGACGCGGCGCAGGTCTTCAACTTCATCACAGGTTACGCCGAACCCAAGGATCTGGAAGTGCTCGCCGTGTCGCCGGGCAGTCTGCGCCAGCGCCTGATGAGCGACATCAAGGCGGAAATGGCCCATGCACGCGCGGGCCGACCGGCGCAAATCTGGGCCAAGCTCAATTCCGTTGTCGATCCCCTGATCATCGACCTGCTCTACGAAGCCAGTCAGGCCGGCGTCAAGATCGACCTCATCGTGCGCGGCATTTGCTGCCTGCGGCCGGGCGTACCGGGTCTTTCCGACAATATCCGTGTAAAGAGCATTGTCGGTCGCTTCCTTGAACATTCCCGCATCATCTGCTTTGGCAATGGCAATGGCTTGCCATCCGATCAGGCCAAGGTCTATATCTCCTCGGCCGACTGGATGCCGCGCAATCTCGACCGCCGTGTCGAAACGCTTGTTCCCATCCTGAACCCCACGGTGCATGATCAGGTGATGGACCAGATCATGGTTGCGAATCTGAGGGACAACCAGCAAAGTTGGAGCCTGCATTCTGACGGCACATATCAGCGTATCGAGGTGCCTGAGGGTGAAGAACCTTTCAATGCGCATACCTATTTCATGAACAATGCGAGCCTTTCCGGCCGTGGCAAATCATTGCAGAAAAATTTCCCGCCCAAGTTCAAGCTCAAAGAGGCGCGGGATTGACGCCTTTTTCGGGCGGGCGAGGCGCTTTTGACTAGCAGCAGAAAATCGCGCTTCGGCATCGTTGATGTGGGGTCCAACTCGGTGCGTCTGGTGGTCTATGCCAGCGCCGAGCGCAATCCCGTTCTCGTCTTCAATGAAAAAGTGTTGTGCGGCCTGGGCCGTACCCTGGCGAGCACGGGCAAGCTCGACCCCAAGGGGATCGAGCGGGCGCTCGAAGCCATTCGCCGTTTCATTGCGCTGCGTGAGCAGATCGGCATTGGCAAGCTCGTCGTGGCGGCAACAGCCGCCGTGCGCGACGCTTCCGACGGGCCTGAGTTTCTCACGCGGGCCGAAAAGATTTGCGGCTTCAAGATTGATCTTCTCTCCGGCGAGGATGAGGCGCGCATTTCGGCGCAGGGCGTGCTCTCCGGCATTCCAGATGCCGATGGCATTGTCGGCGACCTCGGCGGTGGCAGCCTTGAACTTGTGCCGGTGAGCGGCGGCAAGATTCTCGGCAAGGGTTCCACCATGCCGATTGGCCCGTTGCGGCTGATGGATGTGACGGGCAGCAATCTTGCCTCGGCGCAAGCGACCATCGAAGCAGAGCTCAATGCGCTGGATTGGCTGAAGGAATATCAGGGACGCAGGCTCTATGCGGTCGGCGGCGCGTGGCGAAATCTCGCCCGCATCCATATGGCGCAACGCAAATACCCGATTCATGTGCTGCATCAATATGTGATCCCGGCGCGCGATGCGTCCGACATCGCCAGGGTCATCGAAAAGCTCGGCCCCAAGACTCTCGCCCAGATACCCGATATTTCCGAACGCCGTATCGACACGCTGCCTTACGGTGCGCTGGTGCTGGATCGGTTGATCGAAGCGATGAAGGCCAGGGAAGTCGTCATCTCATCCTATGGCTTGCGTGAAGGCATTCTGTTCGACCAGCTCGACAAGAAAGAGCAGGCCAAGGACCCGCTGCTGGAAGGGGCGCATGATCTGGCGAACCGGCTGGCGCGCTTTCCCGAACATGGCGAAGAGCTGACAGGCTGGACGAAAAGCATTTTTGCCCAAGACAGTCTTGGCGAAACGCCTGAGGAAGAGCGGCTGCGTCATGCGGCCTGTATCCTCGCCGATATCGGCTGGTATGTGCATCCCGATTACCGTGCCCATCATGCCATGACGCAAATCCTGCTTGCACCTTTTTCCGGCGTCGATCATTCCGGACGTCTCTTTCTCGCCCGTGTCGGCTATCACCGTCATGAAGGCCGCGGCGAGCCGGAAATGATCGGCAATCTGACCGGCATCCTGACGGAGCGTGAAGGTTATCGCGCCCTGGTACTGGGTGTCGCGCTGCGTCTTGCCTTCACGCTTTGCGCCGCGACAACCGGCATGTTGCCGCGCACGCGGCTGGAAATCAGCAAGACCAGCGTTACGCTGGTCGTGCCGCGTCGCTATGAGCCATTGCTTGGCGAAGTCGTCAGCAAACGCCTCGCCACCCTCGCGCGGGCGCTGGACAAGAAGGGCGAGACGCGGGTGGGCAAGTAGGGGTTCCTTGACGGCGTCATGGCCCGGCAATGATATTCAACATTTCCGGCAACATTTCCGACCGTCGTCCCGGCACTTGTTGCCGGAACCCATGGACATCACGCAAACGTGCGGATGCCTGATGGATCCCGGGAATAAATCCCGGGATGACAACTGTTCCTGTCAAGCCGCGCTATTTTTTCTTGCCGCTCGTATCAATCAGGACAATGCGCTTGCCCTTGGCGCCGATCGCGAGTTCGGCACGCTTGAGACGAAGCGCATCCTCGCCGAACAATTCGCGCCGCCAGCCTTTCATGGCCGGGACATCGGCTTCTTCATGCGCCGCAATCAGTTCGAGATCGGCCATGTTGGTGACAAGTTTCTGGGCCACATCATGCTCTTCGCATTTGAGCTTCAAGAGCACCTTGAGCAGTTCGACAAGCGGGCCAATGCCCGACGGCAGGGGCTCCGGCCCTTCGACAACGGGTATTTCAGACTCCGGCATCGCCAGGCCGCGCTCAACGGCTTCCATCAGACTGGCGGCTGAACGGCTGTTGGAAAAGCCCTTGGGCACGGCGCGCAGCTCATCCAGATCGGCGGCGCTGCGCGGTATCTGCGTTGCGATTTCATAGAGCGCATCATCTTTCATGATGCGCGAACGCGGCATGTCGCGCTCCTGCGCCTGACGCTCTCGCCAGGCGGCGACTTCAATCAGCACGGCGAGACCGCGTTGACCCCGATAGCGCATCTTGAGGCGCTTCCAGGCGTCGGCCGGTTCCAGCGAATAGGTTTCAGGCGATTGCAGGATCGCCATTTCTTCCGTGACCCAGTGGGCGCGGTCCGTCTGGGTCAGACGGCGCGCCAGCACCTCATAAATGGTGCGCAAATGAGTGACATCGCCAACGGCATATTTGACCTGCTTTTCGGAGAGCGGGCGGCGCAACCAATCGGTAAAGCGCGAGGATTTGTCGACGCTACCGCCTGTGAGCTTCTTGACCAGCGTTTCATAGCCAACGCTGTCGCCAAAACCGCAGACCATGGCCGCGACCTGCGTGTCAAAGAGCGGGTCGGGTATGGTCCTGGCATCGTGATAGAAGATTTCGATGTCCTGCCGCGCGGCGTGAAACACCTTCACGACCTTGCGGTTGCGCATCAACTCGTAAAACGGGGCGAGATCGAGCTCAGGCGAGAGCGGGTCGATGACATGTTCTTCGGCAGGCCCGGCAAGCTGGATCAGGCACAGCTTGGGCCAATAGGTCGAGTCCCGCATGAATTCGGTATCGACCGTGACATAACCCGCATGCGCCAATCGCTGGCAAACGGGCGCAAGGTCGGCTGTCTTCGTGATGATGTTCATGGGGCAGTCTATACTCGATTTGTCACGGCCTGTCGCCGAGTCAGGCTGGCGCCTGACTCTTGCCCGTTCATCATGCAGATCGGGGGAGATTCGTATATCCCGTATTCATGGAATGGACCTTAAGGACAGGGTGCCCCATGCTGGCGGATATATTTGTAAATCGCTAAAAAAATGAGGGCATGTCAAGTTTATCCTGGACTCCATGGCAGGAATAATTGTTGAAAATATGTATAAAAATATTGATTTCGACATTGCACAGGTTTTGCTTATAATGAATGGGGCGTGCAAATTCGGCTGACATTTTGGCTGACATGCTGACATATTTTCACCTTTTTACACACCGAAATAACTCATGCAGAAAATCAACCTTGGTTTGATTGGTCTTATAGTGGAAGAAGTAAGTAAGCTGATTGATGGGGATGATGAGGGCAGTAATTGTACCCTCGATCCGCAAAGCGCCATATATTTGAACCTCTGCCTGGCTATGCACCGCGTATTTCCCCATTGCTCTGTTGAGGGAGACGTTTGGATGGCAAAGACCCTCTTCATCCTGGCGGATAACTATGCTGCCGAACCCGGCACATTGGGTGTCGGCCTGACCATCACGTCCCGTATCCTGCTGGACCGGGCTCTCCGTGCCGACTGCCAGGAATCGGGTGACATTCTCCACAAGATTGACGCCCTGATCCTGATGCTGAAGGAAGGCTGGCTGGACGATCATGTCGATATTGAGGCATGGCTGGAAAAGCTGCGTGCGGGCGTGGCGCATATGCTATTCAAGCTGCAACCATCACTACCCGAGCGGCCACCCGGCGAGGATCCAGCCTATTTGAAAACCAAGGAAAGCATCCTCAATCTGATCAGAGGGTGAACGGGGCCACCGCTAACGAGCCGCAGCAGGGCGTTGTTTCGGCGGCAGGCGGCGCGTGTGAAATCATCGCCAGACATTAACCCCTGATACTCTTGACAATCGGGGGCCATCCATGCGCTTTTCGCCCGTCGGGGACTGATTATAGCCCCAAATTAGGGACGATTCGTCCTTGATTCTCAAGGCCTTGGAACAATGAACTCTTATCGCACACACACCTGCGGCGCGCTTACGCTCGCTGAAGCCGGTCAGACCGTTACGCTGTCGGGCTGGGTCCACCGCAAACGCGACCATGGCGGCCTGCTTTTCGTCGATTTGCGCGACAATTACGGCCTGACGCAGCTCGTTTTTGACCCGGATCAGGCGCAAGCCTTTGCCGCGGCCGAGCGCCTGCGCGCTGAATATGTCATCCGCATCGAGGGCAAGGTTGTCGCCCGCGACAAGGCGGCCGTGAATCCCAATCTCGCCACCGGCGAAATCGAGGTTCAGGTGTCGGCTGTGAGCGTGTTGTCGGAAGCCCAAGACCTGCCGCTGCCGGTTTTTGGCGAGCCGGATTACCCGGAAGATATCCGTCTGAGCTATCGCTTCCTCGACCTGCGCCGCGACACGCTGCACAAGAACATCCTGAAGCGCTCGCAGATCATCGCCTCGATTCGTCGCCGCATGACGCAAGCCGGCTTCAACGAGTTTCAGACGCCGATCCTGACGGCCTCAAGCCCGGAAGGCGCGCGCGATTTTCTGGTGCCGAGCCGCGTCCATCCCGGCAAGTTCTATGCGCTGCCCCAGGCACCCCAGCAGTTCAAGCAGCTCATCATGGTGGCGGGCTTTGACCGCTATTTCCAGATCGCGCCCTGCTTCCGCGACGAAGACGCGCGCGCTGACCGCTCGCCCGGCGAGTTCTATCAGCTCGATGTGGAAATGAGCTTTGTCGATCAGGATGACGTGTTCTCGGCGATCGAGCCGATCCTGCACGGGCTGTTCACGGAGTTTGCGGGCGACAAGAAGGTCTCCGATTATCCTTTCGTGCGTATCCCCTATGCGGAGTCGATGCGCAAATATGGCAATGACAAGCCGGACCTGCGCAACCCGATTGAAATGTCCGGCGTGACGCCGCATTTCGCAGGTTCGGGCTTCAAGGTCTTCGCCACCATGATTGCGAACGACCCCAAGGTCGAAGTCTGGGCAATCCCGGCACCGGGGGGCGGCAACCGCGCCTTCTGCGACCGCATGAACGCATGGGCGCAGGGCGAGGGCCAGCCGGGCCTTGGCTATATTTTCTGGCGCTCCGAAAACGGTGTGCTGGAAGGGGCAGGACCGCTCGCCAAGAATATCGGTCCGGAACGCACCGAAGCCATTCGCCTTGAGCTCGGCCTCAAGGAAGGCGACGCCGCTTTCTTCGTGGCGGGCGTGCCGGCAAAATTCACGGCCTTTGCGGGACTGGCGCGCACGCGCATCGGCACCGAACTGGGCCTTGTCGAAGAAGGCATCTTCAAGTTCTGCTGGATCGTCGATTTCCCGATGTATGAATGGAACGAGGACGAGAAGAAAATCGACTTCTCGCATAATCCTTTCTCCATGCCGAACTTCGATCACGGCGCGTTTCTGGCGCTCGACAAGAACGATGCCGATACCATTCTCGCCATGACGGCCTTCCAGTACGACATCGTCTGCAATGGCATCGAGCTGTCGTCGGGCGCGATCCGCAATCACAAGCCCGAAATCATGTACAAGGCGTTTGAAATCGCGGGCTATGACAAGTCGGTCGTGGAAACAAAGTTCGGCGGCATGTTGAACGCCTTCAAATGCGGCGCACCGCCCCATGGCGGTCTTGCACCGGGCGTCGATCGCATGGTCATGCTGCTTTGTGGCGTGGAAAACCTGCGCGAGGTCACCATGTTTCCGATGACGCAGCAGGCGCAGGATCTGCTGATGCAGGCGCCTGCCGAAGCCACGCCCAAGCAGCTCAAGGAGCTGCATATCCGCGTGGTGCTGCCGCTCGAAAAGAAAAAAGACGCCTGAGGCAGAAGGCTTTGATGTTACGGATAAAGGATGGCCGCAATGGAAGCATTGCGGCCATTTTCTTTTGAATTTGCCTTTTCGGGAACCTTGATTTGTGTAGCACTCAGTGCTACATGGAAACATGACGGGTTCTGACGCGACGGCGAGAGTTTTTAAAACGGCCTGGTTTGCAAAGGCCGCGCGAAAAGAACGGATCACAGATGATGATCTCTGCTTGACCATCAGGGAGGTCATGAAGGGTCAAGCCGACGATCTGGGCGGCGGGGTGTATAAAAAGCGCCTGAACAAAAACGCCCACCGGAGCATCATTCTTGCGAAGGGTGGTCGATATCGGATTTATCAATTCCTCTTTGCGAAGAAAGATCGCGGCAATATCGAAGACGATGAATTGAAGGATTTTCGTATTCTAGCCAAAAGCTATGCGAAGTTGAGCGATCAGGAAATGGCGCGGCTATTGGACGAGGACGATCTGGAGGAGATATGTCATGACGGCGAAAAATAAGTTCAAGAGCGATATTTCCGAGGCAATTCATTCATCTGCCTCCGCCCTGCACAAGGTGGGCGTGATCGGCAAGGCGACCATGCGGGATTTTGATGTTCGCCATCTCGCCGTGCCGCCCATGATCAAGCCAATTGAAATCAAGCGGCTGCGTGAACTGAACAAGGTCAGTCAACCGGTCTTTGCCCGCTATCTCAACACGAGTGAGAGCACTGTCGAGAAGTGGGAGACCGGCGCCAAGAAGCCCAGTGGCATGGCGCTAAAGCTGCTGACGATCATTCAGAAGCACGGTCTTCAGATTCTCGCCTAGGCTCAGTTTGTGTCGCCATGCGGCGTCTCATCCTCGAAGACGGGGATAGGCAGTCGATCAATCGGAATGATCACGCCATTATCTGCCGTGATGGCCGGGCCGCTGACATTCGCGCCGAAACTGCCGCCGAAATGGATCGGTGTCTTCGTGCCGTCAATCTGCACCTTGCCGCGCTGAAGCGTAGTCATTTCCGTCACCTTGCCCGCAAGGCTTTCCGGCGTGAAGCGCCCCGACACGATCTGGTAGAGCAACAGCGCCTGCGCGTTCTGCTTCACGCTGTCATTTTCCGGGTGGACCATGTCGTCAACGCCGCCGGGCTGCGCCGCAAGCGCGTCATTGGTCGGCGCAAAGACGGTGCGGGGTGAATTGTCGGTGTAGCGGAACTTGACGCCATTGGCATCGATCATTGAAACAAGCGTCGAAAACTGCGGATCAGCTTTCAGCGTCTCGTAAAGATTGGCGGCTGAGGCCGGAACACTCGCCAACAGGGTGGCGCTCAGAATGGCGACCGTGAGTTTTGTTCTTGTCATGTCAATTCCTCGGCTCTTTGCGCGGGTTTATCGCAAGGATACATTAAGGCTGCTCATTTGGGCGAAATTGGGACAGGAAACAGGTGCGGGCCTGCGGCTCGCTCGCCTATACTCCCGGCCAGCATATCATCCTGAACAGAGGCGGCACGACATGCCTGTGACCCGTGGCTGAGAAAACCTGTAATCTGATCCTGATCAACCGCCCCATGGCGCAGGCGACGCAAGACTTCCATGAGATTGCGAAGGAAATCGAGGCCATAGCGCCGGAAATAATGGTTGCCATTGTCCATGCCGAGGCGGATGTCGCAAGGATTCCCGAACGCTTCTGGACCCGGCCGACACTGACGGTTTCTTTCACGCTGCCGGGGGTGTTTCGGCCCCGCAGGGGACGCTTTTATCACGGCTTCCCGCTTGCCAAGTTCGGGCAGATGAAAAAGTTTGCCGCCGCCGGCATCCCCATGCCCAAGACGCTTTCCTATCGCATCGGTCAGCCCTTGCGTCCTGAAGTCTGGGGCGAGCATGTGATCCTCAAGGCAACCGCGCTTGACGCCATGTCGAATGGTGACACGGCTTTCCTGCTGCGCACCGTCAAGGTGGCCGAACTCGCGACAGTCGTATTTCCAGAAGGCCACAAGGCCCGCAAGGCACCGCTGCTGGTGCAGGAATTTATCGACACGGGACTTTATCCGGCGAGCTATCGCGTGTTGACGCTTTTTGGCGAGCCGATCCTGTCGATGGTTTATAAAATGAACTATCCGCGCCCCGCGCTGGATGCGAGCGATGAGGAGCTGATGCAGGGCACCATCGCTTCCAACAAGCCGCCGCATTACACCCATATTCTGGAAGCTGATCCGGAAGTGCTGGCCTTCGCGCGCAAAGCGGCTCGCGCCATGCCGCGTATTCCGCTTCAGGGCATGGATTTCATTCGCGAAGAAAAGACCGGAAAACTCTTCATTCTGGAAGTAAATCCCGGCGGCAATACCTGGCATTTCTCGTCCAAATTGTCGGAGGAAGGCCGCAAGGAAATCACCCGCGAGCAGCGCATGGCCCAGTTTGACGCGTGGAAGGTCGTGGCGCGTGTGCTGGCGGAACGGACAAGGGCCGAAGCCGTCTAGCGGTGCCTTGCCCTGGGGCGGCGGGCCAATACAAAAATATATATTTTGCCAATGATCGGGAAATGGGTTGCTCTCATTTGGATGCAAGTCATCTCAAGGGAAACGAATACTTAACGCACAAGCCTGCATAGTTACAGATGAGTGACAAAATTCACGTCTGTAGCGGTCTTAGTGTGCGTAACGCATCAAACACAACAAAGCGCCCCGGAGGTATGGAGCCGAAGAAATTGCCGGAAATGCCGGAAGCATTTGCAAATGCTTTCGCCATTGAGCGCTGGAGCTATGACCTTGTCGCACGCGAGATCACGCTCCATGGTCCGATACTCGACCAGCGCAACATTCCGCGTGTCGTCCCCTATGACAAGGATGATCTGAACGGGTATGGCCTTCTGCTGCGTGACTGGCTGGAGACATGCAAGGTTGGCGATGTCACGACCAAAATCTTTCCAATCCGTCACGATCCACTGGCGCTCAGAATTTTTTGCGCGCAACGCGATGACAAGACGGTCGGCGGTTTCTGTCAGGATGTTACAAACGATGTGATGGAGCCTGAGGGGAGCCGTCGCTTCCGTCTGGCGCTGAAAGGCGCTGCGCATGGCATCGCGCTCGTGGCGCTTGATGGCAGTTGGTTGCAGGTCAACACGGCGCTGTGCGAGATGCTGCAATACACGGAAGAAGAGCTGATTACACTCACCTTCCAGGACATCACGCATCCTGACGATCTCGAAACCGATCTTGATTTTCTGCATGAATGTGTGGCGGGCAAGCGCAATACATATCAGATGGAAAAGCGATATTACCGGCGCGACGGGAAAATCATCTGGGTGAATCTGGCTGTCGCGATTCTCCGCGCCGAAAATGATGCACCACTTTATTTCATTTCGCAGATTCAGGACATCACGGCGCAAAAGGAGACCGAAAGCGAACTGATCAAGGCGCGTGACGAGGCCGATCGCGCCAACAAGGCGAAAAGTTCATTCCTCGCCGCCATGAGCCACGAAATTCGCACCCCCATGACCGGCGTGATGGGCATGCTGGATATTCTTGAGGGGAGCGGTGTCAGCAAGGAGCAGCTCGATCTCATTCAGACGGCACGCAGCTCGGCCGGGATGTTGCTCTCCATCATCAATGATGTGCTGGACATGGCCAAGCTCGAAGCGGGCAAGGTCGAAATTGCCAGTATCGATTTTGATGCCGAACACATAATCCGCAATGTTTGCGACATGATGGCAGCGAAGGCTGCGGATAAAGACCTGCGCTTCAAGGCAACCGTCGCCCTGTCGGCACGCATGTGGTTGCAGGGCGATCCCAACCGCATCTCGCAAATCCTGTTCAACCTGCTTGGCAATGCCGTGAAGTTCACGCAGCGGGGCGGTGTCAGCCTGCATGTCGAAACCAGAGCGACGACAGAGGGACTGAGCCTTGTCTTCGATGTGGAGGACACGGGCCCCGGCATTTCAGAAGATCGATTGCCAACCATCTTCAAGGAGTTTGAACAGCTCCACGAGGCCGGCAAGCAGCGATCCGACGGAACGGGTCTCGGGCTTGCCATCGTTGCAAAACTCGTGGAAGTCATGCACGGCAAGATCGATGTGACGAGCAAAGTGGGGCAGGGCACGCGCTTCACCGTCACCTTGCCCATGAAGGTCGGCAAATCCGCCATCGAAGAACAGCCCGGCAGAACACATGGGAGCGGAAGTCTCGTCGGGCGAAAGGTACTTGTCGTGGAGGACAATGCCGTCAACCGCAAGGTGATTCAAGCGGTTCTGGACGCCATTGGCATTGAGACAACTTTTGCCTTTGACGGATTTTCAGCCATCGACACCGCAACGACCAATGCCTTTGATGCAATCCTGATGGACGTGCAAATGCCGGGCATGGACGGCATGGAAGCGACACGTCAATTGCGCGCGGCAGGCCTGACACTGCCGATCATTGGCCTCACAGCCAACGCCATGTCGCATGACCGTGAAGCCTGCCTTGAGGCGGGCATGGACGACCATATCGGCAAGCCTTATCGCCCTGATGAGATCATCACCTCACTGACGAAATTCATCCTGGGCCAGGCCATTTCCTAGCTGCAACCGCTCGTGCCGCCGCAGGTATCGCATTTGAGGCAGGTGCCATTGCGGACCATGGTGAAGTTGCCGCATTCGCCACATGCCTCGCCCTCATAACCCTTCATGCGCGCTTCTGCGACGCGGGAAAACGAGACCTCGCTGCCTGATCTTATTGTTGCGGTGACCACCATTTCCTCCGCGACTTCCGATGCATCCAGCATCGCACGGGTGGCAACCACATCGGCAGCTTCGGCATGGATGGCGCGGGCGGCAGCGGCGGCACCAGCCCCGCCACGCACGAGATAGAGATTGCCCATCTGCGTGTTGCGCGTGAAACCGGGGCTGACGACAGAGGTCGCCGGAATGCTCGTCTCCGGCAGCTTGCCCTCATCGTTCCCGTCGCCCATCACATCATGGCCGATTTCGGAGGGATCAACATGGCCGAGGTCCGAACGGCCAAGGTAGGAAACGGCCAGTTCGCGGAACACATAATCAAGGATCGAAGTCGCATTCTTGATGCGGTCATTGCCACGCACGAGCCCGGCCGGCTCGAAGCGCGTGAAGGTGAAGGCCTCGACATATTCTTCCAGCGGCACGCCATATTGCAGGCCCAGCGAAATGGCGATGGCAAAATTATTCATCAGTGAACGGAAGGCAGCGCCTTCCTTATGCATATCGATAAAGATTTCGCCGATCTTGCCATCTTCATATTCGCCAGTGCGCAAATAGACCTTGTGGCCGCCCACAATGGCTTTTTGTGTATAGCCCTTGCGGCGATCCGGCAGACGCTCGCGGCTCTGGGCTCTTTCGACCACGCGCTCCACAATGCGCTCGGCGACAATGCGGGCGCGCTCCTGCGCGGGGCGTTCGGCAAGCGTTTCGGCGACGGGTTCTTCAGCCTCAAGGTCACTGTCATCGAGAAGCTGGGAATTGAGCGGCTGGGAAAGCTTTGAGCCGTCGCGATAAAGCGCATTGGCTTTGAGGCCGAGGGTCCAGGACAGCATGTAAGCCGACATGCAGTCATCAACGCTGGCCTTGTTCGACATATTGATGGTTTTGGATATGGCGCCCGATATGAAGGGCTGCGCCGCCGCCATCATATGGATATGGCTCGCAACAGAGAGATAGCGTGTGCCCGTGCGACCGCAGGGATTGGCGCAATCAAAGACCGGCAGATGCTTGTCCGCCAGACCCGGCGCACCTTCCAGCGTCATCGCGCCGCAAACATGGAGATTGGCGGCCTCGATTTCGGCCTTGGTGAAGCCCAACGCATCGAGCATGTCATGGTCGAGATTATCCATCTCCTGCGCATCAAGACCGAGTGTCTCGACGCAGAAATCTTCGCCCAGTGTCCATTTGTTGAACACGAAACGAATGTCGAAAGCGCTGGCGAGTGCGGATTCAATCGTGGCGATTTTTTCATCCGTAAAGCGCAGCTGCTTCAGGCGATGATGATCGATCCCCGGTGCGCCGGAAAGCGTGCCATGACCCACGGCATAATTGGCAATGGCTTTAATTTCATCCTCGCCATAGCCCAGCGCACGCAGACCCTGCGGCACAGCCCGATTGATGATCTTGAAATAACCGCCTCCGGCGAGTTTCTTGAACTTGACGAGCGCGAAGTCAGGTTCGATGCCGGTCGTGTCGCAATCCATGACGAGACCGATCGTGCCCGTTGGAGCAACAACCGTGGCCTGCGCATTGCGATAGCCATATTGCTCGCCCATCGCCACAGCAATGTCCCAGGCGACACGGGCATGGTCGATCAGATCAGCTTGCGGGCAATTGGCAGCATCAAGCGGCAAGGGCAGGGTGTGCAGCTCTTCATAACCGCTTTTCAGCCCATGTGCGGCGCGGCCATGATTGCGCATGACGCGCAGCATGGCATCGCGATTTTCGGCAAAGCCTTCAAAGGCGCCAAGCTCCTTGGCGATCTGTGCCGAGGTCGCATAGGCGGTACCCGTCATGATGGCGCTGATCGCACCGCACATGGCGCGGCCTTCTTCGCTGTCATAGGCAATGCCGGACGCCATGAGCAAGCCACCAATATTGGCAAAGCCCAGACCCAGCGTGCGATAGCGATAGGAGCGCTCGGCAATTTCACGGCTCGGGAATTGCGCCATGGCAACCGAGATTTCGAGCACGATGGTCCAGAGCTTGACCGCATGTTCAAAGGCTTCCACATCGAAGCGCGCCGCCATTCCGGGCTGTGTTGCTTCGCGGAACTGCATCAGGTTGAGCGAGGCCAGATTGCAGGCCGTATCATCGAGGAACATATATTCCGAGCACGGATTGCTGGCACGAATTTCGCCGGATGCGGGGCAGGTGTGCCAATCATTGATCGTGGTGTGGAATTGCAGGCCCGGATCAGCCGATTCCCATGCCGCCTGACCGATCTGCTCCCAGAGTTCGCGCGCCCGCAGATGTTTGGCAACCTGACCATCACCACGATTGACGAGCGCCCAATCCGCATCCGCTTCCACAGCGGCAAGGAAGCCATCCGTCACCCGCACGGTGTTGTTGGAGTTCTGACCTGAGACCGTCAGATAGGCTTCCGAGTCCCAATCGGTGTCATAGATCGGAAACTCGATATCCTTGAAGCCCTGTCGCGCAAAGTCGATGACGCGCTGGATATAACTTTCCGGCACATCATTGCGCCGGGCGGCGGTGATCTCGCGCTTCAGCGCCGGATTGCGCTTGGGATCAAAGCAATCGCCATGCGGTCCGTCGCAATTGACACAGGCCCGCATGATCGCGCCGAGATGGCGCTGATTGACACGCGAACCGGTGACGAGCGCCGCAACCTTCTGCTCCTCAACCGACTTCCAGGAAATGAATTCCTCAATGTCAGGGTGATCAACATCGACGATCACCATCTTGGCGGCGCGGCGCGTCGTGCCGCCCGATTTGATCGCCCCGGCGGCGCGATCACCGATTTTGAGGAAACTCATCAGGCCGGAGGATTTGCCGCCGCCCGAGAGCTTTTCATCCGAGCCACGCAGCGACGAGAAGTTCGTGCCGGTGCCCGAACCATATTTGAAGAGCCGCGCCTCGCGCACCCAGAGATCCATGATGCCGTTCTCATTGACGAGATCGTCATTCACGCTCTGGATGAAGCAGGCATGGGGCTGGGGCCGCTCATAGGCGCTGGTCGATGTTCTGGTCTCGCCGGTCGCCGGATCAACATAGAAATGACCCTGCGCCGGACCATCAATGCCATAGGCCCAATGCAGACCGGTATTGAACCATTGCGGGCTGTTTGGCGCGGCGATCTGGGTGGCGAGCATGAAGCGCAGCTCATCCTGAAAGGCGCGCGCATCATCCTCGCTGTCGAAATAGCCGCCTTTCCATCCCCAATAGGTCCAGGCGCCTGCCAGACGATCAAAAACTTCGCGCGAGTCGATCTCGCTGCGATAGCGGCTGGACGGCGACAGGCTCTCCAGCGCGTCAATATCGGCCTCATGACGCCACAGGAAGGACGGCACGCCTTCTTCCGGCACAGGCTTCAAAACCGCGGGGACACCTGCCTTGCGGAAATATTTCTGGGCGAGGATATCGCAAGCGACCTGCGACCAGTCTGCCGGAACCTCCATCTGATCGAGACGAAACACGACCGAGCCATCCGGATTGCGGATCTCGCTCGTCGCGGGACGGAAGGAAATCCCCTCATAAGCAGACTGTCCTGCCACTGTGAAGCAACGTTGGATACGCATCTTGTCCTCGGCCTCTTGTCCCTTTTGAAGGGGCTCATCATCATTGTCCGGCGCGGGCCGGGGCGGCAGGCGTCAACAACCCTTCACACGCCGTCCACCTCCTGACTCCAACCACTTTAAGTGATTGATACCGTTAGGTTTTCAGTCGCCCAGCGCGAATCATATGCGTGAAGTTCGAGTTCGCCCGCCCCGTCTCGTTCTCTGAGTTGAAATCCTAGGGATCGTAGCCCCCCAACGTCAAGGGATAGCGTTAGAGCCTTTATTCGCAGCCACATCTTGTGTCAGTCACAATCGTAAAATCGCTAAAACCCGCGAATCGAAGCTATCAACTTGTTAACTGCCCGCCCCGCAGAATGGTGGCGGACAGAACGCAGCGGAGTGGTGGCATTGTCAGCCAAGAGCACGGCCTTCGGGTTAACCATCAAGGACCTTGATATCCTTGTTGTCGAGGATAGTGGCAATATGCGCCTGTTGCTGCGCACGCTGCTCAACAGCTTTGAGGTTGCCGCCGTCGATTCTGCCCGGGATGGTGAAGACGGGCTGAAAAAACTGCGCGTCAACAAGAAAACCAATCTTGTCATCACGGATTGGGAAATGCCGGCCATGAATGGGCGTGAGTTCCTCTATAACCTTCGCCATATCGATAATGAGCCCATGTGTTTTCTGCCGGTGATCGTTTTGACAGGCCATGCCTCGCGCAGCCTCATCGCCGAAGCCTTTGAAGCCGGGGCCACGCATCTGCTGGTCAAGCCGGTGACGCCGGCCAGCCTTCTGCAACGCATCGAGTGGGTTCTGGAGGATGATCGCCCCTTTGAGCTGGCCGGTGACATCTATCGCCAGTCCATGCGTTTTCAGGAAAAGCCCAAACGGACCTCGCGCCTGGCATCAGGCTCAGGTCTGGCTCTGGCCCAGCCTGGCAATAGCTGGACCATCGAATAGACCCCGCTCAGGCGCGGCGATAGGGTCCGTCAAACCCTCCCGTTCGACAAATCATGGAAATCTGCGGTAATTCCGCATGAGCCTGCGTAGCAGGTCTGGACCAACTTCGCCTCGAATGTCATATTCTGCCCGCTTGCGGCGCGAACAAGGGCGCCAGATCGATTCATACGCTGACAGGTCCAATCGCATGACGCTGCTACAGGAAGTCTTCACCTGGTGGAATGGCCAGACCATGGGGACGCGCTTTTATACATGGCGCAACGGCAAGCTCGTGGGCGGCGACGCGCAGGGCAATCGCTATTTCGAGGCGCGAGACGGTCGCAAGATTGGCGGCTATACGCGCCGTTGGGTGATTTACAGCGGCCTGGCCGAGGCCTCCTGTGTGCCGCCGGACTGGCATGGCTGGCTGCATCACACGGTTGATGTGCCGCCGACCGAAGAAACATACATGCCGCGTGAATGGCAAAAGCCGCATCGGCCCAACATGACCGGTACGCCCGAGGCTTATCGTCCGCAAGGCAGCCTGCAAAAGGGCGCTCACCGGCCCAAGGCAACCGGTGATTATGAAGCGTGGCGGCCTGAATAAGGGCGAATTACTTTCCGATCACGCGTGGGTGGTCTTTCGGAGCATACAATGCAGAACAGTCTTGTTGAAACACTGATCGGTGCCGTGGTCGTCCTCGTGGCGGGCGTGTTCTTGTTCTACGGCTATTCAACCTCCGGCATGCACAACACGAGCGGCTATGCCGTGACCGCCCAGTTTGATCGCGTGGACGGTCTGGCCAACGGTTCGGATGTGCGCATGTCGGGCATCAAGGTCGGCACCGTTGTCTCCCAGCATCTGGATCAGGAAACCTTCAAGGCGATTGTCTCGCTCAATCTCGACCCGAACATCAAGATCCCCGACGATTCCAGCGCCAAGATCACGAGCGAGAGCCTGCTCGGCGGCAACTATCTTTCCATTGCGCCGGGCGGCAGCGAAACGCCCCTCGAAAATGGCAGCGAGATCATGTTCACGCAGGGCTCGATCGATTTGATGGGGCTGATCGGCCAAGCCGTCTTCTCGACTGGAAGCGGTGAAAAGAAATCCGACAAGTAATCCGGTTGTTCCTCATCAGCTTGTTCAGGGCAGGGCGCTTCATGGCCATGTTTTGCAAAAGCGGCCCGGCGTTTTTCGCGCTCTGCCTGCTCGTCATGGCTGCTCCGGTCGTCGCCGACCCCTTGCCGATCGCCGAGTTCAGCGGCCTCGACAAAATCTCGACGCGGATATCATCCTTTGACGTCACGGTTGGCAACAGCGCCCGCTTTGGCGCCTTGCAGGTGCTGGTGCGATCCTGCGACAAGTCTCCGCCCGAAGAGCCGCCCCGCACCGCCGCCTATGTCGAAATCTTTCAGGTCAATGAGCAGACCAACGAAGTCGACAAGCAGGCGATTTTCAAGGGCTGGATGTTTGCCGAAAGTCCCGGCCTCAATGGTCTTGAGCATCCGGTTTATGATGTCTGGCTCAACACCTGCAAAACGAGTTCCGGCGCGGCATCGGACTCCAGCCGATAAAAATCAGCGTCAAGCGCCGTCGCCTTATGCAACCGGTGGCGATAGCTCTCGCGCGGGATTTCAATCGCCCCGAACTGGCTGAGATGCCCGGTGACAAATTGCGTATCAAGCAATTTGAAACCGCCGGCAATCAATCGCGCAACGAGATAGGCGAGTGCAATCTTGCTGGCGTCCGTCGCGCGGCTGAACATGCTCTCGCCAAAAAAGGCGCCACCGAGCGAAACACCATAAAGCCCGCCGACGAGTTTGCCGCCCTGCCAGGCTTCAACGGAATGGGCATGGCCCATGGCGTGAAGATTCGTGTAAAGATCAAGAATATTCGCGTTGATCCACGTGCCTTCCCGCTGTGGCGTTTCAGCCGCACAACCTTCCATCACGGCCCGAAACGCCGTGTCGATGCGCATGTCATAGGGCTTGTTCCTGATGGTGCGCTTGAGGCGACGCGGCAGGTGGAAATGATCCAGCGGCAGGATGCCGCGTTCTTCAGGATCAATCCAGTAAAGCTCAGGATCGTCGCGTGATTCCGCCATGGGAAAAACCCCATAGGAATAAGCCCGCAACAATACCTCGGCGGTAATTTCGCTCATGCCACTTCACTCATGAAACAGGCGACCTGATCGCGACCACTGGCGGCAATCGCTTGTGGCGCATCAGCCCTGTTGCTTGAGAAAATTTTCAAGCCAGTGAATGTTGTATTCGCCATTGATGAAGTCCGGCTCATTCACAAGTTCGTTGAACAGCGGAATGGTCGTCTTGACGCCATCGACCACAAACTCATGCAGCGAACGGCGCAGACGCATCAGGCATTCATTGCGCGAACGGCCATGCACCACGAGCTTGCCGATGAGGCTGTCATAATAGGGCGGGATCTTGTAGCCTTGATAGGCTGCGGAATCGACACGCACGCCAAGGCCACCTGGTGTATGGAAGTCCTTGATGGTGCCGGGTGAGGGCATGAAGGTCCGGGGATCTTCCGCATTGATGCGGCATTCGATCGCGTGACCGGAGAACACGACATCCTTCTGGCTGAAGCTCATTTCAAGGCCGGCGGCGATGCGGATCTGTTCGCGCACAATGTCGATGCCGGTGACGGCTTCCGTGATCGGATGCTCCACCTGCAGACGCGTATTCATTTCGATGAAGAAGAACTCGCCATTCTCAAACAGGAACTCGACCGTACCGACGCCGAGATAGCCGAGCTTGCGCATGGCATTGGCAACGATGTCGCCAATCGTTTCGCGCTGCGCCGCGTTGAGGGCAGGCGAGGGGCATTCTTCGAGCACTTTCTGGTGACGCCGCTGCAAGGAGCAATCGCGCTCGCCCAGATGCGCCACATTGCCATGCGCGTCGCAGATGACCTGCACTTCGATGTGACGCGGCTGGCCGAGATATTTTTCCATATAGAGCGAATCGTCACCAAAGGCGGCTTTCGCTTCAGCGCGCGCCGTGGACAGCGCCGAGGAAAGTTCTTCGCGCGAACGCGCCACCTTCATGCCGCGCCCGCCGCCGCCCGCCGCTGCCTTGACGAGAACCGGATAGCCGGTCTCTTCCGCCACGGCATAGGCCTGCTCATCCGTCGTGATCGCGCCATCCGAACCCGGCACACAAGGAATGCCAAGCGATTTGGCGGTGATCTTGGCCTGAATCTTGTCGCCCATCAGGCGAATATGATCCGAGGTCGGTCCGATGAAGGTGATGCCATGCGCTTCAAGGATTTCGGCAAAGCGCGCATTTTCCGACAGGAAGCCATAGCCGGGATGCACGGCGTCAGCGCCCGTGATTTCGCAGGCCGAGATGATTGCCGGAATATTCAGATAGCTTTCGCTCGCCGGTGCCGGACCGATGCACACGCTCTCATTGGCGAGACGGACATGCATTGCGTTGGCGTCAGCCGTCGAATGTACGGCGACCGTGCTGATGCCCATTTCGCGGCAGGCGCGATGAACACGCAGCGCGATCTCGCCACGATTTGCAATGAGGACTTTTTCAAACATCGAGTTTTGCCTGCCCCGCCTATTCGATGATGCAGAGCGGCTCGCCGAACTCGACTGGCTGGCCATCTTCCACGAGAATCTTCGTGATCTTGCCCGAGCGCGGCGCGGGAATGTGGTTCATGGTCTTCATGGCTTCGATGATGAGCATGGTCTGCCCTTCCTTCACCACTGAGCCAACCTGAACGAAAGCCGGCGCGCCGGGTTCGGGCGAGAGATAGGCCGTGCCGACCATGGGCGAATTGACTGTGCCCGGATGGGGAACAGAAGGGTCAGCCGCAGCGGGCGCTGCGGCAGCCGCAGCATGCGCCATTGACGCCGACATTGACACGGGCACATTCACCGCCTGCATCTGACGCGACACGCGCAGCTTCAAACCATCTGTTTCGATTTCGATTTCGCTGAGGTCGGTCTCCTTCAGGAGAGCCGCCAACTGCCGGATCAATTCCTGATCGACGCCTGCTTTGCTCATCTGGCTTTTCGTACTTCCTGCGCTTTTGGTGGGAGTTGCGCCTTGTCCGGCGCTCTTGATCCTGGCTGGTGATTTGGGCGCGGCCACTCTGCTGAGGTCCTGTCTTAAAGGTTGGCGTGGACAGCATCGAGTGCGAGCACATAGCCCTGCACACCGAGGCCGCAGATAAGGCCGGTTGCAACCGACGAAATGGTGGAGTGATGACGAAAGCTCTCACGCTTATAGACATTCGAGATGTGAACTTCGATCACGGGTATGTCGAGCATGGCGAGCGCGTCATGGATGGCGATGGATGTATGCGAATAGGCACCCGCATTCAGGATGACGCCGCATGCCTTGTCGCGCGCTTCCTGAATCCAGGTGACGAGATCGCCTTCATGATTGGACTGGCGGCAATCAACCTTGAGGCCAATCGTCGCGGCATGCCTGGCGCAGAGTGCCTCAATGTCGGCGAGTGAGGTTGAGCCATAAATCTTCGGCTCGCGCAGACCCAGCATGTTGAGGTTCGGCCCGTTCAGGACAAAGACCGGCCGGGCGGCGCGGCGCGCTGCCGGCTTTCGGACTGGTTTTTTCGGGCTCTGCACCATTCGGGTTCCGGATCGAAAAGACGGGGCCACGTGCCCCGGTAATTCTGTCAAAAGCGGTCTAACCTAACCTGCGGGTTCAGGCTAGCCTGTAGGTCCTTAAAAGGGCGAAAATGTGTCCCAGCCACGACCCTGATTCCCCCGAATCGTCACTGACCGGTTATACGCGAACTCATATCCGGTCGGAAAGTCTCCCCGCGCCGGGGCATCGGCCACAAGGGGCGCAGATGTCTTGAATAACCAGCCCCTCTCGCTCATTATCGCGCCAAATGATCAGTCTCTTCATCAATGGTGAGTCCCATACCTTCCCCGCACCCTTGAGTGTGCCGGGATTGATCGGGCATCTGGGGTTTGATCCGGCCAAAATCGCCATCGAGCTGAACCTCGAAATCGTGCCGCGCTCGGCCTATGCGTCGACCATGCTGAAGGACGGGGATCGGCTGGAAATTGTCAATTTTGTAGGTGGTGGTTAGAGATTATGCAGACAAATCCGCAACAGGCAGAGGCATCCGGGCACGCCGGGCGCGACCAACTGATTGTCGCGGGCCGCCCTTTTGCTTCGCGTCTCATTGTCGGCACCGGCAAATATAAAGACCTTGCCCAGAACGCGGCCGCAGTCGAGGCCGCAGGCGCTGACATGGTGACGGTGGCGGTGCGCCGTGTGAATGTGACAAATCCCAAGGAGCCGATGCTCGTTGATTTCATCGACCCGAAGAAAGTCACCTATCTGCCCAACACGGCGGGCTGCTACACGGCGGAAGATGCGTTGCGCACGCTGCGTCTGGCGCGTGAAGCAGGCGGCTGGGATCTGGTGAAGCTCGAAGTGCTGGGCGACCAGAAGACACTTTATCCCGATATGGTGGAAACGCTGCGCGCCGCTGAAGTGCTCATCAAGGAAGACTTCAAGGTAATGGTCTATTGCAGCGATGATCCGATCATGGCGCGCAAGCTTGAAGACATGGGATGTAGCGCCATCATGCCGCTTGCCGCACCCATTGGCTCGGGTCTGGGCATTCAGAACCCGGTCAATATCCGCATCATCATCGAGCAGGCCAAAGTGCCTGTGATTGTCGATGCAGGCGTCGGCACAGCCTCCGACGCCGCCATTGCGATGGAGCTTGGTTGCGATGGCGTGCTGATGAACACTGCAATCGCCGAGGCCAAAGATCCGATCATGATGGCGCGCGCGATGAAACTCGCTGTCGAGGCGGGGCGTCTGGCCTATCTCGCGGGCCGCATGCCAAAACGCCTCTATGCCGATCCAAGCTCGCCGCTGGCGGGTCTGATCTGAGCGCCTATTTTTTCTTGCGCTGCTCTTCGAGAATGCCCTCAAGTCGCTCGCTATCCAGCGCGCCGGGATAGAGCTTGTCGCCAATGATGAAGGCAGGCGTTCCCTCAATGCCAAGCGCATCGGCCAGGGCATAATTCCTGTCGATGATTTTGCCGATTTCAGGGCTCTTCATGTCGGCGGCAAGTTTCTTGATGTCGAGGCCGAGATCACGCGCAATCCCGATCACTTTTTCGTCGCTCAGACTGCCTTTGCTTTCATACAAGGCTTTGTGCATCTCGAAATATTTTCCCTGACGCCCTGCCGCCATGACCGCGCGTGAGGCGGTGATGGATGTCGGTCCGAGAATGGGAAACTCTTTCAGCACCAGACGAATGCGGCTATCACTCTCCAACGCCTGCATCAACGGGCCAAAGGCGCGCTTGCAATAGCCGCACTGATAATCGAAGAACTCGACAATGGTGATGTCCCCAACGCGGTTGCCCGCCACAAACGAGCCGGGATCGTTGTAAATCTGCTGCCGGTTCCCGGCCAAAGCCTTGTCAAACTTGTCAGCGCTCTGCGCTTTCTCGCGCGCCTCAAGCTCATGCATGGCCTCCACAATGACTTCGGGATGGGCCAACAGGTAGTCATGCACGATTTTTTCAATCGCCTTGTTTTGTATCGATGAAAAAACAGGCTTGGCGCTATCGGCATATACGGGCGCTTGCATCAGGCTTCCAGCCAGAATGAGAACGCCAACAAGCATCAGGCAAGAAAACAGACGAGACATGAAAAGTCTTTCAGTGAGATGTCGGAAGGGAAGGACGGCGGATCACCCGCGCTCTTTATCTGCGGGTTGCGTGGCAATGTCCTGCGCCCGCAGCCAGTCAGGGGAGCCATTCTTGAGCAACTGGCTGGCGCGGATGGCATGCATGCGCGCTTCTTCAACACGCCCCGTCACGTCAAAATATTGCGCCGTGGCAAGCTCGGCCATGCCGATCTGATTGAGCCGCCCATAAGCAACCGAAAGTTGATAATAGGGAAAGGCCAGATCAGGCCGCGTCTTGATGGCCGATTGCAAATGCGGGATCGCCTCTTGCGCCGCGGGCACACTGTCGCGCCCGAGAATGGATTGCCCCAATCCAAGCTCCAGAAAAGAATCGCCCGGCTTGAGCGACACGGATTTGCGATAGGCCTCAATCGAGGGTTCGATCATGCCGCTTTCAAACAGCACCTGCCCTTTGAGTTCCCAGAAATAGGGGTTCCTGGGCTGTTTATCGATGCACATTTGCAATTCGGCCAATGACGCGTCGAGCTTGCCCATCTTGTGATAGGCGACAGTGCGGGCGTAATGCGCATAAAGGCTCTTGTCGGATTCAGGATAACGATTGAACGTCAATTGCGGATCATCCATGAAGCCATGCAGCTTGGCTTGCACGAGCTTCAGACGTTCGATGCTCTCAGGCGAATCCAGCTTGTCGTAGAAGCGCGACGACGTCACGCGATCTTCAAGAGCCGAAAGACGATCTTCAGAGATGGGATGCGAGCGGACAAACGGGTCTTGCTGCGTATCGCTCAAGGCTTCCTGATCGCGGAAACTCTCAAACAGATCCATCATGCCTTTGCCCGAAAGTCCGGCGCGTTCGAGAAAGGTCGCACCGGCCTGATCGGCGCGCGCTTCCTGTTCGCGTGAATAAGAAAGAATGCCACGCTGGGCAAGCTGCGCTCCGCCCGCAAGGATGGCCATGCCCGCATCTGGAGAACCCGCTGCAATCGCGCCGATGCCGAGCAGCATCGAGGCGTAATAGGGCATCGCCATGCCACTTATGGCTTCATTGCTGCGCGTCAGATGGCCGCCAGCCATGTGGCCGGTTTCATGCGCAATCACGCCAATGAGTTCGGACGGGGTTTCGACTTCGGTGATGAGGCCGGTATTGATGAACAGGCGCTGGCCGTTCGACACAAAGGCGTTAATCGTGTTGTCATTGACGAGATAAACGCCGACCGCATTGGGGTCGATGCCGCTGGCATGCCAGATCGGCATGGAATAGTCGCGCAACAATCCTTCGGTCTCGGAATCGTTAATCAGCGAAAAGGCCCGCGCGGGCGTAGCGGCAAGGCCAACGGCGAGGAGCAGCGCTGGCATGAGAATGACGGCACGGATCGCCGATGTCAGTTTGCCCGGTACGCGCAAACCTGAAACGCGCAGCCCTGAAACATACAACAATGTCTGATTTGTCATTTTTTGCCTGGTTTGCCCCCGAGATTTTACTCTTTTTCGGGCGTTGTCTTCGCTACTGTGAATGCGCGTTGACGGTCATGGCTTTTGCCGACTAAACGGTAGGAGGGGCCTCACCATGCGTCAATCGTTCTACGCCGGATTATGAATTATCCGGCGGTAAAAATGAGAAGATGACATAAGGAAATATCGGGAATGCGGCAGAAATTGGAAGCAGTAACCATGAAGCGCGTCACAACTCGACAAATCATCCCGGTTTTGGGCCTTGCAGCAGCCCTGTCGCTTGCCGGTTGTTCGATGTTGCCCGGTTCCAGCGATACGAGCGCCCCTCTGGGCACGACCGTCAGTTCCGAGTCGAGCCTGACCACGCTTTATGAACGGCGCAGCCCGCTCGCCAATCGCAAATCCGTTCGTGCGAATGACTCATTTGCCGGTGCGGTTGTTGCCGATGAACCGACCGCTGCACTTGCCGCACGCGATATTCTCGAAAAGGGCGGCAATGCGGCCGATGCCGCAACGGCGCTTTATTTTGCGCTCTCGGTGACTTATCCCGCTGCAGCGGGCCTGGGCGGGGGTGGCATCTGCCTCGTCCATGACGCTGACAAGCCCGGTGTCGAGAGCATTTCCTTCCTGACGCGCAATCCGACAAGCGGCGGGGCGATCGGTATTCCCGGCAATGTACGCGGCTTTGCCCTGCTGCATGCCCGTCATGGCAAATCGGGCTGGACAAGTTTGATCGCGCCAGCCGAACGCATGGCCGCGACAGGGTTTCAGGCCTCGCGCAGCTTTATCGAACAAATGCGCGACAATGCCGGCATGATTCACGCGTCAGCGGATTTGACATCCCTTTATAGCGGCGATGGCGGCATGGACTATCAGGAGCTTGATCGCGTGGTGCAGATCAGGCTGGCGACAACTCTGGCGCTGGTGCGCAGTCAGGGCGTTGTCGGTTTTTACGGCGGCCATAATGCGGCCCGCCTGGTGGAGGATGCCGCCAGTCGCGGCGGTCTGCTGAGTCTGGCCGATCTGCGGAACTATCGTCCCGATGTGGCGCCCGCCCAGATCCAGTCGCTCGAATCTGATGAAGTGGCGATGCCAGCCAGCAATGTGGGGGCGGGTGCTTTTGCCGCAGCTTTGTGGAAACGCCAGGCGGGTGCAACACCTGCAAACTTGCAGGACATGGCCAATGAGACAGCGATCTCACTGGGCGCCCCGGCAAGCAGCCGCGAGGCCCTCAATGGCGATTTCGGCTCCACAGCCTTCGCCGCTGTCGATGGCGCTGGCGGGGCCGTTGCCTGTGCGGTCACGATGAATGGTTCATTTGGCTCCGGTCAGGCTTCGCCTGAAACAGGCGTTGTCTTTGCCTCCAGCCCGAAATCCCCCCTCAAGGGTCTCGCCTCGGCGTTTCTCGCGCCGATCATGATGACGAGCAAGGATGCCAAGACAGTCTTCTTTGTGGGCGCTGCTGCCGGCGCGCCAAAGGCCGCCGCCTCGATCCAATACGCCTTGTTGCAGGCCTCTCAGGGCAATGCCGATGCCAGTGCATCGCTGGCGGCAAGCCCGGCAGATACGCGCTCCCCTGCCAGTGCGATTGTGTGTCCCGATGGATTGCCCGGCGACACCTGCGACCTCAACGTCAACCCCAAGGGGGCGGGCGTTGGCTTGAGCGCCGTTGCCTCGGGCGAATAAGCCCGGTCCGAACCGCAAATGAAAAGGCCTGACGATGATCGTCAGGCCTTTTTGCCGGGATTGTTCCGGTCGCTCAGGTCGAGCGGCGCTGCCACCAGCCGCGACGCGCTGGCTTGGCTTCGCTATCGGCCGGCGTATCGCCACCACCATTATTGGCGGCGGCAATGCCCGCTTCGACAAGTTCCGGCTCTTCAACCACGGGCGCCTCGGGAACGGCTTCCGCCTCAGCTTCTGAAACGGCTGTCGCGGCGACAGGCTGTTCGCCTGCCGGACCCGTGATGATTTCATCACGGGAATAGGAGAGCAGGACAGGCGGCTCGGCGGCGGATGCGGTCGCAGGCATCATGCCATCATCGCTGGCATGTCCGGCCTGATCTTCTTCAGCGGCCGAAACACTCGCCTCACCGGCAACGGCATCACCTTCTTCCGTGCGACGGCGATTGCGACGGCCACCACGACGTCCGCGACGGCGACGTTTGCGCATCCGCTCATCGGCATCGGCCTGTGTCTCGTCACCACGCGGCTGTGCCTCCAGCCGCTCGGCTTCGCTGTCATCGCCCTCATCACTCTCGTCGGCACTTTCGCTTTCGCTCGAAGCATCGCCCGAGGCCTGACGTTCATCGCCTGTACCTGTTTCGCCATCAGCATCCGGACGGCGACGACGGCGGCGACGGCGCTTGCGCTTCTGGCCATCTTCATCGCTCGCGGCTTCCGGCGAGGTTGAAAGTGTAGCGGTCTCTTCGTCGTCTTCCTCTTCATCCTCAATCACGTCAACGACAGCATTGTCATCAGCATCATCGTGGTATGTGGATTCGATATTGATCGCGCCAATCGCGGGACGTGCGCGCGTCAGGGCTCGGGCTTCGGCTGTTTCCAGGCGGTGATCGGACCCTTTCAACAGATGATCGGACTCGATATAGACCGACACACCGTAGCGATCTTCAATGTCGAGCACGCTGGCGCGCTTCTGATTGAGAATATAGATCGCAACCTCCGGCGGCACCTTGCAGGTGAAGGCGGCGGCGCGGCCCTTGATCGCTTCGGCTTCGACGCCGCGCAACACATGCAGCGCGAGCGATTCAACAGAACGCACGATGCCTGTGCCAGAGCAGGCCTGACAGATGACTGTCGAACCTTCAAGCACGCCAGAGCGCATGCGCTGGCGCGACATTTCAAGCAGGCCGAAATGGCTGATACGACCGACCTGAATGCGGGCGCGGTCAAATTTCAGGCAATCCTTGAGCTTGCGTTCGACGGCGCGATTGTTGCGGCTCTCTTCCATGTCGATGAAATCGATCACGATGAGACCGGCCAGATCGCGCAGCCGCATCTGACGCGACACTTCTTCAGCCGCTTCAAGATTGGTTCGCAATGCCGTCTGTTCGATATTGCGTTCCTTGGTCGAGCGACCTGAGTTCACGTCGACCGAGACAAGCGCTTCTGTCGGATTGATGACGATATAGCCACCCGACTTCAGCGTGACGACGGGGTTGAACATCGCATCAAGCTGCTGTTCAACCTGGAACTTCTGGAACAGGGGCTGCGTCTCTTTATAAGGCTGAACATTCTTGGCATGGCTCGGCATGAGCATGCGCATGAAGTTCTTGGCCTCACGATAGCCCTCGTCGCCTTCAATCAGAACCGTGTCGATGTCTTTGTCGTAGAGGTCACGAATCGAGCGCTTGATCAGGCTGCCTTCTTCATAGACGAGCGTCGGCGCAGAAGATTTGAGCGTGAGTTCACGCACGCTTTCCCACATGCGCAGGAGATATTCATAGTCGCGCTTGATCTCGGCCTTGGTCCGGTTGGAACCGGCGGTGCGCACGATCAGACCCATGCCTTCGGGCACATCGAGCGACTCGGCAATCGTCTTGAGCTTCTTGCGGTCCGCGGCCTGCGTGATCTTGCGCGAGATGCCGCCGCCACGCGCCGTGTTGGGCATCAACACGCAATAGCGGCCAGCCAGCGAGAGATAGGTGGTGAGGGCCGCCCCCTTGTTGCCGCGTTCTTCCTTGACGACCTGCACCAGCATGATCTGGCGGCGCTTCACAACTTCCTGAATCTTGTAATTGCGGAAATTGGGGCGCTGCACACGTGGCGCGGCTTCTTCCATGGCGTCTTCATCGCCAAGCGATTCAACAGGCTCATCGGCATGAGCCACTTCCGTGACATCGCCCACAGATGCGGACTCGCCGGAAGCCGCCGATGTGTCGGCAACGGCATCGGCGACATGTTTATCATCGTCATGGGCCTCAGCGGCGCCGACATCAAGCGATGGCTCATCCTCATGATGATCGTCCTCATCATGACGGTCTTCGTCGTGATGCTCATCATCATGATGGTCATGTTCGTCGTCGTCCGAGTCGGCCGCACCGGCATTGGTGACGATTTCCTCGACGTGATCATCATGATCGTCATGGTGGTCATCATCATGTGGCGCGTCAGCCTGATCCTCGGCATGAGCCTCATCGCCGGGGCTGATCGAGTCAGATGATTTGCGCGCGCGTGCCGGGCGCGAACGCGACGAGCGGCGATGCTCGGCATCTTCTTCTTCATCAGCGCGTTTGGCAGCCGCCGCCTGATGCCTGAGGATCGCTTCGCGATCGGCAACGGGGATCTGGTAATAGTCCGGATGGATTTCGCTGAAAGCGAGGAAGCCATGGCGATTGCCGCCATATTCCACAAAAGCCGCCTGCAGCGAAGGTTCGACGCGCGTTACTTTGGCGAGATAGATATTGCCTCTGAGTTGTTTTCTGGCTTCAGCCTCGAAGTCAAACTCATCAACGCGATTGCCGCTGACGACCACGACCCGAGTTTCCTCGGGGTGCGATGCGTCGACCAACATTTTTCTTCCCATGGGTAGTATCTCCAGGACGCCGACGCTCAAGCAAGGCCAGGCGCAATGTCATGCGGCCGGGCAGCGGAGGGCGGGCGTCGATGATGTGGGTCCAAGGCCCCGCGCCTGCGCCAGTGCGGCGCGAAACGGGTTCCTCGAACCGGGTAAGTGAAAGGGGTGTTGTGTGAAAAACGGAAACCGAAGCGGCTGAACGGGTCACGTCGCAACACCTGTGAGGGTGATCGCGCCTGGCCTGTTCATCTGCTCGCTGTCTTTCCGCGTCGTGCATTTTGTCCTTTGCGCACCCCTGGGTCGTCGCCGGGTGCGGAGCGGACGCTGAAAGCGTCAATATGCTGGAGCCGATGGTCATCGCCCAAGACCCAAAGGGTCGTGAAGAGGGCTGGGTCTGGGCCGGGTCAGGGCTGAAATCTGCCAAAAATCGCCGAGTATGGCGGTCCAAGGTGCAGAGTTCGAGCCGGGAAAACCGGACATCCATCAAGGGAATGCCAGATCGGCTAGCACAGTCCTTTTACTTGGTGCGGTCCTGATTTGGCAAGTGCCGACTCCAGAACAAGCACCAGAACTGGGCGAATGAACCATTAACCACGCTAATCATTGAATTTCTATGAATTTTCATGGCAGTAACCATTCCGAAACCAATACAACGCGAATATCATGAATCTGTGTTGCATTCAGGGATTCGTGTCGTTTTCAGATCGGGCCAATGGGGTATTACGGGGAATTAGCCAGACGGGCCAGCCGCGCTTGCGCGGCAATGAGCGTCGCTGCCCTCATTCTGACCTCTGCTGCCCTGGCGGGTCCTGGCAAGAGTGCCGGGCGTCCGGTTGAGGCCGATACAGGTGAACCGTTCATCGTGGGCTCGATCCAGCAGCCCGAGGGTGTCACCGAATTCTCGCAATTGCTTCAGGGCAGCGATGCATCGGGTCAAGCCGGCATCATCAATCTCCGGCTGGGCGATCGCGGCGCCGAAACGCGTTTTGTTGCCGAATTGTCGCGTGATTTACCGGCGCAATACCAGGTCTTCACGCTTGCCAATCCGTGGCGCGTTGTAATCGATGTCAAAAACACCCCCTTCGCCCTGGGCGACAACACGGCAAGCCATGCGCTGGGTCTCGTCACGGCCTATCGCTTTGGCCGCTATCAAAATGACATCTCACGCATTGTGATCGAGACCAGATCACCGGTGACGGTGACACGCAATTTTGTGCTGGAGCCGCAAGGTGGTTTTGGCCGTCGCATCGTGCTGGATATGGCCGCGACGGATGATGCGACATTCCTGCGCACGGCACAGGCCGCAGATATGCCGGTCAATCCGGCCGTCCCCCCTCAAGCGGCCCCCGTCGCCGCCCTGTCGGTCCCCTTGGCGCCCCCCTATTCCCGCCCGGCGGATCGTCATGTCGTCGTCATTGATGCCGGGCATGGCGGCGTCGATCCCGGCACGCACAGCCGCAACGGCATCGATGAAAAGAATGTCGTTCTGGCTTTTGCCAAGGCATTCGCCAAAAAACTGCGCGCCACGGGCCGATATGATGTTTATCTGACGCGCGACGATGACACTTTCATCCCGCTGCGCCAGCGCGTCGCCATCGCCCGCCAGCACAAGGCGGACCTCTTCATTTCAATCCATGCCGACTCCATCCAGAAGTCGGATGTGCGCGGCATGTCGATCTATACCCTGTCAGAAACAGCCTCCGACAAGGAAGCGGCCGCGCTGGCCGCCAAGGAAAACCAGTCCGACCTGATCGCGGGTGTCGATCTTCAGGGGGAATCCCCGGAAGTGACGGGCATCCTGATCGATCTGGCCCAGCGTGAAACCAAGAATTATTCAGCCCGTTTCGCGCGCTCGGTGGTCGACTATGCCAGCCGCACGACAACGCTGCTGGACCCGGCGCATCGCTTTGCCGGGTTTGTCGTGCTCAAAGCGCCCGATGTGCCCTCGGTTCTGGTCGAGCTCGGCTTCCTGACCAATCGCAATGATGAAAAGCAGATCACCTCCAGCAAATGGCGCAGCAACACCGCCGATGCCTTTACCCGTGCCGTGGACCGTTATTTTGGCGAGCGCATGGCCGAAGGTCCGCGCTGAGTGGATGCCTCGATGTCGCGGTCAGGGCAGGGGCCGAGCCATGAAGAGACGTGTCACCCTGCTGCCATATTCTCCCCTTACCCGTTGCGGCCTGGGCCGTTTTCAGCCAGGCACGGGTATGGCGGACAGAACTGTCATGCTAAAGAAGGCGGGGCATTGTATAGGCTCTTGCCGGTGCTGCGCGATGCGACAGCCGGATGAGTGTGTTGGATAGAGGACGGGCGGCATGAGCCCCAGAATGAAAATCCTGTCGATTGTGGCGACGCTGTTTCTGGTGGCCATTCTGGGCGCCGGTCTGGCCGGATCGGTTTATTTGTGGCACCTCAATCAGGATCTGCCCGATGCTTCCAGGCTCGCCAATTACGAACCGCCAGTGATGACGCGTGTGCATGCCGGCGATGGCAAGATCATCGCCGAATATGCCACCGAGCGCCGCCTCTATGTGCCGATCAACGTGATCCCGAAACCCGTCATCCAGGCTTTCCTCGCCGCAGAAGACAAAAACTTTTACAGCCATGGTGGCGTCGATGCCTTTGGCATCATGCGCGCGATCATGGATAATGTGCTCAATGTGTTTCGCGAGCGGCGTCTGGTTGGCGCATCCACCATCACACAGCAGGTTGCCAAAAACTTCCTGCTGTCGAATGACCGCACCTTTGAGCGCAAGCTGCGCGAAATGCTGGTCTCGATGCGTCTGGAGAAAGCCTATACCAAGGACAAGATCCTCGAACTTTATCTCAACGAGATTTATCTCGGCGTCGGTTCCTATGGCGTCGCTGCGGCAGCCTTGAATTATTTCGGCAAGCCGCTGGACGAGCTGACCGTTGCCCAGGCCGCCTATCTTGCCACCTTGCCCAAGGCGCCGAATAACTATCATCCCTTCCGGTTTCATGACCGTGCAGTGGCCCGTCGCAACTGGGTCATCAGCCGCATGGAAGAAGATGGTTTCATCACCGACGCGCAGGCCGAGGCCGCGCAAAAGACGGACCTTGACGTGACGCTTCGCCCCGTCGGCGTGCAGATTGCCGATGCCGAATATTTCGTCGAGCAGGTGCGCCGCGATCTCTATGCCAAATATGGCGAGAAGAAACTTTATGAAGGCGGGCTTTCGGTTCGCACCACCATCGACACGCGCTTGCAGGGCATCGCCACGGCCTCCTTGCGCAAGGGTCTCGTTGAATATGATCGCCGTCAGGGCTGGCGCGGTCCGGTTTCAAGGCTCGAACCCGGCACCACCTGGACCGATGCGCTGACCAGGCTCAATTTTCCCGCCGATCTCAAGCCATGGACTTATGCCGTTGTGCTCGCCGTTGCTGATGATCATGTGACGATCGGCCTGCGACCGCGCGAACTGGAGAATGGCGAATTCGCGAAAGAAACGCGCAAGGGCAGCATTCCGCTCGTCGAGCTGAAATGGGCGCGCCCGAGCCTGCCCAAAGGCTATCTCGGACCGGAAGTGAAAAAAGCGGGCGATGTGCTGAGCGTCGGCGATGTCATCTATGTCCAGCCGGTCAACAAGAACAATGCGACGGGCTCGACCGCGGTCGATCACTACGCGCTGATGCAGGCTCCCATTGTCAACGGCGCGGTCATCGCCATGGACCCGCATACCGGCCGCGTGCTGGCCATGCAGGGAGGCTTCAGCTATGCGCTCAGCGAATTCAATCGCGCCGCCCAGGCCTTGCGCCAGCCCGGTTCATCCTTCAAGCCTTTCGTTTATGCCGCTGCGCTTGATAGCGGCTTCACCCCGGCAAGCCTTGTGCTGGATGCGCCCTTTGTCAGCGAGCAGGGACCGGGACTGGCATTGTGGAAGCCGGAAAACTACGAGCATGACTTCCACGGCCCTTCGACGCTGCGCTATGGCCTTGAGCATTCGCGTAACGTCATGACCGTGCGCCTGGCGCAGGCCGTCGGCATGGACAAGATCGCAAGCTATGCGCAACGCTTCGGTATCATGGACAACATGATGCCCGTGCTCGCCATGTCGCTTGGCGCTGGCGAAACCACGCTGATGAAGCTCGCGGCCGCCTATGCCATTCTTGACAATGGCGGCAAGAAGGTGACGCCAACACTGATCGATCGTGTTCAGGACCGCTTCGGTCGCACCATCTATCGCAATGATGATCGCGTCTGCGAGGGCTGCAATGCCGACTGGACGGGGCAGGCGCCGCCTGAACTGCCGGACAATCGCGAGCAGGTTGAAAATCCGCAAACCGCCTATCAAATCACTTCGCTGCTTGAAGGCGTTATTCAGCGTGGCACAGGTTCGGCCGCAAAGCGTGTGGGCATTCCGCTCGCTGGCAAGACGGGTACGTCGAGCGAGGCGCGTGACGCCTGGTTCATGGGCTATTCACCCAATCTGGTTGTCGGTGTTTTTGTCGGTTACGACGATCCCCAGCCGCTGGGCCGCGCCGAAACCGGTGGCCGCACCGCGGCACCCATTTTTGCCGACATCATGGCGGACGCCATCGGCAAACAGCCGGCGGTGCCTTTCCGGATACCTTCAGGCGTCACCCTTGTCCGCACCGATGTGGCAACAGGCCGCCCGGCCGGCCCCGACAGCACCAATGTCATTCTCGAAGCCTTCAAGTCAGGCACAGAAATGCAGGCTGGAACCGGCAGCACGCTGGGCGTTGTCGGCGGCAATGTCGGCAATGACACGGCGAGTGCAGGCGGCAGCGATACCGCCAGTGGCGGCATTGCGACGGGCACGGGCGGTCTTTACTGACCTTACCGCTTTTTGCGGCCTTGCCGGGTTTACAGGCAGGGCCGCAGCGCCTATTTTCCGCACCGCTGTCAAACGGGAAGTGAGTCACATGCGCGCCGAAACGCAGGCCATCGCCGATGAAATCAAGCAGTCCCTCGGACTGCTGAGGAGGCATCTTTGACTGGGATTCTGCCCGCAAACGCCTTGACGAACTGAACGCCAAGGCCGAAGACCCTTCACTCTGGAACGATCCTGAAAAAGCCCAGGCCCTGATGCGGGAACGCACGAGGCTGGAGGGCGCCATTTCGACTTATCTGCGGCTCGAAGCCTCGCTCAACGACAATATCGAGTTGATCGAGATGGGCGAAGCTGAGGGTGATGAGGATATCATTCGCGAAGCCGAAACGGCTCTCAAGGCAGCGCGCGTTGAAATCCGCGCCGCCGAGATCGAGACATTGCTCTCGGGGGAGGCCGACGGCAATGACACTTATCTCGAAATCCATTCCGGCGCTGGCGGCACGGAGAGTCAGGACTGGGCTTCCATGCTGTTGCGCATGTATACGCGCTGGGCGGAGAAGAAGGGCTACAAGGTCGAGCTGATCGAGCGCCATGATGGCGAAGAAGCAGGCATCAAGTCGGCGACTCTGCTCATCAAGGGGCATAATGCCTATGGCTGGCTCAAGACCGAGTCCGGGGTGCATCGTCTGGTTCGCATTTCGCCCTATGACAGTCAGGCGCGTCGCCACACCAGTTTTTCCAGCGCCTGGGTCTATCCGGTCATCGACGACAATATTGAAGTGGATATCAAGGAAGGCGATTGCCGCATCGACACCTATCGTTCAAGCGGCGCCGGTGGCCAGCACGTCAACACGACAGACAGCGCCGTGCGTATCACCCATGTGCCGACGGGCATTGTCGTGGCCTGTCAGAATGAACGCTCGCAGCATAAAAACCGCGCCACCGCCTGGGCGATGCTGCGTGCGCGTATCTATGAAATGGAATTGAAGAAGCGCGAAGACGCAGCGCAGGCCGAAGCCGACAGCAAGACCGACATCGGCTGGGGCCACCAGATCCGCTCTTATGTGTTGCAGCCCTATCAGATGGTCAAGGACCTGCGCACCGGCGTTGAAAGCGGCAACCCGACCGCCGTGCTCGACGGCGATCTCGACGCCTTCATGGCGGCGGCTTTGGCGGCGCGCGTCGAGGGCTCCGACACACAGGTCGAAGATATCGATTAGAGCCCTGTGCCGTGTTAAAGGAAAAAGCCATGGCGCGATCAACGCCATGGCTTCCTGTTTTTGATGCAGCCCGGATTACTGGGCGGCAGGACGCTTGATGACCACACCGCCGTCATTGACGACGACCGGGCTTTCCTCGGCCGGACGCGGTGTGGGTGCCGGACGCGAGCCGGCCGGGGCGCCATTGGCATAGGTCGGCGCGCTGCTGGCCGGGCTGTGGCTGCCTATCGGCGCAACGCCGGAAGGAACATTCGGACGCAGCGACGGACGCGCCGGTGTGTTCACATGACCGATGGGATCATCTGAATGGCGGCAATTGCCTTCAAAGAAGGCACCGGTTTCAACAGCCAGCGCTTCATGAAGAATGTCGCCTTCGACATGAGCCGTGGATGCAAGCTGCACGCGACGGCCACGAATGGTGCCGACAACGCGACCACGGATGACAATATCCTCGGCGACGATTTCGCCGGAGATGGATGCTTTTTCGCCAACAGTGAGTGACTGGCTGCGAATATCGCCTTCCACTGTGCCATCGACCTGGATATCACCAGTAGCGGTCATGTTGCCATGCACGACCAGATCGCTGGAAATAATGGAGGGGGCCGTTCGCGGGCCGGGACGTTTGCCGGCAGCTGGCGCCGTCGCTGGCGGCGGTGCCATGACCTGAGTCACGACAGGCTTCTCGGAGTCTTTATCCTTGTTTCGCGAAAACATAATGACCTGCCTCAATGAACTTTGCGGGATCGCGGACGATGCCGTTGTACCAAATTTCGTAGTGAACATGTGGTCCGCTGCTACGTCCAGTGGACCCGACCTTGCCGATAATGTCTCTGAATGCAACTTTCTGGCCAACTTTGACGGAGATGGCGTTCATATGGCCGTAACGGGTGCGGAATCCATTGCCATAGTCAACTTCAACCATGCGGCCATAGGGGCCTTTCCAGCCCGCATAGGTCACAACGCCAGCACCTGTCACATAAATGGGAATGCCATAATCGGTCGCCATGTCGAGGCCGGCATGAAACGCCGTGCGGCCATTAAAGGGATCGCGGCGCGGACCAAAGCCGCTGGAGCGGTGATAATAAAGGACCGGCTCGGCCATCGGCATCCTGGCGATTGTATCTTCCAGGCTCGCCACCTTCGACAGGTTGCGGCTCACACGATCAAGCTGCTTGTCGAAAGCATCGTCAGCGCCGCCACCAGCGAGCTTCTCGCCGATATCCAGGCTCATGAACGGACCGCCCTGGGCATCATCGCCTGTTCTGGCGGCCGCCTTGCGCAGGACCTCGTCCGGATTGACGACCCTGGTCATGGCGATGATCGACTTGAGCTCACGCAAACGCTTGTCGGTGGACTCTTCAACAGAGGAGATCAGGCTGTTCTGGGCACGTTCCAGCGAAGACAGGCGTGCGTCAATTCGGGACTCTGTCCCTATCTGGTTCTCGCCGCCGCCATTGGCCAATTCCGAGAAATTGATGACCTGACCTTCCGGTGCATCCTCGTCCGTGACCAGCGGCTCGCCACTGGCTTCGCGCACGGGACGTGTCGATGTGTGGACGACATCCATGCCTTCATCTGTCTGCTCGACCGACATGAGCACCGTATTGTTGCGTTCGGGATTGAGGCTGCCACGCGATGTATCGGCATAGCGGCGCAACGCCCGATCGAGTGAATTGCTGGCCGATTGACGCTGGCCCATCAGCGCGGCGAGCTGACGATGCTTTTCCTCGAGGTCGCGTGTTGTGGCCAGAAAGCGTTCCTGCGTGATGACAAGCTGACCGTTCAACTCGTCATAGGCATTCTGCACCTGCGCCAGTCGTTCTTCATAAGCGCCCTGCATCTTGACATAGCGCCGTTCCTTGGACGCAATGATCTGCTCCTTGAATACGACGTTCACGGAAGAAAAGGCGATCCAACTGAAAAAGACGAAGGCGATGCCGACAAAGATGGCCTGCGTCAGCGGCGACAGGGAGATGAATTGCACCTGGCCATGACTGCGAATGTAGATCTGACGTTCGACATAGTGATGCCGCCAGATCCTTGAAAATCTGGCCGACCAGTTCATGTCGCGTTCGTACATGCCCATCAAAGCGGTAAAACCCCCCGGTTTCAGTCGCGTATCACATCCAATTTGAAGCAAGATTTCAACATCTTGTTACCAATATATGAAGCGCATGGTTAACAGCTTTTCACGATAATGGTGTGACGACGGTTTTCTTTGACAAGTCAATTGCCAAGAAAAATGCAGAAAGCCCATATTTCATCGATGCTTTCCGCATTACACCTTGTCAGTATGCCGGGTGGCAAGCGGTTCATAAAAATTTGGCATGAGGCCCGCCAATTGTCTGGCCGGGACATTAAACGGTGGTTTCAGAATACCGCGAAAGTATTTCCGCACCAGACTATGGAAAGTACTCTCCGGATCCATCTGCTTTTGCCCGCATAAATACGTGAACCAGACTGTGCCAGCCCGCACATGGGCCCGTTCTTCTTCATAGATGATGCGGAGGATGGCGGCGCTGGCTTCATCCTGCGAAGTCTCAAGCCGTGCAATCATGCCGGGTGTCACATCCAGCCCGCGCGCTTCAAGCACCATGGGGACGATGGCCAGGCGGGCCAGAAGATCGTGCGCTGTGGCTTCGGAGGCCTGCCACAAGCCGTCATGGGCGGGGAGGTCGCCATAGGTAGCCCCTAAAGCCTGCAAGCGGGATTGCAGCATGGCGAAGTGGCGGGCCTCGTCATCGCCGACCTGCACCCAGTCGTCCAGAAAGGTGCGCGGCATATCGGCCAGACAAAACCGACCGACGAGGTCAAAGGCGAGGTCAATCGCATTCAGTTCGATATGCGCAATGGCATGGAGAAGCGCGATGCGTCCGCGCAATCCCTTGAAGGAACGGCGCGGCATGTGCCGGGGCTCGACAAGCTCGGGCTGGGCTGGCCGACAGGGACGCAGGGGCATCTCTGCGGCGGGGGGCGAGGGATGGCCCGGCAGCGCCAGCGGCAAGTCGCCCGCGCGCCAGGCAGCAGCAACAAGCCGCGCCATGCGGGCTTTTTCATCCGCCTGACCGGTCAGCAGGACGGCCCGCGCCCCCTCGGCAAGCGTGGCAAAGCCGGATTTCATGTCCTAGAGGGCCTTCACGGCTTCGAGAACGGCCTTGGCATGGTCCTTCACCTTGACGTTGGTCCAGACCTTGACGACAACGCCTTTCGCATCGATCAGCACCGTGCTGCGCACAATGCCCATGAACTTGCGGCCATAAAGCGTCTTCTCGGTCCAGACACCATAGGCTTCGAGCATGGCGCCGTCTTCATCCGAGAGCAGCGTGATCGAGAGACCGTGCTTGTCGCGGAACTTGCAATGCTTTTCGATGCTGTCGCGGGAAATTCCATAAACACTGGCACCGGCTGCCTCGAACTGGGGCTTGAGGGCGGTGAAATCCAGCGCCTCGAGCGTGCAGCCAGGCGTGTCATCCCTGGGATAAAAATACAGAACCGCCGCACGGCCCTTGAGCGTCGCGAGCGAGACCTTCTGCCCCTGATCGGACAGGCGGCTGAAGGCCGGGGCCTTCTGGCCGATGGCAGGCAGGCCAGAGGCCATGGGCGCCGCTTTGACGGCGGATTTTTTGCCGACAGGTGATTTTTTTGCAGGGGACTTATCCCCGGTCGGTTTTTTGGCCTTAGGTTCATCGGCTGGGATAGCGGGCTTCTTGCTGGTGGCCATGTGGCGGCTCCTGACTGAGGGGGGCTCAAACCCGGATACAGACCGAAATGGCCCCTGTCGACGTTAACCTTGAAGCCGCGAGGGTGAACCAAAAGGTCGCATATGAGAAGACTTGAAGCACTCAACCCTATAAAACAATCATGCTTGCGGTGATCGCGAAACGGATTCGCTACATGCCGGAATTCGGGACAGGAAAGACCGCTCGTTGATACGCCGTACCAGTAAAATAGCCTTGGAAGTGATCGGTGTGGCTGTGGCAGTCACAACGATATTGCTTGCTGTCCTGGCCTATCGGTTGTCGTCCGGGCCGGTGCCCATTTCCATTCTCAACCAGATCATCAAGGACGAGGCGACGAGCGCCTTGCCCGGCGGGCGCTTCGACATTGACGACACGGTGCTGCTCTGGTCAGCGGAAGATCGCCGCCTCGGCCTGCGTCTCGTCAATGTCCGCCTTTTTGGCGAAGACGGCACGCTCATTGCCAATGTGCCGCAACTCGCCTTCAATCTCGCTTTGCCGCCGCTGCTGCGCGGTCACCTCGCCCCCACCTCCATCGAGTTCATCGGTGTCGAAGCGCAACTGCGCCGACGCGAAGGCGAGGGCGTGATACTCGGCCTGACCAATCTGCCGAACCTGTCCGATGATGGCGCGATGGCGCGTGTGCTCGCGCCCATTCTGGAGGCGCTGGCGGGCGACGCCTCCAAGATGCCGCTCCTTTCGCGACTGACGCGTTTTGGCATTCGGCAGGGCACGCTGCGCATCGTCGATGAAATCAATCAGGTGAGCTTCACCGCCCCCAATGCCAATCTGGTAATCTTTCGTGGCATGGGTGGACTGGCCGGCACACTCAACACGGATGTCATGCTCGGCACCTCAAAAGCGCATCTGGACCTGAGCGGGGCGCTCCCTTCCGAAGGCAATCTCGCCAATATTGATGCCCATGTGACCGGTCTGGTGCCCGCAGCCCTGGCGGCCATGTCGCCGAACTTTTCAGATTATGCCGCCTTCGACGCGCCCGTTGAGGCCAGTGGCACTCTCAGTATCGACATCAAGGGCGATGTGCATTCCGCCGCGCTCACACTCAAGGCCGGTGAAGGCAAGATCCGTTTGCCCAAACCCTGGTTGCAGGAACTGCCACTCGAAAAAGCACAGGCCAATGTGACGCTTGATGGGCTGGCGCGTCATCTCGATATTTCCAAACTTGTCATTGAGGCCGGCCCCCACAGCGCGACCCTCAAAGGCAGCGTCGATTATGTGATCAAGTCAGGTCTGAATATTGCTTCCGCAAAGGTTGATCTGACGGCCAGCAACATCAAGACCGAGACACCCGGCTTTTTTGAAGGGCCGGTTGCCGTCGATGAAATGCACATGAAGGGCGATCTCGATCTTGGCGGACGCCGGTTTGATCTTGAGACGCTGTCACTGAAAATCGGTGAAGGTCGTCTGGCGCTCGCAGGCAGTGTCGCGCTTGCGACGCGATCACCTTCGGTTCACATCAAGGGGACACTCGATACGATGCCGCTCGCCGCAGTGCGGGCGATATGGCCCTTGCCGGTCGCCGATGGTGCGCGCGTGTGGATGAGCGAAAATCTCAGCGGCGGCACCGTCACCAATGGCAAGATTCGCGTTGATCTGGAAGATGGCATGATTGCGGATGCCGACAATCACATTCCCATGCCGGAAGACGCCATCGACGTGCAATTCGACATGTCAGGATCGACAATCCGCTTCATGAAACAGATGCCCCTGATCGAAGGCGCATCGGCGCATTGCGTTCTGCGCGGCAACAGTTTCAAGGCCAACATTCCTACCGGTCGTGTGACCCTGTCAAAAAATCAGGTTCTCGCACTGACAGACGGACAGTTCTTCGACGACAACATCAGTCAAAAGGGCGCACCCGGCGTGATTGATTTTGGCATCAATGGCAGAACCCCGGACATTCTCGCGCTTCTCGATCATGAACCGCTCAACCTCATCAGCAAGTTCGGGCTCGACCCGTCAACGGTCGGCGGCACGGCCAAGGTCAAGGGCCGCGTGACGCTGCCCATGATCAAGCACATCACGCTGGATGACATTGACGTGTCCGGTCAGGTCCATGCCGAGAATATCTCTGTGCCGCATGTCCAGGAAAAACTCGACGTGACGGACGGTACCCTCGACATCGCTGTCACCAAAGCCGGCATGACATCAAAAGGGCTGATCTATCTCAATGGCGCGGGGCCCATCTCGCTTGACTGGTATGAGAGCTTCAAGAAAGATTCCGCCAAGCCATCGACCTATCGTCTGCAAGCGACACTGGATGATGCCGCGCGAACGACGCTCGGCCTTGGCCTGACGGATTTTCTGCGTGGCCCTGTGACCTTTGATGCGCAACTGTCGGGTCAGGGACGATCCGTCAACAAGGCCAAGGTCAAAGCCAATCTCACGGATGCGGAAACCAGATTGCGCTATGCGGGCTGGGTGAAACCCAGGGGCGTGGCGGCGGAAACGACCTTCAATCTTGAGTTTCTCAAGGATGCCAAAAAAGACGAACTCTATCGTTTCACCAATTTTGTGCTGACAGGTAAAGGCATTGATACGCGCGGCGCCATGACGATTGCCAAGGGCGGGCATTTGCAGTCGGCGAAGTTTGAGAATGCCAAACTTGGCCCGGACAATGATTTCACCTTCACGGCTGGCCCGGACAAATCAGGCCAGTTGCAGATGAACATGCAGGCGTCGCGCTTTGATGTGCGCGGTATCTTGAGCGACATATTCTCGGGTGGCGAAGAAGCGGCGATCCCGGCCGCGCCCGTGATATTGCCCCAACCCCGGCCTGGCAGCATCAAGCCGCCGGTCAGGGCCAATAAGGCGGAAACAACCCCCGATGCGCAGGCCGGGGCGGCAACGCCTGAGCCGGTTGAGCCCGTTGAGAAACCAGCCCTCCTGCTGACGGCGGACATTCTGGCGGACGCCACGCGCCGAACCCACATCGTCGCGAATATTGATCACGCCGTAGCGCATGGCGGCACGAGCTTCAGCAAGCTGAAGGCAGACGTCACGATGATCGACTCGAGCCTTTATCTGATGGAGGTGACAGGCATCGATCAGGCAGGCATTCCCTTTACGGCGACAACGACAAAGCCCGCCAAGCAGGTGCGCCAGCTTCTGGTCGAGTCCGAAGATGCCGGCACCATGCTGCGCGCGATTGATCTGTTCAGCAGCACGATTGGCGGGTCTATGGTTGCCAAAGGCACGTTTGACGACCTGCAGGCCGGTTCACCCATGAAGGGCACGGTGAGGGTCGAAGACTTCCGCATTGCCAATGCGCCGGTGCTTGCCAAAATCCTGACGCTGGCCTCCTTCACCGGCATTGGCGACGCTCTCAATGGTGATGGCATTCAATTCGACAAGCTCGATATTGACTATCGCCTGACCGAACACCGCATCCATATCGATGATGGGCGCATGACGGGCCCCTCGCTCGGCCTGACCATGAAGGGGCAGGTTGATCGCAAGAACGACAAGGTTGATGTGGAAGGCACGATCGTGCCGGCCTATTCGATCAATTCCATTCTCGGCAATGTGCCGCTGCTCGGACCCTTGATTGTCGGTCGCGAAGGCGAGGGCATTTTTGCCTTCACCTATCGCGTGCGCGGCAAGACCGATGATCCGGGTGTTTTCGTCAATCCGCTTTCGGTCGTCGCGCCGGGTTTCCTGCGGCGGCTTTTCGAGTTTGGCAACAAGATGGCGCCGGAACCTGACGCGGCCAGGATCGCACCCGCCGTGCCGACACCAACACCGGCGCCGCAACCGGCACCTTCTGCGGCACCGGCGACGGGGACCAAACGGTAAAGTCGTGGATGCCCCGCCTGAAGCGGGGCATGACGGGATTGGCGTTTTGAGATTGTCATCCCGGGATTTATTCCCGGGATCCAGGC